>ENA-ORDA01000056-ORDA01000056.1-marine-metagenome-genome-assembly--contig:-NODE-56-length-106051-cov-6.131249_pt1 | contig 106051 bp, 92 predicted proteins | sample MGYA00237778_ERZ508506 | MGnify/ENA primary metagenome ERZ508506 (study PRJEB26177, sample SAMN06267891) | marine metagenome | isolation source: Monterey Bay, California, USA | place: Pacific...
TCGATTAATCCCTTCGATGAAATCGCTATCGAAGAAGCGGTTCGACTCAAGGAAGCAGGCAAAGTAGAAGAGGTGGTTGTTGTTTCTGTAGGCGCAAGTAATTGCCAGGAACAAATTCGTACAGCCCTCGCATTGGGCGCGGATCGTGGCATTCTTGTTGAATCCGATGTGGAAATGCAGCCGTTGGCCATTGCCAAGTGTTTGAAAGTGGTTGTTGATAACGAAGCTCCCGGGCTCGTAATCACGGGTAAACAGGCCATAGATGGTGATAATAGCCAAACTGGTCAAATGCTTGCTGCCTTGGCTGGACTCGGACAGGCAACTTTTGCTTCAGAGGTAGAGTTGGGAGATGACACCGTCACGGTTACTCGAGAGGTTGATGGTGGACTCGAAACAATTTCAGTGAAATTGCCTGCGATCATCACAACTGACCTTCGGTTGAACGAACCAAGATATGCTTCTCTGCCCAACATCATGAAAGCTAAGAAGAAGCCGATCGACATAACAACCCCGGCAGATCTGGGTGTTGATGTTGCTCCAAGAATTACAACACTGAAAGTGACGCCACCGGCGGAACGTCAAGCAGGTGTCATTGTAGAATCAGTAGAAGAATTGTTTGATAAATTAAAGAATGAAGCGAAGGTGATCTCATGAGTAATTTAGTTATTGCTGACCACAACAATACTGCAATTAGTGCTTCAACACTTGTTGCCATCGCAGCTGCCAAAGCCATCGGCGGTGATATTGACTTACTAGTCGCTGGCGCCGGATGTGCAGCTGCCGGAGAAGCCGCTGGTAAGATTGATGGTGTCAGTAAAGTGCTTGTGGCCGATAATGAAGTTTACGGACATCAGCTGGCTGAAAACTTGTCTGAACTTGTTGTAGAAGTTGCCGGCAGTTATTCACATATTGTGAGTTCCACTTCGACTTCTGGCAAAAATTTTATGCCCAGAGTCGCAGCGCTTCTAGATGTTGCCCAAATTTCAGATATTAGCGGTGTGGTGAGTGAAGATACATTTGAACGACCTATCTATGCGGGTAATGCGATAGCAACCGTACAGAGTAGCGACGCTACCAAAGTCATTACCGTTCGTGGTACAGCCTTTGACCCAGTGGCCGCAGAGGGCGGAAGCGCTTCTGTTGAAAATATTGATACAGTGAAAGATGCAGGCGTATCTACCTGGGAGAAAGAAGAAATTGTTAAGCTCGATCGACCTGAGCTGACAGCCGCGAGTATCATTGTCTCAGGCGGTCGTGGTATGCAGAACGGTGAGAACTTCAAGCTTCTTGAATCTGTTGCTGACAAGCTCGGTGCGGCAATGGGTGCATCACGTGCGGCGGTTGATGCCGGATTTGTTCCTAATGATATGCAGGTAGGGCAAACAGGTAAGATTGTTGCACCGGATCTTTATATTGCAGTGGGTATCAGTGGTGCTATTCAGCATTTAGCGGGTATGAAAGATAGCAAAGTTATCGTTGCGATCAATAAAGATGAAGATGCACCTATTTTTCAGGTTGCTGACTATGGTTTGGTTGCTGATCTGTTCAAAGCTGTGCCAGAACTGGACGGCCTTTTGTAGCTGCTGCTAGTGCACTAACGACAGGTCTAGTACCTGTCACAAGAAAAGGCGATGCGTTAGCGTTGCCTTTTTTTTGGTTAAAATTTGTGATCGCAAGGTAGAACTATCTGCGGTTTAGGAGGGCTTTCGACGCATTAGAGTCGATGTGGAGTTGCAGGGTTTCCCGAACAAAACAGGCGACGTCTACCAACTTGTCTAAATTGATACCCGTCTCGATACCAAGCCCTTCAAGCATATACAGCACGTCTTCTGTCGCCACGTTTCCGGTCGCGCCCTTTGCATAGGGACAGCCGCCCAAACCCGCAACGGAACTATCGATCACACTTACGCCGCTCGCCAGTGCCGCGTAGATGTTCGCTAGTGCCTGGCCATAGGTATTGTGAAAGTGAGCAGCTAGCTGACTTACATCAGCCTGTTTACTTATTTCATTGATCAGGCGGGTGACTTTACCGGGTGTGCCGCGCCCGATTGTGTCCCCGAGACTGATTTCGAAACACCCCATATCAAGCAGTAGTGCCGTGAGGTCTGCGATGCGAGACGGATCTATATCGTCACCTTCCCAAGGGCAACCAAGAACACAGGAAATATACCCGCGTACTCTGATGCCGTTTTCTTTGGCTAAAGCCACAACCGGTTCTGCGCGAACCAACGCTTCCGCTATGCTGCAGTTTGTGTTTCTCTGAGAGAAAGACTCTGTTGCAGAGATGAACACAGCAACTTCATTTGCTTTTGCTTGTATCGCGGCTTCCATTCCTTTGACGTTCGGCGTGAGCGTTGAGTAGATCACATCATCTCGGCGTTTGATGAGCGCCATAATCTCGGCTGAATCCGCCATCATTGGCACCCACTTAGGTGATACAAAAGCACCAGCCTCAATATGTTTTATCCCTGCGTCACATAGACGTTCGATCAACGCAACCTTGTGCAGGGTAGATACATCAGACGATTGGTTTTGTAATCCGTCTCGTGCACCGACCTCGACGATACGGACTGAAGCGGGGAATGAGCTCATATCTATTACCTCGGTCTGTCACCTTTCACTGTGACCCTCACGCCGGATCTTGTTTCCGGAAAGTAGTCCCACACCGCCATATGCTGTGTACAACGGTTATCCCAAATTGCAATCGTGTTGGGCCTCCATTGTAAGCGGCAGTGGAAATTCGGATTTTTAACATGTTCAAACAGCAATCGGAGCAGCGCATCGCTCTCAGCTTTGGTCACACCCTTAATACGTTTAGTAAAACCACTGTTTACGAACAGGCACTTTTGATGAGTCACAGGATGAGTACGGATGACCGGATGCTCCGCGGATGGATTTTCCCGTTGTGACGGGTGGTCACCATAGTAGCCACTATAGTCTGCGGCGTGTACCGCCGTTAATGTCGATAGGAAGCTTTTCATCGGTTTGCTTAGAGCCTTATAGGCTTCGTACATATTAGCCCAGAGTGTGTCGCCGCCCTGAGTGGGGGTTACCTTAATATAGAGAATGCTCGCCATTGGAGGCTCAAGATCGGCTGAAACATCTGAGTGCCAACCCTCGCCATTGTTTCTATGGGAATTTTCATCGGCATGAATTTCCATGAGTGCCTGATTTCCCCCAACATAAGGCGCTGCGGGATGAATGTGAAGCGGACCAAACCTTTCTCCGAGCGCTAAATGTTGCTCATGGCTCAGTGATTGGTCAGGGAAGAATAATACAAGATGGTCCATCCAGGCCTTGTGCAATTGCTCAAAGGTTTCGTCCGACATTTCACGAGATAAGTCCAGCCCTTTAATCGTTGCGCCAATTCTCGGAGTTAATGATTCAATTTCGAAAGGTTTCAATTTTGGTGGCTCCGTCCGTCATTTACGAGACGAGTGTACGTTGTTTTTTCGGAGATTTCCCACCAAGCGACAATATTCACCCTGTGGCGCGAGGGTACCTCTGTGATACGGTTGACGTGAAACGTTCCTCGGTCTCATAACTTTTATAAAAGGTACCGGAAAAAGATGCAGAAAATGAATGAAGAAAATACAGGATTGGTTATGCCGGAGGTCAGGTTTTTCCATCAGTTGTTGCCGATGATGTTCCTCTTTATGCTGATTGGTTATGGTCTGATTTTGCGTCCCAACTTTTTGCAGGTTGACCCCTTACCGCTTGAGTTAGTCTTTCTGTTGGCCAGTTGTTTTTCCATCGCGCAGCTTATGATGATGGGTTTTAATTGGGAGGATATTCAAACAGCCGTACTCGGGAAGATTACGCGAGGGTTCCCCGCCATTATGATCTTATTTGCTATTGGCGTTATTATTGGCTCCTGGATCATCAGTGGCACCATGCCAATGTTGGTTTACTGGGGTGTAAAAATCATCGATCCTTCTTACATCTACATTATTGCGTTTATTGTTCCTATTGTGTTTTCTTTGATGACAGGAACCTCCTGGGGGTCAGTTGGTACCGTAGGCGTGGTTATCATTGGTGTGGCGACAACTGTTCAGGCCGATTTGGGTATTACCGCAGGGGCTGTTATCGGCGGTGCTTATTTTGGTGACAAGATGTCTCCGTTATCAGATACCACAAATATTGCAGCTATCGCGACGGAGGTTGACCTTTACGACCATATTCGTTCGATGGCTAATACGACATTGCCCTCGGCACTGGTGGCGGGGATTGGCTTCACCGTTATGGGGTTTGTCAGCCCTCCTGAGATAAATGCGGAGGCAACTGAGTCCGCAAGTCAGGTCACGGCACAGATTAGTCAGCTATTCAACTTTCACATTCTATTGTTACTGCCACCGCTAATTGTACTGTTTGGGTCACTGACTCGAAAACCGCCCTTACCGGTACTAATGTTTTCTTCATTATCCGCCATTTTACTGGCACTGGTGTTTCAGGACTTTCGTTTTGGGGACGTGCTGATGTGTTTGATTTCCGGCTTCGACGTCAACATGTCTGTGAATGCCGGAGACGTTGCGCCATCGATGGGCACCTTATTTAATCGAGGAGGGCTCTACGAACTGAATGGGCCCATAATATTTACTATCATGGTATTTATATTTATCGGCTCTCTCGACCTGATGAATGCGATGCCGTCAATTGTGCGCAAAGTTTTTGGTTTTGTAACCACAAAAGCAGGTTTGATACTCGCGTCCTTGGCTGCGTCCGTCTTTACTAATGCATCGACTTCTAATCAAAGCGCGACCAGTTTTATCGTCGGTGATGCGTTTAAGTCGAAGTTTGATAGCCTTGGCGTGCCACGGAAAGTGCTGTCTCGATCAATCGAAGATTACGGCACGATGGTAGAGAATATTATTCCATGGACTTCAACTGCGATTTTCGTTTCTGCTGCAACCGGTGTCGCTTATGCGGACTATTGGCACTGGCAGTTGTTAGCGCTTGCTAATATTGTTGTGGCGCCAATGCTGGCAATTCTAGGCATTGGCTGTTTTTACGATGAATCAACGGGTGATGAATCAACGGGTGATGCTGAAGAGGCAGGAAATTGAATAAAAAAACCCGCGGAGTAACAAATACTCAGCGGGTTTTAGGTGTGTTAAGTTGGGTGAACCCTAGTTTAACGCTCAGTGAGTTCCATCTTTGGAGCACTCTGTGCGAAAGGAATACCGCCCGATGTGGGCATCGGAACATCCGCGTTGACCCAGGCCTCGTTCAAACGTTCTTGAACTTTATTCGCTTCTTCAGCTTCGCCCTGAGCCATATAAGCCTCTTTCAAACCTGCTAATGCCCAGCCATTTTCTGGCCACTTCTTGAGGTCTGTAACATAGGTTGATTCTGCGGCGCTTGCGTCGCCAACTGCGAGTTGAGCTTCACCAAGTGAGTGGCGAACAGGGTGAAACCAATCCGGCGGCTCGGTATAAATCAGAGAATCCTCTATCGCGACACCTTTTATCAGCAGTGGTATTGCCTCCTCGTAACGCGCTTCGCTCGATAAAATTTCCCCATTGAGAGTAAGAGAGGCGATTTCTAGTACAGCGTCGATGCTGTTTCGGCCAACGCTCTTCATCGCGCGCGTCTCGTCACTTAATCTGAGGGTATCCAATTTTGCGAGCTCATCCTTTGCCTGTGCCAAATCGCCCTTACCCTCAAATGCTCGTCCTCGTGCGTAGTGCCAAATTGATCTTAGAAATAGTAGATCCATCGCGGGCTCAGGCTCAGCGAGAATGTCGTCCCAGGCGCTGAAGCGAACGTCGACAAATAGTGGCTGCGCGACAAATTGCTGTGCGTTGCCGGTGAAACCCGCCATCGAGAGCATCTGAGGTGTAATGGCATTCTTTGTGCCATCAGCGAGTAAATTAGCTTGTGCCTGCCAGCCCTCGATTGCAGCGGTCGTTGCACCAAAATGCCAGTTGTGAGGGATATAACCGCCAAGATAAATAAAGCTGTTCGAACGACACACCCCGGTGAACCAACTGTCAGCATCCGTTGCCTTCATATTGTTTAGGGTTGAATCGTGGTAGCGACCCACTCTTAAGTAGATATGTGCCGGCATATGGACCAGATGCCCTGCGTTAGGCGAGAGATCGGCAAGTTTGTCTGCATAGGGTTCTGCGCGTTCCGGTGTTGTCGATGCCTCTACTGCGTGAATGTAGAGATGTATGGCACCAATATTATCTGGATCTATTTCCAATGCCGCTTCAATTAGGTCGGTGATCTCGGTTGTCCAAGGCTGTGAGGTACCATCAGCTAGCCAAAAGTCCCAGGGATGAAGATTCATCAGTGCGTCTGCACCGAGCGCTAAAATATGCGGGTCATTTGGAAACTGAGCGACAACATCTCTCATCGCATTAGCCCATGCCTCATTGAGTGGCGTGGGATCGGCGGGTGCCGTTGATTGATATCGTTGTGATAATGCGTCGATTAGTGCCTTCTCTTTAGGTGTCACACCTTTCGCTGGATCATTGGCGATTTCCTGGGCCATCTCAACCAGTTTTGTCGCTCGGGGTGCATTAGCAGGCACCATTTTTTGATTGAGATTTGCACCCAAGACGAATGCGCTACCCCAATAACACATGGCGCAGTCTGGGTCGTTGATGGCGCCCTCGTTAAACGCAAGGTCAGCGGCCGCGTGATTGAAGCCCCATGCTAGCATCATGCCTTGATTGAAATATTTCTGAGCCGTTGGGCTAGCGGTCGTGATATCGATATGGAGTGGACCAAGTCCGTCAAACAGTGGTTGGTTGTCAGATTTTTTCTCGGCGGGGGATTGAGCTTCCGCCTCTTTAGACTTCCCGGTTGTTTCATCGACGGAAGGTTGGTTACATCCGAACAGGAGTAGAGCCGTAAAAATAATCACAAATAAGTTTTTAATGGGCATGTTCACTAGTATCCAAGTTACCTGAGAATAGATAGTGTAACGATGCTTAATGGTCATCACAACCGACCGTATTGGGTGCTGAAACGGAATTATGCGGAAGAAATTGAAGTGAAGCGACGTTCGAGTTAATTCAGAATCAGGCCCAATTGCCTACTTTGTGCGACCAGAGAGCCAGAAGAATCCCAAAGTGCGCCACTTTCGATCATCCTGCCGCCTGCCAGATGGTCCGTTTTGAACTCGCCTAGTATCCACCCGGGCGCGGGACGTTGTCGGATGTGCACCGTTAATTCTATCGTCGGTGCCCAACCGACATCACCCAAAAGGCCGAAAGGAGATGGGGGAAAGGCGTCGCAAAAGAGCAAAAGCGCTCTGGCATCAGGTGCCCGATTCTTTTTAAAACCTATCCAGCCAGATATGACCGGCGCATCGGATTGACCCGGACTGACCTGTTCGGGATGAAGTCGAACATTCAGTCTGTTCATTATCGGCAGTTTAATGCTTTGTAAGTCGCCGCTACGATCAACGCACTGTGCTTCTGGCGGAATACTAGGAGGCGGCTTGGAGATCGTGTTTTTCACACCAACGGATTCAGATAAATCGCCATAGACAGCGGTGACTTCAAGTCTTGATTTGCCTTCCTGAATTAACGTTGCACGGGCATTAGTTAAGGTTCGTCCGACCCGGAGAACGTCAACTTTTATTTGAAATTCCGTGTCGGGTAGCCCAGGTCTGAGATAGTGTGTCGTGATAGAAATCGGATCTGGATGAGAAACTTCACGCGAGAAGGCGCTCGTAATAAGTGACAGTAAGTATCCACCATTTGGATTGTCCCCGATGTTCCATTGACGACTGACTATTCCCTGCCAAAAGCCATCGGGGGATCTGGCTACTGCGGTTTCTTCATCAAAAAAATGCATCTGGAGAAATCCCGTCCGTGTGTTTTTATCTTGGGGAGCGACCGCCAAAGTTTACGGAACACTTGTATCCTAAGGTCATGCAGATTATCAGGAAAAGATAAGCACCAGCAGGATAACGCCGCCTGCAACTGTAGTCGCAAGCGATTTTGTGCGTAAACTAGGTGCGGAAATTCCCAACCACAATCCACTGATAACGATCAGAAAGAGTCCTGCTGCTAGCACTTTCTGGAACGTTTTGAACGCGCCTGGACCGTGTCCTTTATGTAGCTCGATGATCGCGGCCTGAAAGTTAGGCTGTGCCAATTCAACGCTCAGCGATCCCTCATCTTTGAGTCTGATAATGTAGTGATCTCTGGATGTGGGGCGCGTATAAAAAGTATTTCCACCAGCTTTTACGTATTCAAAGTCGTATTCGCTAACCCCTGCAGTCGTGAGAAGCGCGCTAACGTCAGCTTTGATTGTCGAAGAACTTGCCGACAGTTCCGGATGTGACCCTTCATATATTTTTTCTGTTACGACGCTTCCTTTTTCGCCTATCAAGTAGAGACCACCGGAGATGGCGACAAGAATAATAGCGGGTGCGAAAAATGCAGCCAAATATAGGTGAAGTGAAATGAGTAATTTTCTGTTCATAATTTTTCGTTAATCTATTTCTAATTTGCTCTAAAGCCGCGAGCGTATCACGAAATTTGCGCGATTAGGAACCTTTGTGGATATGCTTAATTTTACAGGCCCCAACAGATTCGATTGGTCAGGAGTTATCTGAATAGCCAATCGTGATTATCAAGGAAACGCTGGTTGCGGCGATCTGAGATATGAGTTTGTGCATCTGGCGGATGTTAGGAGGCAGCCTTCTGTGATTTAGGTTGGGATGGTGCTAACGCTAGTGTATGGCGAAGTGACCGCGCTGAACGCTACTATAGGTGGGCTAAAGGTTCAATTATCTAAAAGCGTTTAGCCGTATACCAGTTAACCGGTTTAGCATGGGCATCGACTTGATTAACCACATCTAAAATGAGGGCAAACAGCGCCATTCTTATGGTTACGCCATTATCAGTTTGCCTGAAGATCGCGAGGTTTGGGTTTTCATTTAAGTCGTTGTCCAGTTCATTTGCTGCTTCTCTAGAATCGCGCGGCAACGGATGCATGATGACCGTGTTCGGCTCGCAAAACTGGGTATAGACAGCCTGGTTGAGTCTGAAAAGTCCTTTGTACTTATTTGCTTCTTCTTGGTTTGGAAAACGTTCTTCCTGTGTGCGCGTGACATAGAGAATGTCCGCGCTACTTATGTTTGGTTGAAGCTCGGTAGACTGGTTAACATTGTGGCCAGCATCTCTCATCGCGACAATATATTCGTCAGGTAGGCTAAGTTCGGGGGGTGAGATGAGGTTAAATTGAATATGCTTAAACAGACTGAGCAATTTACAAAGAGAGTGAACGGCGCGGCCAAATCGCAGATCTCCGATTAGCGAGATACTTAGGCCATCGATTGACTTATTTTTTGCGGCAAGTTCTTTGCGAATTGTGTAGAGATCAAGCAATGCTTGGCTGGGATGTTCATTAGCGCCGTCTCCACCATTGATTACCGGCACGCGACTGGCTTCTGAGAACTCTGCGACGGAGCCTTCAATCTGATGTCGCATCACAATCACGTCACTATAGCCAGACAACACCCTTGCAGTGTCGTAAAAGGATTCACCCTTGGCGATAGATGTGGCTTTAAGCTCGGTGGTTTCGCGAACTTCTCCACCGAGTAAGTTAAATGCGCAGCCAAAACTGACTCTCGTTCGTGTACTCGGCTCAAAAAACATACTGCCTAAAATTGCGCCTTCAAGCACACGGGTTGCTTTTTTACGCTGAGCGTAGGGTTCCATTTGATCGGCAACCGCAAAAACTCGCTCTATTGCCGCTCGGTCAAATTCGGAAACCGAGAGAATATGCTTACCTACAAATTTCATTTCGGATTATTTCCAGGGAAGTTTTTCATGTAGTTCAAGTATCACTTCTCTTAACCAGCGATTTGCCTGATCTTGGTCAGTGCTCTCATGCCAATAGAGATGTGTTTCAAGGTTAGGCACTGAGAAAGGTAGCTGCAAGTAGCGCACCGGCAATTGGCTAGCGAGGAAGTCAGCAAAGATTTGAGGCACTGTGAGAGATAAATCGGTGCGTGATACGAGTTCAGATACGGCAAGATAATGTTGGGTTCGCAGCGAAATCTGCCGCCGTTTACCCATTTTACCGAGGGCCAGATCAACATGACCGAGACCGCCACGTCGGCTTGATATCTGTATATGGTGGAGGTTCAGGTAGGCTTCAAGATCAAGCTCTTCTCCAATCTCCGGATGGTTGCTGCGTACAAGGCAGACCTGCGGGTGAGAAAACAAAGGTGCCTGTTTGATGCGCGGATCAGGCGTTAAAGGAATATCTATCGCAAGGTCTAAATTACCTGACGCTAGCTCGATATTCATGTCTCTACGCCGAACATGGTAGCAATCGATTTCAACCGAGGGAGCGTCCTTCTTCAAGCGTTTAAAAATATACGGTAACAAAATTGATTGGCTGAGGTCTGTCATTGAGACGCGGAATCGTTTGTCTGAGCTGCGAGGGTCGAAAGATTCACTTTCCTGAACGCTCGCTCTCATTAAGCCGAGTGCTTGCCGCACAGATCCAATAATATTTTGTGCGACCGGCGTAGGTACCATGCCGTCTGCGGTGCGAACAAATAGCGGATCGTCAAACATGTTGCGTAGACGAGAAAGTGAATTGGATACAGCGGGCTGCGTGATACCAATAATATCTCCGGCGCGCGTCAGGTTACCCTCGGTATAAATTGCGTCAAAAACGACGAACAAATTTAGGTCAATGTCTGAAAGTTTCATAATGATTAATAAAAGCCGTCTGTATGGGCTGGCGCAGAATTCATGCTAAAGCACGAATCAATACGCCAAATAATTTTTGTAACCCTCATAATTGATGCTTATGGTAAGCCGGATTGCGTAAATAGAGAAGACTTATCTGGTATTCTGAGGTCTCTCGGTCGATTTACCGGCCGTAGCCCTTTTTGCCTCGAGTTTTGTTTGCTGATAGGAAAGTAGCGATGCAAGTGCCTGAAGATGCCCAACACGATCAGGTATCCAGGGATAAAGCCGTTACGTTGTCGATACAACGCTATCAATTTGATAAACTGATGAGGTAAAAAGTAAATAAAAAACAATGCGATACACCAGATATAGAGAAATTTTATGAGTGAACAAACGCGTCAGGCTCGGTTGCCGTTTTCCTTCGCTAAGCGCCATGGCGTTATCCTGTTGGCAACAACAGGTGAAGGTCAGTCCGATGTGATTTACAAATCAGGATTTGATATCGGTGCGCTGGCGGAAGTCCGGCGGTTTGTTGCAGGGGAAATCGCGCTGAAGGAGGTCGATGGGCCTTCATTCGATCGGCAGCTTACCTTGACTTATCAGAATGATTCGGGCGAAGCGATGCAGATGATAGAGGGGCTCGGGGAAGAGATGGACTTAAGCAGTCTCGCCGATCTGATTCCGGAAACCGGTGATTTGCTGGAACAGGAAGACGATGCCCCGATTATCAAGTTAATTAACAGTCTATTAACCGAAGCAGTGAAGGTCGATGCCTCGGATATACATATTGAAACTTATGAAACGAGACTTGTCGTCCGGTTCCGTGTTGATGGCGTGCTACGTGAGGTTGTCAGCCCCCGGAGAGGGCTTGCACCGCTGCTAGTGTCTCGAATCAAAGTGATGGCAAAACTGGATATCGCCGAGAAACGTTTGCCCCAAGACGGGCGAATTTCGGTCAGGGTGGCGGGTAAGGAAGTGGATGTGCGAGTTTCGACGATACCGGCGAGCAATGGTGAGCGGGTCGTTATGCGCCTACTCGATAAACAAGAGGGTAGAAGAGATTTGACGCATATGGGGATGAATGCGTTCAATCTTGCTTCGATGAAAACCCTGGTTCAAAAGCCCCACGGTATCATTCTGGTCACGGGTCCCACGGGCTCGGGAAAATCCACAACGCTTTATGCTTGCCTTGATCAATTAAATGATCGTTCCAGAAATATTCTGACAGTTGAAGACCCCATCGAGTACGACGTCGAGGGTATTGGCCAAACCCAAGTTAACGTTAAAGCCGATATGACTTTTGCTAAAGGGCTAAGGGCGATTCTACGTCAAGATCCCGATGTCGTAATGGTAGGGGAGATCCGCGATTTTGAAACCGCGGATATCTCTGTTCAATCTAGTCTGACGGGCCACCTCGTACTTTCAACTATCCATACAAACACCGCTTTAGGCGCGTTGACACGGCTAGAAAACATGGGCGTCCAACCTTATTTGCTCAGCAATAGTATTGTCGGGTTGGTGGCACAGCGTTTGATTAGATTACTGTGTCCGCATTGTCGTCAAGCATACGAAGCAGATGCATATGAGTGTGAATTTCTAAAATTAGACGAGCCACCAACGCTTTACCGGGCGGTAGGCTGCGAGAAGTGTGCCCATGAGGGTTACAAAGGCCGACAAGGTATTTACGAGGTCATTGTTATTGATGATGAGCTTCGGCGTATGATCCACAACGGTGCTTCAGAGCTCGACCTTGAGCAACACGCAAGAACTAAAACAGGTGGTATTCGTGACGATGGCAGGGAGAAAATTCTGGACGGCAGTACTTCAGTTGATGAAGTACTGCGCGTAACGATGGAAGACTAGGGTGGAGCGCTAGATCATGGCAGCGTTTCAATATATCGCGCTTAACGACAAAGGTCGTGAAGAAAAAGGTACGCTTGAGGCTGATAGTTCGAGACAGGCGCGGCAAATTCTGCGCGATAAAGGTTTGTCTCCGTTAACGGTAGATGTGACTCGGGAAGAGAAGGCATCCAACAACTTTTTAACCAATCTTCTGAAGCCGTCTTTGTCTGTGCGAGAATTAGCATTGGTGACCCGCCAGCTGGCAACGCTTATTGCTGCTGGGCTTCCGGTTGAAGAGGCAATTCTTGCGGTATCGAAACAGAGTGAAAACCCTAAAACGCAGGCGATGCTGGCTGCGCTGCGCTCCAAGGTCATGGAGGGTTATTCTCTTGCAAATAGTCTGGCGGAATATCCTAGGGCATTTCCCAACTTGTATCGTGCTACTGTGGCAGCAGGAGAGTCTGCGGGGCATCTTGATTTGGTCTTGAACCGACTTGCTGATTTTACTGAGTCGCAGCATGAGTCGAGGCAACGAATTCAACAGGCAATGGTGTATCCCGTTATATTGTTTGTGTTGACTCTTGCGATTCTTGCCGGTTTGTTGGGCTATGTTGTACCTGACATCGTTAAAGTGTTTGCAGACACAGGGCAGGAATTGCCAGGCTTAACTATTTTTATCATCTCTCTTAGCGATTTTGTTGTGAACTGGGGAGCTGCAATTGTTGTCTTAGTGATCATGCTGTTAGTCGGAGCGCAACGCGCGTTACAGGTTCCATCGATCAGATTGGTGTGGGATCGACGACTGCTTCACATATGGCTGGTCGGCAAACTCAGCAGAGGTATGAATACGGCGCAGTTTTCAAGCACTTTGGCAATATTGTCCGCCAGTGGGGTGCCCTTGGTTGACGCCATGAAAATATCAGGGCAAGTACTCTCAAATACGTGGCTACAGCAAAAAGTCTCCGAAGCAACGATAAAGGTAAGTGAAGGTACCAGTCTACACGTGGCATTAGAGCAAAGCGGCTATTTCCCGCCAATGATGTTGCACATGATTGCCAGCGGTGAGTCCAGTGGAGAACTCGATGAGATGCTCGTTCGCGTATCACATCATATGCAGCAGGATGTGGAAATGATCATGGGTGTACTGTTGAGTTTGTTTGGCCCGTTTATGCTTTTGATGATGGGCGGTGGCGTTTTTGTCATTGTGATGGCCATACTTTTGCCCATCATCAACCTCAATCAGCTCGTTGGATAGAAAATCACAGAACCATTTGTAATGGTTATATTTCAAAAACAGGAACGCTATGAAACAGAAAGTTAAAACGGCATTGAACGGTCAATCCGATAGGGTAAAAGAAAGAGGTTTTACCCTTATCGAAATTATGGTGGTAGTTGTTATTCTAGGCATCCTTGGAGCGCTAATTGTACCTAATTTTATTGGTCGTCCTGATGAAGCGAGGGTGGAAGCTGCTAAATCAGATATCAACGCGATAGCGAATGCGCTGGAGTTGTATCGATTGGATAATAGCAATTATCCGAGTACTGACCAGAATTTAGATGCGCTGGTTTCGGAGCCTTCCGGTTACCCCGAACCTCGAAACTGGAGCCCAGACGGGTATCTCAAAAAGCTACCCCGAGACCCTTGGGGTGAACCCTATGGTTACTTTAATGAAGAGCGAACTTTTGATCTTTACTCTTATGGTGCTGATCGTAAGGAGGGTGGCGAGGGCGTGGATTCAGATATTCGTTACTCAGAACTCTAACTAGCATGTTAGATAGCTGGTCGCCATCGAGGTTTAACCAGGCGCCGGGATTTACGCTGGTTGAGATTTTAGTTGTCCTGATAATTGTGTCAGTGATGTCGGGTATTGTTGTGACTAGCTTGCCTAGCTCTTTTCAGAATAGTGATTTTGATGAAGAGAGTTTGCGATTAAAAACGGTGATCGAGCTTATCCGTGAGGAATCTCTTACCCGGGCGTCTGAATATGGTCTGAAAACGGATAAAGACAACTATTCATTCTTTGTCTACAACGAAATTGAACAAAACTGGACACAACTGAATACCAAACCCTATGCCGAGCATAAGTTAGGGTATGGCATCCTGCTTAAAACCACTATCGAGGATAACGAACTTATCTTGACTGATGAGGAAGACGAAGAATCGTCAGTTCCTAACGCGCCTCGTATACTATTGTTGTCCAGCGGGGAAATGACGCCGTTTGAAATTACGATTGCCCTGGGTCGTGATAAAACCAGAACGTTGGTGTCAGACGGCTATAGTGAATTGGCTTGGCAGGATGAGTTAGATGAAAAGAAGGGTCGAAAGTCGGCCCCGCGGCGATAAAGAGAAGGGCTTGAGTTGAGGGATTCATGAGAAGACAGACCGGCTTTACACTTCTTGAAATTGTTATTACCGTGGCAATTTTTGCAGTAGCCTCGACTGCGCTTATTCGCAATGCATCAAATTCCGTTATTCAGACCCTGAGTATTCAAGATCGCACCATTGGGTATTGGTTGGCTGAGAACGAACTCGAGGAGCTGCGAAGTGCGCCTCGGACGGAAGAGTTTTTCCCTTCAGTCGGCACGGATAGAGAAAGTGTCACCATGGCCAATAGAGACTGGGAGCTGAAGATACGGGTCGAATCAACAGAGAATCCGGATATGCGCAGGGTAGAGGTGACAGTATTCGACGAACAGGACCTAGATGTAGAAGTAGCGAGACTTGCTGGCTTCATAGGTAAATATTGATGTCGCGATTCACCAGGAAATCAGATTCAAGCCCGATAAGGCAATCCGGCTTTACGCTCCTCGAGGTAGTGGTAGCGTTTTCAATATTTGCTGTCATTGGGTTAAGTGCTCATCAGTTTCTGCGAACAATTATTAATACAAGAGAAGTCACCAATCAAAGCAACGCTGTCATGAGTAGTGCCTCCCGGGCATTTAGCGTGATGCAAAGAGATTTCTCACATTTGGCTGATCGACAGGTGCGGGATGCTTATGGCGAGCCTTTACCGCCCCTTATTGTTGGTACAGGCGACTATGATGTCGAGTTTTCAAGATCTGGATGGAACAATCCCGCACGATTGCCCAGAAGTAATATGCAGCGTGTCGCTTATGGGCTTAATGATGATGATGAACTCGAGCGATATTTTTGGTTAGTGCTGGACCGGGCAGAGGATTCTGAACCCATCACACAGCGCCTGTTGACGGATGTGGAAGATTTTCGGATTAATCTGATGAGCAGCGACGGTGGTTTTGTCGATACTTGGCCTGATTTTGACAACGATGCTCGATTGCCAAGGGCTGTTGAAATACTCATCACTCATAAAAAATTGGGTGAACTCCGCAAGCTTTACTCAGTCGTGATGACTGCTGATGCGAACACGTCAGAATCTCAGGGTAACGCTGCAACCAATCCTGATGACCAGAACGGCAATAGTGAAGATGCTGAAACCAACAGACGGGGTAACAGGGGAGACTCGAATGTCCGCCGCTAAAACCCGATTCGTCGCACAGCCGCACAAGGCGCGTGGCGTTGCTTTGATTTCGATTTTACTGGTTGTTGTTATTGCGACGGTGCTAGGGGTTAAGATGACCACAGAGCAGCATTTTTCTATTAATCGTGCGCGCAATTATTTTGATCAGGGCAAAGTTCACCAGTACGCATTAGGTGGTGAGGAACTTGCTCGACAAATTCTTTATAAAGATTTTACCGATAATCCTCAAAAAGATGTCTTAACTGAAGCATGGGCAAGTCCCGAATTGAAATTTGAGTTTGAAGACGGTGAGATTGAAATGTCGATTGAAGACCTTCAGGGTAAATTTAACCTGAATTCTCTCATTGATGCGCCCTCGGCCCAATTTAGCCGTCGCGTAAATGGCAATAGACTTGACACAGAGAACGATCAGACTGCAGACAACGCTAGAAGGAATTCGACAGAAAACAGCAGCGGTGTTGTCAATGCGGCATCAGCAGCGTTGGCCATGAAAAGGTTTCGATCATTGCTGAATCAGCAGGGTATCGATCCGGTATTTGCAGATCGTATCAGGGACTGGATAGATAATAATCAGGATGTCACTCAGTTAGGCGCAGAAGATTTCGATTATCTGGGCCTCGAACGACCTTATCGAACTGGTGATACGCCAATGTTCGATTTAACTGAACTCTTTCTTGTGCTGGATATTGATGCGCGTACATTTTCAATGCTGGAACCTTTGGTGACGACTCTGCCCGCGGGTGTCAGTCTGATAAACGTGAATACTGCACCAAGCGGTGTGATTCAGGCGATAGCAGGGAGCGCGCTCTCGCCCGAGCTCGCAGAGAACTTTACCGTCAATAGAAACGAGCGAGAGGGTTTCGACTCGGTTGAGTCTTTTCTTCAGGATGATAGTCTGGCTGGTCAGGGGATATCTCCAGATGGACTTAGTGTACAATCAGGTTTTTTCAAGGTGAGCGTGAGGGCAAGAGTTGATGACAGGTTTGGTTACTTGACGAGCATTATTCAACGAAATCCTATAGATGGCAGTATGCGCGTTATCTATCGAGACGCCAGTAAGAAAATCTACCCAGTAGTATCAGCGATCGACACCGAGGCAACTTCCTCTTAATGTTCATATTTCCACGCACATTATTGGCAATGCAATAAACATGCTAGAAAACCTATATTTAAGATTGTCAGAGTCAGGCGTTGAGTGGTCTTTATTCGATCCGGAGGGCGGGGAGGTCAGCGCCCGGGGTTCCGGTGATTTTGATTCACTAGCGGAACTTGTCGAAGCACGGCAATGGGAAGGAGAGGTGATTGTGTTAATCAGTGCCTCATGCGTCACGCTGCACCAAGTTAATATTCCATCAAAACAGCCTAGGCAGATACAGCAAGCCGTTCCCTATGCAATTGAGGAAAGTCTTGCGGTTGACACTGAGGATTGTCATTTCGCACTTGGGCAAAGAGCAAGTAACGGTGACATTGCCGTCGCGGTTGTCTCAAGGGTCCTGTTTGAAAGTTGGTTAGACAAGCTTGTCGATATGGGTATACCGGCGTCCTTCGTAGCGATAGACGCGCTTCAAGTCCCCTTGTTTTCAGATCGTTCGCAATCGCAAACCACGGCTTTAATCGAGCGGAACGGGGTGCTGATGCGTACGGATGACGAGAAAGGGTATTTTCTCGATCGCGGGCAATTAGCGAGTGGCATTAGTTTTCTCCCAGAGGATAAGCGGGCAAACTTAGATCTTTGGCTGCTACCTGAGATGCAATCAGAGATAGATCTGGCGGTAAATCAGATGGCCGCGGAGTTTGATACTGAGACACAAATTGAACCGATCGACCTTTCTGCGTTTGAGTTTCTTTGCCGCAATGTTAATGAGCAAACAATTAATTTGCTTCAGGGCAAATATCAAGTTGAGAGAAAGACCTCAAAAAACTCTAGCGTCTGGCGTTCCGCCGCTATGTTATTCGGTTGTGCGCTACTTTTGCACCTGATTATGGTAACGGGACAGGCGATATATCTCGATATGACAGCGACGCGCTATGAAGCTGAAGCGCGTGCGCTTTATGCTGATGTGTTCCCACGAGATCGCAATGTCACCGATATTAGGCGTCGCTGGCAGTCGCATTTACGAGGGGGAAAATCGGACGAGGGAGATAAGTTTGTCGGCCTCTTTAGTACTGCGGCCGGCAGTCTCGCGGGTTCAAGTCTTATTCTGAATAACGTAAATTTTAATGAAAATCGAGGGGATCTGATTCTGCAACTTGAGGCACCCAGGAGCGAGCAGCTCGTACTTTACTCCCAGACGCTAAGCAAGCTCGGTCTCGATGCAGAGATTGGCACTATCAGTCAGGAAAACAACGCGGTGCGTGGCAGCATAAAAGTGAAGTCTTTGGGTGGTGACTAGAAGCATGTCGGTTGAAAGAGTTCTGATAGATAACATGGAAATAGGGTGCTGTTGTGAGTAACCCAATGATAGAAAACTTACGTAGCCAGTATTTGTCTCTCGGGTCACGGGATCGTCTAGCGGTGGGTGCGTTGTTGGTATTTTTTGGGATATTGACCTTCTATTTTGCTATTTGGCAACCTCTGCATGATTTTAAGGTATCGAGTCAGGACGAGCTAAACCGGCAGTCGGAGATGTTGCAGGGCATGCGCGATACGGAAAAAGACGCACGTGCTTCATCAGGCAATGCCACAACGGCACCAACAGGGCAATCATTGTTATCTCAGGTTTCTCGTACAGCCCAGCAATTTGGTATTAAACCCAATCGATTGCAGCCAGAAGGCAATGATGCTGTTAGTGTCTGGTTCGATGAGGTCAGCTTTAATGACCTGATTAAATGGCTCGATTCCCAATCCCAATCAGGTATGTCGGTACGCCAGATTTCTATCGATAGGGAAGAACTTCCAGGCAGAGTCAACGCGCGTATTGTACTCCGTAGCAATTGATCTCAAAGCTGACGCCTTTTACCCAGCAGCCAGCCTTGTACTTTTATCATTAGCGAAAGTCTCTAGACTTCAACGAAAAATGTTCGAGATACGAACTCAGATCTTCAACATGCCCAGCGACCACGTGGAGTACTGATTTTTCTCGTTCTAGTACACCTTTAATCTTTAATAACCTGCCTTGGACGACAGCGGCTCTGTATTGCTCAAATATACGTGACCAGACAACAACATTAATATTGTTAGTTTCATCTTCTAGAGTCAGAAACAAAACGCCTGTAGCTGTCGAGGGGCGCTGCCTGCCCGTTACAATACCTGCAACCTGAACAAAGCGGCCATGATTAAGCGGTTCGAGATCACAGGCCCGCTTTAATTTACTGAAAGGTTCACCGGCCTCCCTTAGCAGGGCCATAGGGTGACGACCCAATGTGAGTCGAAGACTCTGGTAATCTGCCCGTAAATCATCTGATTCTGAGGGTGCCGGTAGATAGATATCTTCCTGCTCGGCGATCATTTCCATTGGTGTATTTGTCGGCAATAATCCTTTCGCTTCCCAATGGGTTTGATACCGATGTCCAGTTAATTGCTTGAAGGCACCACCTTCTGTCAGTCGGGCGAGATCTCCCCTGTCGAGGTGTACAGCACGGGCAATGCTTTCAAGGCTGTTAAATGCTTTGGTGTTTTGTTTTTCGCTGGCTGTTCTTGCCTGAATGATACGTAACGCAGTTTCTTGCCGAAGACCTTTTATACGTTGAAATCCAAGTCTGATAGCGGGTTGGCTTGCTCCAAAAATAGCGGTGCCAGTGTCGTGGCTGTCGGCACGTGTGCTGGTGCTTCCCTCGAGAGTCGATTCCCAGTCACTCGTTAGTATATCAACCGGTAGAATGATGATGTTGTGTCTACCCGCGTCCTGTACCAGCTGCGACGGGGTATAAAAACCCATAGGTTGGCTATTTAATAAACCACAATAAAATGCGGCTGGTTCATGTCGTTTCAACCAGGCAGAGAAATACACTAGTAACGCAAAACTTGCTGCATGTGATTCAGGAAAGCCATAGTCACCAAAACCTTTAATCTGCTCAAAAATTCTTTCGGCAAAGTCTTTGTCGTGGCCGCGCTCGAGCATGCCGTTTATCAGTTTTTGTCGAAATACATCCAGACCTTCTTTGCGTTTCCAAGCCGCCATGGCGCGCCTTAATTGATCTGCCTCGCCTGGGGAGAAGCCAGCGGCGACCACGGCTAGTTTGATAACCTGTTCCTGAAAGATTGGTACTCCAAGAGTTCGGCCTAGCACCGCTTTAACAGCATCGTTGGCGTAGGTTACTTCTTCTTCGCCATTTCTGCGTTTGAGAAAAGGATGAACCATATTGCCCTGTATAGGTCCTGGCCGGACTATAGCGACCTCTATGACAAGATCATAAAAACTCTTAGGTTTGAGCCTCGGTAACATCGAGATCTGTGCTCTTGATTCAACCTGAAAAACCCCAACGCTATCGCCGCGTTGTAACATCTGATAAGTCAGTGGGTCTTCCGGTGGAATAGTTGCGATTGTCATGTTGGTATCGCGGTACTGATTAACCATGTCGAGGCTTTTACGTATTGCCGTTAACATGCCTAATGCCAGCACATCTATTTTTAGCAGTCCCAGCGACTCTAGGTCATTTTTATCCCACTGAATGATCGTCCTGTCATCCATTGCGGCATTTTCAACGGGCACCAGATGAGAGAGTGGACCTCTTGAGATAATAAACCCTCCAACATGTTGTGAAAGGTGTCTGGGAAAGCCAAGTATCTCGTATACCAAGGTCATAAACTGATTGATAACAGGGCTGCGAGGGTTAATACCTGCTTCCTCAAATCGAGCCAGCAACACCTCGCGCTTGTCCCACCAGGATAGTGATTTTGCGAGTTGATCAACCAGTTGCAGGTCCATTCCGAGCGCCTTACCAACGTCACGTACTGAGCTTTTAGGTCTGTAAGAGACCACCGTAGCGGCAAGCGCTGCTCTGTGTCTGCCATATTTCTTGTAGATATATTGAATGACTTCTTCGCGTCTTTCATGCTCAAAGTCGACATCAATATCCGGCGGTTCATCTCGTTCTACTGAAATAAACCGCTCGAATAGCAGGTCTATCTTGGCTGGATTGACTTCGGTGATTTCCAAGCAAAAACAAACAGCGCTATTCGCCGCTGAGCCTCTGCCCTGACATAGTATTTGCTGGCTACGGGCAAAATGAACGACATCGAATACCGTGAGAAAGTAATACTCGTATTGAAGCTCTTCGATAATGCTGAGTTCTTTTTCTATGATCTTCCTGACATCGGGTGTTGTACCTTCAGGCCAACGTTTTTTTGCCCCAGCTTCAACCAGTTGGCGAAGATAGGCGGGTGGTGTCAGCCCTGGCGGTACTAATTCTTCGGGGTATTCATATCGGAGCTGGTCGAGGGAAAAATCACATAAATCTGCAATTTTTACACTTTCTTTAAGTAGCCCTTCTGGATAAGTTTTAGCCAGCACAGCCAACGGACGTAAATATTTTTCCCTATTAGAAAATAGTAATTTACCGGCGAGACGGATAGATTGGCCCATTCGAATAGCCGAGATGACATCCAACAATGCTTTTCGATCTTTGCGATGCATGTGTACATCACCGCAGGCAACCACAGGGATGTTAAGTTTTTTCGAGAGCGTGAAAACGCGGCTGTATAATTCAGTTTCCTGCCCATCGGGGAATATTTCAGCCCCGAGCCATAGTCGGTCTTTAAAATATTCACTCAGTTTTTCAGCGATTCTTTTGTCCGGAGAATCATGATTGCGGGAACTGGGTAACCATATGGCGAGGCATTGATCTTGGGCAATAGCGAGATCATCAAGATCAAGCTGGTATTCGCCCTTGTTGGCCCGTCTGCGGCCAATGGTGATCAGGTTGCATATTTGTCCATAGGCAGTTCTGTTAGGTGCGAGAAGTATCAGATGGACACTCTCCTGCGTGGTGCCGAGCTGATTCTTGATGGCCTGCCGAGAGCTTTGCCCTCGAGGCATGTATCGCGTAGCAGCGTTATTGATGCGTGGTAGATTTGAGTCGAAGTGAAATTCGCTACCGACGATGAGCTTGAGGTTGCAGTCCTTGGCCGCCACATGCGCCTTGACTACACCAGCCATGGAACATTCATCAGTAATTGCTATCGCGCTGTAACCCAGTTTCGCAGCTTGCTCGACAAGTTCTTCCGGGTGCGATGCACCCCTGAGAAACGAGTAATTGGTAATACAATGTAACTCCGCATAATCTGTGCTGTTTCTCAGCCGTTTTTGCGTAAGCGTTGTGATTGAAGAAGCGTAGGGTGACATGTGTCGATAATACTGTTTATATATACATATACTGTAAATATAACCAGTATTTTAGATGAGGGCAATATTATCTTGGTTAAGCACTCGAAACAGTATTCAGGTTTCGACCAACCTGAAAGACATTAGATTTTGGAAATTAGACATTTCCTAAGCAATCGGGTGCTGATACTCTTTCAATTAGGTCAACTCTTCATCAAATACTCGCAGGGCAAGTCATGATTGAAACAATTCCATTCGGTTCCACAGGCCATAACAGTAGCAGAATTCTGTTTGGGGCCGCAGCTTTGGGAGGTATGAAACAATCCAAGGCTGACTCCGTTATCGAATTGGTTAGGCGTTACGGTGTTAACCATTTTGATGTTGCAGCGAGTTACGGTGATGCAGAGTTGAGGCTCGCCGATTTTCTGCAAGATTCTCGCGATGATGTGTTTCTTGCTAGTAAAACGGGCGATCGAACTGCCGATGCGGCGAGAGCAAGTATTGAGCGCTCGCTAAATCGAATGCAAGTCTCACAACTCGATCTGATTCAATTTCACAACCTTGCTCAGGTTGAAGACTGGGATACGGTCATGGCCAAGGGTGGTGCGCTGGAAGCTGCGATTAAGGCAAAAGAAGAAGGCTTAGTAAGGTTTATTGGCGTTACTGGACATGGCACGAAGATCGCAGAAATGCATCTTAAAAGCCTGTCTCATTTCGATTTTGCCTCGGTATTGTTACCTTATAGTCATGCGTCGATGCAGGACCAACAATATGCAAATGAGTTTGAAGCGTTGTACCGTCTGTGTGAGCAAAAAAGCGTTGCGATGCAAACGATTAAGGCGATAGCGCATCGAAGGTGGGATGATGACGATGATGCGAAGCGATTTAGCTGGTACAAACCCATTCGCGAGGTTGATGCATTAACTCGGGCCGTTCACTGGGTGCTAAGACGTCCGAAGCTGTTTCTGAATAGTAGCAGTGACGCGACCTTATTAAAGATGGTGCTCGAAGCGGGCGCATCGTTCAATGCAGCATCGATGAATGAATCGGGCGCCCGGGATCTCGAGGCAGCGGTGGCAACGGATGCTGCCAACCTAAAGGTACAACCACTATTTGAACGTGGTGTTCAGGATGGCGTTATTTAGGGAGATCGCGGCTCAATGCTACGAAATCTGGTTAAGAATTCGGATCGCAGCACAAGCTGCACCGTAGCCGTTATCAATATTAACCACGCTGATGCCAGGGGCACAGCTGACAAGTAGTGCGCGAAGTGCCGTTTCGCCACCCTCAGCCATCCCGTATCCGACAGAAGTGGGCACAGCAATTAGCGCAGAAGAGATCAATCCTCCCAGCACAGTGGGTAACGCAGCATCCATTCCTGCGATGCAAATGACGACTTTATGATTTTGAATATCTTGAAGTCTCTCTGTCAGCCGCCAAAGTCCAGCCACGCCAACATCGCTGATCATCAAAGAATTCACACCATAATATTCGAGTGTTTTTTTCGCTTCGCTGGCGATGGGGACATCTGATGAGCCGCCACTTACGATAGCCACAGTTGCGGGTGAACCATTGGGCGCGTTATTGCGGCTTGATCTTTCAGCGTTGGCTGTTCGCAAACTGCTAGCGGTGCGAGAAACGGGGTCGTAACTCAGGAAGCCGGGGTGAGCCTCTTCAATCAGGTTAAATTGTGCTGGGGTTAGCCGGGTGAAAAGCATGTCCTTGTTGTGAGTTTTGAGGGCTTCACAAATATCCAGCAACTGGGTGTCGCTTTTTCCCTCGCTAAAGACAGCTTCCGAGAGACCTGTTCGGCTTTCTCGTTCAATATCCAGATTTACTTCGTCAGTCATTCGATCTGTCGCCCTGCGTTCATAGATTTGATGTCAAACACCTCGTGATTATGTTTTGACTTCAAGCGTGTCGATTAAAAAGGCACTGCCACGCTGATAAGGTTCAAGTGTGATACTGGTCACCTGTTCATGGTATTCATGTGTAACAAATATTTCAGAGACAAGCTTTTGCGCCTGAACGCCCAACACAGAATTTGCGTCTATCTCTTGTTCTGATTCGATCTCGATGGCAACCGAGGAAGGACGTATTCGGCAGCGCACACCCTTCAGCGGAATACGCGTTGACAGTAGATCCCAGAGTTGCTCTTCAGCCTCGGCAATTAGCGGCAATAGTACAGCGTCGATTGCCAGACCGGTAGTGACTCTGGACGAGAGACAAGGCGCTGCCGGTAGCTCATATAGATCATGTAAGTCTAAATCTTTAGCGATGCCTCGAAGCGTTGTCTTATCGATGCCCACATCAACAAAGGGGTGAATAACGTCTCGCTCTTGAGCGGCCACCAAACCGGGACGATAATCTGAAAGATCATCAAGATTGGTACCTGAAGCGATGGTTAAGCCGGTAAAGCGTTGAATAGTCGAGTAAAGATTTCGCTTACAGAAATAACAACGGTTGGCAGGATTTGCGACATACTCAGGATCCTCTATTTCTCGCGCGTCAATGATCTCAAGGTCCCAGTGCTCTTTTTCTGCGTATCGCTTCACACGTGCCGTTGCTGATGTTGGAACAGCTGGAGAAATGGCATGGAATATCTTGCAACCCGGCCGCACGCGATTGGCAACGACCGCTAGCGTCATGCTGTCTACGCCGCCACTAACCGCGATGGAAATTCGACCCAGCGACAGGAGATGCGCTGACAATTTGTCTAGAGACTTATCTTTTCTTTTCATAGGGTTCTGATTACTCAGCGGTTGACCTTCAGTCGTTGCGCTCGCAACCTGTCATTCTTCCGACGTTTGATTTTCGATGTCTGCTTTGGTTGACCGGCGTCTGATACCGGGTAGGTGTGCAATGTCATCAATTTCTACCTTAGTGGTCATATCGCCAGGCCTTGATGCACGCTTTGTTCTGAACTTCTCTGTGCCCACATTTACAATATGTTCACTACGATTAAGTATTGCCCGGTCAAGCTCGATTTTTCGTATTCCAAGCGTGGTGGTCTCTTCAAAACACTGTGCCATGACGTCTGATTCCGCTTGCGAGACAACCAATATCTGCACCGCAAACATCATCCGACCTTTCTTGCCGAAGGCCAATGATTGATTAACATCTAAAACACCGGGTAATTCACGAATGTTTTCAAGGGCAACTGATAGGTCTTCCGGTGTCTGATCATCAATTTCAAAATTCAGCTGGACCACACGGTCCTCTTGCCAGGATAGGGTCGTAGACGTTTTGTTCACGTCAAAAAAAGACACGCGCGTCACATTCGAGATCCCTGGAAAGGTTTTTGAGCCGAAGCCATAACCCGATCCCAGCAGCATCGAGGAAGCTGGTTTCTCACCGGGTTTAAGAAACTTGAGTATCGCTGCGCCGGTGGGTGTGATTCGTTCTCCACTAATCCCGTCGTCAATAAACTCAAAGCCTCTTAGCAACAGTTCGGTTGCTGGTGCCGGAACGGGTAGCAATCCATGCGCTGTTTTCACACGTCCTCCACCCATGGGTAGAGAAGATACCGAGGTACTTGTTACCCCAGCCTGTTCAATTAACCATGCGGCACTAATAATATCGGCAATAGAGTCCCAGGCCCCGACTTCGTGGAATGCAACGTCTTCTATAGCCTTACCGTGCACAGTGGCTTCAGCCTCGGCGAGCAACCGGAATATATCTAAACTGATCTGTTTTGTCTTTTCACTCAGCAACGAAGCTTCGACCTTCTGCTTGATATCACGATAATGTCTGTGATGATGCGCTTCAAACTCTGCCGAGACGTTAAAGTAGGTGCCGGTCAAGACACCATCATTTTTGCTCGTCGCGGTTAACTCGACAAGATCAGCAAAACCGGCACGTTCAATTTGCAGCAATAACGCCGGGATAGGGGTCTTGAGATGGTCAAGCATCGCGCCGACGAACATATTGCCGGACAGTCCGCCGATAAGGTCAAGATGTATATGCATTCGTTAAACTAACTCAACATGACGTGGGTAGGTCCACAGTAACTAGAAATGGAAATACCATGGGAGCACGCATCCTGACATGGTTTACCGTCGCAAGACAAACAGGGATTTGCGTTCGTTGTAATTTGCTCATATTCGGTTTTTGCGAATGATAAATTTCCATAGTCTACGGCGTACATCCGCGTGCGTAATACATCAGCAATGTCGACGCCGTACGGGCAACTCCCTTCACAGTCGTTGCAGGCATGACGGCAATAAGTCAGATCTGTCATCCGTGCGTACTGTTCCAACAATTTAAAGTCTGTCTCGGTCACCTCGCGCTGTCCTGAGGCACCGAGGAACTCGTCTATTTTCTCAGTAGAGGTCATCGATATAACCGCAGCATCGACGTAGGGTTGAGAGAGTGTCCACTTGAATGCCGCCTGAGCGTAGGTTGCGCCACCCTGTTCAAAAGGCCGCATATCATTGAGTCTGGCACCACGGAGCACCTTCATACCTATGATGCCAATGTTTTTTGCTTTCGCTTTCTCCATGGCTCTCGGCAGCATCGGTTGATTCGCGACCCAATCGAACGATCGCATGAACCGTTCATAGAATACGGGATCCTGGCCAAAATTCTGTGCCAGCAACAACACATCAAAAAGATCATTGTCGACTGCGTAATCCACGCACTTGGCGAGATTACCAGCGTGCCCGGACATACCTGAAAAACGAATTTTGCCCTGCTGCTTGGATTTCTCAATAAACTCAAACCACTCAGGGTTCTGTAGTCGATCCAGGGAGTTGATCGCATGGTTGAAGTAAATGTCGATGTAGTCTGTTTGGAGTCTGGTCAGACTGGTCTCCAGGGAACGCATGAGATCACTGGCTCGCGTCGAGGCATAGGCTTTGGTTTTTGTACCAATGACCACTTTGTCACGTTCTCCTTTTAAAGCGCGGCCAAGCACCGGTTCTGATATGCCTCTAGCGTAGTCCTCCGCTGTGTCGAAATAGTTGACGCCCTTGGCTAGAGCATGACGAACAAGACTTTCTTCACCAGCTTTTATCTGACTCGAGCCAAACGAGATATCCGATATGCGCAGTCCGGTTTTGCCCAGTTCAACGTATTGCCGAACGCCCGGGTCCTTATCACCAGAGATTTTTGTTGCCGCGAGTGAAGCCGCTGGAATGCCCTGAGCGAGGCCGGTTGCTCCGACTGCACCAATTTTAAGGAATGATCTTCTGTCCATATCTGAAGCCATGGGAAAGTCTCCGTAGGGTTTGATTCGCACGCCAGCGTGACAACTAAAATTCTACCTCCATGCGGTGAAAATAAAAACACCTCGTAATTCAGAACAGAAATAATGTTTCTGCTCGTTACGTCATCGGCGTTAACAAATTAGTGTGGCAATTTACTGTTGCTGGCGAGGAGGCTTCTTAGCCGGTAAGTGCCCGAATTAAGGTCAGGCGTCGCATTTTATGATGGTACGCCGGTCCTAGCGTTGGTAAGCAAGTTTAAGGCAGACATCCAGATCCACTCTGTTGAAAAAGACGCGCAGCATGGCTTTCATACTAATACGACGCCGCGCTACCATGATGCTTCGACTTGTTTGCCTGTTAAAGAATCAGCCGTTCCTGAGAACTTGGCTCGCGAGCAAAACGAGTGAACAACAAAAAGATCAAAAACGAACATGCGGGAGACAACGTGACCACAACAACTTCGACAAGGCATCAAGGCTGGCTGGACAGAATAGAAACCATGGGTAATAAGCTACCCGATCCTGCGCTATTATTTTTCATTTTGCTGGTGGTGGTTTGGATTTGCTCCGCGATCTTCGCGCAGTTGACCTATTCTCATATAGACCCACGATCCGGTGAAGCGATAGTGATCAAAAACCTATTAACTGGCGATTCCATGACTTGGTTTACCTCCAACATGGTAAAAACCTTCGTGGGTTTTCACCCTCTTGGGGTCGTACTGGTTGCGATGCTGGGTATCGGGGTTGCTGACCATACCGGTTTCATCCGCGCTGGTTTAAAAGCGCTGCTCAATGTAACGTCACCCAAAATTCTGACACCCATGCTGCTATTGATAGCGATTGTGAGTCACAGCGGTGGAGACGCGGGTTACGTGCTGGTCATACCGTTAGGGGCTGTCATTTTTCAGGCTGCTGGTCGTCATCCTTTGGCGGGTATTGCCTGCGCCTTTGCGGGTGTGTCTGGTGGATTTAGCGCAAATTTTGTCCCGTCAATGATTGATCCTTTGCTACAGGGTATTAGCCAAGCTGCGGCACAAATTATTAACCCTGAGCTGACGCTCAATCCATTGAACAATTGGTTTTTTACATCAGCTTCATGCTTGTTAGTGGTTGGTGTTGGTTGGTATCTGACCGACAAGGTGATCGAACCCAGACTAGCAGCTACAGAGGTTGATGGTGACCTCGCTGATGCGCCTGCACTTGAATCTTTAACTGACGTTGAGAGAAAGGGTTTGCATATGGCCTTGCTGTCGATGATTGTGACGGCGGTAATTCTTGTTGTTACTTCATTGCCTGACGATTCTAGTTGGCGTGCGGCGAGCGGGGGCCTAGCGGCGGCCGGTTCGCCCCTCATGGCGAGTATCGTAACGCTTATTTTTATCTTCTTTCTGATACCTGGCATCGTCTATGGCTATGTCGCAGGTACCGTGAATTCCCACCATGACATCGTTGCAGGCATGAGTGAATCCATGCGCGGCATGTCTTACTATCTTGTTATGGCATTTTTTGCCTCATTGTTTATCAGCGAATTCGCCCGATCGAATCTAGGTGCGTTGCTTGCATTGCAGGGTGCGAGTGTACTCCAGAGTCTCGCAATGCCATCTGGTATTACCATCGTCGGTGTGATTTTTATTAGTGGCTTCGTCAATTTATTTATTGGGTCGGCGTCGGCCAAGTGGGCGCTATTAGCGCCGATATTAATTCCTATGCTGATGCAGTTAGGCATTTCACCTGACATTACTCAGGCCGCGTATCGGATTGGAGATTCCTCAACAAACATCATCACGCCCCTCATGCCTTACTTCCCATTGGTTGTCGTATTTTCGCAGCGTTATGTGAAAAACACTGGCATTGGCACGGTGGTTGCCATGATGTTGCCCTACTCGTTAAGTTTTCTGTTGGTTTGGACGTTGTTCTTGCTAGGCTACTGGTACATTGGTTTTCCGTTGGGTTTACAATCCAGTTATGTTTATCCAGCACTGTAGACCCGATTGGAATGCAATAAGACTAGAATGTGATCAGGTATTTGGATTCTGGTCTTGAGTGTGTATTAAAAACTTTAGGAAAATTTGAAGATGCAAATAAGTATGGCGGGAAGAATTGCTCTTATTACCGGGGGCAGCAAAGGGCTTGGTTATGCAATGGGTATGAAATTCGCAGAATGCGGGGCTGAGGTTGCTCTGGTCTCTCGCAATAAAGAAGAAGTAGCAAGGGCCGCAAAAGAAATTTCAACCATAAGTTCACAAAGATGTCTGGGCTACGTCGGTGACGTGAGTAACGCTGCTGATATTGAGACTATTTTCAAGCAGGTCACCGATGATTTCGGCAGGGTCGATGTGCTTGTTAACAATGCTGGCTTTGCTCAGGCGGGGGAGTTTACCTCAATCACTGATGAGCAATGGCAATACGATATTGATCTAAAGCTAATGGCAGCTGTAAGAATGAGTCGACTTGTATTCCCAGGTATGAAGGAAAGAAAATGGGGGCGTATTATTAATATGCTTAATACTTTCGCCAAGTCGCCAACTGCCAATTCAGCGCCGACTTCAGTCACTCGTGCTGCGGGTATGGCTTTGACCAAAGTGCTGGCAAGTGAAGGTGCAGCTCACAATGTGCTAGTGAATGGGTTGAATATAGGGCGCATATTCTCTGATCAGGTTGTCAGAGCGTATGAGCATTCAGACAGCGATCGCAGTCTGGAAGAATTTACAGCATCGATAGGCAAGGGATTACCCATGGGGCGTATTGGCGAGACTGACGAGTGCGCCGGTTTGGCGTGTTTACTTTGCTCTGATGCCGGTGGTTACATTAGCGGTACGTCCATCAATGTTGATGGCAATCTTTGCCCCGTCCTTTAAACGGGGCTCGTAGCATCAGGCTATCACTTGATTCGCCAGCATCGATTCAATTTCGTTGTTGGTTAGTCCTAGTTCTTCGAGTGTTGCTCGGGTGTGCTCGCCCGTCGCGGGCGCACTGCGCTTGGGGCCAACCTCAGCATTGTGAAATCTCATCGGTATACTGACCGAGCGATACTCGCCAATTTCATCATTATGCATGAGCGGAAACAAGTTAATTGACTGCGCCTGTTGGTCGGAAGGTACTTCGTGAAGCCCAAGTACCGGTCCCCAGATGAGCCCTGCTTCGTCAAATATCTTGCCCCATTCATCACGCCCTTTGGTCGCGAGTACTTCGTCAATTTCAGGCACAAGCACATGCATATGTCGATATCGCCCCTTGGGGTCAACGAAACGTTCATCCTCCAGCCATTCGGGTTTGCCTATGCCGTGGCAGAATTTTGGCCATCCCGAGGCCTCAGGCATGTTGAATACAATCCATTTTCCATCGCCACAAGGGTATCTGTTTGCCGTAGGTAACAGCATCTGGTCTCGCGCGCGCTTCCGAACCGGCGCTTCATCGACGGCGGTTGTGCAGTAGTCACTGGCCTGAGTCCAAACTGCCGTTTCAAATAGCGAGGTTTCGACTGCCTGTCCTGTGCCGGTTTTCTCCGCAACTCTGAGGCCTCCTAGAATAGCGCCCACCAGAGCAAGCCCAGCGGTATGGTCCCCTTGAGCTGGACGGGCCATAGGTACAGTACCTGTGTCTCCCTCTCGCATCGCGTCGTAAAGCCCTGATCTGCCGAAAAAAGCAGTGACATCGTAACCTGGGCGCCAGGCGTCAGGACCCGAGGTGCCGTATCCTGTGAGGGTTGCATGTACAATCGAGGGATTTGACTTCATGACCGTTGCAGGATCAAGTTGATACTTTTGCTGGCGCTCAAGTAATAAGTTACACAGAAAAATCTCTGCTTTTTCGCAAAGCTTTAGGACCAGTTTTTGCGCCTCAGGGTTTGTAAGGTCCATACAGACCGATTCTTTGCCCCGGTTGTCGACATCGAATTGAAAGTCATAATCTGACAAACCGTCAACCTTGGCGGGTCGACCGTTGTTGCGCATTGGGTCACCCCGTAGCGGTTCAATTTTGATGACCCTCGCACCCATATCCGCGAGTATCGCTCCTGCACTTGGTGCAGCCATCCAGTTATCAATTTCTATTACTGTTATATCTTCTAGCGGCGCTGGCACTATATCTCCTGAAACTGTTAATTTAGTCGGTAAGGCTAATACTACTTGGTGCAACAGCCTGAATACAGAAAACCTGGCTCGAAATGGTCACAAACAGGGCATTCCAATGAAAGCTTTTGATATTCGTGTTTTTCATCCGGCTGACATGCCGATGCTTTATCAAATCTGTCTTGAAACAGGGGCAAGCGGGTCTGATGCGACCGGCAGCCTTGACAGAGACATATTGGGTCATATCTATGCTGCTCCCTACGTGATATTTGAGCCTGATCTGTGTTTTGTACTTACCCTGAATGGCAGGGTCTGCGGATACATTCTAGGCACAAGTGACTCTCAGCAGTTCGCAAACTGGTGCGAAGCAAAGTGGTGGCCTACACTGCGGCAGGCTTATCCATCGCGCGGCAAAGCGGATCAATCTCGTGAGGCGAGCCTAATCAGAATGATTCACATGGGTTATCCAACGTCTGTTGCCGAAGATGAATATCCCGCCCACTTACACATCGATATTTTACCTCAAGGTCAGGGGCAGAGATTAGGGGCCAGGCTCATTGAGACGTTTTTAGAACGTTTAAAGATGCTGGGAGTTGCTGGAGTGCATCTTGGCGTGGGCAAGGATAATAAGCGGGCGGCAGCCTGGTACCCCAGGCTGGGTTTCCATGCTGTTGAAGAGAGTGATACGGACATCACCTATGCCATGCGCTTATAGCCTTTTGACTTACTTTTCCAAGGTAAGGGGTTAGTGGTAAGGAGTAAGAGGTCAGGCAAAAGTGCCTTGATTCGTTTTCTTCTGAAATTGATGAAGTTGCCTGTCGTGTCGGCTCATTGCTGAAAGTCGGCCGTCTCTTACGTAGGGTTGCCACTGCGAAGATTCGGCGGCTTCAGGTTTGTCCCCCATAATAGTCACACGCTGGATGATCCTTTCGCCCACAAAGTCATTCAAGACCATGTGTTGCGTGCATCGGTTATCCCACATCGCGATAGTGCCTGCCGACCATTGATAACGAACAGTAAATCTCGGTTGTTTCACCCAGTTGGTTAGATAACGTAACATGGCATCACTCTCGGTTGAGTTCAATTCCACGATTCTTCGTGTGAAGTGCTCGTTAACATAAAGTGCTTTTCGGCCAGTAATCGGGTGCCTTCTGACGACAGGGTGGACAGCCATTTGTTCCGGATGATTATGGGGGTGCGCATCGTGCAGGGCTGTTAAACCATCGCACATGGCTTGCATAGGTGGTGACAGTTCATCATAAGCGGCGTATAGGCTCGACCAGAGTGTATCTCCACCAACGTCAGGGCATTTCACCATATGAAGAATCGACATCAGGGCAGGCTCAGGCCTGAAGGTAATGTCTGTATGCCACTCATCAGCGACGCCGCCCTGAGTGGCTACCAGCTCAAATAATTCCGGGTACTCAGCGTTGTTTGACAGATTTGGGTGTCCTTCGAGCTCACCAAAGTTACGCCCAAAGGCAATATGGTCATCTTTGCTCGGCGATTGATCTGGAAAAAAAAGCACCAGATGTTCCGTTAGCAGTGCTTTAATTGCGTCCAGATCCTGTTCACTGACATGACTGATATTGGGTCCTGTTACGCTTGCGCCGAGCGAGCCTGATAACCGTTTTATCTGCCAATCAGCCGGAATGATTGTCTGTGCCATTGATCTGCCCCTGTTCCTTAGTTTGCTTAAAGAATAAACCAGAGTCTTGCTCAGTGATAGGGGGTTATATCGAAGGCGGTTGTTAACTGACTGTGCGAAATGAAACGATACTGGCGGCAACGCTGACATTAAGGGATTCAACGGCATTGGCCAGTGGAATGCTGACGATGTCATCACAAGCGTGGCGCACTGAGTCTGAAATACCACTCGTTTCGTTGCCCAGTACAAAAACATGTCGTCCGGTTCGTGCAACATCGGACAGGGCAAGCGAGCCATCTGCCGCTAATCCCAAGACTTCAAAGCCAGTCGCTTTTAGATATTCGATACCTGACTCAATTGTGTCGCAATGATATATCTGTGCCCGGAATAATGTGCCGGCACTTGCCTTTATCACAAGAGGGTCTAGGCGTGCGCAGCCATTTCGGGGAATAAGCAATCCGCGGCAGGGTGATGCCGCAACGCTTCTTATAATCATGCCAAGGTTTTGGGGGTTGGTGATCCTGTCAAGCGCGATAATTTCTGTCAGTGTGTCTTGTTCAGTATCATCAGCAAATTTTGTAAGAGTTTCTAGTGCCTGGTATCGCGGTACCTCGATATCCACGGCAATTCCCTGATCTTGTTTTCCATTTTTAGATATTCGTGAGAGCGCTTTTTTACTGTGGTAGTGGACTTCTGTATTTTTCTGGTTCGCGAGCGCTAGTATTTCTTTCAGGATGCCACTGATTTGATTGCTGTCGGCAAGGTGGAGGCGTTTTGGCTGAATATCAGTAGCTTGAAACACCTCCAGCACAGGCTTTCGACCGTAAATCGTAATTAAATTGTCAAAATACGATTTACGATCGATATAGGACTGACTATCTGTCATTTCTATAACCGCTGTTTTACAACAGGGAGCTTAAGGTAGCGGAAATCTCTTCCGGTGTGACTTTAGGATGAAAACGTTTCACCACCTCACCATTTTTGTTGACCAGAAATTTTGCAAAATTCCAAGGGATATCGACCGTGCCATCCTCCTCTGTTTGCTCCGTCTTTAACCATTGATAGAGCGGGGCAGCGCCGTCTCCGTTGACCTCTATTTTGGCAAACATTGGAAAGTTCACGTCATATTTTGACTGCGCAAATGCCAGTATTTCTTCATTAGTGCCGGGTTCCTGAGCACCAAACTGATTGCATGGAAAACCCAATACTTTCACATCACCTTGTTCTTGTAGGGCACGCAGACCTGCGTACTGAGGGGTGAGTCCTCATTGACTGGCAAGATTAACAATCAGTAATGCCTGGTCTTTAAATTCTGAAAAGGAGATTTGCTCTCCGGTAATAGATTCCATTTCGAGTTCTGCGAGGTTCATTCGTTTTTCCTTTTGGTGTTGTGATACGTCTGGTTGTCATTCATTTGGCTGTAATTGCTTTATCAGGCAAAGCTATTCTATGAGAAGATGCCATGTAAATACCATCGTTTGTCATTGCTGTACTGAAATATCCATAGTAGCGAACCCTGATTGTTTATCGTTGCAACGTAGTAATCACGGGTAATAACCTTGCTAAGATCATCCTCGTCCCACCAGCCGAAATCGATTCTTTCAGGCCCTTTTAACAAGGTCAATTGGTGCTTAGCCTTTCGGGTAGGCGAGTGAAAAGAAGACAGTTGAAACGGTGTCTTAACTGACGCCCCTCCAGTTACATTACCAGCACTACTGAAGCTACATGTGCCGGGTAGTGGCTTTGGTTGACTCAACAACATCATGGGTCTGGCGGGTTGAGGTATCGATGTCATACCTATTTGATCGGGTTGCCAGTAATCCTTTTGGTCAAGTCGAACTGGTTTCCATGCTTTTTCAGGGCGGTGATCATTAGCGGCGGAAAGTCCATAACAGGAACCAGGCCCCAGACGCGTACGTAATTTGTTAAGCAACATGTCTGTCTGCTGTTGTTGCCCTTTAACACTATTGTTTTGTTGAAACGGTGTGCCATGAAATAAATCTCCGGAAATGTTAACCGCTGGAAAAAGATTATTGACGGCTAGAGAGAGGTTATCGATTTCTTTTACATCGTTTATCTGCTCAAGTTTAAGCAGGGTCAATGACATGAACATGTCATGCTCGTTAACAGGGTTAGCTAATAATATATTGAAGTTGCGATCGCCATGACTTCGATGCGACAAGGACCAAGATAGATGGTTGGTGGCCAATTGTCTGGCAGTCAGAAATTCAGCCAGTTCGGAAATAAGTCGATTGATAGGAAAACGAAGTGATGCGGTATTATTAATATCTGCTAGAAAAGTCACATCATTCACGAATTTTGGTTCGGGATTGATGAACTTTTGTGGATCAGGTTTTTCACCGAGTAGGCGTTGCAGATAATCCACAAAATAAATGCCGAATCGACGATTTAGACCACTTTGGGGAAGTGCAAATAGTGCTTTGCAATCCGCGATACCCATTTGCTGCAGGGATTCGATGATTTTTTTATCTACCTGTAAACAATCCACTGGCAGGGACTCAAGCGACTTGGTGACATACGCTACACATGATCCATTTTCATCAGTTCCAGTGTTATCTTTTTCTACTTGCTGCTTCCTGTTGCTTGTAGCTAGACAAAGTGCGGCCATTGGGGTCATGTTTGTCGTTAATACGGATTCATATCCTTGCTTTGTTAATCCTTGCTGTATCCTTGATTTCAGGTTTTCCAGTCCGCCAAATAGCTTCAGACAACCGCTGATATCAAGTAGCAGGCAATCAGGGGCTCTAATTGAGACATTAGGGGTGAATTGATAGGTCCATTGGGCTAAGTGGGATAGCGTAGAAAATTCTTTTTGCTCGTTTCTTTCAAAGCTAACTACTTGGCTACTTAGGGTGAAAGCTGTATCCAGACTGCTGCCAATGTTTATGCCCCGTGCGTGTGCCGCCGGGTTCAGAAACCTAACTTTCCGTTGCGCGAGGATTACTATCGGTCTACTGGTATCTTCAGGTTTTAAGCCTCTCGTAAAAACCTCCACCGGCAGCATAGGCAGATAAATAGATAGCCATAGTGTTTGTGGGGCAGTGTTATCGTAGTGGGTAACCATATCGATCCTGGCTGCTTTGTCGATCAACGAAAACGAGATCAGGGGCAGGTTTGTGCGGGTTTCTGAAAGCCATTTCAGAAAAGTCAGGGGTTATCTGATGTAGCTTGTCATCAAAATCGATGGTGAATTTTTCCGTTGGCCAGCCGCCACGACGCTTTACGATTTTCATGTCCAGAGAAGAATGCTCCACAAGGGGAGAATAACTGTTTCCCGTGAGTTCAATTCTGAGCTCAGCAGGCGAAGCCTGCTTTACGGATTGTATTGACCTGAACAGTATGCCTAGCGATTTACCTGATTTGCTGGCTACTTGTAAGCGCCGCACCTGTTTGTCGTTAATATTTTTTGGCCATGCGAGCACAGCGCAGCAACTTGTTGATGCGAGGGCTTGTTCCATCGCCCATAGACTATCTGTTTGATTTTTAGGATTGATGACAAGAATTGATGTTAGATCGATACCTGCCGCTATTAGCGCCGGTGCGTAGGGGATATAAGGAGGTGAAATCCACAGGATCCAACCGGCTTTCTGCTGGCTGAGATTTGCCAGGGCTGGTGCTAGTAGTCTGATCTCTCCGATACCTGCATGCTCGTAAAGTAACTCTGTAATGCCATCTGTTGGCCACCCGGAGCCTGAAAGTTGCTCATCAAGTATGTTAAACCCGGTTGGTGTACCCTGTTTTTGTTCGGGCTGAAAACCTGCATGCATATGGGATGCTCGCCACATCCCTGCTTTTTGCAGGGTTTTGTCGAGGTCGTATGGTTGCTTTTGTGCCATTTAGCTTATGTCCTGTTGCAGACATGCCTCAATTCAAACATCTATCGTTTAAAAATGAGTCATGTGAATCATGTTTTGTAAAAATATTAATACTGGATGTATATACAGTAACCGATAAAAGGGGCCGGCGCAAAAGATGTCATGTAGAGGTAATCAGTGATAGCCTTCCAACGAAATTGAACTAAAGCCATACGATGAACAGAACCAGTACAGCTCAGCTAGAAATTGAGAGGGATGTCATAGAATCAGCCAGCGAGTGGGCTGCCCGATTGCCTGAATATGCTGAGGTATTCGAACAACAAAACAGACTAACCCCTGATATCGCCAAACAGTTCGCTGAGGCAGGCTTCTTCCACATGAATGTGCCAGAGGAATATGGTGGTCTCGAGGTCCATCCTCGCACGATGGTAGAAGTGATCAAAACAGTCGCAAGAGGAGATGCTTCTGCGGCATGGAACGTGATGATTGGCGCCACAACTGGGTTGTTGGCGGCAGGATTGCCTGACGAATTCGCAAGTGAAATATATGGTGATAAACCAGGCGTGTTAAGTGTTGGTACAACAGCGCCCCTGGGTAAGGCAAATGTTGTTAAGGGTGGCTATGAAGTTACGGGTCGTTGGCCCTTTGGTAGTGGCTGCCAGAATGCCGACTGGATAAGCGGGGGCTGTTTTATTTTTGAAAATGGGCAGCAGCGAAAAAACCACAAAGGTGCCCCTGAGATCCAACTCATGATGTTTGATGCTGCCAGTGTTGAGATCGAAGATACCTGGCGCGTATCAGGTCTCAAAGGAACGGGGAGCCACCATTTCAATGTGGTTCAAGTTTTTGTTCCGGAGGGCAGGTCAGTCGTACTGGGAGGAAGAAGTAGAATTCAACGACCTTTGTATCAATTTCCAATGCTGGGCTTACTTGCGCTTGGTGTTTCCAGCGTGAGTCTTGGTATCGCGTATCATGCGCTGGATGCGTTTATTGCGTTGGCTGGGTCAAAGACACCTACTGGCTCGTTAAGACGCACAGCCGAGAGAGAAATGGTGCAGGGTGACGTTGGCAGATGTTTTGCAGATTTAAGATCTGCTGAAGCTTATATTCATCAGGCGATAGACGAAGCCTGGGAGGTTGCGCTTCAAGGTAAACGCCTGAGTAATGAAATAAAAGCTAATCTCAGACTCGCAGCTGTAAATGCTACTCATAGATCTGTTGCCACGGTTGACCGCCTGTTTCAAGCGGGGGGCGGTAGTTCAATTTATCTTGATAGTCCCTTACAACAATGCTCACGCGATATTCATGTGACGACTCAACATATTATGGTGGGCAACCCAATTTATGAGGTGGTTGGCAGAGTAGAACTTGGCTTGCCGCCGGGGTCATTGCTTTAATGCCAGCACCGTATTTGTCATCACCAGACAAAACATTTAACCCCAACAAGTCATATTAAAACTAAAAGGACCCTGAAGTTAATGAGTCAAGAAATAAGTAAGCTGAGTATTGGAACGGTTGGTTCTAACGCACTTTTGATGGGAGATTTTCAAGAGCGTGCAGACGTGATGGCACAAATAAAGGAATCAGCAATTGACCATCTGTTCATTGCCGATCATGTCAGCTTTCACGACGGTTTTGGCATGGATGGTCTGATCAATGCAGCAACCTTAGCCGCAATGAATCCTGATATCACTGTGTTTCTTGGAGTCTATTTGCTTGCATTAAGGCATCCAGTGCCTGTTGCGAGGCAGTTATCAACGTTGAGTTTGTCTGCTCCGGGGCGAATCATTTTCGGTGTGGGTATTGGCGGGGAAGATCGGCACGAGATGGAAGTTTGTGGCGTTGACCCATCAACTCGTGGAAGAAGAACAAATGATTGCCTTCAAGTCGTCAGATCACTGCTTTCCGGGAATAGTTGCACCTTTGAATCCGAATTTTTTTCAATCCAAGACGCCATCATTAAACCGGCACCGAAACCACAAATTCCAATTATGATTGGTGGCCGGTCCACGGCAGCGCTGAAGCGAACCGCGGCGTATGGTGATGGCTGGTTAGGTGTATGGTGCTCAGCAAAAAGATTCAAGCAAGCGACGGAGGAAATTGAATTATTAGCGATGGAGCATGTCCGCGAAGACCTAGCATGGAAGCATGGGCTTCAGATCTGGGTAGGCCTTGATGAGGATAAGCATAAAGCCCGAGCAATATTAGCGAAGGAAATGGAAGCAATGTACAAAATCCCATTCGATGCCTTTGAAAAGTATTCCCCTTATGGGTCTGCCGAAGAGGTGGCCGAATTTCTGCTGCCCTATGTTGAAAACGGTGCAAAGGTGATTAACATTAAAGCCTGCGCGAGTAACCCAGCGTACGAGGTCGAGAAGGTTTCTAAAATCTGCGAGTTGCTTAAATCAGCACTTTGAATCATTTTTTACTAAACAAAATCTATCGTTAGATGTCTCGCAAGCGCGGGTTATGAGGAAATTGTCATGAAACCCAAAAAAGCTGTTGTTGTATTGTTGGATTCGCTGAACAGGCATATGTTGGGGTGTTATGGCGGTGAAGAATTTGAAACCCCGAATATCGACCGGTTTAGTAAAAAAGCAAAGAAATTCACGAACCACTATACGGGCTCGCTACCCTGTATGCCGGCAAGGCACGATATTCTTGTTGGTTCGATGGATTTTCTCTGGCGCCCCTGGGGTTCGATCGAATTGTGGGAACGCCCAATCACCCATCAGCTCAGAAAAGACGGTGTGATGACCCAGTTGTTTACTGATCACCCCCATTTGTTTGAAACAGGCGGCGAAAACTACCATACCGATTTTTTCGCCTGGGACTATTTGAGAGGTCATGAGGGCGACCCATGGAAGACCCGAGAAGATCCAAGTTGGATTGGCGCCCCTGCATTACCTGCACAAAAACGTAAGCACAAGGCTGAGAAAATTCCGGGATACGATTTGTCACGTTCATGGTTTAAGGAAGAGCTGGATTTCCCCGGACCAAAAACAATGAAAGCGACGGCGGATTGGCTGACGACAGAAGGTAATGCTCACAACAGTTTTCTGCTGTTTGTTGACGAGTTCGACCCCCATGAGCCATTTGACACGCCTGAGCCTTGGGCAAACAAGTATGACCCTGACTGGCAGGATGAATTAATGATCTGGCCGCCATACACTGATGCGGGTATTAAAAATGGTGTGTTGACCGAGCGTGAAGCGACACACTTGCGAGCGAATTATGGCTCAAAACTCAGCATGATAGATCACTGGTTTGGTAAGATCCTTGATGCGATGGATGCGCAAAACCTCTGGGATGATACGGTTTTTATTCTCTGTACTGATCATGGCCACTATTTGGGCGAAAAGGACATGTTTGGCAAACCCAGAAGTATTCAGTACGAAACGCTGGGTCACACGCCGCTGATGATTTATCACCCGGACTATGAAGCGGGTGAAATTGACGCCCTGACCACTAATGTTGATATACACGCGACGCTTGAGGATTTGTTTGATATTCAATCCGAGCATGTCACCCACGGTAAGTCGACACTTCCCTTGATCTCTGGTGAAGCGTCCAGTATCAGGGATTGGGCAATCGGTGGTGTCTATGGTAACTGGGTTCAGATTCAGGACGGCGCTAACAAATATGCGCGAGCGCCGGTGACGGATAATTTCCCGCTTTCTATGTGGTCTAATCGATGGTCAACGATGCCAGTGTCTGTCTTTCCTGGTTTCCGCCTGCCAGACCCTGACAGCCGGGCCTACATTGATTTTATGCCAGGCACTGACATACCGGTTTTAAGACAACCTTTTGCCAACGGAGATTTGTTGCCCTACTGGTCAATGGCGGCAAAGGTCAATGACCACCACTTATATGCTTTGAAGGAAGATCCCGGAGAAGATCGTAATCTTGCCGCTGGTGGAGAAGGCGACAAGGTGCTTGAGACTCAAATGATTGAGTTGCTAAGGACGGCTCTGGAAGAAATGGAAGCCCCTGAGGAGCAATTTGAGCGGCTGGGTTTAAAGTAGCTTTATCTGGGGGCGCCCACAAAAAGCGGGTTTGTCATATCGGCAGCACCTGTGTTTCTTTTACCTCTTCCATGACCACATAAGTGCGAGAATCGCTGACACCTGGCAGGGTGAGCAAAGTTTCACCCAGTAGTTTTCTGTAGGCTGTCATATCGGCAACCCTTGCCTTTATCAGATAGTCAAAATTCCCCGACACAAGATGGCACTCAAGTAACTGAGGGAGTTTGATGACGGCCCGTCGGAAGTCGTCAAAAACATCGGGTGATGTTCTTATCAGAGAAATTTCGACGAAAACCAATAGCCCAAGTGAAAGTTGTGAGGGATTAAGCTCAGCTCTATAGCCCTTGATGTGTCCTCGTTGCTCGAGTGACTTCATTCTCTCGGTACACGGCGTCGCACTCAGGTTTACCTGCTTCGAGAGATCCGCGATTGTCATACGACCATCTCGCTGCAAAGCGTTGAGTATCGCATAGTCTACTTTATCTAGTGATTTACTCTGTTTAATAGGCATTCGTATCCATAAAAGTCTTTATATTTGCCATTTACCGAGATAATACACTTAAATTGGGCCGAAAATAAGTGAGATTCCGGTATTTGGCACGAATATAATACGTCTGTTTAGGAAATTGCGTCGCGTAAACCTGACTCCTTTTAAGGTAAATCCACAACTGAGACTTTAAAAATGAAAATTGGCGTACCAAAAGAAATAAAAAATCACGAATATCGCGTTGGCCTTATCCCCTCTGGTGTCAAAGAGCTGGTGCATAATGGCCATGAAGTGTCTGTTGAGACGAATGCCGGCGCTGGCATAGGGTACTCCGATTCGGAATATCTCGCTGCCGGAGCACAGATTATGGAAAGCGCGGCAGACATCTTTAACTACGGTGAGATGATCATAAAGGTTAAGGAGCCTCAGGCGATTGAGAGGGCGCGATTAAGGAAAGGGCAAGTGCTATTTACTTACTTACACCTCGCGCCGGACCTTGCTCAAACTGAAGAACTGATTAAATCTGAAGCAACCTGTATTGCCTACGAAACCGTAACTGATGCGATGGGCCGATTACCCTTGCTTGCGCCAATGTCCGAGGTCGCGGGTCGGATGTCTATTCAGGCCGGTGCCCTCTGCATGGAAAAATCGCAAGGGGGCAGAGGCATTTTGCTCGGCGGCGTTCCAGGGGTTGCTCAAGGTGAGGTATTAATTCTCGGCGGCGGTGTGGTTGGTCAAAACGCGGCGCAAATGGCCGTTGGCATGGGTGCTCACGTCACGATCGTGGATCGATCACTCGACGTGTTGAGAAGATTGGACAATCAGTTTGGTAACCGTATTCAGACACTCTATTCAACTCAGGATGCGGTTGAAGAGATGGCAATGAAGGCCGATTTGATCATCGGTGCAGTACTCATTCCCGGTGCTTCAGCACCGAAGCTGATTACTCGAGACGCCGTTAAGTCTATGTCGTCGGGTACTGCCATGGTCGATGTTGCAATTGATCAGGGCGGATGCTTCGAGACTTCTCACGCGACAACGCACGACGAGCCAACTTATATCGTCGACGATGTTGTCCATTATTGTGTTGCAAATATGCCCGGGGCTGTTGCCCGAACTTCAGCCGCAGCCTTGAACAATGCCACGCTACCCTATGTACTGGCACTCGCGAATCACGGTATCTTCTGTGCGCTCAGAAATGATCCTCATTTGATGAACGGGCTCAATGTGCATGAGGGTAAAATTACTAACAAGTTTGTCGCAGCAGCACATGAAGTTGAGTATGTATCACCGGCACAGGCGGGCTTGATATAAAAGCTTAGGGCTGCTCTAGGTCTCCACCAAAGCTTAGCGCCTTGATCGGCCCGACGTTCTGCGGTAAAACATGGACAGAAAGCGTCTCGTCAAGATTCTGTTATTTGACTATCAATTCGGATGTTACACCATCAACGACGCAATGCGTCCTGCATAGCAAGTTCGCTCATTCTGTTTTTTGGATAAACGATGACCATCCTAATCAACCCACTACGGAGCGTTCAACTACCGTGATTTTTCCAGAGGCTCTTCTTGCCTTGTCCACTCGTAATCTAAGTTTGATAAAACACCGCGGCCATTTCTTTGCCTGCAAACTGCTGATACTTGTGTGTCTCGCAATCTCCAGCTGTGAAGATTCACATCACCAAGTATCGACTGAAAGCGCTGCGCCTGAAGCACCGGTGAAGCCGACCATACTTTCTTTGCACGGTGTAGACCGGGTAGATGATTATTACTGGATCCGTGACGATACGCGGTCAGACCCAGAAATGCTTGATCTTCTGCGTCAGGAAAATGCCTATACCAGCGTCATGATGCAACACACTGGGGAGTTGCAGGACCGTTTGTTTAACGAAATTGCACAACGACTCGCCGACAACAAAAAGACTGTTCCGGTGAAAAAAGGTAACTTCGAATACCATCAGGAGTACAGAGAAGGAACGCAGTACCCGATCTATTTACGCCGACAGTTACTGTCGGGGCATCAACAAGAGGCTGAAGTTATTCTCGATGTTAATAAGCTGGCAAAAGGTCATGAATACTTCAGTGTTGACAACTGGAGTGTCAGCCCGGACGAGAAGAAAATGGCTTATGTCGAAGATAGCGTGAGCCGCAGGCAATATACGTTACGGATAAAAAATCTGGAAACGGGTGATCTTCTTGAAGACAGTATTCAAAATGTTTCAACGAGCATCGCATGGTCCGGTGACAGCAAATACCTGTTCTACGTCTCAAAGCACCCACAAACCTTGTTACCCAACAAGGTGTTTCGCCATACCCTCGGGACTAGTGTGTCCGAAGACGTACTTGTCTATGAGGAAGCAGACCCAGAATTTTATACATCGGTTTATCAGACTCGATCGGAAGACTACGTCGCGATCTCTGTGTCTAGTACAGACTCTTCGGAAATCAGACTTATTCCTGTATCAACTCCGATGGAGGCGCCCATTATATTCCTTGCTCGGGAAGCTGATCATGAGTACAGGATTCGTCATATAGGTAACACGTTTTATATCCTGACGAATTGGCAGGCTAAAAATTTCAGGCTCATGAAAGTCCGCGAGGATCTCATTGGTGACAAACAGCTCTGGGTCGATGTGATGGCTCACAGAGCATCAACGCTCATTCAGGATGTCGAGGTGTTCGATCAGTTTCTAGTCACGCAGGAAAGCGCTAAAGGGCTATCAATGTTGCGGGTTCAGTCACGCAGCGGCAGCGTGGACTTCGATTTTACACCCAACGCGCTAGGAGAAAGTTTAGATACAACTATCGAGTTTCCGGATCCAACATACACGATCTTCCTTGCATCCAATCCCGATCCGGCCAGCACAAAACTTCGATACTTCTACTCGAGTCTGACGACGCCTGTGTCGGTTTATGAGTATGACATGGCAGAAAGTAGCAGCAAGCTGCTCAAACAGGATGAGGTTCTTGGTACTTTTGACACCGCAAATTATGTCTCAAAGCGCGTATTTATTGACGCTAGGGATGGCAAACGCGTGCCGGTATCGCTCGTCTACCGCAAAGATATGTGGAAACCGGGTGAGAACCCACTTTACCTCAACGCATACGGCTCTTATGGTTATTCTTTTGATGCCAGTTTCCAGTCACTTCGATTGTCTCTTCTGAACAGGGGTGTCGTCTACGGCATTGTGCATGTTCGAGGTGGAGAGGAGCTTGGGCGGCAGTGGTACGAAGACGGCAAGTTGCTTCGAAAGAAAAATACTTTTCAAGACTTCATCGATGCAACCGATGCGCTGGTTGAGGCAGGTTATGGCGCAAAAGACAAAGTCATTGCCATGGGAGGGTCAGCCGGTGGTCTTTTAATGGGAGTCATAGCAAATGAAGCCCCAGAAAAATATCTAGCAATCATTGCGCATGTGCCTTTTGTGGATGTGATCACGACGATGAACGATCCAACGATACCGCTGACGACTGGAGAATATACTGAGTGGGGCGATCCCGCGGAGAAAACCTATTTTGACTACATGTTGTCTTATTCGCCTTACGACCAGGTCAAGGCACAAGATTATCCTCACATGTTTGTGACAACCGGGCTCCATGACTCACAGGTACAGTATTTTGAGCCTGTAAAGTGGGTTAGCAAACTTCGAAAAATGAAAACAGACAATAATAAATTGCTGCTGGATATCGACATGGGGAGTGGACACAGTGGTGCATCTGGTCGTTATGAACGATACAAAACCGATGCACTGGAGTACGCTTTTCTTTTTGATATTCTGGGGCTTGGCATCTAGCACCCAATAAAGCGTCCTTAACCTGTTTCCCGCCGAATGTCGCTGGAGGATTGATCGACTCGAAAGTCCGCTTCAGGAATGCCGACGCTCATCGCGCGCAACTCCGCTGGAATTTCAAGTTCGCGTAGCGTTGTAAACACGTTTTTGATCTCCCGTCCGAACACTAAGAATTCATGCTTCCTTTCTGCCAGCAGACGAAGTGCGGCATTCCGCGCTTCGATGCTGTTGTTGTAAAATGCGGGATCAGCGATCCGAATGAGGGTGTCTGTTCCGACGATAAACTTACAACCCGGAAATAAACTGGACTTTTCCAAAAAAGTGGGCGCGTTCGTTAGGACATAGGCCCGTGGGGCAATTTCATGACACCTACGATCAATCTCAATAAAATTTAACGGATGTTTTTCAACGTTGGTGACTGATATTTCTAATACCACATCGCATCCATAGTGCTTCTTAGCACTGTCGATAATTTGCTGATGGCCCTCATGAATTGGGTTAAAAGCACCTGGAAAAATGACTTCGGGTGGTTCGCTACTTTGCCAGGTTGATGATAAACGCTCCGTGTGGAGATCAGCCCAAAGCGGTTCAGCTCGCTGGTGATGTTTGCTGAGAACATCGTTGTCTGTCATATTATTCAAGGTAACTTGTAGGCCAGAAGCCTCGGACATGAGCATCAGAATCAGATCGCGACACAGTTGCTCTTCTTCTTGTCTCGATCTGTCTTCCTGAAATTCTAGCGAAACGGATGTGGTGCTGTTGTAAGATTGAACGCTAACGTGACAGCGATTGGTACCCCGCCTGGTTCTGTCTGTTGCGATTGCAGCAGAGCAGCCTAAGCCAAACAGCGACTCTACCGGTGCTTCGGGCAGTAGCTTTTGACATCGGATGAATGAGGCCATCGCCATTGCCTGTGCTGTTTGTGCGCTACATGCTTGATCAACTGTCCCGCCTAAATACTGATGAAGAGAATTTGTGTCGTAAGGCACGATGGCTTCAACTAGCGTCTTTGAAGCGCCCGGCACGGCGAGAATCGAAGAGATTGCACTACTACCTCCTCCCGTAACCGCCAGCACCCAGTGTCCCGGAGAATGGTGGAGTTCCTCAACAATCTTTGTCTGCATTTCGGTGGCCCAGCGGTTGACAATCTGAATAAAACATCGTGATTTCGAGTTTAGCAAACAGCAAAGAGACATGCCTTATCGAATGAGTTCTGTTTTGCCATACGGAACCAGAAACATATATGCTTGATGTAACTGACTTAGACGGGCGTGTACTTCACGACTCAACACGTCACCGTATTCTTACGGCATCGGCTTGCCGCTGTCTCGCATCATGGGGATAAGAAACGGGTTTACATCACTGAGCTGTTATTTGGTCTGCCGCCACGAGTAAAAATCGGTACAATAAACTCAATTTGATCGGTGCCTCGTTTTGATAGAATCAATTCGACTTTCAAGCCAAGAAACTTCCATTATGAACAAGACTTTTAAACTGTACCTGGTGCTCACAATACTTAGCTGTCTAAGTGGCAAAGTTTTTGGTGCCAGTGAGCCTCCGGTCCAAACCCTTACACCCGAGGAGCTTGAGAACTACCAGTTTGCCTCTCCACCTGATGATGATAAGGAGGTTATTAAAGCGTTAAATGTTGGTCAAATGGAAATTATGAATGCCCAGCGTCGTTCTGTACGTGAGCTGTTTATTCGCAAATTGGGCATTTTGTCGCTCAAGGGCGATAAGCGGGACCTGCCGATGCTTCAACAATTGGTCGACAGACGTTTAATTCATGCTCGTGAGGTCAAAGAATGGCAGGCGATTGGCGTATATTTCGGCGATATTCTTGTCAGAGAATTTGGGTTACATTGGGTTATATACGAAGATAAACTTGGTAGTAGTAAGGCATTGCGGTGGCGTTCGACTGAGAACTATGTGTTTCCCGTCACCTTGTTTTCCAAAAGAAACCACTTTAAAGAAAAGATTATAATGGAAGACATCTATCGCAAACTTGAAGGCGAAGTTGAGAGGTTCAAGCGTGCTGCCATGCTTTCACCGGTTAGAAACAAGTAAAGAAAGTGTTGGAAAAGTAAAACAAATTCACTCAATAAAAGAAATTTGGAGTTGCCTTGCAAACTGAATCAGTAGGCGTTGGTTGGTCGTCAAGACTTGTGTTTTTAATGGCGGCGGTTGGCGCGTCGGTTGGGCTTGGAAACATCTGGAAGTTTCCCTATGTGACTGGCGCAAACGGCGGTGGTGCATTTGTCACTGTATATTTTTTGGCTGCTATTCTTGTGGCGATTCCGATTCTAATAGCCGAATTAATGATTGGTCGCAGAGGGCGTTTAAGTCCGCCCACGGCGATGGCTAAACTAGCGGCTGCAACTGGTAGCAGTCAGAGTTGGACGATTGTTGCTTGGTTTGGCGTGATTGCGGGATTTCTGATTCTTTCGTATTACAGTGTGATCGGTGGGTGGATGTTAGCTTACATACCGAAGGCTGTATCAGGCGATTTTGCTGGGCTACTGCCTTCGCAGGCTGAAGCGACATTTGCCGCGCTGCTAGCTGATCCGGTCACCCTGACGCTTTGGCATACCGGTTTTATTGGAGGCACGACGCTTATTATCGCCCGTGGTGTTGAGGGCGGTATTGAAGCGGCGGTTAAGGTCCTGATGCCGCTGCTGTTTCTGATGCTAATAGGTATGATCGTTTATGCACTATTGCGCGGAGATATGGCCGCAGCGATTAATTTTATGTTTAGTTCCGATTTCAGTGTGATCACGCCACAGGTGTTGCTGATAGCGGTGGGTCAAGCCTTCTTTTCTCTTGGCGTGGGTATGGCCATTATGATGACCTATGGCGCTTACCTGTCGAATGATATCTCTCTGCCCCGTTCGGCAATTCTGATCGCCCTGGCCGACACTGGCGTTGCTATTCTCGCCGGACTTGCAATTTTTCCGCTGGTTTTCGTCAACAATCTTGATCCCACCGATGGTGCAGGTTTGCTGCTTGTGACGCTGCCGATCGCATTTGGACAAATGGAAGGAGGGGCGATCCTCGGCACGGTTTTCTTTTCCCTCGTGGTTTTTGCAGCGGTCACTTCAGCGATCGCGATACTTGAACCTATCGTTTCATTCAGCATTGACAGGTTAAAGATGAGCCGAGTGAAGGCCGCAATGTGCTGGGGCGGTCTCGCATGGCTAGTCGGACTGGCCAGCGTTTTCTCTTTCAACAGTTTAAGCGAGTTCTATCCACTTGCATTCGTGAGTGCTTGGGAAACCAAAACCATGTTCGATCTTATCGATCATTTTACCGCTAACCTCATGTTACCGCTGGCCGGGGCGGGGGCTGCGCTTTTTGTTGGGTGGTGCATTCCTTATGATTCGATTAGGGAAGAGCTTGCTGGTACGCCCACAGCGTTGCTGAAAACATGGATATTTCTGCTGCGTTTTGTCGTGCCAATTAGTCTGTTGTTTCTGGTAGGTGCGGGTATTGTTTGATCGGTTCCTGTTGATAAGAACTCGGAATTTTTGTGGTGGCTCGACAAAGCTAACGCGTCGTCCACTGCTTTGTTCGAGACTATGCAAACATAACGCACTGGTGAGGCAACTGTTCTGTCGACAATATCGATAGTAACCAATGAGCTAAGTGACGGACTTATATAGCGCGTGCGCTGCAGTGATATCCTGAATGGCATTACCCAAAGATTTGTACAGGGTAATCTCTGAGCGCGAGGATCTTCCAATCTTGTTGCCAAGATAAACCTCTGCAATATCACCTTTGATCTGGTCAAGCTTGAGTTCACCCTCAGCGATGGGTATCGCGATGTCACCTGCTTCCTTGAGCGCCATTTCAGTATCCTCTACAAAAACTGAAGCACGCTTGATGGTTGCTGTATCCACTTCCCGCATCTCAGGACTGTGTGCTCCGACGAGATTTAGGTGGCACCCCGGCGCGAGCCACTCGGCGTAAATGACAGGGTCGTGGCTGCTGGTCACGGTACAAATAATTTCGGCGCCGGCAGCAGCTTTTTGTGGTGAGGTTTCAACATCGCATTCAATGCCAAATAGCGCTCGGGTTTCCTTTGCGAGTTGCGAAGCGCTGTTTGAGTTGCGAGAGTAAATCCTGACGGTCTCGATTGCCCGAACCTGCATCATGGCTTCAATGTGTGATTTTGCCTGTACGCCGGAGCCAATAATGGCCAGGGATTTTGCGTTCTGCTGCGCAAGGGCCTCGGTAGCGGCAGCACTTGCTGCTGCGGTCCTGATAGCCGTCACCGATGCAGCATCGATAGTTGCCAGTGGTGACCCAGTGTTTCTATCAAACAATACAATGACGCCCTGTATCACCGGGATATCACTAGAGGTATTTGTCGGGAATAGCGTCAAGATTTTGGTGCCGACAATCTCGGTACTCGCTGCCGGCATAATAAGTAATTGGTTGTCATTCGCAACTTGAACAAAATTGCGGGCTGGGCAATGTGCGGTTTGTGAATACTGATCAATTTGAGCTTGCCTCATGATGGCAATACACGCTTCCATGCCCAGCTTCGCATTGACGGTTTCACGATCTATGTTCAGGATACTTCTGTCGCTGGAAATTCCGGAATTAATGGCCATGTCTACACCTTTAAAAATCGTGAAGCGCTAGTAATGCTCTCCGCGCCGTTTAATTTGAAATAAATCAGGGGCTTGGCGAAAACATTTGTTATTTAGATTCCCATATTATGCCGATACACGCTAGAATGCCGCCGGCGCTGCACGCAATGACGCAGCTTGGTATTTTCACAAGTTATCACTTGTATTTATAAGTCATGAGAAGGGCACAATCAAAATGATTTCGAAAGCGATCTTGGGCACATTAAAGTTTGTATTCGTTGATTCTACGGTCAACATCCTCGGTGATCTGTTTGAGCAGCCTCTAATCATGTGGGCTTTCATCGGTTGGGGCTGGTTATCAATGTTGGCAATGATCACAGGTTTATTGACGCAAATTCCAAACTTGTAAATTGTCCAAACTTAGACGCAAAAGCCCTATCTATAGGGCTAATAACGCGTCTAACTTATCCATCACTTTGTCTCCAAATTCCGCAGTTGAAAGCAATTGCGTCTCTCCCGTGCCTTTCAGGTCCGCGGTTGTATACCCGGCTTCGAAGACCGACTTCATGGCCTCCCATACAAGTTTCGCCTCGGCCCCCATGTTAAAGCTGGTCTCCAACATCATCGCGACTGAGCCAATCATGGAATAGGGATTAGCAATGTTCTTACCGGCAATATCGGGGGCGCTACCGTGAGACGGCTCATAATAGGCCTTGTCAGGTCCAATACAGGCTGAGGGCATCAACCCAAGACTGCCCAGTATGCCACCGCCTTGATCGCTGAGAATATCACCAAACATATTTTCCATGACCATGACATCAAATTGCCCTGGATTCAGGCAGAGGGCCGTTGCAGCTGCATCAACTAATAGGTGTACGACTTCTACATCGGGATAATCGACTCTAACTTCTTCAAGAATTTCATTCCAGAACACGCTGGATTTCAGAACGTTGCTCTTGTGAATATTATGAAGGACCTTTTTCCGTCCTTGAGCCGTTTCGAAACCAATTTTCAGAATCTGCCGTACTTGGTCTTCGTCATACTCCAGCACCTCTTTGACGTAACGCTTTCCTGCCTCGTTGACACCGCTTTCTTTCTCGCCGAAATACAGCCCACCAACAAGTTCCCGAATTAATATGATATCAATACCCTCGGGTATCACTTCCTTCTTCAGCGGAGAAAAATGAGCCATATCTGCACTAAGGTAAATAGGGCGTACATTTGCATACGTATTGAATCGAGCCCGCAGGGGCAATATGGCACCGCGTTCTGGCTGTTCGTCAACGGGTATCTTTTGTGATTCCTCATGACTCAGTCCCACTGGGCCTTTGAGAATGGCATCAGCTGAATCGCAAATGGCTTTGGTTTCTTCAGGGAATGCCTTACCAGTATCGAAGTAAGCGGCAGCACCAAAGGGCGCACGGATGAGTTCAAACTCAACGTCTCTGTGCCTTGTTACTGCGTCAAACACCCTGACTGCCTGCGCCATTATCTCGGGTCCAATGGCGTCACCTTCGAGTATGGCGACCTTATATGCGTTGCTCATAAGCTGTTTCCGTTAACTGGTAAAATTTAAAGCGCGAATTCTATCACGCTCAGGGTGGGTCTTTTCATTAAAGAATTTCTCGGTTGATATTTAGACAGTCCTGTAGTGACGATACCAATGCTGATCTGTCTTAAACAACGCCACATCTATTTCTCGCAGAAGTTTTTATCTGCTTTTCATCTGCGAACAGGGTACACAAAACAGTGAAATAATGCCTAGAGCTATTCGCACACTGTGCCATTTTTATGGTGTAAATACTTATCGGTAATCGGTAATATGCTTCAGTTATTTCGACCAATCAGCTAACAACAACCTCGAGGCAAAATCGATGCATGCTCCAAAGCAACTTCTTATCCTGATCCTATTTTCCATGTTGCTGGGTTGTACCCCTGGGGATAGTGTACCGTCGAATATTAAGAATACAGATACCCACCTGCAACACCCCTATTTATTCCATCTAGTACAGGCAGATCTATGGCAAACAGCGGTTGACAGTGGGGCTGCCTATTTTCCCCCAACGTATCAGCAGGATGGTTTCACCCATGCGACTGCGAACCCTGAGCTTTTGATGAATGTAGCGAACCATTTTTATCTTGATGTCCCGGGAAAATGGCTTTGTTTGCAAATGACAACAGACAGCCTTGCGGCCGCTGGCACTGAAGTTGTGTTTGAAGGGACCGCCCCTGTCGGGGACAAACAGCCAAACTTCGAGGGAACAGATAATGAACTCTTCCCTCATATTCTGGGTGGCATTCATCCCAATGCAGTGCTTGAGGTTCATGAAGTGATCAGATCCTCTAACGGCACATTCTTATCTGTTAAGAATGTCACTCAAGGAGAGTGAATACTTCGTGTGATTTTAGGTAACGCCTGACCACGGTGTGAATGAGGGGTGCTCCATGCCCGTTTGCAGCTTGAGCGACATCACCTTTGCTGAATCTCAGTATTCCGCAAAAATATGATAGAAGTTGGCACTTGGGGAGTATTCCCTAATGGCCGGTAATGCAGGGTGATCTTTTGCCTTGAGCGCGAACGACTTGAAATCATTTTCTGATTGCCAGCTTGCGTAGTGCAACAAACCTGCTCCTGCTTGAAGCTCGTGCAATCGACTCTCAATAAAGCCGGGTTGTTGGCTGAGAAAGTCCCTGATGTAATCATCTATTTGTGTTCTTGCAGCTGTGTGATTTTCGGGGTTTGTGTTGAAGGTCACAACGACAATAAAATTAGTGCTCATAGAAACCATCTCCTGAGTATTGGTTTTTGCTCCATTCAAATTACGTCTAACTTGTAAAAAACAGGGTTGATTTAGGCCGGTATCGCGAACGCTGTGTCTATAGGATTGTAATTCAAATTGACGAACCGCTGTTTACGATTTACTTTAAGGGTAAAAGATGTGGCTTATCAATCTGATTCGGGTCAAATTTCATCGTCATGCGTATCACTAACATTCGAGACATCACTGTTCCGCTGGAAGGAAATATTTCCAATGCGATCGTAAGCTTCAACGATCACACAGTTTCGCTGGTTGCTGTGGTCAGTGATCAGACAAGAAATGGCAAAGTGGTAGTTGGATTCGGTTTTAACTCCATTGGTCGTTACGCGCAATCTGGCATCCTAAGGGATCGCATAATTCCCCGTATATTAAATTGTCCGCCGGAATTGCTGTTAGCAACAAATGGTACTGAATTTGATGCTGCGGCTGTCGCCAGAATAGCAATGAAGAATGAAAAACCGGGCGGTCACGGTGACAGAGCTGGCGCCGTTGGTGCATTGGAACTTGCAATTTGGGACTTGAATGCAAAGCTCGCTGATGAACCCGCGTGGATGACAATAGCTAAAAATTTCAGTCACAGCGTAGAAGCTGATTCGGCGAAGGTCTACGCAGCGGGCGGCTATTACTATGCTGAGGATTCTGCGAGTCGACTGCGACAGGAACTTGAAGCTTATCAGGCGCAGGGTTACGGGGCTTTTAAGATGAAGATCGGCGGCGCGACCCTCACTGAAGATCTTGATCGTATTGATACAGCGCTAATGATCGCTGGTTCAGGCAAAAATCTCGCTGTGGATGCGAACGGCAGATTTGATCTGGATTCTGCCCTTGAGTATGGCGAGGCGATAGCCCCGCTGGGGTTACGTTGGTATGAAGAACCAGGCGATCCACTTGACTACAAATTAAACCGTGAGCTAACACAGTATTACGAAGGTGCGATAGCAACAGGGGAAAACCTGTTCAGTCGAAGAGACATGATCAACCTCGTACAGTTTGGTGGTATGCGAAAAGAAAAAGATGTTTTCCAGATGGACGCAGGTTTGAGTTATGGGCTAACAGAATATTTCAGGATGGTACAGGAGCTGGAAAAACTCGGTTTCGATCGCAAACAGTGCCACCCCCACGGCGGCCATCTGATTAACCTTCATATCGCAATAGGTCTGGGTCTTGGCGGCTGTGAAGCTTATCCAGGCGTGTTCCAGCCTTTTGGTGGCTACGCGCCTGAATGTGTACTTGAGGATGGACATGTCTCGCCAACGGATGCTCCGGGTTTTGGACTTGAACAAAAAACCGAGTTAAAAGATCATTTGTTGGTACTTTCGTAAAACATCAAAGATGTGGGTGAAATATGAAAATAGCCGTGCTGGGATGTGGTGCAATGGGTTCTATATATGCTGCATTGTTGGCTTCATCAGGAAACCAGGTTTTAGTCATTGATACTAATGATGCGCACATTGATGCAATTAATAAGTTCGGCTTGAGAGTGTCCGGGGCAAGTGGTGACCGCACTGTGCAGATTCCAGCACACAAACGTGTTCCTGTTGATGAGGTCGAACTGTTAGTCGTTGCGGTAAAGGGGGCGCATGTGCAGGCTGCGATTTCAAGTGCACGTGGTGTCGTCAACGCGCAAACGCTGATTCTCACAATTCAAAATGGGCTGGGGAGTTCCGATGCTGTCGCCAGCGTATTAGGTAAGGAAAGGCTCATCGTAGGCATAGCGCAGGGGTTTGGTGCTTCGCTGCTTAAGCCGGGTCACGCTTATCATAATGATATGAAAGCGATACGTATGGGAGCGTATGACGCTCTGGCTCTAGAAGATGTTAGCAAGGTCGCAGCGTGTTTTACGCAGGCTGGGTTTGACGCTGAGCCGGTCGTTGATATTGAAGCAATGCAATGGGAAAAGCTCATTTGCAATGTGGCTTACAGTGCTTTGTCTGCACTCACAGGCTTTACCGTTGGAGAGATTATGGATGACCCGCAAGTCGGACCAGTGAGCCAACAAGCGGCAATCGAGGCCTGGGAGATAGCAAAGGCAAAGGGCGTTAACCTTCAGGTCGACGATCCTGTTCAGATGGTTAGGAACTTCGCCGCCCGAATGCCCCACGCCAAACCATCGGTTTTACTGGATTTAGAGGCTGGGCGGTTAAGTGAGGTGGGCATGATTAATGGCGCGATTCCAATAGAAGCGCAAAAACTAGCGCTGAGCGCCCCGGTGAATGAGACGCTCACCGCTCTGGTACATTCGCTTGAGCACAGATCGAGATAACGAGCCCGTACTGATTTAGCCTGCTACCCTTGTTCAGCCAGTTGTTTTTGGATCGCTGGCATACTTCTCCAGAGAATGAATGCGCCGGTAGGGCAGAGCAATAGTGTGCAAAGGGCGATAGATTTTCCGATCGCCGCTTCATCCATAAATATGTAATCGGTAACCATCGCAATTACCGTTGGTCCTAGTCCTAGGCCAATCAAGTTAGCGGCGAGTAAAAAAAGTGCAGTTACCTGACCGCGCATTCTATTGGGTGTCATCAACTGCAGCGCGCCGCCAGAAATGCCACCCTGAAATGCAGAAAAATAAATTGCAAATGCCATCGCGACGATCGCTAACTTGTCGTTTTCTATAAAACCAAGGGCTATCGCGCAGGGCATAATGGCAAGCATGCTAAAGAGTATCATCCTGATATAAGCATCATGTATGCCGCGGGCCATTAGCTTATCTGAAAGTAAGCCCGCGGTGAGTAAACCGAAGGTGCCGGCCAAGATCATGACTAGTCCAAATACCCATCCTGCCTCCGGACGAGAGTATTCGAAGGTGCGAATAAAGTAGGTGGGGCCCCATAGGTTCAGTGCATACACGACCATAATGAAGATGGAAATGCCGAGTATGTGACCAAGATATGCCTGCTTGCGTTGCAAGAGATAAGAGAGAACATTTGTCAATGGAATCTCAGTGAGATCTTGTCCTACGCCCTTGCGAGCTGGTTCGCGAACCGTATAGTACATCAGCGCTGCTACGAAAAGTCCCGGTAAGCCAACGATAAAGAAAGTTAACTGCCAGCCCTCCATCTCGCCGATAATCGGCACAATGATGCGGTCCATACCTTCAACATATCCAACGACTGCGCCTCCCAACATGTATGCAAACCCGGAACCGAGCGTGACGCCGATCATGTAGACAGAGAGTGCGCGTGCCAGTATGTTTTTTGGAAAGTAGTCAGCAATCATTGAATATGCAGCGGGTCCCAATGTGGCTTCACCAACCCCAACCCCCATCCGCGCAAAGAAAAGCGTCCAGTAACCCTTGGCAAGTCCACAAAGCGCGGTCATGAAGCTCCATGCTGTGATGCCAATCACAATGAGGTTTCGACGGCTACCGCGGTCGGCGATACGCGCTAAGGGTAAGCCCATCAGAGCGTAAAATAGCGAAAAGGCAAACCCCGCAAGCAAGCTGTATTGCGTGTCGCTTATATCAAAGCTGTTCTTTATCGGTCCTACCAGCAGACCCATTATCATCCTATCTAGGAATGAGAATGCTTGGGCTACCAATAGTACGCAAACGACGTACCAGGCATAGATTGTTGAGCTGTTCACTGATTCTTCTTTTTGGTTCGACATGTGCTGTTAGCTCTCTAGGTTTGCTTCTTAAACTGAATGTTTTTCCAACCAAGCGACAATAAGATCGGCAACATCATCCCGAGCAGTGTCGGGCGTCTCAAGGTAGTGGTCTCCTTTGATCAGATGCAGCTCTTTATCGTCGGTGCCGAGTGCATCGAATATGCCCTGTGCATCACTGGGAAATACACCGGTATCCGCGAGGCTTTGAATAACCAGAGCTGGATTATCTATACGATTAAGGTGAGGCGGGCCTTGGCAGTGCGACTCTTTCAGACTCCACATTGAAAGCCAGGTCCGTAAAGTATTGGTTAGACCTATTCCTCTTGGCGAAAAGTTAGCTGATTTTGGGTCGCCCGCATAACACCACTGCGGCTTGCGGTCTGAGGGGTCGATGGTCGGGTCCATTAACCTAAGGTCAGCCCAGGTTCTGTACATGTGGAATGCTCGATCGCTCATGCCTAGTGCTGATAATCGAGCGAGTTCTTCGTGACACCAGGCGGTGATACGGTGATTTCGCTCGACCTGAGCAGCTCTGTATTTGATCACAAATTCGGGCGAGTAGGGTGGCCCGTTTACCTTGTCGTACATGTTGAGCGCGGGGTCGATACTGGTTGGGTCTGTTTCGTCCACAATAGATGGGTCAAACCAGTCGGTTAAAACCTCAGGACGCCCGCCGTGAGCACAGAGTGAAATGTATAGGTCAGCGGGCAACAACTCTTGCAGCGCATTGGGTATTTTTAGCCCCGGTGTTGGTGTAATTGTCACACCTTTTGCCTGGGACTGATAGGCAGCCATCAGAGAGCCACCACCGGAATTTCCCAAAATAACAACATTGGCGATACCCGCGGTTTCCTTGAGCCAGCGGACGCCCTGACCAATATCTATCAGCGCGTGCTCTAACAGAAAGAATCCTTCATTGCCTCTGAAGCGGGTGTTCCAGCCGAGAAAGCCATATCCTCTGGCTGCCATGTAGTTCCCGAGATAGTGTTCACTAAAGTCCACATTGTAGTGCGTGGCGATGAATGCAGTGACGGGCTTTTTGTTGAGAGGTTCATGGTAGAGTCCCTGGCATGGATGAAAGCCTGCGCCGTTTCGCGCACTCGTTGGGGATGTCATCGAGACAAAGGTTTTTTTTGATGTTGCGGTGGCAGCGCTGTTCGATGCTGTTTTCATAGTCGTCCTCTCATCCTATACTCATTGGTTATACAGATTTTGTTCCCGGAAAGTTGGATTATTTTTTACTCACAGCAGTCGATGGTATTTGGTGCAGGTATTAATATCAATTTATTTGACAATTAATGCTTGGCTGCAGGCTTGAAAGGCGGTGTTTTTTAGGACCCTTGTAGGGGATGTTTTTGAGGCGAGGGTTGTTGTAGGTCTCGCGTTGTCCACAAGGATTTTAGATCTCATTACGGTTATTCTACTTGTATACAAGGATTGTTCGTACGGCATTTATGCTAGCAAAGTTGGTTAATTTTTTGCCCATTGCAGCCAACGCTATTTGGTGTAGAATTAAATATCAATCAAATTGACAAAAAAGCACTTGGATACAGGTATGGAAGAACAGGAACTGATTGAGAAAATTCGCTCATTAACCCCGATGGTGGAAGCGCACGCATCCGAGGCAGAGCGTATTCGAAAGCCTGTTGATAAGGTCATGCAGGCTATCGAGGAGACTCAGGTCTATCGTTACTTTGTACCAAAGAAATACGGGGGATACGAGTTTAGTCTAGATGGGTTTATGGACCTTGGCATGATTTTGGGTGCTGCGGATATCTCTATCGCATGGGTGGTGACCTTTTGTATGGAGCACAATTGGTTGTTGGGGTTATACAACGAGGAAGCGCAGGAAGATATTTTTGGCAGATTTCCATACATCATTGCCCCGGGGGCCTTGGCTCCAAAAGGCACTGCGAAACCTGTTGATGGCGGTTATATACTCAATGGGCATTGGGAATGGGGCACCGGGGTGATGCATTCGAACTGGATTATGGTTGGGGCGCTCACCGAGCATGATGGTGCGCCCGAGTTATGTATGTATATTCTGCCTAGGGACCAAGTTGATGTCGTCGACACATGGCAAATGTCAGGTATGGTTGCCACTGGTAGCAACGATATCGTGATTAAAGATGTTTTTGTACCAACGCATTTGCGTCAAAATTTAGCTGACATGAGGGCCGGGGATAGCGCAGGAGCAAAGCTACATAACACCTCCACTTACCGAATGCCGATGTTACCCGTACTCGGTTTGACAGCAGCTTCCCCCGCAGTTGGTTGCGCGAGTCGAACCGTCGCTCTGTTTAAGGATCGATTGCAAGGAAGAACGATATACGGCACTGCTGATAAACAATCTGAAAGGGCACTCGGACAATCCCGGTTAGCGCATTTGACGATTAGGGCAAAAACCAATGAGAACACACTCAAAAAAGTCGCCAGGGATGTTATGGCTTGGGGAGAAAGCGGCGAGATATGCCCCGACATAGAGCGTGCAGCTCTCAGGGTTCGCATTGGGCATATTGTTAGGGAATCGCGGAATATTGTGCGCGATGTGACGGAAGCGAGTGGCGCCAGTGCTCATAATCTGACTAGCCCGATGCAGCGATCAATGAGAGATCTTGAGACCCTGAGTGGACACACCGTTTTTGATCTCGATATCTCAACAGAATCCTATGGAAGATTGCTACTCGGGTTACCTTCGAATACACCGCTTTGATGACTTCATGTTGGCGTGAACACTGCAGACGCAGTCTATTATCTTTACGTTATCGAATTTTTGCAGTGCCAGGCGGTATTTCTTTCACAGGTTCACCCCAATCGGCACTTAATGCCCTGTTTAATTCCTGCATTGTGTCCTTACCGATCCTGTCCGCTAGTTTTTTGTCTAGCTGAACGAGCACCTTCAGCACCGTATCCCTAAGCTCTTGAGAATCATCGGAGAAAGCATACTGCTTAGACCTGCGGTCGTTGGGATCAGAGATGAGCTTTATGATGTGGTTGTCGATCAGATGCTTAGCCATTGAATGAATATTCTGGCGGGTCGTACCCATTTCCCGAGCTATTTCAGATGGGCGGGTCACGCCATTTGAAATATGAATGAGAATCATAGATTGAGTTCGATTAACTGAGGTCATACCCAAGTTCTTCAGAATGCTCTGCAGGCTTACATCATACCAGTCAATGGCTTTAGCTAATCCCGCGAAGGTTTCGAGTGTTGTTCTTTTAAGAGGCATATTGATAGTTACTAAATTAACGCTGCGGCGAGTATAGCAGTTTGGAAGCATAGATCCGGATTATTCTGTTTTCGTCTTTATCTAGCATGCTTTTAGCTAAGCTGGATACGTTAATGTGCTTGCCATAAATGCGTGAGCCTCTCATTGAGCTTAACGAATTGGTCAAAAGCGGGCCACGCTCTAGACCCGATTAATTTCTAAGAGGGAATAGCAATGCCTGGTTGCTAATCCTTGTCTTGCCAGGCAGAGCCGGCCCAATCGGCAGGTTCTCCTTCGCCGGGGACTGGCACCTCTTTTATCCTCTCCGGTACGTCATCAAACTCCAGTCGCAATGCACGGCAACAAACAGCATGCATGTTGTAACCCATGACGTGATAAGTAAGTTCTAGAATGTCTTCGTCAGACAAATGTGAGTGAAGGGCATCAAACAATTCGTCTGAAGCGCGCCCTTTGTCGTAGATCAAAGCATCTGCCCAAGCAAGCACCGCTTTCTCTTTTGCATCGAAAACATCTGATACCTGCCAAAAAGGAATCGCCTCGATTTTTTCGTCAGACAAACCGTTCCGCCGGGCGGCCTTGCAATGTTGCGAATAGACAAATTGGCTAGCCGCTGTGTAACCGGCACGCGTAATGGCGAGTTCTCTAATAGCGCCATCCATTTTGCTAACACTCTCGCTGGCAAACATACCGAACATGCCGAAATGACTGGTCGCGTGATCGAAAATATAAGGGACCAATGCAAATACACTCCACCAGTTGCCTGGCGTGCCTGTCGCTGTGCCCGGTTCGGCGACTGGGTCACGGTCACCGAAAAGAAGATTGTAATATTTTTTGACGTTATCCGGTGCGTTTTTTTTAGAAACCTGTTTTAGCCTTGGCATGCAATTCTCCCTAATATTAGGCTTAGAGATACAAGAAATATCGCGACGTGTCAAAGTATTTACGTTGACATCACTATTTCTGCGGGCATAATATGTACAATAGATTGACGAATATTTCTGGGCAGCTGTCTCATCAGGGTGGGATGTTTGCACGATATTGTCTGACTTGGAGGCTGCGAAGGCTTCAGACGAATGAGAATGTAGGGCAGGGGAATAGAGGATGAACACGAATGAAAAGTTCAAATTCAGAGGCATTAACCACCTAGCACTTGTTTGCAAGGACATGAAAAAAACCGTCGATTTTTACTCAGGCGTGTTGGGTATGCCCCTGACAAAAACGATTGAGCTGCCGAACAATCTCGGTCAACACTTTTTTTTCGATTGTGGCGGTGGTGATCAGCTAGCTTTCTTCTGGTTTCCTGATGCACCGGAATCTCAACCGGGCGTCACCCATTCAGCAAATACTGTTGGAGAAGGACCATTGACCTCAGCGCACGCATCAATGAACCATGTTGCGTTTGATGTCGCTCCGGACATGATCGACGAATACCAGAAACGCCTTGAGGTCGCGGGTGTGAAGTGTACGGCCGTCTACAATCACGACGATTCCGAGGCTCAGGCGAGCCTAGAGATTAACGAAACAACCTTCGTACGTTCTGTCTATTTTAAGGATCCCGATGGCATTCTGCTTGAACTTGCTGCCTGGACACGAGAGCTGACAGAGAAGGACGTCAATGTGGAACCGATGTCGGTTAATGCATAGGTGTAAAGCTGCAGCACTACTTGGCGCGAAGCAGGTTTCATGCACCTGATGGTGATTTCCAGCGAGAAAAATCAGGAAAAATACAAGAATTAAGAATTAAGAATTAAGAATTAAGAATTAAGAATTAAGAATTAAGAAACAAGAAACAAGAAACAAGAAACAAGGAACAAGGAACAAGGAACAAGGAACAAAAAACAAAAACTGAGAATAACAACCTACGACAAGCATTGAGCTGTATATCAGGGGATTTTATATGCGTAAGTTTATAACGAGTAATCTGAAAACCGGTATCTCATTCGTTCTGGGCACTTGTATGACCATTATGGGTCAAGCCGCGATGGCTGAATCCTACGCACTAGAAGAAGTTGTCGTTACAGCAACTAAACGAGCAGAAAACGTGCAAGACGTACCCATTTCGGTTGGGGTCGTCACCGGTGAGTTTATGAAGGCGTTCGATATTAAAGATATGAGCGATGTTCAGAATTTTGTTCCGGGACTTCAGGTTCAACAAACTTTTGGCAGCTGGGCTGTGCGCGTTCGGGGGCTCGGCTCCGGTATTTCCAATTTGGCCTTCGACGCTTCTGTACCCATTTATATCGATGATGTTTATTGTGGTCGCGGCAAGTGTATGGAATCTTCGTTTCTGGACGTGACAAGACTTGAAGTTGCTCGGGGTCCTCAGGGTGCACTGTTCGGAAAGAGCACAATTGCAGGCGCCATAACAGCGGTTACTGGCAAACCCACCGAAGAGTTCGAAGGTGAGTTTAAGGTGGGCTACGAGGGCCAGGACGGTGGGTTCTCCTCCAGTGGATATGTATCCGGTGCCCTTTCTGACAACTTTCGAGCGCGCCTAGCGGTGAGAACAGATAATCTCGATGGTTATACCGATAATACTTTTACGGGTAACGACGATGGTGCAAAAGAATCTACCGTCGGACGACTGAGTTTTGAGTTCGATGTCACTGACGCAACGATGCTTTCGTTGAAACTCGAGGGTGGAAAATCTACTACCGACGGCCGTAACAATCAGTTAATTAATCCAGGTGCGATGTCGAGCGTAACGCTGGATGCGGAAGCAGAATATGCCGCAGATGATATTCGTCGTGTGAGCACTGGTGACGCGCGAGAAGACTACTATGACTACGAATGGTCATTGGCGACTTTCACGATAGATACCGAAGTTGCAGACCACACTGTAAAAGCGATAGCCAGTTACTGGGAATACGAAAATGAATGGTTTCTTGATGTAGACGGTCACCCCGAAGCTATCCTCAACACCAGATTGTTCGACGATTACGATCAAACGAGTTTTGAGGTTAGGGTGCTTTCCCCAGCCAACGAAACCTTCGAGTACATTGCGGGTATCTGGTATCAAAACTCAAACCTAAAAACGCGTCAGTATTCCCCGTTTTATCCCAACTTTTGGAATGCAGTTACCGGTATTCCTATTGCAGTAGGTGTCAATATTCCACCTTTGGCGCTTGCGTTTACTAACGGCTCGGGTATGGATCGTAACTTTCTGCGTGAGAGTGATGCTTTTTCGGCTTACGCTCAGTTGACTTGGAATATGAACGATAGATTGCGTGCGATATTCGATATTCGGTATACCGATGAAGAACAAGAGGCCGTTGGTGCGTCATGGCCTTTGTCGTTTCCTAACGGTGCTTTTGATCCGCAGCGAGTATTACAGAGTACAGCTGGCCACGATCCTGAATACCTATTTCGACAAACGCGTGAAGACGATAGTGTTGACCCATCGTTACGGGTTCAGTACGACGTAAATGATGACATGATGATCTACGGAGTTTATGCTCGCGGTTCTAAAGCTGGTGGAATGAAAGCTAACGACTCCAAGCTTGGTGCACAATTGCTTCAACGCGCCGGAGATGCTGCGTACCTGCAGGAATTTGTCGGAGCATCTAGCATTGATGCTGCGGCTGTGCTTGGTGGGCTGACGTTGAAACAGGGTAATGGTGTGTTTGACTTTGAAAATGAGGAGGCGACGAGTTGGGAAGCTGGATTGAAAACCTCACTTGCTGATGGCGCAGCAAACTTGAACTTGGCAGTCTTTACTACGGAGTTCGAGAACCTTCAAACATCATCCTATGATGGCACTCAATTTATCATTGGTAATGCAGGTGTCGCGACGGTTAACGGTTTTGAAATTGAACTGGCATGGCAAGCCACGGAGAATCTCCGCCTAAATGGTTCGTTGGCGTGGATTGATGCTGTCTACGATGACTATGCGGGTGCCCAGTGTGTCATCGATGGCACAGGCGCAACAATTAACAGCGATTGTGATGCTGTAAGTGGTACAGAGAACCAGTCAGGAGAACGCCTTGAACGCTCACCCGATATGGAAATGAATATCACCGCGATGTGGGAGTCTGAGATTTCCGACTCTCTCATGATTAGAGCAATGGGTTCGATTTATCATTCTGATGAATACCATGTACGTGCGGACATTTCACCAAGAGGTACCCAGGGTTCTTTCACAAAATATGATGCTCGAATTTCACTTTTATCGAGTGATGAAAAATGGGAGATTGCACTGAATGGACGTAATCTCAGCGATGAGATGACTATTCAGCATGCCTATGAGATTGCAGGTAGCGCGTTTCAGAACCTCAGCATCGGCCGGACTGTCACGCTGGAAGGTATTGTCCGTTTCTAAACTAGAACGTTGAACCCGAGCGCTCTCTCGGCGCTATTCCCACCAGAAAAAAGGCACCTAATTTGGTGCCTTTTTTCTGTCGATGAAGGCATGCTAAAACGGAGTCTGATTCATCATAATGAATGAGCCCGTCATCGCCGGTCACAAAAATCACGGCTCTGTCAGGGCAGGCAGCCCTGACGCCTAAAGCTGTCTGAAACCCATAAGTGAGAGTCTCTTGAAAGCCTTTTGGTGCATGAGTGTGGGGTTGGTAGGCAGGTGGTCCATCGTCGGATGTGAATCCCATCCGGGATAATTCTGGTACAGAAAGACCGTCCGTGGGAAGTATATCGCGAGTGGTATCAAGGTAAACCATTTGAGGGGCATCAGTCGATTGCCCAAATTATTAGTGAGCGCGCGACAGGCTGCCGCAGCGTCGCCATAGATCGGATATTCGGCAACTGTTTTACGCTAGCACTTGATCCAGTGCAGCGATCACTCTGTCTACTTCAGCGAGGGTGTTGTAGTGCGTCATCGAGACTCTGAGTATGCCATTTGCTTCTGAAAAACCCATACTGTCAACCAAACGGCGTGCGTGGAAATCACCAAAGCGAAGCGCGATTTTGTACTCATCAAGCTTCTGACAAACCTGCTCAGGGTCATGTCCTTCTACGACAAAACTGATCGTTGCGACTCGATTTTGACTTTTACCATCAGGGATACCGAAGATCGTACAGTCATTACGACCTCTCAAATAGCCTAGAAGTCGTTCCGTTAAAGCAAACTCCTGCACGGCGATTAATTCAAATGCAGCTTCAAGTTGCTTTCTCCGGGAACCCGTCTCTCCGGCGCGAAGTCCAAGTTCCGCAAGATAGTCAACGATGCCACCAGAGCCGAAAGAGAGCTCGTAATTTGCATTTCCCGGTTCAAGCTTGGCAGGAATTTTGTCTTTGTCGTAAAAGTAATGGGACAGGTTGGATAAGTCTGGCATATGTTCATATTTTATGAAGAGCGCCGCGTGGTGAGGGCCGTAGGTTTTATAGAGGCTAAGTACATAGAAGTCGACATTCCATGCCTGTACATCAACGGCTCGATGCGGTGCATAAGCGACCCCATCGACACAGATCCGGGCGCCGCGCTGGTGGACAAATTCGGCAATATCTTTAATCGGATTAATCGTACCAAGGACATTGGACACGTGTGTACAACAGACCAGCCGGGTTTTGTCCGTCATTATTTTATCAAGCGTTGTCAATTCGAGTTGTTGAGTCTCCGTATTCATTGGCCAGAAAACTATCTTGACACCTTTTTCCTGGAGGCTTACCCAAGGGCCAATGTTTGATTCGTGATCGATGATGGTAACAATAATCTCATCATCGGGTTGAAACTGAGCTGCCATCGCGCGTGAAAGCACTTGCAGCAAGACTGTTGATGAAGCGCCAAAAACGATTTCCTCAGGTCTTGTAGCATTGAACATCGTAGCAATATTTTCTCGTCCGTTAGCCATAGATATCGCAGCTTGCTGCGAAAGGTCATAGCTTCCACCAGTTTGTACGTTGTTGGAGTAATAGTACTGAGTAATTTTGTCTACCACGCCTTTCAGGATCTGCGAGCCACCAGCGTTATCCATTAGCGCCCAGTCTGTACCGAGGCCGGGAAACTGACTACGTACAAATTCCATATCTAGTGCCATCGTCTATTTTGCCTTTCAGTTATCGTTTGTTTGTATATGCTTCGTGCGATAGTACACTTTTCAAAAAGTCTCTGGTTCGAGATTCCTTCGCAGAATCAAAAATTTCACTGGGTGTGCCACTTTCAACGATTTGCCCGCTATCCATAAATACAACTCTGTCAGATACCTGGCGAGCAAATCCCATCTCATGGGTGACGACGATCATAGTGACACCGCGGTCTGCCAGTTTCTTAATAACATGCAGCACTTCTCCAACCATTTCAGGATCTAGCGCAGAAGTAGGTTCATCGAATAACATGGCTTTTGGCTCCATCGCCAGTGCCCGAGCAATGGCTACTCGCTGCTGTTGCCCACCGGAAAGCTGATCCGGATATTTATCGGCCTGATCTAATATTCCAACTTCCTCGAGTAGCACGTGTGCCCGCTTCTTCGCGTCAGCATCCGAGAGACCACCCGTGCGCATCGGCGCTAGTGTTACGTTATCAAGAATGGTCATGTGCGGAAACAGATTGAAGTTTTGAAACACCATGCCAATATTTGCCCGAACTTCCCTGAGCGCTTTACCTTTTTTTACAAGCTTGTTATCAACGATAATGGAGCCGCTGCTGTCGTACTGTTCCAGCAAATTGATGCATCTGATCATGGTTGATTTTCCGGACCCTGATGGTCCAATTACACTCAGCACTTCTCCTTCATCAACCTGCAGATTAATATTGCTGAGCGCTCTGAAATTACCGAAATGCTTGGAGACGCTCTCAAGTTTAATTAAAGTCTTCATGCGTATTCCCTCAACCTATATTTCTTTTCCAGGTGGGAAACGTAAAGGACAAGCGGTAAGAGTAATGCGAGATAGATTCCCGCGGCGGCAATCAGTGGCGTTGGATTCGCTGCAATCGCTTGAGCCTGGGTTGCTTGCTTTAACAAATCTGGCATCGCGACAACCGATGCAAGCGCGGTGTCTTTAATCACGTTGATAGAGTTGTTAGTTAGTGGCGGAATGACGATTTTGACCGCCTGGGGTAACACCACATCAAGCATCATGTGTCTGTAGCTAAGTCCCAACGCTTGAGAGGCCTCGAATTGGCCTTTGGGAATTGCTTCGATTCCGGCGCGAAATATTTCGGCGGTGTATGCGCCTGACACAATGACCAGCGCCGTTGCCGCGGCATAGAAAGGAGACAGATTGATACCAACAAATGGCAGCGCATAGAAAATGATAATCAGCAATACCAACAGCGGAATCGAGCGAAAAACGTCGATATAGGCTTTTGCCAGGAACCCGACAACATACGGTGCATACAAACGCAGTAGCGCCAGAGCAAGTCCGAGAATTAATCCAAGAACGATGCTGATGAAACCCAGTTGTATCGTAGTTTTTAAACCGAGCATAAGCATTGGGAGTGTTGTTAGAAGCACTTCTTTATTTAAAAAAGTATCGACGAAATTTAGTACCACCCCCTCTTTGCTGCCGGGCATCGCGGTAGTTTTCGCAGTTGAAGTTGAGGCCTCTGCGCGAATACCGAACCACTTCTCGTGCAAATCGTTGATGTATCCAGCGCGTTTGAGTGAGGTGATAACCTCATTGACCTCAACGGCTAATTGATTGTGTTTACTGAACATCATGGAGTAGCTACCGCCTGTCTTGATGCGTTCTACGACCTCAAGATTTGGCTTATCTTTGGTGTAGTACTGCATTGCAGGTATATCGCTGATGTATCCGTCAGTTCTTCCTATCTCGAGATCGAGCACTGCGGGGGTAATACCTTCATAACGGCGGATTTCCTTAAAACCATATTTTTGTTGGTTTTCGGAAGTCCAGATGTCACCGGTAGAACCTGTGTCTACGGCGACAATTTTACCCCTCAGGTCGTCGACGGTTTTGACCGAGCTATCACTCCTGATCGTGAGAGATTGATCGCTATCGTAATATGGTTGCGCAAATGAAACAGATTTCAGGCGCTCATCTGTGATGGTGATTGATGAGATAGCAATATCTATCCGATTAGATTGAACAGCGGAAAAAAGTCCACTAAACGGAATGTTAACGATGTCTACTTCTTTGCCCAGTTGGCTGGCGATCTTGTGAACCAGGTCGATTTCAAAACCGATCAATTGTCCTTTTGTGTCTTGAAATTCCCAGGGCACGTTGCCAATGTTTGCGCCGACCGATATCACCTGTTTGTCTGAATCTTGCCCATAGCTTTGCGCAATCGATAATAGGGCAACAATACTCATCAGGAAGAATTTTGATATTAGCTTCAAATAGATCACAGACAGATATCCTGAAAGGTGACTGCACGCACTAGCGTGGCAGGCTGGCGATCTCGTTTGCTACCGCATCACCCGCAGCACGGAATCCTGCAATTGCGGGCTCTGGCAGCCAGGCTGTCACTGCATCTGTAAAAGCAGGCCGTGCCCGGATTGCATCATACCAGCGCGACAAAGCAGGACGGTCACTAATTTCATTCGCGAGTCCAAGGTGGTCTGCTCTTAACGCGTAGGGCATTAACGCACAGTCGGCGAGGCTAAAGGACTCGCCTGCGAGCCATGGCTGCGATTGCAGAAAAGATGCTGCGAGATCGAAAACTGCACTGTGTATATTCAGTGCGGCGACAAACTCCGGCGCTTGCACACCGAGTTGAACAACAGATCGTCGAGTCTCACGCCTAGAAGGGTCGGGAATCTTGTTAATCAAGGCATCTACTTCCTCTCTGGGTCGACTCATCAGCGAGGGTCTTACGCCTATGGCATAGGTGATCACGCCGCACGCGCCGTGCAAAGCGTCGTCAATTCTTCTCGTCAGGTAGCGCATTTGGTAGCGCGATTTAGCATTAGCGGGCTTCAGCGTTATGTCGGCGTAGGCATCATCAAGATATTCGTTGATCAGCGTCGACTCAATGACCGTATGTCCCTGGTCTTCGAGGGTTGGCACAACCGCATTCGGGTTCAGTGCGAGATAATCAGCCGTAAACTGTTCACCTTTTTGCAAGTCGATCACTTGGCTTTCCCAGCTGAGTTTTTTTTCATGGAGCACCATGCGAACTTTTTGGGAGCAGGAGGAAAGCGGGTTGTGGTACAACTTCATAGATAAATCCTTAAAGGTTGTGTTAGCTAAAATTCGGCACTATTCGATACTTATGTCATTCTGTGAATAGTCTACCAATTTGACGATGCACTGAAACTAAATTGGTAGTCTGACTTTCGCTCCGCGCCCATCGAGAGATTTGCTGGGCAGGCTTGAAGCTAGCACAATTGAGCCTCTGCAAAAAGCGGTCAATACAATCCCGGAAATTTCCGATGATTAATGCCATGTTATGATGCCGCTTTTTGCAGGACGTGGAGAATATGGCGAATCTAATAGCACCTTTCGCAAATGCAAAGCCCGAGGAAATTGCTCTTGTAGATGACTTTGGTGAAACCACCTGGACTGATTTCAACGAGCGAGTCAATCAATTGGTGCATGCGCTGCGAGATAAAGGGCTCAAGACTGGTGATGCGTTTGCTGTGGTCAGCGGTAACAGGCGCGAGTATTTTGAGGCATTTGCCGCGGCTGCCCATGGTGGTTGGTTACTGGTGCCAGTTAACTGGCACTTGGTGGCGAAAGAAGTTGCGTATATTCTTGCGGACTCTGGTTCTAAAGCATTACTCGTTGACTCACGATTTGTTGAACTAGCTGAAGCGACCATGCTTCAACCCGAACGCCCCAATCTCGATGTCGTAGTCATTATGGGCACGGAAGCTGATACCTTCGCCGATGAGACGGAACAAGCGGTTTCCTATGAAGCGTTTTTGTCAGAGCAGGCCACTGCCGAACCAGAAGACCAATTGTTGGGTGGCCCGATGTTTTACACTTCAGGAACAACCGGTCATCCAAAAGGCGTAAAAAGTGGTCTCTCGCAAACAGGTGCACCCGTTGATGTGCTGAAAATGATTGGGGAAGGGATCTCCGGCATGCTAGGTATAGCATCAGGGGGTAAAAGCTTACTCGTTGGTCCTGTTTACCATTCTGCGCAATGGGCATTTTCATTTCTGCCGTTATTGGCAGGCACGAGCGTCGTCATGAGACACAAGTTTGACGGGGAAGAGGTGCTTAGATTGATTGATCAGTACCAGATTACAAATACACATCTGGTACCAACCCAATTCACTCGTATGCTGAGACTGGGAGATGGAATTCGGAAGGCATTCGATGGCAGCAGCCTGGGTGTGGTTTGGCATGGTGCCGCTCCCTGTCCGCCTCAGATCAAGCGGCGGATGATCGAATGGTGGGGGCCAGTGATTAATGAATACTATGGCTCGACCGAGGGCTCTATCGTGACAACCGTCAGTTCTGAAGACTGGTTAAGCCGCCCGGGTACGTTGGGCAAACCCGTCGCGATCATGGAAATACTTGTGATTAAGGAAGATGGTTCTCATGCTGTGGCGGGTGAATCAGGTACTTTGTATGTTAAGAATTTGATGGGGTCGGATTTTGAATACCATAATGCACCGGAGAAGACCTCAGACGCGCATCTTGAACCCGGGGTCTTCACCTTTGGTGATGTGGGTTACCTAGACCAAGATGGCTATTTGTTTATGAGCGATCGCAAGATCGATATGATTATTTCCGGCGGCGTCAATATCTACCCAGCCGAAATTGAGGGCACATTGATTGATCACCCTGCAATTATGGATGCTGCGGTTTTTGGCGTTCCCAATGAAGAGTTTGGCGAAGAGGTCAAAGCCGCAGTCGAACTCGCAGAAGGGATTCAAGCCTCTGAGCAACTTACCGAGGACTTGATCGATCATTGCAGAGAACACCTCGCTGGATTTAAGGTCCCCAGATCAGTTGACTATGAAGACCAGTTGCCACGCCATCCTACTGGCAAACTGTTAAAGAGACTTTTGCGCGATAAGTATTGGGAAGACAGTGGCAGGACTATTTAGAGGGCGGTTAAACTGCCCTGATAAAATATCTATTCGGTCCAATCCTGCAGGTATCGAGGATCGGCCAATATTGTGATGTCTTCATTTACGATGTACTCCGTTGGCCATAATCCTTCACCCTGAAGTTTCCCGTCGCGAATGAGTTCTAGCGATCTCTTTAGGTCCATGAGGTCTTGTTGCGACAATTCAGGTGGCCCAGGTGGTGCTATTCGATGAGCACCGAAATAACGTAGACCAGGGGTTTCTGCCAGCAAGTTGCTCGCTGTGTTGAGATAATCCTGCATACTTGCGCCAGGAAAATACACATACAGAGGACCGGTATAAAGATAATCTCCGGTTAATAGCAGTTGATTCTCTGTATCCAATAGTGAAATAGACTCTTTAGAATGCCCAGGCGTGTGAACTACATACAATTCTCTGTCACCCAGCTGTATGGCATCTCCCGGCTTCCACCAGTAATCGACGCTCCAAGTTGGCGTTTCAAAGCCCTCGATAGCACCCAAGTGCTCCATTTCTGCAAAAGTTAATTCGTTGCCCACAGCTCTATTACGCAAGTAGGGAAGATCGACAACCGCGCGTTCGTTAAACGCAATACCATTACCCACATGATCGAAGTGAAAATGCGAAGGTAGAAATACGATTGGTAAATCTGTTAATGATTCCGCTATTTCTCGAATGTTCCTGATGCCAGGCCCAGCATCAAACAGTAATGCCTTTTTGTTGCCAACAACTAAATAGCTGTAATTCTGTTGGTAGTAACGCGGTTCTCCAATAGCAAAGGTGTTCGGCGCAATCTCGTCTATAGTGAAGTAATCATCGGGCCTTACTGTCGTTGGCAACTCGTCCGCAGGTTCAAGTAGAGGAGGCGGTTCTCCTCCGCTGACAGCCATGAAAGTCGCAACGAGATAGCGTCGGTTATCCACCATCAGGGCTGAGAGAATAAGCAAAATGCTCAATAACAGGATGGCAATCTTGTATTTGTTCATCATGATAACCACAGGCATTTGTTGCGTATTGTCCTAATGTAGCACTTTTGCAACTGTTTTATTTCGAATTGATGACATTAAATGCTGTGATGGCCTCTGCTTCATAGCCAGCATGTAGGTCACCCTGAAGCGCCAATGATTCCACGGAAGCTAACGGAAACCAGGCAATTTTTAGCAGCTCGCGACGGTTATATTTTGCTATCGGTTCGGTGATTTCTGCACCGTAAATTCGATGATAGTGACGCTTATAATAGAAATCTCCAATCATCTTAAACTGACTGGGATTTATCGATAATTCTTCTTGTAGTTCTCGTCTGATGGTTTCAGCACCATTTTCCCCGGGTTCGACGTGGCCTCCTGGCAATCCCCATTTACTGCTCCCGCGTAATTGTCCTCTGTGAACCACGAGTAAATAGCGATCGTCCCACTTCAGCACACATCTCGCTGTTTTAAACTCAGTTGATTTCACTGTCAGACGCTTTAGCAAAGTATTCCACCAAAGGTGCATCATACCGACTAGTATCACTCGCATTCAGGTTGCTTGTATACACCGGCCATTTTGTTTGTCGACCCTCGGGTCGATCACCCATGACGGTCACTCTTTGAATGATACGCTCCTCATCAAAGTCGTTAAGTACCTTGTGCTGAGTGCAGCGATTATCCCACATTGCAATGGTCCCAGCCTGCCAACGATAGCGTACAGAAAAGCGCGTCTTGCCTATCCAGCGGGTTAGATATGTTAGCCAATAATTACTTTCCTCAATGCTCATTTCAACCAGCCTTTTTGTGAAATGCTCATTAACAAAAAGGCTACGTTTCCCTGTGTCGGGGTGAACTCGTACGACGGGATGGACCGCCATGACCTCGGGTCGACCGTGAGCTTCTGCGGTATGCAATGCAGATAAACCGTCGCATAGCGCTCGCAGGGGCGGTGTCAGTGCCTCGTATGCAGCTTCAGGGTTCGTCCACAGTGTATCTCCGCCGATTGCAGGACACTTGACCATCTTCAGGATGGAGTACAACGCGGGTGATGGCTTGAAAGAGATATCTGAATGCCATTCATCAGCTACACCGCCATGACTCGCCGCAAGTTCAAATATCTGCTCGTGTTTGGTAATGGGGTTCTCATAGTGAGGATGCCCCTGAAGCTCTCCAAACAGCGCGCCGAACGCGACATGCTGGTCAACAGTTAAGGATTGATCAGGGAAGAAAAGAACTTTGTGCAGGTTGAGTAAATCAACGAAGTCAGCGACATCTTCAAGCTGCAACTCGGCTAAATTGACGCCCCGTATCTCTGCACCCAAAGAAGTCGTTAGAGGTACTATTGTCAGATTATTTTTCATCCGTTATCGCGTCTAGGTAGCTAAGTGGAGGATGCTCGCGCTGACCGACCAAAGTGCGCTCCTTATCAGTGGGAATGGCGGCTATTCGAGGTAATAACCCTTCGAGAATCTTCCAACTTACAGGGTTTAGCCGCCTGTACACATCCGTTAGTGAGTCGAGAGTCCAAGGTGCAACGCCCTCAGCGGGGTTGCTGATCACATTCAGTGCAGCAAAATGAATGCCCAGTTGTCTTGCAAATACAATTTCCGTGGTCAAATTATGAGTAACGAGATCTGCACCTTCGCGACGATAACCATCAATTTCAGCAACCGTCTCGAATCGACCAAACCTTGATTGAAGTACAACCCCGCCGTCGATGACATTAATATCGGGCAGCGTAGTGTCACCTCGAATAACCGACCGGGTTTCCTCCAACAATAGTTTTCTCAGTGTTTCATCGAAAGGTGGGTTGAACCGACACAAGGCATGACGCGGATCAGCCAGATATTCAACAGGAACATTTGACACCCGATCGATGTTCTTGTCTAAAAAGTCGCTCGGAATAATAAAGTCGCCGGTTTTGAGTAACTGATTAATACCACCAGCCGTCGCTCCACCAATTGCTTCGGTGACGCCAAGGTCCCTAAGTGCTATCCAGGTTTCAAGCCACTTTCCTTCGCCATGAAAGTGAACATAGTAGAAAGGAATTTCGCTGCTCTCACCATAGTAAATTCTTGGGGAGGTGCCTGCCGGCGTTTTGACTTCGGTATATCCTTTTAAAATGTCAGTACCGAATAGCAAGTCGTTGAGGAACGTACCGCCAAGTACGGCAATTTTTGCAGCAGGAAATGGGCTAATGTTTTTCAGATGATCGTCCATGCGTTTATAGTACTAGAGACGAATTGGGATAGCGACTTGTTAGAGGGGCTCTGGCACCGATGCTGCTATCGCCAGCTAATCAGTATAGTAAGAATGGCTTGCGTTCTTCATTCCATCTCGCTAACTGTTGAACGAGCAAGTTATCCAGTTGGGAAAAACTCGCGTCCATATCGTCAACCCATTCGCGAAGGTAGTAACCGCCATTGATCACATCAATTGGGCGTCTGGAAAGTTCATATTCATAATCATGATCGCGCCATAGCGGATAGTCAGGTACTAGAAGCCTCAGACACTTGAGTAATCCAGCTATCAAACGAAAGGGCAGAAACTCACCATGACTGTAGTCTGAGAAATCGGTGTGTATCTGCAAACCTTGGCACATCTGGCCCACGTGCTTGTGGAATGTTGGTTCAAAATAGCAGGGGCGTATGTAAACCCCAGCCAACCATTCGGGTCTTTGTTTTCTTAGTAACTCGAGCACCTCTATTGCTGGAAAGTCTGGTGCACCAATAACTTCCAGCGGAATCGTTGTGCCGCGACCTTCTGAAAGTGTTGTACCTTCAAGCAAAACAGTTCCCGGAAAACAGCGCGCCATATTTAGACTCGCAGCATTGGGGCTTGGGTTAACCCACGCGCTCTCGTTTGTCGGCCAACCGAACCCCGGTAACTGATTCGGCGTGTACCCCGTCATCTCAACGATGGTTCTATTACAACCAGGCGCTTTATTCTCGCAATACCAGTTGCAAAGCTCACCGATAGTCAATCCATGGCGGGTGGGTAATTCTGCGCTACCGACGAAGCTTTCATGCCCAGATTCGAGTACCAGACCATCAAGCGGCCGACCCGCTGGATTGGGCCGATCGAGAATCCAAAGCTCAACGCCGTGTTCGTTACAGGCATCGGCGAAATACATCATGGTCGCTATGTAGGTGTAAATACGACAACCGATATCCTGCAGATCGAAAACGATAACATCTAAAGGCTCAAGCATTTCCGCGGTCGGACGTCTGTGCTCTCCGTAGAGGCTGATGACCTGAATTTGGTGTACAGGATCAAAATAGTCATCCGTCTCGATCATGTTGTCCTGCTTTTCACCTCGCATGCCGTGCTGTGGACCAAATACGCAATCAGGTTTCAGGCCCTTCGCGATCAAAGCATCCAGCGTGTGCTTTTGCGTTGAGGTGATCGAAGCAGGGTGAGCGACAAGGCCCACCCGTTTCGATTTTAGATAAGAAAGTTGTGATGCTGAGTCAAGTAACTCATCAATACCAAAGCAAAAACTCATAATTGATCCGGTGTAAGTTGAATGATGTGGGCGTCACGACGATGAAAATCCGGGAGCGGCCCGAGGTGAGCCAGCGCGTAGTAATGGAATTCTGTAGCTTCTGGATTATCGGCTGATTGCGTTTCAATCACAACCGAAATGCCTGTTTTGATCTGGGTCGCAGCATCGATTGGAAAACTGTGAGCCAGCGTGAAATCAAAGTAAGCGTCACTTTTGTTCAGTTTCAACTCGCTACCCATCAAAGTGAGCATTTCCGAAATGCGCATACCCTCGCGGACTTCATCGAATTGATAGCATTGCCATTTGCCATTTGATGCAATGTTTAGCTCGATATACTCGGGTCCTCCCGGGAGACCCAGAAACACCTCAAAACAGGTGTGCTGCCACAGCTTGTGATGTCTATCTGATTCTGTTTTCGGCGAGACCTTGTTAGAGGGTGTGGGCCATTTGATCGATGCAGAACAAGGTGAAATGACAAAACGACAACTGAGTCGATCCCCGGTGAGTTTTATTTCTCCATTGATTTGATCTGCTAACTCTGATGGTCGAAATGGCGTTAATGTAAATTTCATTTCAGCAAATTAATCGCTTGTGGATTTCAATAGACATAATTGTGAGACAATCCCCGTCCGTTTGGCAAGTGAGTGATTTAATGCCATTTGCTATATGTTGGATTTGTTACGGAGTGTTAGATGTCTGAATTTGAATATGACCTGTTTGTTATCGGTGTGGGTTCCGGTGGGGTTAGAGCCGCCAGAATGAGCGCTGCTCAGGGAAAACGTGTCGCTACCGCTGAGGACCGTTATATGGGCGGTACCTGCGTCAATGTCGGCTGCGTTCCAAAGAAATTACTGGTTTATGCTTCTCACTTCTCAGAGGATTACGAGAATGCAAGGGGATTCGGCTGGGATGAAGTTCGCCCGGGTTTCAGCTGGCAGAAACTGATCGAAAACAAGAACACCGAGATATCCCGACTGAATGGCATCTACCGTGGCATGCTGGATTCGACCGGCGTCTCCCATTTCGATGGTAGGGCAAGAATTGTAGACGAGCACCATGTCTCCATTGGCGACCAAACTGTTTCCACTGAAAAGATACTCATCGCTACCGGCGGTTGGCCCTATGTGCCTGACTTTCCAGGCAATGATCTGGTCATTACATCTAATGAAGCATTTTTTTTGGAAGAGTTGCCCAAGCGCGTACTCGTTGTCGGCGGCGGTTACATAGCCGTCGAATTTGCAGGCATTTTTGCCGGTCTGGGCGCCGAGAGCCATCTGTCATATCGCGGCTCCCTGTTTCTCCGACATTTTGATGAGGATGTGCGGCAGTTGGTAAGAGATGAGTTGAACAAAAAGGATATCAATCTCCATTTCAATTCTCACATGGAGAAAGTTGAGAAACTGCCGAACGGCAAATTGAAAGTGACGTTCCAAGAGCCAATTACTCAGGTTGATGATCGCGAGACCCGTCCTGACCAGGGAAACACTGAGGAATTTGATATTGTGCTTTATGCCACAGGCAGAGTGCCCGCAGTAGACGATATCGGTCTGGAGAATGTTGATGTCAAGTGTAGAGAGAATGGCGCAATTATTGTTGATGACTATTATCAAACTTCGGTTCCCTCTATTTACGCACTGGGTGATGTCATAGACAAGGTTCAGCTCACGCCGGTCGCCATTGAAGAGGCAATGACCTTTGTAAGGACCCAGTACATGAACACGCCAACCAAGATGGATTACGAAAATATTGCAACTGCCGTCTTCTGTCAGCCGAACATTGGTACCGTAGGCTTAACCGAACAAGAGGCTCGCGACAAGTACGGCGATGTTGCCGTCTTCCGATCAATCTATCGAGCGATGAAACACACACTCAGTGGAAGCGATGAAAAGAATATGATGAAAATCATCGTTGATCGCAAAACTGATGTTGTCGTCGGCGTTCATATGGTGGGTCCGGAGGCGGGTGAAATCATTCAAGGTGTCGCCATCGCGATGAAAGCTGGTGCCACCAAAGCAATCTTCGACGCGACGGTCGGCATTCACCCTACCGCAGCAGAGGAGTTCGTGACGATGCGGGAAGAGGTCACTAGTCCTTAATCACTGCATAACCTCTTGGGGCGCATTTCTACCCAATATGTTGTTAATTTGATATGGTCAGCCCGCTCTTTTAGGAAGAGCGGGCTTTGACTAGGCGAGGGCGGGTATCCGGTTTCGTCGCACACGAAAACCAAAGACAAAACAATAAGAGACGAAGGGATTGCCATTTGGAAGCGCTAACCGGTTTACTCAATTTTTTAGATAGTCTAATGGGCTCAGCCCAATACTTTCCGTTTGTACTGCTTGGCACAGGTATTTTTTTTACCATTTACCTGAAGTTCCCGCAAATACGCTTTTTTAATCATGCTTGGCGGATTGTTAAGGGAAAATATGACAGAAAAGAAGACGAAGGTGATGCGACGCATTTTCAAGCGTTAACGACAGCTATCTCCGGCACCGTCGGGACTGGAAACATCGGGGGTGTTGCCCTTGCGATCTACCTAGGGGGTCCTGCAGCTTTATTTTGGATGTGGATGACCGCATTTTTTGGGATGACGACCAAGTTTGTTGAGGTCTCTTTATCTCACAAATACAGAAGCAAAGACGAAGAAGGCCATATCGTAGGTGGTCCAATGTACGTGATGGAACGCCGGCTCAATATGAAATGGCTGGCCGTGCTATTTGCATCAGCCGTTGTGATTAGCTCTTTCGGCAGCGGCAGTATGCCCCAGAGCAATAATATGGCATCGGGAATGCAAGCAACATTCGGTATCCCCACCTGGATTTCGGGTCTGGTGCTGGCAGCGGCGCTTGGGTTTGTCATCATCGGTGGCGTTAAGAGAATCATTCAGGTTGCAGAGCGAATAGTGCCAACCATGGCTGTGCTTTACCTGATCGGTGCGCTAAGCGTGATTTTTATGAATATCGATCAGATAGGTCCTTCATTTATGGCGGTCATTAGCGATGCCTTTACTGGGTCTGCCGCAACTGGCGGGTTTCTTGGGGCTACATTTGCTTATGCATTCAATCGTGGAGTTAATCGAGGGTTGTTTTCAAATGAAGCGGGGCAGGGCTCTGCGCCAATTGCCCACGCAGCGGCGAAGGCCCACGAACCAATATCGGAGGGCATGGTTTCCATCCTAGAGCCATTCATCGATACTATTATCATCTGTACGATTACAGGGCTTGTGATTCTGAGTTCGGGTGTTTGGACAGAGAAGTTCGAAAATGATTTTCAGTCATTCGATATGGAAATCGTTGAAGGCACCTATACCGATACAAACGAGCGTGATAGAAAAGCGCTATTCAAACATCTCAATTTCTCAGATGAAGATACAGTTGTGAGCTACAGCGGCACGATAGAAGTTACCGCTGGCGTGCCAGATCTGATGGCGTTGACGGTTATCCATAATCGGTCTATCGCAGAAGATGTGCACTTTCATGTTGATGGAGCGCCATACTCCGGCACCATCGAAGTGGTTGACGGCAGTGTTAGCACGGAAGTCTCTGCTCGGGGTAGGTCCTTGATTCATTCTGTCGAATTGACAACCGTTGCATTTACTCGGGGTTACTTTGGCGACTTTGGGAAATACATCGTCTCGATTGGGCTCATGTTGTTCGCCTTTTCAACCGCGGTTGCCTGGTCTTACTATGGTGACCGTGCCACGACTTATCTATTTGGGCTCAAAGCTGTGCTTCCTTACAGGATCGCGTATGTTGTCGGCTTTTTCATCGCTGCGATAGCGGATACTTCGCTGATTTGGTTATTGTCCGCGGTGACTATCGGTCTCATGACTTTACCAAACCTGTTCGCGATGCTTATGCTGCACGGAGAAATGAAAGAGACGGTCAAGGAATATTGGGATAATTTCAAGAAAGAAAATCCCGATGGGGTTTAACATTTGGGTAGTTGGAAGGAATTAGGGTAAAAAATATGAATCCAAAAGGTGCAGTCGCAATTGTCACAGGGTCTTCTTCCGGAGTAGGCGCTGCGACAGCAAAGTTGTTGGCCCAAAAGGGCGCTAACGTTGTCATCAATTATGCCTCTAACCACGATGGTGCGGTAAAGGCGGCCGAAGCTTGCCAAGCTTTGGGAGTGGAGGCTTTAATTTGCCAGGGAGATGTAGCTGACGACAACGCCTGCAAAAACATTGTTGGGCAGACGCTGGAGAAATTTGGTCGTATTGACGTCCTCGTAAATAATGCTGGTATCACAAAATTTAACGCCCATGGAAATCTTCCAGGTCTAGAGAAAGACGACTTTTTTAACATTTATGGTGTCAACGTTGTTGGACCCTATCAAATGATCAGGGCTGCAGAAAAAGCGTTGCGCGCTAGTCAGGATGCCGCCGTGGTCAATGTAGCATCAATTGCCGGCGTGCAGGGAGTTGGCAGTTCAGTTGCCTATGCCGCAAGTAAGGGTGCGCTGTTAACAATGACGAAATCTCTGGCCAGAGTTATGGGACCGGAGATAAGGGTCAACGCCGTATGCCCGGGCTTTATTCAGGGCGAGTGGCTTGAACAAGGACTTGGTGCGGAAACGTACGAAAAGATGTTGCAGGCGCTTGAGGCAAAAGCACCGCTGGGCAGAACGTGCACCGCGGAGTCTGTCGCTGAGTCGATCGTCAGTTTCATCGATGGTCACAGTATTATCACGGGCGAACATATGATCCTTGATGGTGGTGCCCACCTCATATGAGCGCCGCTGATCAATTGCCACAAACAAAGACACATCCAGCGTTTGAACTGCTCCGAAGTCAACGCCTCGAAACACTCAACCTGACGGTTAATGAGTTCGAACACAGGGTGACGGGTGCAAGACACTACCACTTGGATGCCCCCAATCGGGAAAACGTGTTCATGGTTGCCTTCAGAACGGTGCCTATGAACTCAACGGGTGTCGCCCACATGCTTGAACACACGGTTCTCTGCGGCAGCGAGAAGTTTCCCGTACGTGATCCTTTCTTCCTGATGATACGGCGTTCACTCAACACTTTTATGAATGCCTTCACGTCAAGTGATTACACGGCTTATCCCTTTGCCAGTCAGAATGCTCAAGACTTTGACAACCTGCTTGAGATCTATCTTGATGCGGTGTTTTTCTCGCGGCTCGACCCGCTGGATTTTGCTCAGGAAGGGCACAGGCTTGAATTTGTAGAACCCAACAACACAGCTTCAGCGTTAACGTATAAAGGGATCGTTTACAACGAAATGAAAGGTGACGTGAGTTCACCCATTTCTGTTTTATATGACACACTCAAGAAACACCTTTTTCCCACTACGACTTATCATTTTAATAGCGGCGGTGATCCGAAGAGCATCCCCGATCTAACTTACGATGACCTGATGGATTTCTACCGCTCTCATTACCATCCTTCTAACGCGATGTTCATGACGTATGGCGATAGGTCTGCCTTCGAGTTACAACAAGCATTCGAAGAACAGGCATTGTCGCGGTTTGATTCCAGCTCTCTGAAAATCGAAGCTGGCCTTGAAGACCGGTTTCAGCAACCCAAGCGAGTGATGGAATACTATGCAGTTGAAGGAGACGCCAGCAGTGAATCCGAACTCGACGGCGACAAAGGCGAGCGAAGTCATCTTGTCATAGCCTGGTTACTCGGACCGAGCATCGAGTTGGACTTATTGCTCAAATGTCACTTGTTGTCAGATGTTCTGTTAGACACAAGTGCGTCGCCTCTGCGTTTAGCGCTGGAAACTACCGGTCTTGCATCTGCCGCATCTCCTCTTTGTGGGCTTGAAGAATCAAATCGTGAAATGAGCTTTATGTGTGGCCTCGAGGGTTGCAACTCAGACAACGCCGATGAAATCGAAGCGCTGATACTTTCAACCCTTGAGGATGTTGCCCGAGATGGTATACCGGTTGAAAAACTTGAAGCATGCTTGCATCAACTAGAATTAAGTCAGAGAGAGATTGGTGGTGACGGTTATCCTTTTGGATTACAACTGATCTTTTCCTGTTTGTCGGCGGTAGTACATCGGGGAGACCCAATTGCTTTGCTAGATTTGGAGCCTGTGCTGCAAAAGCTTAAGCAAGAGGTTCAGGATCCCGGTTTTATTAAAGCCTTGGTTCAGGAACTTTTGTTGGATAACCCACACCGTGTTCGGTTGGTATTAGCACCAGATCCTGAACTTAATGCGAAAGTAACCTCAGAGGAAGTTTCTCGGTTGGCTGCCATCAAGGCCGCATTGACTGAAAAAGAACGGCAAAATATTGTTACGGTGACAGATGATCTAAAGCATCGTCAGGAGCAACCGGACGATGTTGAGCTATTGCCCCGAGTTGGCATCGAAAATATTCCTGGGGAAGTCGTCTTGCCCGAGGGTACGTCACGCAAACTGGGCAACGGCATGCAATTGGATCGCTATGATGTTGGTTCTAACGGGCTAACCTACTACCAGATTATTTCACCGCTGCCGGATTTGAGCGCAGATTTATTTCAGTGTCTCCCGCTTTACACCCAGACAATCACAGAGATAGGTTCCGCGGGACGCGGTTATCTTGAAACTCAGCATCTACAGCATAGTCAAACCGGAGGCATCGGCGCCTATACTTCAGTGCGCGGTGCGATCGATAATCCCGATGTTGCCAAGGCTCACCTCACGATGTCGAGCAAAACGCTGAATCCGCAGCGACTTGAAATGATGCAGTTGCTCCAGGACACCTGGTTACAACCCAACTTTGCCGAACCTGAGCGTATCCGAGATTTAATTAAGCATTCACGGGTTCGTATGGAGTCAAGCGTGATCAACAACGCGCATGGCCTTGCCATGAGCGCTGCGTCTAGCGTTTTTCGACCTGTGAGCAAACTCAATTATCATTTAACTGGCCTTGCAGGTTTACAGAGTCTCAAACATTTAGATGATTCTCTCGATGACCCGGCAGGTTTGGCAAATTTTATTGAACAACTTAGCGCAATCCATCAGCGAATTGTTTCGATAACACCTAGGCTGCTGGTTGTTGGTGAGCATGATCATTTTGCTGAATCAGAGAGCATTCTGGCGCAATTGTGGGGATCACCGCCAGTGAGCGCCCATGACGCGCAACAGGTCTCGATTCCTTTTGAAGCACCGGAACCCAGACAATGTTGGACCACAGCGACTCAGGTAAACTTTTGTGCCTCTGTGTACCCAGCGGTGCCGGAAAATCACTTCGATGCTGCCGTACTCTCTGTGCTGGCTGGTGTGATGAGCAACGGATACTTGCACAAGGCGATCAGAGAGCAGGGTGGCGCTTATGGCGGTGGTGCTGGATATGATGCCGCAAATGGTATTTTCAGATTTTATTCTTACCGTGACCCGAATCTGGTCAAAACGTTTGAGGCATTTGAAAAGGCGCTCGAATGGGTCCAAAGTACAGCTTTAAAGTTTGACCCTCTCGAGGAAGCAATACTCGGATTGATCAGCAGTATGGACGCGCCTGGTTCTCCTGCAGGCGATGCGCGCAAAACATTTCATAATGAATTACTGGGTCGTGATCTGGCTTCATTCAAAGAAAAGCGCGAGCGGATTCTCGCAGTTACCGTCGACGACGTTAAACGCGTGGCGACAAAGTACTTTGATGGTCCAAATGCCCGAGCGGTTGTGTGTAGTGAAAATGCCAGCAGGGACCTCGACAGCAGCTATTTAGTGAAAGCGATATAACGATTACCAAGGATGATGTAGTAGCGGTGGTATCATAGGTCGGGGTGACTCCGATCGATTCAATATGCTTATTTTTATGTGTTTTTCATCAGCGTAGACTCAATTTGATGGTCAAAGCGTTTGCATTAACGACATGCGTTTTTTGCTCAATTGAAGTATTGACAATCGAGATTAGGCCTCAAATTAAACCGAAATTGAAAAAGGTTTGAAATCATCTTTAGTAATCTATCAATTTGGCCGTGATCGTCTTGACAAACCAGCGGGGCTTCTACATCCTGTGGCCGTTGATAGTTCACACACGGTGTCAACGGGTATTTCCTTGACTGACAAATGTGGACTATTAAAAAAATTATAAAGAGCAACAATTCCTAGTAGGTATCAGCATGAAACAGCATCAGATGAGACGGGGAGTTTTGGCAATCGCCGTCGCCTTCCTGGCTATCATTTCAACGAGCGTAGTGTCTGCGCAGTCCCTTGAAGAAGTTCTTGGGGTTCGCGCCAATACAACGCAAGACGGACGCAAATCACAAATCAAAATTGACGAGTTGACTGATCAGACAAGAGACCTTTTGTCACAGTTTAAGCAGGTCATGAAAGTGGTTGATGGTTTAAAAGTTTACAACCAGCAACAGGAAAGACTAATCAGGAATCAAGAGTCCGAGATGGCCGAGTTGAACGATTCTATCGACAACGTGACCGTGATCGAAAGACAAATTGGTCCCTTGATTGAAAGAATGATCGACAACCTCGACAAGTTTGTAAGTCTTGATATTCCGTTCTTGCTGAAAGAGCGCCAAGATCGAATCGCTTTTCTGAAAGATACGCTTGATCGATCGGATGTTGCCGTATCTGAAAAATTCAGTCAGGTACTTCAGGCTTATCAGGTGGAAAATTCCTACGGTTCCACGATTGAAGCCTACACTGACGTCATCGAGCTTGATGGTAAGGACAGACAGGTTGACTTGTTGAAGTGGGGTCGGGTATCACTTGTGTTCCAGACACCGGACGCAGCGACAACCGGCGTATGGGACAACAAAGCGAGAGAATGGGTCATCGTCGGTGACGAGTTCCGCTCCGGGGTACGAGACGGGATTAGAATCGCTCGTAAAACCCAGACGGCAGGTCTGGTTCAATTACCTGTTGCGGCACCGGGAGAATAACAATGAAAAATATCTTTACAGTAATCGTATCTCTCGGACTTGCGTTAAGTATCAATGTTCAGGCCGCTGATGAAATTCCAGCCAAATCACTTGCAGAGCTTTTGCAGCTGGTACGTGATGGCAAAGTTGTCAACAAGCAGATTAATGAGAAGCGCGAAAGCGACTTCGTTGCTGACAAGGCCTCACAGCAGAAAGCGTTAAACAACGCGAAAGCTGAGCAGCGTAGAGAAGAGGCGCGAAGTGAGCGTCTTGAAACAACATTTGAAAACAACGAACAAAGACTAGCGAGTCTTCAGGAAGTGCTTGCCAAGCGCCTCGGTTCATTGCGTGAATTGTTCGGTGTACTTCAGCAGGTCAGCGGTGACACGCGAGGTGTACTTGAAGGCTCACTGGTCAGTGCTGAATATCCGGGTCGCGGCGAGTGGTTAGGTGAGTTTGCTGCTTCTATGGGTCGAAGCTCGAAACTAGCGAGTATCGAGGAAATTGAGCGTTTGTGGTTTGAACTGCAACGTGAAATGACAGAATCAGCCAAGGTCACTAAGTTCACAACAAAGATCAATAAAGTTGATGGTGAAGTGATCGAGGCCGAAGTCATCCGGATCGGTAACTACAACCTGATTAGTAATGGTGAGTATGTTACATATGATATTGCTAACCAGATAGTGAAAGAGCTGCCAAGACAGCCTGCCGGACGCTACGTCGACTCGGCTGCTGCCTTAACAAGCGCAACCTCAGGGTTTACCTCTTTTGGACTAGACCCAACACGTGGTCAGTTGCTTGCGCTTCAGATTCAGGTTCCCACACTTGAAGAGCGTATTCAGCAAGGTCAAGAGACTGGTTACACCATTATTGCACTTGGTATCGTTGCTTTACTGCTATCTCTTGAGCGTTTCATCACTTTGACGCTGGTTGGTGGAAAGGTTAAGCGCCAAATCAAGGCCGATAGTGCCGATCCCAAGAATCCGCTGGGACGGGTACTCCAGACTTATTACGATAATAAGGATGTAGACTCCGAAACGCTGATGCTGAAAATTGATGAGGCTATCCTCAAGGAACAGCCCGCAATCAATGCAAGAATTTCTTTCATCAAGATCATCTCAATGGTTGCGCCATTGCTCGGTCTGCTTGGTACGGTCATCGGTATGATCCTAACCTTCCAGGCGATTACGCTATTCGGCACGGGCGATCCCAAGACGATGGCAGGCGGTATTTCGTCAGCATTGATGACAACGGTATTGGGGCTGTGTGTTGCGATTCCCACGGTACTGCTGCATTCCATCGTGTCTACCAGAGCGAATGGAATCATGCATATTCTGAACGAACAAAGTGCTGGGTTGATCGCTGAGCACGCCGAAAAAGCAGGTAGCTAAACTATGGATGCAATATCTATTGCAATTCGGACGTTTTTTGAGGCTGGTGGGGACGTACTGTTCCTCATCGCCGCCGCTACCTTCGTCATGTGGGTGCTATTGTTCGAACGTTTGTGGTACATCAATACGGAACATAAGCAAGACGTTGCGAAAGCCTTAACCTACTGGGAAAGTCGTGTCGAACGTACCTCGTGGGAAGCGCACATGATTCGCCTGCGATTGATCTCCGAAGTAAACGTCAGATTGAGCGCGAATCTGGGTTATATTAAGACGCTGATTTCCCTGCTGCCGTTGTTGGGCTTGCTGGGGACGGTGACTGGTATGGTTCAGGTATTTGAAGCGATGACCTATTCGGGCGGTAACGCACGTTCTATGGCTGCTGGCGTTTCAGCGGCGACGATACCCACCATGTCAGGCATGGTAGCGACATTGTCCGGTGTACTAGCGAATACGTTTATTACACCAAAAGTCGCGTCTGAAGCAGATTATATGGAAGATACACTGACCATGGATCATTAAGCATAAATCCGATTCCCAGTGGATTCGGGCTTATTCAAATGAGATAAAAAAATGCGTAGTAGAAAAAGTGCATCATCAGATGAAAAAGTAGCAGATTTAACACCGATGTTGGACGTGGTGTTTATCATGCTGATTTTTTTCATCGTTACCGCAACCTTCATTAAGGAAGCAGGTATTGACGTAAATAGGCCTGATACTCAGACTGCAGAGTTGAAGAAAACTGTTTCTTTGCTCGTCGCGGTGGGTCCGGACAGTGCTGTTTGGATCGACAAAAAGAAAGTGGATATCAGAAACGTCCGACCTTTGATGGAAAGGCTGCATGCTGAAAACCCTAAAGGCGGGCTCGTGATTCAGGCAGATATTACATCGAAAGTAGAAAAGGTACTTGCGATTATGGATGCTGCCAGAAACATTGGTATTAGCCAGGTCGCGATTGCCGGTGAAAACAAGTAGAGGTTGAGGGAAAGAGTATGGTTATTCGTTTAGGTCTTTCTGTTGCTGTAGGGGCAGTTGTGACCATCGCACTCTTCTATCTGATGCAGGCATTGATATCCAGTCAGGATAGCGCGCTGACCGAAGATGCCGGAGGCAACATGGTAGATTTTGTTCGCGTTAAACAAGATCAATTGGTTGAAACCAAAAAACGCAAACCCAAGAAGCCGCCACCCCCTGATGAGCCCCCACCCGACACCCCTCCACAAAACTTCACGACAAATGTAGACAGCACCGCGTTTAGCATGTCAAACGTTGATGTGAGTGTCGCCGTTGATGTTGGTGGCGGTGGTTTTGGTATATCCGATGGCGACTATTTACCTATTGTGAAAGTGCAACCGGTCTATCCTCGTCGCGCTTTATCGCGAGGCATGAGCGGCTGGGTCATCGTCGAATTTACGGTAACAGGCCAGGGTACAGTAAGAGACCCTATGGTGGTGAATAACTGCGGCTGGATCAAAAGTGCGCGAAACACAGGACAGTGTGAAGACAATCCAAACGGCGTATTCGACCGTGCAGCTGTAAAAGCGGCTGCAAAATTTAAGTACAAGCCAAAGGTAATTGATGGTGAACCCGTTGAAACTGCGGGTGTGCAGAACAAAATTATCTTTGAGTTAGCTGACGACTAGGTAGGCGAAATGAAAAAGCAGATATCACTTATAGGTACTTTTATAGGCACAGTTACAGCCGTCAGTGTTTTATGGGCGCTGCCAACGGTTGTATCCCTCATACCAGGGCAGCAATTCGAGTCTGGTACTGTCTACGCCGCTGAGAAAAAGAAAAAACCGCGCAAAGTGCCGCCTTTAACGGAAAAGATATACAAGGCGATTGCGCAGGCGCAATTGCTGATCGACCCCGACTCAATACCACTAGAGGAAGGGCAAGAACGACCGGATGTTATTGCTGACCCCCGTCAGGCGGTGAGTGATCTGCTAGAAGTGCTGAATCGGAGAAAAATCAATAGTTACGAAAAGGCACAGGTCTGGAATACACTCGCGTTTGCGTATTACACATTGGAAGATACGCCAAACACAATGAAAGCCTATGAGAATGTGCTCAAGCAAGAGCTTATTAGTGAGGCACTTGAGCTTTCTTCTTTGAGAGCATTGTTTCAACTTTATTACTCTCAGGAGAAGTACCAGAAGTCAATCGACTATATGGAGCGTTGGGAGGCTCTGAGGGGAAAGACCGATACTCAGGTGACGTTCATAAAAGCGACAGCTTACTATCAGCTCGAAAATTTCCAGAAAGCGCTTGAAAGTATCCTTTTAGTAGAACGTCTGGCGATAGAAGAAGGTAAAACCATCAAGGAAAATTGGTGGTACTTTCAGGTTGTCATTTACAATGAGTTGAAGGATGTTGACAATGTGATCAATGTACTTGAGAAGCTCATCGTTGCGTATCCCAAAAAGCAATACTGGATGCATCTTGCAGGGATGTACGCAGAGAAGGAGATGGAAGATAAATCTCTCTCCGCATACTATGCAGCTTATTCTCAAGGGATGTTCGATAAGGAAACCGAGGTCGTCATGCTAAGCCAAAGGCTGCTGAACGCTGAAGTACCTTTCGAAGCGGCGAGAATTCTGGAAAAAGGTTTCGACGAGGGGTTGATTGAAAAAAATGAGAAGAACGTAAGACTGTTGGCTATGTCGTACACCATGTCTCAGGAGATGGGGCGTGCGATTGATGCATGGAGAGAAGCCACCACATATACTGACGACGGCGAGTTACATTACCGTCTTGCACAGGCCCTTGCTAATGAAGATCGACACAAGGAAGCGACTGCTTCTTACCGTGAAGCGCTTGATAGGGGCGGTTTAAAGGAAGGGCAAGACAGTGACGCAAACTTTTGGATGGGCATTTCTTTAATGCAGCTAAAAGAATGGGATGATGCAACAGCTGCCTTCAGGGCGGCCGCTAAAGACAAGGACAGAGCAAAGACTGCTCGGCAGTACATCGCATATATCCGAGGCGAAAAGCGTCGTCTGAAAGCTTTGAAAGAGATGCTTGAAGCCTAGATTAAGGGTTTGTGTCTATAGGGATGAGAAAGGGAGCTGTGAAGCTCCTTTTTTTTCGAATATTATTTATCAGCACAGACCGAGCTGATCCAAACTAGTTTTTCTTGTTCGGGCGGTTTTTTAGTGATTTGGTGAAATTCCTTCGTTCTAGTTTTTTTTGTGCTCGCGTGGCCGCGCTTTGTTTTTCGGCTGCTTGCGCTAATTCCTGCTGGTATTTGCGATATGTTTCAAGTCGATCAGGCTGAATCTGTCCCAAGTTAATCGCTTTTGTCACGGCGCATCCTGGTTCTGAGTTATGCTGACAATCGCTGAAACGACAATTGATGATCAGTGAATCGAGGTCTTCGAAAGAGGGTATTGCCGATTCCTCACTACCCCATATCTGAATTTCACGCATGCCCGGGGTATCGATCACCATGCCTGCTCCGTCAATACGGCAGAGTTCACGAAAAGTTGTGGTATGTCGTCCCTTACTATCTCCTTCGCGGACTTCACCCGTTAATATATGTTCATACCCGAGAAGATAGTTGGTGATCGTAGATTTACCGACACCAGAGGAACCAAGCAGGGCTGCTGTTTGTCCTTCAGCAAGATAGTCACGAAGTGTTTCCAGTCCAAAGCCCGTAACACCACTCACTACGTGAATCGGGGCCGCGCCTGCAATTTCGCGGACTTGATCAACATAGCTGGCAATATCCTCACAAAGGTCGGCTTTACTAAGGACAACAACCGGGTCGGCACCGCTGCCCGCAGCGATAATCAGGTATCTCTCAATCCTGTTCAAATTGAAATTGTCGTCGAGGCCTGTGACGATGAATACTGTGTCGATGTTTGTAGCGAGGACTTGTTCGTCGTTTACCTCTCCGGCTTGTTTCCGTGAAAATTTACTTACGCGCTCGAGCGTTTGCTCTATGACGAAAAGCCCTGTCTCGCGATTTTCTTCGGAGTTCTTGATTAAGACCCAATCTCCGACCTTCGGCAGCTCCGCCTTCGAGAACGTTGTTAAACGTGTTTTGCCGGGTAGTACGCCCACCAGCGCCCCTCTGGCGCCCAGTAGCTGATAGCGGTCCGTGTCTTGCCGCACCACTCTGGCGGGAAAGTGATCTGGATAATCTGCCAGCTGAATTTGGAAAAACGGTTTCCAGCCAAGCTGGCGAAGCGTCAGTTGTTCATCGATTTGTTTGATCGTTTCGTTTTCGTATTCCTTCAATCGAATTTCTCCGGGAATTCAATGTCGATATGTGTTTCCCTCAAAGGCGCGTGCAGGTCATGCACGGTAAAAGCAGGTTGAAGTTGAACACGATTCGCGAAACGGAAGCGTCGAAGACGGAATTTACTAAGCGCTTTTATCAATGTAGATCTGTATGAAACAATCGTCAGGATGTGGCGCTGAAGCGCATTTATAAAGCATTTATTTTCAATGAATATGCCCTCGCCAGTCATCAGGTAAGAATGGGCAGACGATACTGGCGCGTAGATAAAAAGACAAGCGCTAAGTGTGTTGGCCAGTTTTCAGGTATTTCATCAATTTGGGTATCACAGGGGAAAGCAATGCCAGTAAACACAAAATCATCAGGGTAAGCGTTGTTCCTCGCTGCCATAAAAAATGCCACTGGCCATCATTTAACGTCACCGCACGGATTAAGTTATCTTCTAGCATCCCGCCTAAAATAAAACCAAGCAATAAAGGGGCTAGGGGAAAGTCCCCTAGACGGAGCATTAACGCGACAAATGCTAGGAAGATCATGAGGTATAGATCAAACACATTAAAGGAGACCAAGTAGACGCCGGTCAGCGAAAAGAAAATGATAATAGGCACAAGGTAGGTTTTCGGTATCAGTAAAAGTCTCGCAATATACGGAATCAATGGGAGGTTCAGCACGAGAAGAATGATATTGCCAAAGTACATTGAAACAATCACCGACCAGAATATTCTGGGTTCGTCGACATAGAGTTGTGGTCCGGGTTGAATGCCATACGCGATGAGCGCGCCAAGCAGCACGGCGGTTGTGCCTGAACCTGGAATACCCAGCGTTAAAAGTGGAACAAAAGAGCCGGTACAAGCAGCATTGTTCGCCGATTCTGGCGCTGCGAGTCCCTTAAGAGAACCAGATCCAAATGAAACTTCGTTCTCAGAGGTCGTCAGGTTCTTTTCCGCACCATACGCAAGAAAGGAGGCAATTGTTGCCCCAGCGCCGGGAAGCACGCCGATAAAGAATCCCAACACCGATGAACGCGAGACAGTCGGTACGATTGACCTGAATTCAGCGGGCTCAAGCGATAGGGATTTCTTGTCGAGTAGATGATTGCTCGCATGTGTGCCGGTTTCTGCGCGCACGCCTCGGAAAACCATCATCAACGCCTCTGATAGTGCGAAGGTCGCCATCGCAAGCAACAAAAAACTGATGCCATCGATCAAATCAGCCTGACCAAACGTGAAACGCTGCACCCCAGCGGTAAGATCTGTTCCTACTGTGGAAAGCATCAAACCAAGGCAGGTCATCATCAGGGCTTTCAGGTGTTGTCCTCGTGAGGCAAATGCCGTCACAAGGCACAAGCCAAGCAGCATCAGTGCAAAGTAATCGGGTGATTGAAAACCCAGTGCTAGGTCCGCCATGTATGGCGCTAAGAGCACGAGCAACACCGCAGCGATGGTTCCCCCCGCGAAAGAGGCATAGGCCGCTGTGGCCAGTGCTTTTCCTGCTTTGCCCTGCTGAGCAAGAGGATAGCCATCAAAGGCTGTGGCTACAGTGCCTGCTACGCCGGGCGCGTTGATAAGAATTGAAGAGGTTGATCCGCCGAAAATGGCCCCATAATAGACGCCAGCTAACAAAATCATGCCGCTGGTTGGGTCAAAACCATAGGTCACAGGAATCATCAGTGCAATGGCTGAAATAGGGCCTAGTCCGGGCAGCATGCCGATGATTGTGCCAGCGGCACAACCAGCGAACACGAGCATTAGGCTGTTGAGCGTCAGAACTGTCTCTAGGCCCAGTAGGATGCCGTCAAACACGGTTCAAGTCTCTGACTTCCAGCGCATTTGTCAGGAACATTGTCCCCTCTGCGAGATAAATGCCCAGTGCATCCAGTATGAGCCAAATTAACAACACAAGAGGTATGGCAATCAATAATATTTTGCGGGGAGATCTGCTCCCCAGAAGCACAAATCCACACATGAGCAGCATGATACTGCTTAACACAAACCCCATTAACTCGATCGAGATCGCGAAGGCGACCATTAACACCAGCATTAAACACAATGAACGCCAATCACTGCTTTGCGTAGATGGTATTTTTTCCGTTGGCACATTGGCGTTATCCGGCATAAATGACAACACTGAAAGCGCAAGTGCCAGTATCGTGCCTGTGATCGCCAATAGATAGGGCAGTGTGCGGGCATTTATTGGCTCTTCTAGCGACCAGAAATCAAGTGGGATCTCTCGGGCAAAAACACCATAACCAATTGCTAACGCCAGAAGCGCCAAGCTTCCTGACTTTGAATATACGTTATTAATCAATATTTTACCGATACATATTAAAGCTGAATGTAATTAGTTGATTGACGATTTTAAAAATCCTAGGTTTCTCATCAAGGTACCGATTTCTTCCTCTTGTTGCTCCAGAAACTGATAGAACGCCTCTCCTGACTGGTGAAATCGGCTCCAGCCGTTTCTTGCTCTGACCTGTTCGAATTCCTCAGATTTTACAACTGCTGCTATGGTGTTTTGCATGCTCGTGTAGGTTTCCTCAGGTAAACCCTTAACCGCAAAGAAACCACGCCAATTTGCGAACACAAGATCATGCCCCTGTTCTGTTAGCGTTGGGATTTCCGGCACCTCAGGCAGACGCTCTGGCGCTGTGATGGCAATAATACGCACTTTACCTGCACGACTCATCGAAATAGCCTCACTCATGCCGGTTGAGAGCACCTGGGTCTCACCACTTAGTATGCCGGCCATCGCTTTACCTCCGCCATCGTAGGGAATGTAGACCACCTGTCTTGGATTACCCCCAGCCAATTCGATTGCGCGGGCAAAAACAAAATGATCAGTGCTTCCTCGCACCGAGCCGCCTGCAACCTTAAGAGATCTGGGGCTTTGTTTGAATAGCATCACAGCATCAGAAAAGTTGCTGATCTCGGAATCCGAAGCAACAACAAAAGCGCTATAGTCTGCAATCACAGAGGCTATCGGCACAAGATCTCGGAATGACTGTGGAAATATCTTCTGTAACGATCTGACGACCATCGGCGTCGAACTAATGAGAAGCGTATTCTGTTGTGTTTTTGCTGTCTTGATAAAACGCGCGATGGCACGTCCACCCCCGCCACCTGACAGGTTCTCGAAGGACACATCCTCAACAATGCCAGATCTTCTCATCGCGTCGCCAAAACCCCGTGCAGTGCCGTCCCAGCCACCGCCGGGACCTGCGGGTATTAGGAAGTGTGTTTCTGTCATGTAGTGTTCTGCGCTGTTTGCGGCAGTCGCTATTAAGCAAAAGGCAGTAAGGTTAAGTAACCGGACAATTTGCTTGCGAAATAGATTCATAAAGAAACGGGACCAGAGTATGTGCTGTTTGATCCTATTGTATGGATTTGATCCGCGCGACGAAAGAGCGCGAGTACTGCCCCTTTCAAAACTGCCGAAATGAGATGACGCTGTGTGAAATGGGAGTGGAACAAGTCGGGACGCGGAGAATGTTGTAAGCAAAAAGCAGGGCGCACCTGACAGGCAATAGACAATCTGATCTGTTTTCCTGCTTCAGGCTTAAATACGAGAGAGTTCAACCAGTTGTTTAGGTGTAGCAACTTCAATACCGTTTCTTTTGAGAGCAATAAATATCTGGAGGTTAGTTGCGTACATTGTTTCAAAGTAGATTTCGGTGGGTACCCAATACCGAATACCGATTCTGGCGGAGTGATCTTCAAAACGGTCAATGCCCACCTGTGGTTTCGGGTTGCTCGTAACATCCTTGACTGAGGCTATCGCTGAGAGAATCACTTCAATAGCGACTTCTGGATTGCCGTGGTAGTGGATACCGATTTCCTTTTCAACAATGAGATTGGCGAACGAATTGACCAGTACCTCGCCAATGACATTGTTATTAGGGATTGTAATGACTTCGCCATCTTCGTTAACAATCTGAGTGTGAGCAAGCTTAATTTCCCGCACAATGCCTACAACACCCTGAACCCGAACGGTGTTTCCGACGACAAAGGCCCTTGTCAGAATAATTGTCAGGCCAGCACCGTAGTTACCAATGGGGCCTTGTAATGCGATTGTGCTGCCAAAAACCAGTGCGCCGAGCGCAGCGATAAAAGGGGTAATGGTGATACCAAAGTTGCCAAGAGCAATGATACCAACAAATACAAGCACGGTAATTTTGGCAATACTGGCAAAGAATTTTGCCAAGGTAATATCGAGATTGCGGGAAGTGCAGAGAGTGAGGACAAGATTACTAAGCCAATTTGCAACTTTCCACCCGATAAACAGAATGATCAGCGCGCCAACAAACTGGAAACCGTACGCCACTACAAACTCACTGGCGACCTCTGCGGCCCTTTGTACTGCCTGTATATCTTCTTCCATTCCTACTATTTGACGCTAAATATTGAATCTTCTTTACAGATTTGACTATTCACAATCAACTCTGTGTCTAAGGTTAGCCTTTGACAGAAGCATAAGCCCAGTCAAGCCAAGGCATCAAAGCCTGTAAGTCCGCGGCCTCCACGGTAGCGCCGCCCCATATTCGTAATCCGGGAGGTGCGTCACGATAGCCACCGATATCGTAGGCAACATTTTCCTCTGCCAAAAGGTCGCCCATTTGTTTTACAACATTTCGCTGGTCATCGTCCGTTGCATCTGTAAACCAAGGATCATTTATTTTCAGGCAAATCGAAGTTGAAGATCTGAGTGTAGGTTCTTCACACAAAAATGCCAGCCAGTCTGAGCTTTCTACGAACTGCTCAATCACCGCCAGATTTTTTTTGCTCCGGTCGATGAGGCTACCTAGCCCACCGATAGTATCAGCCCAGACGAGCGCTGCGAGCTGATCTTCAACCGCCAGCATTGAAGGGGTGTTAATGGTCGCTCCCTTAAAAATGCCGCCGATGAGCTTGCCGGCTTTTGTCAGCCTGAATATTTTTGGCAACGGCCAAGCAGGCGTGTAAGTTTCCAACCTTTCCACAGCCCTGGGCGAGAGGGCAATCATGCCGTGCCCGCCTTCTCCGCCAAGCACCTTTTGCCAAGACCAAGTTGTCACATCAAGTTTCTGCCATGGCATCTCCATCGCGAAAACAGCAGATGTGGCATCACACAGGGTTAACCCCTGCCGGTTATCAGAAATCCAATCACCATTAGGTACCCGAACCCCAGAAGTTGTGCCGTTCCACGTGAAAACAACATCGTTGTTGCAATCAACCTTTGCCAAGTCTGGCAACTGCCCGTAATCAGCAGCGAAGCTCGTGATATTTTTCAGGCCCAATTGATTTTTGATATCCGAGAGCCAACCCTCGCCAAAACTCTCCCAACTCAGGATTTCAACGGCGCGTTCTCCCAAAAGGTTCCACATCGCCAACTCGAATGCACCGGTGTCAGATCCAGGTACTATGCCGACAACATAATCGTCCGGAATACCCAATAGCGATTTGCTATCGGCGATCACCTTGTTAAGTTTTGCTTTTTCAGCGCTGGCTCTGTGGGAACGCCCAAGGCTTTCAGTGCTCAGCGACTCGAGTGACCATCCTGGAAATTTTGTCGTAGGACCAGATGAGAATTTTGGGTTAGCAGGTTTTTCCTGAGGAGTTGTCATGGGATGCGCGCCGCTGAAAAAGATCGCAATCTGAGCCTTTGCGATACCGAAGTCAATAGGGAATACAATAGTTGCCTGAAACGACGCGAACACTGCTCTATTGCAACTGTCGTAGGAAACAAGAATACTTAATCGTCGCTCGCAGTATGGGCAACGGGTATCTGACCAACGGTGGCTAAACAACGACAATGTTGAAAATTTTGGTCTCAAACCCAATGTTGGGTGTGTCATGAGGCCGGTTTTTTTGCTTGTCTTCGAGCAATGTACGCCGTTAGATAATCAACACAATACTCGGTTAGGCGTCCGTAGTTGTTTGCGACAAGTGGTCGCAGATAGGGTGACGAAACTCAGGGTGAAACTGGCCAAAGGGACGCATTATTGTGGTTTTGCAACCAACGACCGGGCAGGGAAGGTTTTGGTGCTTCAGTGGGACGACGAGATAAAGCTTATTTGACGGTCAGAGGTTATTCAGAAGTCATGGGGAGAGAATATCAGGTAGCGGCGATAATGGCTGCTTCAGCCATGTTTACGCTCATTGGCTACGAGTTTATTCGTTCAGCGGCGACTGTGTTGTTCAAAACAGCTTATGGGGCAGAGAATTTGCCTCTTGTGATGGCCGCCATGCCTGCTGTTGTATTTGGTGGCGTCTGGATCTACAGCAGGATACTCAATCACCTGGGACCGCAGGGAACGCTGCTGGTGACTTCTCTGGGTTCAGGTTTACTTATTTTGGGCTGCTACCTGATTCTGCTCACGGGTGTTGATTGGGTCACCGTACCGCTTTACTTGTTGAAAGAACTCTACATCGTCCTGTTAATAGAGCAGTACTGGAGCTACATCAACTCATCGCTGACACCCGCTACTGCAAGGAAAGTGAATGGCCCAATTACAGGAGTCGCGGGACTCGGCGGCGCCATTGGAGGCATTCTGGTTGGTATGAGTGCAGGTAGTTACGGGACTGAAAACATGGTGTTGGTTGCGGCTTTCTCATGCTTGCCCGCAGCGGGCTTATCCAACTATGCCTATCGTCGTTTTGGTGAACCTGTCCAGTCTGAAGCATCGAAGGTTCACGGCAAAATGGGGTGGCAATTATTAAAAGCTAATCCGATGCTCTTATATTTGCTGTCGATCGTGCTGGTTTCGCAGGTTGTCTCTGCTGTGCTTGACTACAGATTCCAAGGTCTTTTATCAACTGAGTTTGATGGCCGTCCGGATGAAGAAACTGAGTTTCAAGGAAAGTTTTTTGGCACGCTTAATGCCAGCGTCTTGCTACTGCAATTTTGTATTACACCGTTACTGCTAACTTTCGTTGCACTTCGGTGGGTCCACATTCTAATGCCCCTGATTCATGTCAATGCCATTGCATTCGCTATTTATGAGCCCTCGGTATTCTCTGTTGGTCTTGCTTTCTTTTTGTTCAAGGCGTTCGATTATTCAATCTTCAGAGCCGCCAAAGAATTACTTTACTTACCGCTGTCATTTGATGAAAGGTATCGGACGAAGGAGATTATTGATGTCTTTGGGTACCGGACGGGCAAGGGCGCTTCCTCCGTAGTTATTGTCGCCTTGCAAAACCTCGGCGTCGTAATGAGTAACTACTACTTGGCCACCGCATTTGTCGCAACATCTCTCTGGCTTGCCTTAATATTTCCCTTGACCCGGAGAGCGGCGGATAACGAGGCCGCAAGTAGGGCGCCAGTATCAGAAAAAATTGATTAACGTGACAAGGGATACAGTATTATTGGACGATCAAAATATTCGTATCTAAAGTGCCCGCCGCCAATTCGTTTAATAAATAAGCTAATCTACTAGAGGACAAGCTGATTTGTGACATGACAATCGGCTTCGCCCGTTCAAAGTAAGCATCACCTAGGGTATCACCGCTAGCTATAAGATTACCCTCCGTATCCTTGTAGGCGTTATCGCGCGCCAAACGAAAAGAAGTACGAATCCAAGCCAGCACGTCGCTTGAGCTGTCCTCAGGCTTTATTTCTTGCAGGTACTCGAGACTGTCAGGATAAGTTATCCCGGCTTTCTTCAGAATCTCATAGTCCCAGATACCATGCAGATTCGCTTTCTTGCCATACCAGTTTACCTTGATTTTATTCCCGCCCCAGTCTTCGCCGTTACCCACGTGAAGTGGTTGATGCAGATCCCCGACAAAATGCGCAAGGAAACGCAATGCGGCAGCCTTACGGGCTTTTTCTCGCTTACCTTGTGCGTCTCTAGATAAGTAAACGAGATTTCGTTGAATAGCGGTAGCGACACAATTGAGCGCTGCGCAGTCACGGGCTAAGTCCACGCTGTCTTCGGACTTAGGCACATTAATAAAGTGCTCTTCATAACTGCCCTTATGGGTTGTGTGTCTGGCTTTATCGGGCCACAAACACGCTTCAGGAAAATCTTCATCAGCATTATTGTCCAAAAACTTTCCCATACGCAGCGTTTCGGACAACATCGATTTTGCTTCCGGCGTTAATTTAGCTTCAGCCATGGCACATATAAGACGATGACCATCTGCGCCCCAAGCAGAAGCTTTATCGACGGGTGAAAGTATGAGCAGGACTGCACTAAGCAATATTAGGCAACCCTTTTTTAAAGCGATTTGATGCATGGAAATCTCTTTTGCAGAAAAATATAAGGATCATGCTATTCATTTCTTTCGGCAATTGCGAGCGAGACCAAGCTGGGATTGTTGGATGACAGGAATTCGTTGATTACGCGATCGCGATTAAGGAAACGGGGACAGATCCTGTATTTGCAATGGATGTTTTAAATACTGCAAGACTGAATCGAAGAAATGACTTTAGCTTTTCAAAAAGCAGGGGCGGTCTGATGACATTCAGACGTTTACCGTTGTGCTAACTCTCTGAAGTTTGTATCCGTCTTTTTCCATCACGAGAATTTTGTCTGCGAGCGACATGAGTGTTTGATTATGGCTAACAAAAATGCAGCTGATGCCAAGTGCTTTGATGTTTTGCATCACAACGGCTTCTGTTTGTTTGTCCAGATGCGCTGTACCCTCGTCAAGCAATAGGATTTTGGGCTGCTGGTATAGTGCGCGGGCGATCAGCACCCGTTGTTGCTGACCAGCAGAGAGTACCGTACCCATCTCTCCAATTTGACTATCGTAACCCAGTGGTAGATTTGTAATATCTTGGTCAATGGCTGCTATTTTTGCGACTTCCTTCACGCGTTCCATATTGACAAAGGCTGTATTGAAAGTAATGTTACTTTTGATCGTGCCTGAAAATAACACGTCTTCTTGTAACACGCTGGACGAATACCACCGAAGAGATTGGGGGCCGACGATTGACAATGGAAGGCCGTCAATTTCAATTTCTCCTTCCTGACTCTTAATCAGGCTCTGAATAATGCCCAGTAAGGTCGATTTACCACAGCCGGATGGTCCTGTTATACCCATCACTTCGCCGGCACCGAGTTCAAAATTCAGATTCTTGATAACCCAGGGTTGATGTTCAGAAAATCGATATCCGATGTTCGTCACTTTGATTGCACCATCAATCGGAACCGGGAGCCTGACTTCCGGAAATTCAGAAGGTGTGTTGCGGATATCAGACAACCGCTCTACGTGAAGTGAAAGCATCAGGTATTTGACAAGTTCCCGGACCAGTGAGGTGATTGCAGCAGTCAAATGTCTTCTGTAAGCCATAAAGGCATATAACATGCCGATGCTGAGGTCTCCGGCCAGCACCGAACCGGCGCCGATAAAAATAACAAGAACATTTGCTGTTCCGGATAGTGTCGAGTCAATTAAATCTCTGTTAAGAGATAACTTGCCGAGGCGAACCGTTATATTGATAGATTCGACAAAATTGGATTGCCATTCACTCTCACGGGAAGACTCTGCGTTCGCTCGCTTGATAGCACTAATTGAACGAAGCGATTCCATAAACGAAGAATTAAGTCGCGCATCTGCACTGATGTGTTCATGAGATTGAAGTTTGATTGGTCGATAAAATACTAACTGACTGCAGAGAAATAGCGTAAGAAACAGCACAACGATACCTGCAAGCATTGGAGAATAAATGAGCATCATTGTCAGAGTTGTTAGCGCCATAAGGCCGTCTAGCACAACGGTTACAGCGCTGCTGGTCAAAAAGTCCTGAACCGGCCGAAATGCGCCAAACCGTGAAACAATGTCTCCCATGTGGCGTTTATAGAAGTACTCGACTGGCAAGCTTAAAAGATGGTGGAATATTTTTGTGCCGAGAATCAGCGATAACTGATTGGAAAGATAAATATGGCACCAACCTCGAAGCGCCTGGGTGATGACTGATATCAACGTGATCGAGAAGAATCCAATAGCCAGGATCGTAAGCAAGTCCTGGTCATGCTTCACTAACACTTCGTCGACGACTAATTGCATATAGAAAGGCATGGACAGCGCGATAATTTGCAGAATGCCTGAAAGCACAAGAATTTGTGTGATCGAAGGCCAAAGCCCATCCATATTGCTAAAGAACGAAAAGATACTGTGCTTATTGGTAAATGTTCCAACGTTGAAGTTATCGTTAGGCTTGATTTCGAGAGCAATACCGGTGAAGTGCCTAGCGGCCTCTGATAAAGGGTACTCCCGGAGACCTACCGCAGGGTCGTGAATGATGATTTTGTGTTTAGTGGTTTTTTTCAACACCACATAGTGATTGAAGTCCCAATGTAAAATGAGAGGAGTCTCACAGTCTGCCAGTTCGTTGATGTCACACCTGATGGCTCTCGCTGACATGTTCATCGCAGTGGCCAAGTGCATTAGCTCTGCCAGCGTTGCGCCGTGCTGTGAAGGTGGAAACCGATTTCGCAGCGTGCTCAGGTCCTGTTGTTGGCCATGAAAGCCGGCTAGCATTGTGACGCATGCCAAACCGCATTCTGCGCGCTCTGATTGCATGACAACGGGTAACTTTCGCCTACCGCGAAGATTTAACATTGTGCGTAAGATCATGGTGACGGCGTCCTTCCTTGGTGCACGAGCAGCGGTTCAAACAACCAATCAAGCAGGCTGCGTTCATCCAAAACAATATCAGCCTTTAAAGACATGCCTTCTTTCAGCGAGATTGCTTCTCCGTAGGCAAAAACAGTGGCTGTCTCGGGTATCACTTTTGCGAGATAAAAGGCGCCAGCGCCGGGAAGGATAGATAATGTGTCATGCGCTGTGATCGGGTGACTAGATATCGAACTCAGTTTTGCAGCATAGCTGCCAAACTGTTGGTAGGGGTATGCATCGTAGAGCAGGTTGACTTTTTGACCTGGCTCGACAAATCCGATGGCATTCCCAGGGAGAAAAAGCTCAGCTTCGAGTCTCGTGTCGATTGGCTGGATACTCAATATCGGGTGCTGGGTGCTGACCATTTCTCCTTCGTCACGAAAAATTGATGAGACCGTGCCTGAAATCGGCGCAATCACCGACTGGCTGGTTTCCCGGGAAAGTCTGTTCCGATTTCTCTTCAACGTAGAAACCTGAATATCCAGCTGAAGTAGCTGTGCGCTTAATTCCGCTGTGGCTTTGTTCTCTTCATAACTCAAGCGTTCGCGACGACTCACTGTCACCATTTTTTTTGCTTCAAGTTCATCGAGTTGCTGTCGCGCGCGGTTTGCCCGTTCGTCAAGTCGATCCCACTCAAGTTTTGAAAGATGACCCGTCGTATAAAGCCCTTCACTTTTTTTCGCTATCGAATCTGACGCTAATGCGATGGCCCTTTGGCTTTTCAGCTGATTGTCTAGGTAGACTAATTGCTGAGTCCCTATTTCATATTCCGCCTTCAAGTGTTCTATGTTTTGAACATGTTGTTTCTGCCTGATTTTTTTCGACGCCTCGTGTTGCTTTATTTGAAGGTCGTATTCCTGCTCCGACGTCGTACCACCGGCAAGTTGGTTTGCCAAATTGGAGCGAACAAGGACTAATATATCGCCGGCGTTTACCTCATCTCCAACCTTCACCAAGACAGCTGATACAAGACCTTTTATCTCTGGATAGACGCGCTTGGTTGTCACACTCGCAATTAGACTGCCGCTCACTGTTTCCTTACGGGTATATTTTTTTGTCGCAAGATAGCTAACCCCGAGCGTGATGACTAAACATAAAAGAATCGTGATATAAACGGATTGTGTCGGTCGTAACAGGGAAGGTCGACCAATATTTTGTTCTGCGTGAAACGCCAGCGCCTCTCGCGTAAACAGATCTGTTGGCGCCGTCGATTGACTCATTGCCCAGCACCGAGCATTTCAGGTACGTGAAACCAGTGCTGCCACTGTTCCGGATTACGATAGATATAATTGCTGCCGACATCACAGAGTTTCTGCGCCGTGTGTTCAACAGTGGTCGCACGAATCGGTTGTTCAAAACTGGCGCTTGATTGGCCGTTATAAAAATTCGATGTGAAGGGAACCAGATCCGCACGCCCCATGACAGCGAGCTCTGAGGGACCGGTGACCATTTGCATGGCATGATCGAGAAACTGAAATTCTGCGGCTTTTCCAAAGGATCCGGGAAGGTCAAACAATGCCGTAACGAAATGTCCCTTTCTTAGAGCGCGCACGACACTAAGTGTCTTATTATCACCATGTCGAACCACCTTGATGGGAATGTCTGTATCGTCAAAGTGAGAGAAAACCCGGGTCTCTAAATCCGATGCGGCCTTACGCCGCAAAACATAAATATTTCTTGGTGTCGTGAGTCGACTGCGCAGCTTTAACAGCGCTAGGAGGTAATCCCCGGCATGAAGTCCGGTAAAGATTGCGCCACGCTGGGAGGTATTCAAATAATCTGCGATTTGAGTCAGGTGCATAAAATCAATACGGTCTGCAAGTTCCTTCGCCTGGCTAGCATTCATCGTAGATAATTTGCGCCAAATTTCTTGCGATCGCCTGGCTTCATTAGCCGTGGCAATTGCTATTTCGTTAGCTCGCTGACTAGGCTCCCTGAGTACTAGTCCGATGACCTGACTCAGGTATTCAATATAGCGATTGTCGGAATTGACAGTAGAATCTATTAGATGGTTGCCAATAACGCTTTTTCTCATTTGCCAGAAAGCCATTTGTCTGTCCGAAATTTACGATTGGGAATACTTTGCGCTAACAGACCAGCGAGGGAGTAGAGGTTATCTCGCTAATTGTTGTGGGAGATTTACCGTGCAGGTACCTTTCATTCGTGCTCAAAAAATTTATCTACTGCCCTGTTTATTCTTAAACCATTAGCATTTGCTGGTCGCTGGGTCATAGTAAAATAGTAGTCGACAAGTGTGAGCACCTCTCAGAGGGCAGCTTCGGTTTCACGGATTGCTCTATCATGTGTTGAAGGATTGAGTTTTCTTAACGGTATTGGGTGTTTCAGGTCGGGTATTCGGTCATGATTTTGGAGCAACGCTTTTTTGCCTGCGTGAGAATTTCTTGTTAGTTTCTCGGAAATCAAGTTTCATACAATCAACCTCTAACACTGGAAAACATGATGAGTGCGACGATAAACAAGCATGGAAAACTAGCGGGGCAGGTGGCTGTAGTCACTGGCGCCAGTCGTGGAATTGGCGAAGCCATTGCATTTCGATATGCCATGGAGGGAGCCAGGGTTGTTGTTTCCGCCAGAACGGTAGAAGAAGGCGACCATGCGCTCGGTGGAAGTATTAATGGTGTCGTCGCCAGAATACTTGCTGCCGGCGGAGAAGCGCATGCTATCAGGTGTGATCTTGCCATCGAGGAGCATCGCGTTAACCTTGTCAAGGAGACAGAACAGGTTTTTGGTCCTATTGATATTATGGTTAACAACGCTGCAGTCACCTATTTCACGCCAGTTGAGATTTTCAAACAAAAACATTACGACTTGATGCTGAACGTTCAGGTTTATGCCCCATTTCATCTTGCACAGTTGATACTTCCTGCAATGAAAATGAAGGGTTCAGGACGCATTCTCAATATATCTTCACACGCCGCGATACACCCCTCCAAGGATCAGGGAGGCAGAGGCGGCACAGTCTATGGCATGTGTAAGGCTGCGTTGGAAAGGTTTACGACGGGTTTGGCATCAGAGGTCTATGAAGATGGCATATCTGTAAATGTAATTTCTCCCGGTCTAGTCGCAACACCTGGCGTCGTACACCACAAGTTGATTACTGAAGACACGCCTGAAGAAAGCATTACACCGGTCGAGCATATGGCAGAGGCTTGCCTGAGACTCGTACACGGGGATTCAAAGGAGCTCACTGGAATGATCACTTATGCCGTCGATATGATCAACGACTACAATCTAACGCCGGTAGAACTGTTAGCCTGATGCAGGTTATCTGTTGCTGCCAATCAGGGATGCATCGAACGGCGTAAGCTGATAAACGTAATAGTTGAGCCAGTTCGCGAATAATAGGTTTCCGTGACTTTTCCAAGTGACGATGGGTTGCCTCGTCGGGTCATCATCGGGGAAGTAGTTTTCCGGCATCGGGGGATTCATCCCGGTATCTAGATCGCGCTCGTACTCGGACTTCAGGCTTAGCGGTTCATACTCCGCATGTCCTGTGACAAACAGTTCTCTGCCGTCTTTGCGGCCGACAATGTAAGGACCAGCGACATCAGAAACCGCAATAATTTCCAGTTCTTCGTTTTTTTCTATCTCTTCGGGAGGTACTTCAGCGAACCTAGAATGAGGCGCATCAAACGTGTCATCAAAGCCCCTAATCACGGGAGCGAGTGGCGCGATGACACGGTGGTCGTATACACCTGATATCTTCTTATCAAGCACTTTCTTTTGGATGCCGTAGCGGTGATACATTGAAGCTTGGACACCCCAACACAAATACATCACTGACGTCACATGCTGCAGCGTCCAGTCCATGATTTCGACCAACTCGTCCCAGAACAGCACCTCTGCAAAGGGCACCTGACCGAGCGGCGCGCCGGTAATAATCATACCATCGTATTTTTCAGTCTTAATGTCATCAAAGGTTTTATAAAATGACTCCATATGCTCGATCGGTGTGTTTTTGGATTTCTTTTCGCCGATGTGCATCAGTTCTATATTTACCTGAAGCGGAGAATTCGACAACATACGCATGAGGTGTATTTCTGTCTCTATCTTTTTTGGCATAAGATTAAGAAGCAGCACGCGTAAGGGTCTAATATCCTGATGAGCAGCGAAGCTGTCTGTCATGCAGAAGATATTCTCATCTTGAAGAATCTTTGTGGCAGGTAACTCGTCTGGGATTCGCAGCGGCATTTTTTACCTTCTAAATTGAGGTTATGGTCTCACTCATTTTCTGTACGAAAGCTGTATACCAAACGGGCAAAAAAAAACCCGTTTAGCTAACAGCTAAAGCAGGTTTCAACTCTTTAGCTGGATTTTTTGAGCGCCCGCAATCTGATTCAAATCGGCGCTTGTACGGGGTGTATTATAACCGGGGCGAGTAATAGATCAATCGCCAAATGATATAACCGGCTTTAGCTAGGAAAGGAGTCGTCCCCATATCGCGCTTGTAAACGTTGCATACCACCAATCCAGCGGTCGTAGTCACTCGTTTTACGTTGCATATAGGTGAGCACTTCGGGATGAGGCAAAATGAGAAAACGTTCGTCGCTGATCGCTTCGACGACATAATTGCAGAGTTCCTCCGGTTCCATCATGCCATCCACACCAGCGACACCACCATTTTCGGTATTCGCGGTCATTGCTGTATTTACAGCTTGTGGACAGAGCACAGAAGTAACAATGCCGCGCTCTCCGTAGGTAACTGCAAGCCATTCTGCAAAGCCGACTGCGGCATGTTTTGTCACCGCATACGGAGCAGATCCGATCTGCGTTAATAACCCGGCGGCAGATGCTGTGTTAAGCATGTATCCCTGTCCCCTGGCCAGCATCGCTGGCAGTGCTGCCCTAGCACTATACACATGCGCCATGACATTAATTTCCCAAATACGTTGCCAATCTTCATTCGGTGTTTCGGGCCCGACACCAACACCTATACCCGCGTTGTTGCAAAGTAAATCGATATGTCCGTGTTTTGATTCAGTTGTCCGGATAAGGTTGATTACATCTGATTCCTTGGAAACATCCGTTGTTATCGCGGTGGCACCAATTTCATTCGCGACACCCTCGAGCACGTCACCGTTAATGTCTGCAATGACAACCTGCGCCGCACCTTCTGCTATAAATCGGCTAGCCATGGCTTTTCCGATACCGCTGGCGCCGCCGGTGACAACTATATTCTTACCATCCAGATCCATTATGTGCTCCTAAAAAAGCGCTACCATGTCATAACTAAACATTAAGTTGAAGCCCTGCGGTAAGAATCCCTATTGACTTGATGGGGAGACATTCACGAGAATTTTTTGATAGCTCCGAAGAATTCGTAGACTTTGATACTTTACACCAGCGAGTATTTAGATAACGTGTCTAACATATCTAATAAGGTGCGACAGCCGAGGGTGAGGTTGGCTTAACATAATAGTCAGTTTGTCTCAGAGTCTCTGTCGCTACTAGGGTTTGAAACTAACCTGCAGTTTTTGCAGCTGCTCGAATGATGCCAAAAATATCGTCAATTTCAGACTCAGTGATCGTTAGAGGTGGCGAAAGGACAATGCTGTCACCGATGTTCCTGCACCAGAGACCCAGTTCATACGCTTTCTTGCCAATGTCAGCACCACGCTGGCCTACGGCACCCGGACGGCTTGAGAATTCAATAGCACCCATTAGTGCATAACACCTAACATCAATCACATTCGCTGTGCCCTTGAGGCTCATGGCGGCGCTATTCCAGTAATCTTGAAGTGATGCTCCTCGGGTAAACAAACCCTCTTTTTCAAAGATATCGAGCGTAGCGTTACCTGCGGCACAAGCGACCGGATGGCCGGAATAGGTATAACCATGGCTTAGCTCAACCCCAGGATCTTCTGCCGCCATAAACGCCTGATAGACCGTTTCGCTGACGAATACTGCCCCCATTGGAATAGTGGCATTAGTAATACCTTTTGCGGTGGTCATGATGTCAGGAATGACGCCGAAACGTTCAGCGGCGCAGGT
>ENA-ORDA01000057-ORDA01000057.1-marine-metagenome-genome-assembly--contig:-NODE-57-length-105035-cov-4.738048_pt1 | contig 105035 bp, 74 predicted proteins | sample MGYA00237778_ERZ508506 | MGnify/ENA primary metagenome ERZ508506 (study PRJEB26177, sample SAMN06267891) | marine metagenome | isolation source: Monterey Bay, California, USA | place: Pacific...
GTCGCCTGCGAGTTGTTCGATGGTGAATTGATCGAATGGTTTTCCGGCATTGAACGACTTAATGACATAGTCTCGGTAGGGCCAGATAGAACGGTCGCGGTCTTTTTCGTATCCGTTAGTGTCGGCATAGCGGGCGAGGTCAAGCCACCGTCGGGCCCAGCGTTCGCCATAGCGAGGGGACTTTAAGAGATCGTTGACAATTGCAGTGTATGCTTCAGGAGAGGGGTCAGAGGCGAATTGGTCTGCAATCTTGATAGAGGGGGGGAGGCCGATGAGGTCGAGATGGACACGTCGGATTAGGGTATAGGGATCAGCTTTCTTTGCGAGAGGTTCTTGGTAAAGGTGATCGATTGGATGTTTTCCAGAGGCGATCTTCGATTTTTTTGGTTTTAAAAAAGCCCAATGTTTTTCGTATTTTGAACCCTCCTTAATCCAACGTTTAAGAAGATCGATTTCTTCGCTAGTGAGGGTCTTATTGGTTTCAGGGGGCGGCATGACTTCGTCTGGATTTGTTGAGACGATTCGAGACGCTATTTCTTTCCAATCTTGATCATCAGCAACGTCCAATCGAAGTCCGGCTTTTCTCAGGGACTTGCCTTTATCGTCTTTTGCATCATCCGGACCATGGCATTTGAAGCAGTTGGCCGAGAGAATCGGGCGGATGTCCTTTGAAAAAGAAACCCCGTCGGATTCTTCCTCTGAAAAGCTATCCGGCACACTCAGAAAAGATACAAGTAGGATCAGTGCAGCGATGCGCGGGGGGGAATGCATTTCTGGGTGGGACTACGGATGAGTTCCTGAAAACGGATGAGTTCCTGAAAATCTTTCGGAGAATGAGGAATCGGAGAGTGAATTCGTTGGGGAGAAATTCAGGATGGATTCCCATTTCTTTTAGGAATCGCTAAAATCAACTTTTCAAAATGGGGACCCATGAACCGAGCGATGGGCAGGGTGGTTAGAAAAAACCTGGGAACCGGCGCTGTTGATGAGGAGAAGATCACTCTGTCAATCCCTTGGCTTTGTCTCGCAGAACCATCAATTCGATTGATTTGAACTGAATGGGTGCAGTCTCAGCTTGAATGGAAATATAGCCACTGGTGAGAGGAGCCCCATCGTTCAATTGGGTTTTGTCGTATTTGCAAACGACCTTACCTTCGGCGATGTGTTTAAACTGATCACCTCGAACTTCGATTTCAACGGTCACCCACCGGTCGCCATGGAAAGTGGGGCCCTTGGTGTTGATGACGTGCGCCTTTGTCAACTTACCGTTCCAATGAAGGTGGGTGCCGGGTGTGCAGATATTAAGTGTTCCACGGTCCCCTTTGCCGAAACCTCCGAGTAATTGGACCTCAATTGAATTCGGGAAATCCTGATTCTTCTTGATCGTTTTTGGGTCCTGACAATGAAGCATGAAACCGTTGTTACGGTTTGCCCAGCCAGGACCACCATTGACCTGTTTCCCGATGAAACGGTAGGTCCCCCGGATTTTGTAATTCGAGTAGGGAGTTTTGTAATAAAGATGTCCAAACTCACCATTAAACTTCTCCCACTTTGAGTAGTCGATTGTGAGGAGGCCTTCTCTGACCTGAAAAGTGTCTTTGTAATTTACGCCAAGGTCTGAGCCTGAAAACTTTGGAGTCCAGCCGTCGAGATTTTTTCCATTGAAGAGTGAAATCCAGCCTGCTTGATCAGCTTTTGTTTTCTCAGTAGTTTCCACGCCAAAGGAGATGCCGAAGGACAAAAGGGCGGCAAAAATCTGGATTTTTTTCATCTGGACAAGGCTAGGGAGCTAAGCGCGCTGATGCAATGGGGAATGCGGATTTCAAGCCGCTCGTCTGGCGATCTTGCGGCGCACGATGGGATAGAGGCAAATACTGGTGATGATAATTAGCGAGCCAAGGTAGAATCCCTGGTTGAGATTTTTATGTTCCTGAAAAAAGAGAGCGGCGAGAGCAATTCCGTAAACGGGCTCCAAATTGTTGGCGAAATTAATGGTGAAGACACTGAGCCGCTTAAGAAGTTCGACGTATTGCGAGTAAGCGACCACGGTGCAGAAGACAGCTAAAATCATGATCCAAAGCCAGTCTAGTGAACCCTCGGGGATTGGGATTGAGCCATCTTTCAGGAGAAGGAATATGCTTGCGAAGAGGGAGGCCCCCAGCATTTCATAAAAGGTAATGACGTAGTGGTTGGCTTTCTCAATGTGGAAACTGTTAATTACTGAGAAGACAGCGGCGAGAAAGGCCGAGAAGATCGCAATGAGGAAGCCGTTACTGTATTCGAGCTCGCTTCGGTAAATGATGGAAACGCCAATCACAGTAACTGACCCAAAAAGCACATCAATTGGGCGGAGCTTTCGACCCTTGATAATGAGAGGCTCCAGAATGGCAGTCCAAAGAGAAAGCGTTGCCACCCCAATCATGCAGATGGAGACGTTGGCCACTTTGACCGCGAGAAAGAAGGTGATCCAATGTCCGCTGATGATAAACCCGGTGGCAATAAAAATGAGAGCGTTTTTAACGCTCACCCGGATTCGGTGCCGAAGCCAGAGAAGGATACAAAAGGCCGCTAAGCCGGTGCGCCATGCTACAATCCCCAGAGCGGGGAGTGTAAGTAATTCTCCTAGGACTGCGGTGAATCCCCAAAGGATAACGATGACCTGGAGTTTCAGATGGTCGCGTATCATAAAAGCGGGGATCTATTCAGCGAGTATCGGGCCATTTTTGAAACGCAAGTTGGCCGCTATTGCGCGTCTCTCTCGAGTTGGTATCCGGCCTTGGTCCCGACTTTGGCATAAAGTTCGATCATCTGGCGACTGGACTCCAGAAGGTCATTGGTGAGGGTGATCGAGTTGGGCTCAAACAAGAGCAGGGTCGAGGAGCCGCCGAAGGCGAAATATCCCTTTTCATCGCCTTTGGCGACCTCTTGGCCGGGAGTGAAGGTTTGGTGGATCGATCCCACACAGGTTGCGCCGATTTCCATGCAAATCACAGTGCCGAAATTTTTGGTCACGAGTTCGGTGACGGTTCGCTTGTTTTCCCAGAGGTAGGAGAGTTTCTGGCGAAGTGCGAGTGGGGAGACTGAAAAGAGCGGGCCGTTAAGGGTGCGAGTTTCTCCAGGGGTGCCGGCACAGGGGAAATGGAAGCGATGGTAATCAACCGGGCAGAGGCGCGAGAGTAAAAGGGGGCCGTCTTGGTAGTTTTTTGCGAGCTCGTCCGAACCAAGTAGCCCGGATACGCTAAATTTTTGCCCTTTTACGAAGACCGACTCAATTTCACTCGCTTTTTCGAAGCCCAAATGACGGCCATCGGCAGGCAAAACGATAGGTGTTTCGTCGATTAGCCGGGCTCCGGGTTTGAGTTTCCGATAAAAAAAATCGTTAAATGAAGTAAATTTATCCGGCGATTTCTCAAAGTCTTCCGCATCGAGGCCGTAAGTTTCTAAAAAAGGGGCGATTTTTTCGATGGTTTTGGGCTTATCCATACGATTTCCATACCACTTCGAAAAGAAGGGGCGCTTCACGAAGCTATGTAGGGCAAGCTTTCCAAGCGGATTACCGTAGGCCCAGCGGAGAAATCCTTCGCCGTAAACTTGTTCGGTTTCTATTTCGCCCGTTTCACGATTGAGATACTTGATTGGTTCCACACCACCACAATGGCGACGAATCAGGAATTTGAAATTTGAAATTTCATCCTGAGCCATTACGTCTTCTTCAGCCATGCAAATCGTCTTTATCGTGACTGCAGCGATCTTACTCACAGGTTGTCGAAAACCTGCGTCATCTATCCATGTGACGGAAACCCGCCGCCTGACTTTGCACGACAAGGTTTATCCTGGTGATTACAAGGACGCCCCTCCAATCGGTTGGCGTCGACTTCCGGGTACCCAGTTTCGCCTCATCAATTACGTGGCAGGTGAAAACGATTCCGTTGAGATTGTTGTGGGAGAGACTCAAGGAGATCTTCTGGCCAATGCAAATCGTTGGCTGGGTCAATTTGGGCTCTCGCCTGTTGAGTCGCTGGAATTCCTCGGCAGAACTGAAATGCTGGGTAAAAATGCCTATTTAGTAGAAGGTGATGGAACCTACAGTCCTGGAATGGGGAGTCCTCCGAAGGAGGATTACGCCATGACTGGCGTCATCCGTGAGAGCTCCTTTAATTTAATTACTTTGAAAATGATAGGTCCCGCTGAAGAGGTGAAAAAACAGCGGGATGCTTTTTTTGAGTATATGAGAAGTTTCGAGGCGATTTATGATCACAAGATCGATTCCTCGGTCGAAGAGGCGGAGATGGAAACTGGGGAGGAAAGGAAGTAGATCATGGCAAAAAAATTTAAAGAGATGTCATTGGGTCAGCGTATTTTTCGCATTGCGGCTGGATTTGAAATCGCAGTGGTTTGCTTAAGTTTGCTTTTTCTCCTGACCTTCTTCGGCACGATTGAACAGCGATGGTTTGGTCTCTGGACGACCATCCATAAATATTTCGATTACAACTCTGTCTTTGTCTTGCCCACTCGGGGTGACGGCAAAGTAATTTTCCCTCCGCTTCCGGGCGCCTACTGGGTGATTGTGGTGCTCTCCCTCAATATGTTCCTCGGGGGCATTGTCCGGGCTCGCAAAGGCTGGCGCAAAGCAGGGGTCTTGGTCAGCCACTTTGCGATTCTCTTCATGCTTGTTGCTGGCGCGGTGTCTAGTGTTTATAAGGAAGAGGGGAATATGAGAGTTCTCCAGGGTGAGAAATCCGACTATGCCCAGAAACTTTTCAAGCACGACATTGAGGTCTTTGCCTTTGACGAGGAAGGAGACCGTGAGGAGCCTGCTATCATCCGTTCTAAGAGTATCAAGGCACTTGGGAAGAAAGGCGAGCTCGAGGTAAGCTTTGAGAAGTTCGATTTCAAGCTAGAGATCGACAGGTATCTTCCCTACTCGGAGCTCGCTTTGGATTCTCTAGCCACCCAGCGGCCGAATAACGAAGAAGTTGTTGATGGCTTCTTCCTCGTTAAAGTCGAGAAAGACACCAAAACCGAGGAACGAAATATGCCAGGGTGTTATGTGAGCATCAAGGACGAGAATGATGTTCTGATCCAGCGACTTGTCCTCTGGGCGGGTAATCCCTATCCGGTGACTTTTAATTATGAGGGGAAACGTTACGGGGTCACTTATTTGATGGAGATTTGGCCCATGCCCTTCGAGGTCGAGTTACACAAAACCTTTGGAGAGAACCACCCTGGGACGGAAATTCCGAGTTGGTTTCAGAGTAACATAGTCAAAGTCGATGGTTCGAATAGGGCCGATTACGAAATCGTCATGAACGAGCCAGCCCGGCATGGCGGCTATACTCTCTATCAGGCTGGTTTTACTCGAGCAGCGGAGGGAGAAACCCCTTCCTCAACTTTTGCGGTCGTGAATAATCCTTCTGACAAGTGGCCAGAGTATGCCTTGTGGGCTTCGGCGGCCGGACTTCTTTTCCACTTCATGGCCATGTTGGTTCGCTTCATTGGTGGGAGCTCCAAAAAAGGACGATCGCAAGCGCCTGTCCCCGACAAACCTTCAATCTATCAAAAATCGTGAGCCAAAACCCACCCCCCATTCCAGCCCCAGTCAATCAAGGGCTCAAACAACTTCGTTGGATTTTGGTAATCGTTTTTTTAATCGGTGAGTTTGCCCTTATTTCTGTTGCGCTGCGTGGGGCCGTTCCTCCGGATGAAACCCGCGAGGTCAGTGGCTACAGTCCTTGGAGTGAGGAAGTTCTCGAAATCGCGGAAGCGATCCCGGTTCAAGAGGGTGGCCGCATCAAGCCGCTCCGGACCTACGCCCGGTTTAAGATGATGTCTTTTCACGGTTCTCTCACGATGAAAGTAAAATCCGGAGGAAAGATCCATAAGATTGGCCCAGTGGCGTGGCTGCTTGATTGCATGTTCCGGCCGGATCTTGCTGATCAGCTCCCGGTCTTCCTGTTAGATGATACCGAGATTTTGAAGCCCTTCGGAATTGAGACAGAGGATCGAAGAGCCCGCTTGAGTTTTCAAGATCTTGAGGAGGGTGGCGACCCCGAGGAGAACGGATTTACCCAGCTCATTAACCGCGGGCGCGAATTGCTGGAGAAGCAATCGTCAGAGGGAGAGGGTTCCCTCAGCGATGAGGAAGAAGAGGTGACGCGATTCGCCCAGCTTGCCTTGAACTTTACTGGGATTCGAGACTCAATGGATATTATCCGTGGGGGGCTTCCTCCTCTTGATCCTGCTCAGTTGGCCTACGTTGATCAGGAACTTTACCAAACTCTCAGGGCCACGATGGATCCCAAACAGTTTGGGTTTTGGCTCCCAATTCTACCCGAAACGGTTCAATCAACACAACGACTCGAATCGCCACAGGCTCGGGAATTCGAATACGAACTCAATCGTCAGCTTGCTTTTGCTCGGTTTGGACCAGCTTGGATCCCACCTCAGAAAGGGGAGGAAGAGGAATGGCAAACGATTGAAGCCAAGGTGACGAAGTTTCTTAAAAAGGAACTCACTAATTCTGTTGAGATTCTGAAAGATTTCGACAAGTTGGAAGCGATCAGTAAGGCCTCGGGGCGCCCGAACAGTGACGAATTTTTGGGCGCTCTGAAAGATTGGCAGACCAGCTTGGCCGATCGTGCTGACGATCGTGCGGAAGGTGATTCCGTTGCGTCTGAAGTCAGCTACTATCGACGAGACTATTTTTCCAACGGACTGGTGTATTTTATTTTTGCTTTCCTTGTCTCCGCTGTCGGATGGATCATTAGAGAGGGCCGGGGTGGTAAGATCGTAGCTTGGATGGCTTCGATTATTTATGGAATTGCAACCGCTTATGTTTTGGGTGGATTAGTTCACCGTTATCTCATCACGGGACGCCCTCCGGTCTCTAACCTGTATGATACGATTCCGTTTATCACTGCCGGAGCGGTCGTGATCTTGGCAATCGCAGAGCTTCTTACTCGTCGAAAGGTTCTTCTTTCGTTGGGCGCCGCACTCGGGGTTATTGGTTTATTCTTTGCTGCTAGTTTTGAGGTGGGTGACGCCAAGGATAACATGGATCCATTGCGGGCGGTTTTGGATTCCAATTACTGGCTAGCGACCCACGTCGTTTCCATCACGATCGGTTACTGTGGGGGATTAGTCGCTTGCTTCTTGTCTTTGGCCTACGTCCACCTTGCTCTGGCTGGTGTCATTAAAGATCAGAAATCCTTCCATCGATTTATGACCCGAACTGTTTATGGGATCACTTGTTTCACTCTCTTGTTTTCGCTTGTCGGAACAATTTTAGGGGGGATTTGGGCGAATGATTCTTGGGGTCGTTTTTGGGGGTGGGATCCCAAGGAGAATGGGGCGTTACTGATTGTTCTTTGGTGCCTGATCATCTTGCATTCCCGACTGGCGGGGTGGATGACCGGTTGGGGGCTTCACATCATGAGTATTCTGGGCGGCTCCGTGGTCGTTTTTTCGTGGTGGGGTGTCAATATGTTGGAGGTGGGGCTTCACTCTTACGGATTTATTGAAGGTGCTTCGACGGTCTATTATTTCTACTTTGTCACGCTCGTTGCAACGGGAGTGGGGGTCGCGGCCTGGTTAATGGAAAGGTTTTCTAAGAGTGCGCGGGTGAAGACCGATTGATGATTAGCTCGGCCAAAGGTCTAAAACGCTTTTTTTGCCTGTTTGCTTATTCCAGTATGGCAGTCCGAAAGGGGGGTAGTTCCCTTGTTGGGATGGTAGACTGAGCGCTGATAAGCGTTCTTCTATGAGATTCATTCTGTCTCTTCTTGAGAAGAACCTTCGCGATGAAGCTCTTGGCCAGCTCTACAACTTGCCGCAAGACCTGGGCGAAACCATCAATCTGTATTCCAAAGCTCCGAGAGTTATGGCACATTTAAAGAGTCTCCTTGAGGAGTCAAATAAATCGGGTTGAACCTGCTAAGCCCTAATCAGTGAATCCAATGAAAATTGCTCTCTTACTATTCGCGCTGCCTCTTGCGGTGAATGCACTCGATTACAAACGGGATGTCATGCCGATTTTTAAGGAGAAGTGCTATGATTGTCATAGTTCGAAAGCCAAGAAAGTTAAGGGTGGCTTACGGCTCGATGATGAGAAACTTTTCTCAAAGAGGTTCGCCAAGAACGAGGTTGTCGTGCCCGGCGATTGGGATGCTAGTTACCTTTTTGTGACTCTCGTGATGCCCCGCCACGAAAAAGGCGCGATGCCGCCAAAGAATAAAGGAGAATCACTCACTGAAAAAGAAATCAGAACGGTCGCAGAGTGGATTCATGAGGGTGCCAAAATTGATGGAGAAAAAGGTAAGCCGGGCCCAGCGAATTGGCATCCCGACAGGTTGTTAAAATTTAAAGATGGTCGTGTCATGACCGAGCAATTTGGGGAAGCGCCAAAAGTCGAGAAGCTGGAGCCAAAGTGGGAAACGTGGACCAACAAAGAAGGCAGGAAAATCACGGCCCGATTTCACGGATTGGTAAAAGAAAAAGTAGATTTTGAACTCAAGAACGGGAAGCGGGTGTCTTACCCGTTGGAGCAGCTTTCGGCTGAAAGCCAGGCGCGTATTCAGGGACTGATTGATTCCCCTGAAATGATGTCTGAAGACGATTAGGGCTTTAGACCAACGCCTGATTTCTTGGTGAATTTCGCCAACCTTTTGATCAAATCCCGGTTTGCGGGATTGGCTGCGATGTTTTTGTTGGGATTACCTTGGAAGTCAACAAGGGTGACGTCTTCGAGGGCTCCGGTTTGATTTTTTTTACGCCATTCGGTATAACGATAGCGGTCGGTGCGAATACTGGTCCCAAGAACTTTTCCGACGTTTTTTTTGTTTTTGAAATACTGACTGAAGGCTCCTTTTTTCCACGAGATTTCGGGGTTTGCCAAAACTGGCTTGAGTGACACTCCGTGAAGGTTTTTTGGCACAGGTAATCCGCCAAGTTCACAAAGAGTAGGGAAGAGGTCGACTAATTCGGTGAGGGCCTTGGTGCGCTGACCCTTCTTCAGGCCCGGGGCGGCAATGATGAAAGGGACTTTCGCTGCGACTTCATAGGTGGTGTGCTTACACCATTCGCCAAAGTCGCCAAGGTAAAATCCGTGATCTCCCCAGAGCACGATGATAGTGTTTTGTGAGAGTCCGGTCTTGTCTAGAGTTTTAATGAGTCGTCCAACCTGCGCATCCATGTAGCTGACCGCTGCTTGATATCCGTGAATGAGTTCGCGGGTCTTGGCATCATTAAGGGCTTTTGTCTTTTTGGGGATGTCAGAGTAGTTTTTGAGTTCTCCCCAGGAGGATCCATCATAGGGAAGTCCATTGATCATTTTGTCGCGCGCGGGAACCTTGATCTTTGCACGATCGTAAAGATCCCAGTATTTGGCGGGAGCGTTGAAAGGGAGGTGAGGTTTGGTGAAACCAACTGCGAGGAAGAAAGGTTTTTCGTTGGTTGCATAGTTTTCCAAGTAAGTAGCAGCAGCTCTTGCTACTAGTCCATCGGTGTAAGCGTTATCGCTAACATCGCCACCATTTTCGCTGGCGGGACCGTTGGTGCGCACTCCGGTTGTTCTTTGGATTTCCGATGCTCTTTTTTTAGCCTCTATGCCGGCGGGCGAGGCGTATTGTTTGCCAGTTCCACGGGATGGTTTTTTTGACCAACCTTGAGGGAAGTCGTCATTGGTAGCGTGGTAAATCTTTCCCAGTGAGATTGTTTCATAGCCTTGTGCTTTGAAGTGTTGGGGGAGTGAAAGAGCATCGGGGTTCATCTCCCGCATGGGGGTTTTGAAGTCCCAACATCGAGTGGTTTGTGGACGCAAGCCGGTCATCAAGCTTGCACGTGAAGCTCCACAAACTGCAACTTGGCAATAGGTGCGTTCAAAGAGAGTGCCACGAGCCGCAAGGCCATCAATATTGGGCGAGTGAATTTCTTTGTTTCCGTAGCAACGTAGTTCAGGGCGAAGGTCATCGACCGCGATGAAGAGGACGTTGAGTTTCTGTGCGGAAAATCCTAAATCTGGGAAAAGGAAAAGGCTCAATGAAGGAAGGAGCTGTTTGAGTGGGCTCATTTTTTTGATTTGAGAGTTGAGAGGTATTCGATGATGTCGCGGATTTCACGTTTTGTGAGGATCGCGCCCATGGGAGGCATGGTGGAGATGACGGGAGTTCGTTCCTTGACGTCTTCCGATGCCACTTTGGTGATTTTACCTTCGGCATCTTCAATTTCAATGACTCGCTTCACTTCACTTTTGAAAAGTCCTGCGACCGACTGACCATTTTTGAGAGTGAGTGAAATAGAACCGTAGCCTTCTGCAATCGTTTTTTGGGGTTCGACGATCGCCTCGAGATGGTGACCCCGTCCCTGAAGTCCAGCTGATTTGAGATTGGGTCCAATGTCGCTGCCTTTGCCATCCTTCACCTTGTGGCAGCGAATACATTGGGCCGCGAGGTGGTTCATGAAGAGGCTTTTTCCGCGATCTGCGTCACCCCCTTCAAGAGCGTGGGTGAAATCGGGAGCAGGAGCGTTTATTTTTCTTACGGCAGCAGCTTCTGTGAGATCGAGCTTGAGAGAGGGAGGGCATTCCTCAAACGAGTTCAAGAGCAAGTTTAGGATAGAGTCACCTTTTGCCGAGGCGAGATCGCCCCCGAGAAGGGCGAGAGCGGTTTGTTGTTCGAGAGTATTTGCTTCAGTTGAAGAGAGAACGACCTCAACTCGATCGAGTGCTGATTTTAGATTGAGTTTTGCGAGGATCTTAAGGGCCTCGATACGAATTGAGTGTTCTTTTGATTCGAAGGCGGACGCAATACAAGCTGGAAGATTTTCGTTCTTCTGAGTGGCAAGTGCGCGGAGTGCTTCGATCCTGAGGGTTGGAATGGAGCTTTTGTTTTTTGCGACGGCGATAAGAGCTTCGCCGGGAATCTCGATCTTGAGCAAGCGGGCGAGAGCCATGGCCTCACTTTGGATTTTTTGGCTGGGATCGATGAGCAGGTTAGTGAGATTGTCATAAATGGCATTTTTGGCGATTACTGGGTCGCGATCCGAGAGGGGACGGTAACGACCGACGACGCGGTCGAGTTTATCTGGCTTTGTCCACTCGCTAATTGCATTGAGGGCATTGAGGCGAAGTTCTTCGGGCGCGTCCGCTCGGATGGTGTAGTCGGCAACGCGGGTGGCGGCTTCTGGGGTGCCGAGGTGGAAGTTTGCATTGATGGCACGTTTGATGAAGCCTTCGTTTTTGATCCACTGAGTTGTGGCGAGCGAGCTGGCTAGGGCAGGTATCGCCTTTGGAATGCTCCAGTCATCATGAATCGCTCGAGCGGCTTCGGCGACAACCTCTTTGGAAGTGGAGTGGAGAAAACGCCGCACTTCGGGATCAGCACGTCGGCGGAGAGTGACAACTGCGATTTTTTGGAGCAGTTCGGACTGCTCGTCGGCTAGGCCCGCAAGCATTTCGGAGGAGGCGCAGCCGGTGAGGCCAGCGATGGCGGCATGACGTTGGTAGGTACTGGTTTCATCTGGAATGTTCCGGGCCATTTCGATGATCGCTTTGCTGCTACCCAACGCTCCAAGGTTTCCAAGTGCAATCGCGGCGTGGAACCTAACCCGGGGTGAGTTATCTTTGAGGCATTTCACGAGTTCATGAAAATGAAAGGAAGCGGCGCGTGGATTGGGAGCCTGATGAAGGGCAAGTTTACTGGTTAGGATTTCTCCAAAGCTTCTCGCGACCTGGCTGCGAATTTCGGGATCAGGATCGCCTAGGAGTTCGAGAATGTCTCTTTTGGGGGATTTGGTGATGCGATCGAATTGACAGAGTCCCCAGATGGCGTGAATGCGGAGGAGTTGTGGTCCGCTCCTTGCAGCTGTCCAAAGTTCTTTTCGTGCGCCTCGTTTGACTAATTCGAATTGAGCTTTGAGTCGGATTCGCTGATCGGGGTGATTCAAGGTTGCGATGAGTTCGATGGTTGCTGTTTTTGAAAAATCCGACTGCAGAAGTTTGGCGGTCAGCTCACGCAGAGGATGTTTTTCTTTTACGTCCCACTTCCAAATGGCTCCCTTTTTGTTGAGAGGGTATCCGCCGCCCCAGTCGACTCCATAGAGAGCCCCATCGGGACCAAAATTGATTCCGACGATCGGAACGCCATTCCCGATTTGCATATCATTGATCATCTTGAAGGACGCACCATCCTGCTCGACCTGAAAGGCCCACTGTTGCCCGTTGGGAGCACTGGTATGAAAAAAGTAATTTTGCCATTCCTCTCCGAGGGCGGTGCCGGGGTTGAAAGCGAGTCCAGCTGGTCCGTTGTTATAGAGACTGATAGGTGGGGTGATGTAGGCAGGCTGTCCTTTGTGCCATGGAATACTGAGGTTTTCATCCATCCAAGGATTGAAAGATCCATTGCGATACTGCCAGTTAGAACGCCAACCAGCATCCATGTGTTGGACAATGTAGACGAAACGTTCTTTTTCGCCGGGTCGGTCGGAGTCGTTATCGATTCCGAACATGTTGCCGTATTGGTCAAAGGCGATTTCCTGCACATTACGGAGTCCACGGGCATAGACTTCAAAGTTGGAGCCATCGGGGTCACAGCGAAGAACGGCACCTTGGTTGGGGTATTGGAAATGGAGCCCTTCCTTGGAGGAGGCCCCTACGCCCTTATCGCCGATCGTCCAGTAGATACGACCATCGGGGCCCACCGTGAGGCCGTGCATATCATGGCCGGCGTAGGCGAGGTGGACTCCGAAGCCGTAGGCAATGGATTTTCGCTGATCGGCTTTGCCATCGTTATTGGTGTCACGAAGCTTCCAGACATCGGGAACGATCGTGGTGTAGACATCACCATCGTGGTGAAGGACTCCGGCGGCGATCCCTCCAATTTCATCGGTGAAGCCTTCGGCGTAGATCGAGGTCTTATCGGCAAGGCCATCGCCGTCGGTATCTTCGATGAGATGGATGCGTTCGGAGAGAAATTTAAGGTCAGCGAGGTTGTGTTTTCCGTCCGTGTTGAAATCCTTAACCCGTCTTTTGTTGGCGTCGCTGTTTTTGGAAGTAAAGGCTTTGTGATAGAAGGTCCGCTTATCATCTGGAGTTTTGAAACTCAGATCATCTGGAATCCAGTCACGATTTTGTCGAATGTCGAGATCGTTGGCTTTGCGTCGTTGCGTCTGTGTGACGTAGGCACGCCCTTGGTTGTCGAAAGAGAGAGCAACTGGATCAGGAACGAGAAAGTCGGGCGTCCACTTCGTGAACTCTAGCGCCTTGAGATTGGGGGTTTCTGCAAAGAGATTGAGGAAAAGTAGGGGGGTGCTGAGCAGAAAGAAGACCGAAAGTTTCATAGGAGCTTGGCGTGAACGCTAGCACCTAGACCGCATCACACCAACCATGGAAACTTCCCTAAATCACACGATCGTTTCCACCGTCGATGGGGATTTGGGCTCCAGTGGTGGCTGAGAAGACGGGGCCGGCGACGGTGCTGACTAGGGCGGCGACGCCGGAAGAGGTGATCTCAGTGCTAAGGAGATTTTTTGTTTTATATTCCTGCACGGTCATGCCATAGCGCTTTGCGGATTTTTCGAGCGCTTCGTCGGTCCAGATCTCAGTGTCGAAGACGGCATCGGGATGGAGAATATTGACGCGCACGCCGAAAGGAGCGAGCTCGAGTGCGGCGACGCGGGCGAGTTGAGTTACGCCGGCTTTTGTTACGGAGTAGGCGGAAGCGCCAGGTCCAGGAGCGGCGAAGTTTCGTGAACCGATGATGATGATGCTTGGCTGGTTGTCGCTTTCTTTGAGGGCGGGGATGGAGAACTTTAGGAAACGTTGAGTCGCAGTGAGGTTAATTCGGAGATGGAGATCCCAGCTATCTTCCTCGGCATCGATGTATTCGCCGGATTTAAAGATGCCGGCGTTAGCGACAATGATGTCGAGTCCACCGTGGGTGGCGATGGTTTTGTCAACGGCAGCCTTAAGGGCGGCATCATCGGTGATGTCGCAGACGGCTCCGGAAAGCCGTTCGCCAGTAAGATTGGCGACAACGTCGGGATTGATGTCGAGACCGACGACGGTGGCGCCGTCGTTGCGAAGACGTTCAGCAGTGGCGCGTCCGATTCCTCCGCAGGCTCCGGTGACGATGGCGACTTTTCCGGCGTGAATTTGTTCAGACATGGTATTAAAATGGTATGAGTTAAGAGAGTTTTAGGCGCTTATTGCGTTGTTGAAGAAGGCGAGGTTTTCGACGGGGTTTTCGTTGTTGAAGATGGCGGATCCGGAGACGACAAAGTGGGGCTTCATTGCTGCAATTTCCGGGATAGTGGTCTTGTTGACACCGCCGTCGATGCAGATGAGGAGCTCGGGTTTCCACTCGAGGAGGGTCTTGATTTTGGCAGGGATGTCGTCGAGGAAGAGTTCTTTTCCGGAGTAAGGGCCGACGCCGAGGAGGAGGACGTAGTCAATCTGATCGAGGTGATTTTTTATGAAGCTGGGAGAGGTGCCGGGATTCAGGGAGACGCCACGGAGGATGTCTTCGTGTGTGGAAATACGAGAGAGGGTGTCATCGATATGAGCAGTGTATTCTACGGAGAAGGAGATGAGATCTGCTCCAGCTTTTGCAAAGGAATCGATGTGTTGCTTTGGTTTGTTGATGAGGAGATGAACGTCCTTGAGGAGGTCTGTTTTAAGTCCGGCGACGAAGGGTGATCCGACAGTGATGTTGGGCCAGATGTTACCGTCCATGACGTCGAAGTGGAGGAGGTTGACATCGTTCTCCTTGAGGGTTTGGAGGGCGGCGTTTTGGTTGCCCATATCAGCGCTAAGAGTGGCGACGGAGAGTTGTGGGCGAGAACGGATGAGGTCGATTTTTTCGGCGCGTGTCATGTTTAGAAGGAGTTTGGGGTTGGGGAATTGAGGAATACGTTCTGGGCTAAGTTGGGTTAACCCATTGGGGCTGAAAACCCCGGGCCTTTGTTGAAAGACCCAGGGTTTGAAAGTTGGCCTGACAGCTGGAATACCTGAAAGGCACGCCGACTGTCGCGGCGGCTAGCCGGCATTGTAGATTTCGATCGCTTCGGCAGGCTTGGCTCCGTTGTGGACGACTTCCTTGACCGCTCTCATCATGGCGAGAGGTTTGTCGGACTGGAAAACATTGCGGCCCATGTCGACTCCCGAGGCTCCACACTGGATGGCGTTATAGCAAAGTTCGAGAGCTTCGAGCTCAGGGAGTTTCTTGCCTCCAGCGATGACGACTGGGACGGGGCAGGCTGCCACGACGTTTTCGAAGCCTTCGGTGTAGTAAGTCTTGACGATGGATGCTCCGTTCTCGGCACAGACTCGGGAAGCGAGACCGAAGTATCTAGAGTCACGAGTCATGTCTTTGCCGACTGCGGTCACGCCCATGACGGGGATTCCGTATTTGTTGCCGATGTCGACAAGCTTAGAGAAGTTGGCAACTGTTGAAGCTTCGGTGTCGGCGTCGCCGATGGCGAGCATGGCGGCCATAGCCGAAGCATTCATCGAGATTGCATCCTGCTCTGAGATGAGAACATTGTGGTTCATCTCGGTTAGGATCGTAGTGCCCGAATCGGTGCGAAGACAGATTGGCTTTGTGTTCTCGGCGGGGATACTCGTGCGGAGCATGCCACGGCACCCCATGAGGCAGTCGGCTTCTTCGGCAAGGGGAGCAATGTTGAGGTCAATCCGCTCAAGACCGGATGTCGGTCCCATTAGGAATCCGTGGTCAAAAGCAAGCATTACGGTGCGCCCGGACTTGCGGTTGAAGATACGGGACATACGGTTTTTGATGCCCCATGACGCGCTGTTCATTCCCTTGAGGTAGAATGAAGAGGTGTCGGCGGGTGTGTTGAGTCCGAAGTTATCTCCGTCTCTGATGTCGTCTAGGTCAGCCATGGTATTAGTTGATGATAGGTTGGTTTATTGGTTTTAAGAAAATGCTATTTTTTGGTGATTACGAGGTGAATAGGGGCACTAAGATCTTAGTTGTTACGAGTGTCATATTCCCTGAGTCTAGTGGTCTAACTCATTAGTTTTCGAGCTTTTCGATGAGGTAGTTAACCGCGCGTTCTACGAGTGCCTGGTCCTGAGCGGTGACGTCCATTGATTCGACTTCGATGGTGTTGGGAAGTTCCTTTTGCAATGATTCCCAGTAGGCATCATCAAGCTCGGTATTGTAAAGCTCCCCACCTTCAGCGGAATAGCTGGAAACGCCCTTGAGAGGCATTAGAAATAAAGTGTCCTTGCTGGAGTGGGAAAGCTTTTCTCCGATGACCTTTGCGACCCGGCCTTGTTCCTCGGCATTGAGACGCGGCACGAAAACGTAGGGTGAGTGCCAGGTGATTTGATGGTTTTCGTATCCGGCTGGAACTTGATTAGGCTCGTTGACAAGGATGCCTAGGTGTTCGGACCCTCCAGGCACGACAACCTGAGGGAGCCCAAGTTTACCAGCGACGGTGAGCCGTTCGGGGCCTCCAGCACGAAGAACACCCCAGATTCCGTCGGCAATTTCGCCAAGGCCGTAATCGAAGACCGCGTTGATGATTCCTTCTTTCATCATCTGCTCCATAGCATCACCACCTGCTCCGATGGCATGGAAGGTGATAACTTCATAGCCGGCTTCTTCGAAGAGTTTAATGGCGCGCATTGCACCTTGGGTGAGAACCCCAAGGTTAGACATGCCAATGACGCCTTTGGCTTCGCTCTTAGTAATGCATTGCTCGGATTGAGCCATGCCCCAAGCGGCGGCGGCGGCGTTAGCGAGGATCTTGCGGGAAAAGACATTGAGCCCGAGGATGTCGGATACAGCGAACATCATGGTAATGTCCTTAATACCAACAAAAGGAGAGGTGTCTCCGGAAGCAGCAGTGGAAAGCATAACCTTTGGAAAGCCATAAGGAAGGGCTTGGAGAATAGGAGCACAAGTAGATGTTCCTTGCGTGCCACCGAGGGAGACCACGGCGTGGATTTCCCCGGATTCTTGAAGTTCCTTTACAATTTTGGTGGCGCCAGCGACGATAAACGGATTCGATTGTTCCCGGTTAGGTTTGACAAGGAGCTCTGCGAGATTTCCTCCGCCAGCGGAAATTACATCTTGTTTGGTGACGTCGGCAGAGAGTTCGGAATCGCCAACCAGAGAGAGATCAATCAGAAGTGCTTGGCCTCCGAGGGATTCAATTTCGGACCGCATGAAGCCGGCTTCATCGGCTTTGGTATCGAGGGTGGCAAGGATGGCAACCGTTTTCATCGGAACAAGAAATACACAATACTTGGGCGGTCGTCTTGAAGAAAATGCGGTCTTTTTTGAATGAAATCGTCAGATGCGATAGCGGGATCGATAAGAACTAGGGGGTTCTTTCAAAATACGAGAGAACTCGCGGGAGAAGTGAGCTTGGTCTGAGAATCCACAGTGGTGGCTAATTTGGGCAAAAGTCTGGTTCGTGCGTATAACAAGGTGGGAGGCCTCCTGAACTCGTAGATGTCGCAAATATTCCTTGGGCGTCATGTTGAAGCACGCTTTGAACTTTCGAAGGAAGCTGCTTAGGGAGAGATTGGCCTCTTTCGCGAGTTCAGTGATGGCGATGTTGTCCCGATAGTGTTTGTGAAGAAGTTGAAGAGCGGCCCCAAGTTCTTCGTTTTTGCTCAGCGAGGTGGTGCCTTGGTCGAAGGGGCGGGTGATGCCAATGATGCCACAGATTTCGTGATCGGCGTTGCGGAGAGGTTTTTTTGTCGTTGTGGACCAATCGACAAAGCCACTACCGCGCGGTACAAGTTCGACACGATTGATGATGGATTGACCAGATTCCAGAATTCTGAGGTCATCTTGGCGAATGTGTTTGAGGATGTGCTCAGGAATGAAATCATCATCGCGTTTGCCGAGAATGTGAGTGGACTCGAAAATTTCACAGAGCTTTTCGTTGAATGCAACGTAGCGGAGCTCGCGGTCTTTGACGAAGTAGATGAAACCGGGGAGGTCATCGAAGATGGTGGCGAGATGATTCTCAACGCGATTTTTCCGGAAGAATTGGTCGTTCTGCATCGCGATGGTTTCTCTGGCGTTTCGGAAAGGATGCCCCTTAGATTGTTATTTCTGCGCTCTCCAGGCACGAGCAAGTTCTTCAATTGAGCTTCCTGTGTGAGCTTTCCAAAGATTTTCTTCGTATCGTCCGTGGCGAGCGTCGTCGTTTATGAGGGTTACGATATCTTTCTGGTAGTTTCTCGAGATCCAATCGATAAAGTTGGCCGAGATCCGATAACTGGCATCGTGTTTCATTCGGCGAATTTGAGCGGGAGGATAGTGAGCTCCCCTCGATTCTGGTTCGTAGAGGAACCACCGGATGTAATCAGCTAATCCTTCGGTCACCCAACTGGGGGTTTGTCTAGGGTTGGGGTTCAGTCGAGGCGCTAGCCAGTAGTTTTGCACAACGTGGACGAGTTCATGGACGACACAGCCTTTAGCTTCTTTCCTTAGTTGATTTTTGAACCAACGAGCATTCATAGTGATAAATGAACCGGTGGCGTAAGCGGGTATTCCATTGGGGACGTTGTTTTTGAACTGCAATGTCACTTTTTGAGGCGCTTCATAGCCTTTGCTGGGTAGGAGATCGACGATTTTGGGATACCATTCTAAGATGACGGGAGAAAGGTCATCCTTAATCCACTTTTCGTATTGGGGAGAATCGGAGGTATCGACGATAAATGAAAATTTTTTATCCTTTGTTGCAAAGCGGATTACTTTGGCGGGGTTTGCGCTAGGTAGAAAAATGAGTTCCGGACCATCAGCTTCAACGATGTCGATCTCACTGAAAAAGGTGAGACCGAAAGGGGTTTTCTTTTCGGTGGGCTTGAGATCGAAGACGAGGTGGCGGAAACGACCGATGGTTCCTGTGAGGCAGGCGGCATGACGTCCACCCATTGAGCGATTCGGCCTGCGCGTATCAATAGAGGCGAGCTTGACCCAATCTTCATTTTTCAGATCTGCGGCGCCCTTGGGTGGTTCTCTGGATCGTGAAGCATAAAGGTCAAACACCTGAGGTCCCCGGTTTTGGAAGTGGCGGGAGTAAGTTGTGATGCGTTTGAGATCGACGGAATTCTTGAGATCAACGTGAACAAGGCCGCCATTGGAACCTGCAGCAAAGAAAAAGTTTTCGCGTGGTGCATCGTCGTTGGATGGCACTTTTCCATCGTGTAGCGCAGCGATGCCTCCGCTATTCTGATCAATCTTACCGGAAATAATCTTCCATGTGGCCTTTGTGCCAAAGTCATTCGTCGCCGGTGCTTGAATGTCCTTAAAGGTAAAGCCACTCCCGAAGATTTGTTGCTCTGCGGTGGTCTTAATCTCGGCGAAGAGAGCTGAGGATAAGAGGCCAAGACTGAGGGTAACTTTACTTTTCATTTGATCTCAGTTGAAGAGGTTTGGGGGGTGTTCTTTGGCTGCCTTCTAGATTGCCCCCCTTTTCCTGAAGTGATTTGATGATGTTACGTTCTGAAAAAACGAGTTTTGGAAACGCTATCTTGCTTAATTATTGATGAAAATCGAGGAGTTCGATTTCAAAAGTCAATTCGCCGCCAGGTTGGCCGGTTCTGGGGTTTTCTCCATACGCGAGGTTTGCAGGAATCCAGAATCGCCTTTTTTCCCCTTTGGTCATGAGTTGCAGACCTTCGGTCCATCCTTGAATGACCTGATCGAGTGGAAACTCTGCGGGCTTACCGCGCTTGTAGGAGCTGTCGAAAATCTTGCCGTCCTTGGATTTGCCCTCGTAGTGAACTGTGACCGTGCTTAACGAGTTTGGAGTGGGGCCAATCTTGCCGGGACGAAGGAGTTTATGCTTTAAGCCGGTGAAGGTTTTTTGGACACCTGGTGGAAGCGGTATGGCGGGTTTGGCTTCTTTCATGTTTTGGTTGCACGAAATAAACGCGAGGGAGATTACCAATAAGAGAGGTGTAACGGTTTTCATAAATCGGTCCGGGGGGTAATGCTCGCATCACGTTGCGCTGAATCAAGGTTGTAATAATGGTTGGTTTCATATGGGGCTTGTATATTTTTGAGGTATGAAATCCTTAATTCCAGTTTCTTGCTTTGCGATGGTTCTTGCATCCTTCAGTGCGGCAAATCCTTTAAAAGTTTATATTCTTGCCGGGCAGTCTAACATGGAGGGGCACGCGAAGCTCTCCTCGTTTGATCACATCGGGATGGACCCCAAGACAGCTCCAATTTTGAAGGAAATGCGGGGGGCGAGTGGAGAGCCGGTTGAACTTGAAGATGTCTGGATCACCTATCGAACGGGCAAGGAAGAGGATCAACCGGGAATTGGCAAGCTGACTTCGGGATTTGGAGCTCGGAGGGTTTCGACCGAGGACGGTGGCAAAATCGGTCCTGAATTCACCTTTGGAATTTACACTAGAAAATTAGCGAATGAGCCCATCCTGATTATCAAAACAGCCTGGGGTGGAAAGTCGATCAATACAGATTTTCGCCCGCCGAGTGCTGGGTCTTACGAGTTCAATAAAAAGCAGTTGGAGACCTTTAAAAAACAGGGAAAAGATATTGCTAAAATGAAGGCTGAGCGAAACGCTAAAGTGGGACGTTACTTCCGGATGATGATGGAGCACGTAAGATCGGTTCTAGCGGATCCAGGTAAGATTCATCCCGGTTACAATGCCAAGGATGGATATGAGTTGGGTGGATTTGTTTGGTTTCAGGGTTGGAACGATATGGTTGATAGTGGCACCTATCCTGATCGTGGGAAAAAAGGCGGATATGATCAATATAGTGAGGTGATGGCTCATTTTATTCGCGACGTTCGGAGTGAGTTAAACTCGCCTAATTTACCTTTTGTGATCGGTGTGATGGGAGCCGGGGGGCCGACTGATCTTTATGGGCCGAGGCAGCAGCGCTATAAAAACACCCACCAGTATTTTCGAGATTCGATGGCTGCTCCTGCTTCACTTCCGGAGTTTAGAGAGAACGTGACTGCAGTGTTGACTGAGAAGTATTGGGATCCCGAACTTGATGCGGTTGATCAAAAAAGAGGAGAGCTTCGTTCAAAAGAAAAGGAGCTTAAAGAGAGTGGGCTTTCGAAAAAGGAGATCTCAGAGCAACTTAAAAGCATAGAGGATAAGCTCTTCACGGCGCGTGATCGCGAATTGCTAAAAGGGATTACCAATGCTGACTATCATTACAAGGGTTCCGCTAAAATAATGGCCCAGATTGGTAAGGCTTTTGCAGAAGCCTTGGAGGGTTTGAAGAAGTGAAAGGCCTACTGGGGAAGTTTTAGAATTCGGATGCGGTAGTACCCTAAAGCAAGGTCAGTGATATCGGCCTGATTTTGACTTTCGATAATCTCGGTTTGGACTGAGCTCCATTCCTTTAAGTTTGGTGAGTATTCGAGTTGGATTTCTAGATCGGGTCGGCGCGCCTCGAGTGGATAGGTCACTCTAATGTTTTCGCCGGCCCGAAGGATTTTGATGAGTTCTGAGGAGTCACGAACAAGTGGGTTTCGGTCAAAAGCGTATTCAAAAATATTGATAAGACTATCTCGGTCAGGATTATCATCGGCAGATTCTAGATTCCAAAAAGTCTGCCACTCTTCAAAGGATTCAAGTGTGTCGAAGAGTCCGGGCGATGGAGGGCTTGCGAGCCAATTGATGAAATCGTTCCCGTAGGAGTTTTCATCGACCTTACGAAGTGCGAGACCGGTGCCGTCGGCGTCAATGTCCCACGGTTGATTGTTGTCATACTTCACTCGGTCTACGCGAACGAAAGTTGGGGTTCCCCATTTATTTAGCGGGCCGGGTCTCTCCAATTCCACAGTCTCTCCACCATTATTGAGTTTTCCGTCGGCCCATTCTAGAATCACAAGCTCTTTTTCTGGTCGGTAGAGAGATCGGAAGAGGTCGGCGTTTTCGGAGAGGATAATGCGTTGGCTCGGGTTGATGACTAGGTCAGAGCTGATTTGGATCTCGATCCCTTGTTCGATTTTCCAGTCGCGGAGCGGAATAGGTTTGGAGCTTACATTGAGGAGTTCGAGATACTCGACCGTGCCATGATACATAATTTCTGAAATGACAATTGGGCCCAACTTGGGAAGTGAATTGATCGCTCCCGGAGTTGGGATTTCCAGTGGCACAAAGTTGTATGAATCGCTGCTGGGTTTGTAGTGGAAGCCAATCGTCTGACCTTCCAGAGAAGGGCCAAATTCCTCTTTGAAGTGATAATGGGAGAGCTGGTTACTATTGGCAGAAGTGAGGTATATGGTCTCACCGGTCTCACTCAGGGCAAAGCTCTCAAATCGCCCTGGATTATCACTAGCTTCACCAAAGTGAAGATCCTCGGTGAAGGTGAGGAAGCCGCCGGGCGGAATAGTGGTGCCTGAGGGGATGCGAAATTTCATAAGATTCGATTTAGAATCGCTCAGATACCAACCTCCAATTTCAAAAGGGTTATTGGTCCGGTTGTGGAGCTCGATCCAGTCGGATGCATCGCCTGAATTTGCTAGGACTTCGTTGATGACAATGGTTGGTGTTTGGTTGAAGGGGTAGTCATCTGGAGAAAAGCGATAGCGAGCACCTATGTCAGCTCGGGTGCCATCAGGGTCACTCTGATGTTGGGGGTCTCCGGCATTGCGAGCGGGGGACTCCGCTGTGAGCTCGAAATTCAAGGCGTCAGGATCAGCGAAAATTGGATCTCTCAGAAGGTTTTGAGTTCCCAAGAGGGGAGTTGTATCACTTAAGCTGTAAGCCGCCGTGATTGAAGAGAAGGAATCATTTGTAATATTTTGTTCGCAATTCGAAAAGATGGAGTTCGTTACAATTGCGCGACCTCCTCCAGAGCCAAAGTTTTTCTCGTATGCTGCGACCCCTGTTCCACAATTAACAAGGGTGTTCTGATCAACCAAAATGAAGGAATCGGCATCTTTCACTGCGATTCCGAGAGGGCAACCCACGATAAGATTATTCTTCAAAATTATGGTAGAGCCCTGCCCTACGGAAACGCCTTTGTCTGAGCTGTAAAAAATTGAATTACCCTCAATAAGGCAATTTAGGCATGCCTCGCCGATGTCGATGCCATCGCTATTGAAACCTTGGAAGTCGTAGATCCGACAATCTCGGATTACACCATCGATAACCCCATCGTAATCGATGGCGTCCGTATCGGGGGATTGATTGCCGATAAAGGTGCAGCGGAGAGTTTCGGCGCGACCTTGTTTGACATTAAGGCCATCTCCAGTAAGTGGGATGGTAATTAGAGAATCACGTAGAACTATATTACCACCCTGGAAGAAAAGCGGCCCTCGTGATTCGCCAATATCGATAAAATTCATCTCGATATCGGCATCGAGTCCGGAAATCGCGGAAGGATATATAAGAGGGTTTTTTCCTCTGGAGGCGTTTCTTAAGGAAAGGTGATTAAGGATGGAGGGTGTAGTCGTTTTCTCGAATGAAAGGCCACCCCAGATTGCGCCTCGGTCTCCTTTAAATTCTACTTTTTCCTCGTTCGTTCCTTCAACCCTCAAAGTTCCAGAGACACGGAGGTTGATGCCAGACTGAAATTGAAGCGTGACACCAGGTTTGATTGAGAGAGTGGTTCCGGTTGGGACTATTAAGTCCTCGGTGATGATGTAGGGGGAATCCTCAGGATTCAGGGTAAGATCACTTAATAAGGTGCCGCTAAGTTTAGTTGATGAGTCCGGAGAAAAGTGGGCGGTTAGAGTTGTGTCTCCGATAAATTTAAAAACGGTTTTAGCGCCTCCATCGAGGTCGACCCAGCGCTTAAATCTAAACCCAGGCGCCGGAATAGCTTCTATTTCAGTGGGCGTGTCTTCAAAGGCTTTAAAAGTTTGAGCCTCGAGTTTTACGCCTGCGAATCTAAAGCTGCCCTCTCCAGTGGTGGCAAGAGTGAGGTTGGCGAGCGGTCGCTCCACTGTATTGCTTCCGATTTCATCAAGAAATCGTCCTGCTTGAAGGTCAACGAAGTTTTTCATTCGCTCAAGGGAAGCTGTGTAATTTGATTCTGTAGGATTTGACCAACGACTAAGTTGGCGCGGAATTTCCGGTGCGGCGGTAGCGCCTAATTGGTCGATCAGTTTCTTGAGTCTATTAGCGGAAAGGGTTGACGTGAAATGAGCCGCCGCTCTTTGGGCGAGTCGGTTTCTAAAATTGGGGAACTTGCGCATCCGGCTAACAGTGGTTTCTCCTGTCATAAAGCTGGTCACATTAGACCTGCTCGAAGTATTGCCCAAAGTGCGATCCATATCGGGCAAGAGCCAACGCCATTTTCCCCTGCTTCGATTGTCCTGCCATGCTTCGCGGTTTCCTTGCCAGCTCGTGTTGCCACCAAATGTTTCGCAGATTGTGAAGTCGACTAAGCTATCGATATCAATTTCAGATTCGACTACTTCCCATGCTTCTTGGTTTGGTGAGTGGGGTTTGGTAAGGAACCCAAAAAGCTCTCGCCAATCGTCGCTTTTACCATTCTCAATAAATAGGGCATTGCGGTCAAAGCGAATGTGATCGTATTCACCATTGTCTATCCCGTATTCTTGGAAAAACCAGTTTTCATCCCAGCGGTCCCGAATGTTGTAGAGGCCCCAGTAGTTTCCATTGATAAACATGGCAGCAGGTCGGTAGCGGTTTGTCTCAACTTCCATTCGGCCGTCCACGATTGCGTTCCAGATAGCATCGGTAAGATGCGCTTTTCCCCAATCATCTCCCCCTTCTCTGAGTGTGAGAGAGGTGAAGGTTCCAACTCCTGATTCAGGGAAAAGATCGTAGTTCAATGCGTCGTCTCCGTAACGGCCGCGGATTGCAAAGTTTAGGGCCTTCTGCGAGTGAGCTAAGAAGTTGTTTTCGCCCCCAAGACGGAAGCCGCCATTGATGGAGAATCCGTCACTTTCGTCTGCTGGGAAAAATTCTAAATTACCAGGAGCATCGACTCCTTTATGGATGTTGCCGCCGCTTGCATTTCGGTTTCCGTAGATCCCCAATTGAGGATCGAACAAAGTGTTATCAGGGGCAGTGACGGAGATGATAGGTAGACCATCTTCGAAAGATTCTCCGACAAAATAGGTGTGAGTGATGATTTTGCTCGGAACTTTTCCAAGGCCGAAAGTTCGTGCCCTTACTACGGTCGTGCCAGTCAGTTCGATTGGTCCTGTGTAAAGAGCTGAAGTCGGCGTGGGGTTCGCGCCATCTGTGGTAAAGCGGATTTCTTCACCAATCGAGGCGATGCTTAACGTGAGCGGTCGTTCGTAAAGCCCTCCTGCAGGGTTGATTGTTGGGCTGGCGCTGGTCTCCCGAAGTTTTGAAACAATGGGGCTGATATTGGCTTTTCCGGGAGTGGGCTGCGCCATGAAGATCCATGCCTCAGGATTGATGATGGATCTGCCGTAAGAAATATCGTCAACCTGTTGATCGAATGAAATATGGTCTACCAAAGTGAGAGTGGATCCTAATTCGATCTCGAGTGACGCATCAAATCGGAGGGCTGGTGAGGTGGGCTTCGCTAGTGTTGCAAAGGCGGCTATCGTATTCATTCCTTTCCGGAGATGGTCTGGAGCTAGGGTGATTTCCTGGTAACTATTTAATTCGGTGTCGCGAGTTGGGTTGAAGTTGTCTTTGTGGATTTCAGCTCCATTCAAATAGAAGACGACACCGTCGTCAGCTAGGTAAGTTAGAGCAAGTGCTCGAACGTCACCAATTTCCTCCACCGTGAAGTTTTTCCGGAAATAGGTGCCTTGGATTTTACGATTAGCATCTTCCCCAAATGAGGTTTCAGTTTGGAAGGAGTAAATATTTTCATTTTCGGCGAAATATCCAAGGGGAGCTTGTCCTGTTTGCCAGGGTGAGTCATCAAATCCAAGGGCAGTCCAGTTAGGCGGAGGGACGATTCCTTCATCAAGATAGGACCATTGGGTTTTCCCAAAGTTGGAGCCAACTGAGGTTGTGTCCTGATTGTTTGGATCCATTATCTTGATGAGATAATGAAAATCGAAGAAGAGATCATCGCTCCTAGCGTCTGCTTGGTGCACTTCGATTGCCCAAACGTTTTCCCCAGAAATGAGTTGGTCTGCAGAGATGAAAAACTCAAGGCGCCGAGTGTTGGTGAACGGGGTAACTGCCTTGACTGCCGGAGTGTTTTTTGTAATCGGTCCATCAGGTAGGTTGTCCCGCAAAAGTTCTTTTCCATTTAGGTGGATGACAACGGCATCATTAAAGTTACTGGAGAAACTAATGGGCGTAACCTGTCCTCCGGCAGGGACGGACGGCAAGGTGAACTCTTGTCTGAAGTAAGTTGTAATTGGCTTTACCTCTAAATCCGGGCCAAAGCTGATCGGGGTTTCGATATTTGGAGTTTTGGGGTCTCCATGGCCAAAGATTCCGCTCCCCGTCTTCCATGAAGAGTCGTCATATTTTGGGGTCTGCCAGTCGATTAAGGTCCAGGTAAAGGGTTTGTCAAAGTAGGTCCAATTTGAATTTCTTGGGAAGACTTTGGTTCTCTTACGTTGGTCATGGCTGAGAAAAAGCTCTTCGCCGCTTGATGAGAGTTTGAAGTTCGTGTGGTGGAATTGGGTTGTGAATTTTTTTCCGCCAACATAGTTCCGGTTATACTCTTTGCCCTTTGGCTTGTCGTAGCCATCAGCGACAATGACAAGGTGCTCAGACGGGTTGATTGTGGAATTGCGTGGGAAGGGCCATTTTTTGAGGTTTTGAGGGTCGTCGCTAAGGTAGAACCCGTTGAGTGATTCCGGCTTCAAGGAGGTGTTAAAAAGCTCGATCCAGTCTGGGTAATCTTCGAAGTCTTCGGCGTTCGGAAATGATCTGACATTAGAGGCTGCCACTTCGTTGATTCTAATCTCGGCAGCTGTGTTCGACGACAGTGCTACTGCCAAAAAGGCGGAGAGGAACCTCATGTTACAAGTAAACTTCTGTTCGTCGAGCGAGTCAAAGGTGGAATGGCGGATAATAAAAAACGGGCTCCGAATTAGCGGAGCCCGTTTGAGAAATTGTGAGTTAGGAAGGGCTACTTTCCGATCGCGTAGAGGTGGGTTTGGGTCGCGACATAGACGACGCCGTTGGCAACCACTGCGCTGCTATAAATAGGAGCGGGAAACTCAACTGTAGCAAGCGACTTGAGTTCTTTGCCGGCTTTGAGGATATGGAGTTCTCCGTCTTCGGTGCCAAGCCAGACCTTGTTGTCGGCAACTAAAGTGGATCCCCAGATTCGTGACTGAGTTTCGTGTGTCCAATATTGCTTGCCGGTCTTGGCGTCGAAACAGTGAATGTCGCCATCGTATTCCGCAGCGTAAACCAATCCGCCGGCTACACTGACAGTCGAAATCGAGCGTCCGGTGTCCCTGGAGGTCCACTTGGCTTTTCCGTCCGGACCGATGCAGGTGATTTGTCCTACTCCGTCACCATGTTCGGGATCTTGACCGATGATGGCATAAACGAGTCCCTCTGAAATTACGGTCGTTCCAATTACTTCGCTGGGGCCAGCGTAGGTTGCATATTTGATTGGTTTGTCATTCTTTTTACGGTATTCGACCGGGTTGCAATCGTGCCGCCAAAGTTCTTTGAAAATATCGAAGCCTTCGTCATCCTTAACAGGCTTTGGATCGAAGGCATAAGTGTATCCATCGCCGCCACCCCAAACGATCGCATCTTTGCCCCCGATTTTACCGTAGGCGGGAGAAGACCAACTCGCGTGGAGAACACGTGTAGAGACGCCGGAAGCTTCTTCTCCAAGGAGCTTGCCGGTGTTCTTATCGAGCCCAACAAGCGCGGGAGAATTTGGTGCTGGAATGTTCGTGTGGGACCAGTCGACCCCATTTGAGGTGGCAGTGTAAAGCACGTCACCCACCACGACAGGGGAACAGGAGGAAACGTTATGAGGGAAGATGCCGAGTTCCTCACGCATGTCGTAAATCCAGATAATATCAGCGTGCTCTTTAGTGACTTTCACGACCTCGTCCTTGACCGCCATGTATTTGGCCTCGTCCTTGAAAGGACCATCATTGCCGTTGGCCATACCTTCGGTGTCGAGGCAGACGACTTCGCCACGGTTTGTGACAAGCCACATGCGGTTCCCTTGGACAGCGGGTGAGGAGCAGAGCCCCACGTATTCCCAGTCGCTGACTTTCCCCGCGCCAAGCTTAGGAATAATAAGCTGCCATTCGAAGGAGCCATCTTTTTCGTCGAAGGCCATGAGCACTCCTCGGTCTCCTTTTTGAGCTTCGTTACGGGGAGACTCATTGTTGGTGCCAACATAGACTTTTCCTCCGGCGATTACGGTGTTTCCGTAAGCTTGAGATCCTAGCTTGGCTGCCCACTTAATATTCTTGGCGCTGTCGAGGAGGGCGGCTTCGGTGTCGTCATCCAGTTCGCCGGGATTGATCTCAGTGGGGAGTTCTTTAGACTCGCCAACCATATTACGGGTCGGGTCGTTACCCCACATCGGCCAATCTTTGGCGGTGGCAGTGATGGAGAGTCCTGAAAGGAGGAGGGCGGTGGTGGTTTTCATGTTTCCGATTTAGTTTAAAGTAAGATGCCGATTGTTTACTGGGCGGCGTTGAGTGTGATGTTGTCAAGGAAGACCCGCTTTTGGGCTTGTGGAGAGAAAGCAAAAACGCCGGCTGATCCCTTCGGGTGGACCTGTTTGACTGGAACCTCGATTGTCCACTCCGTCGGCTCGTCCTCGCCTCTTAACCAAGCCTTGGCGCGGACTTTGCCGGAGCCGTCTGCGTTCGACTTAACGTGCGTTTTTAATGAGTACCAAGTATTCGCTTTGATTGGGAATTTGACCGATGATTTAACGCGCTCGTGGTTCGAGGAGACTTCGAGGATGTTTTGGTTGCCCACGAGGGTGATGAGGTATCTTTGGTTCACAAGGCCAACAGTCGATTTAATGCGGCGGTTGCCGTCAGTCATCACGTCAGCGGAAAGAACATAGTTGTTCATTTCAGGGTCCCCAAAGAAGTTCATCGTCCGTTGGAATAGGACATTATCGAGACGATTGGCGATTACCTTAGAATCATCTTTTTCAAGGATATACCACTTGATTCGAGCACCTAGCCAAGCAAGGGGTGGGAAGTTAACTTTCTCTCCAGCTGGCGATTCCATCTTAAGAGGAACAGCTTCGAAGTTCTCGCTGTATCCTGATCCAGCATGAACACGGCCTCGGGTTGTAGCGGACATTCCTTTGTAAGTCACCTTGAGGGCTCCCGCAGAGATCATAGCGTTATTAGCAGCCGAAACGGTCCCGGTCTTGGTGTCGAGAGTGGCGTCAACCTTGGCTTTCACCTTAGCAGTGGGCGGGATGAATTTTTGCCAGTTCAATCCGTCGGTGATTATAGAGACGCGGCTTCCGGTCTTATCGAGTCCCCAAACTTGAAATTCCTGCTTTTGACCTGGGGCAATCGCGAACTCGGCAGGAATAATTTGGAGTTGTGAGATAGGGCCGACGTCCGATTTGATGGTTTCAGGAGAAGTCGTGGTGGTGGTTTTTTTGTTTTGACCAAAGCAGTAAAGTCCGTCGCGGGTCGAAAGGTAAACTTTGCCATTAAGAATGGTGGGAGCCGCAAGACATTTTACACCGGAGCCATCGGATGACTTGATGTCGGCGTGGGAGAGGATTTCAGCCTTTTTGTCAGAGGGCTTGGTGATCACGAATGAACCTTCGAACCAAGGAGCATAAATTTTGCCATCTCCGTAAATCGGGGAGGCGTGGATTTGATCGGGTGCCTGCTTATCCTGCCAAAGGGTTTTTCCGGATTCAGCATCAACGGCGATCAGCTCTCCAGTGAAGTTAGTGGTGTAAACGCGATCCTTTACGAGGATGGGAGAACTTGTGAAACCAATGTGATCGTCGTTGCGCCAGATCTCTACTTTTGGATCAAGAACTAGCTGTTCCTTGGGATACTCGGTTGGGATTTTCAGGCATACAAGGCGGCCTTTGGAGGTAGCATCAATATTTTCTTTGCCATGTAGGGCGATGAGTTTGTCGGTTCCGTGAAGGAGGACCTGTGAGTTGACGCCACCTTGGGAAAGCTGAAATCGCCAAACAGGTTTGCCTGTTCGGGCATTGACGCAGACGACGTTTCCACAGCCGGTTCCCGCATAAAAAACGGCTTGGCCCCCAAGTTGCCCAAAGACGGGCATCGAAAAGGAGCTATCAACAGGGCGGACCCCAGGAGTTGAATACCAAACGAGTTCGCCAGACAATTTATCGAAGGCATAAAAGCGGTCGCGGGCAGGACCGGTAGTGCCCCAGTTCGCGGTCACGCAGTGGAAGATGACGAGATTCTCGAAAATCGCGGGAGATCCGGTTCGTCCATTCGGGAAGGTGAGGCGGGCCAACTTTTCGATGAGTGAAATTTCCCAGACCGCTTCACCTTCAGGGGTGAATGCAACGCAGCGCCCATTTGAGGTTTGGAGGTAGACGTTGCCGGTCTCAGAATCAATGACGGGGGATCCCACACCATATCGATTATAGACAACGTCAGAGATGTAGTCGGGAAAGCGTTTCTCCCAAATTTTCTTTCCGGTGCTGGCGTCGAGGCAAAGAAGGGTTTCTTGGACGTCCTCGGCTGGGTCCTCTCCGAATTGGCCATACCCAAAAATGAACAGTTTGCCGTTAGCAATGACGGGAGCACCCGCGCCGTTAAGATCATATTTCCACAGCTGGGAGTCAGAGCCCGGTGCCCAAGTGTCGGGAAGATCGGATTCGTTGGAGGTGCCATTTTGATTAGGACCACGCCAGTTGAGCCAGCCGGTGACATCGGCGAGGGCGGAAGAGGATAGGGCGAGGATGGTCCCGAGGGCGAGAGTTCGGAAATTCATTAGCATTTTCATACGCGGTTTCGTGGCGGAACTCTCAACTTAACCTTGGAATTCGTCAAGTGAGCGATACTCAGAAGAATTGAAACTGAAAGAAACATGGAGGAGAAGATTCCTCCTAGCGGTCGTTAGTTATTTAAGGATGACGAAATATCATAAGCGATCTTGACGAGAAGGGGCTGGTTGGAGAGGCTACGCGGCTGGATTTCTAAAAAGCGGTTGGGCATTCGATGACTCAGTGCGCGACATCTTTTCTTTTCATCTCGCCTCAGGCTCGCTGCGTTTTAATAGACGCAATTTTGAGAATAACACACACCACACAATCTAATGAAGAAGACCAAAAAGTTCCTCCCAACCTCTGCGAAGGCTCATTGCCTCATTGGCCTCGTTTCAACTTTTTCTCCACTCATCGGAGCTGTGACCCCCGGTGGTTCTTTTGCAGATAAAGCCCTCATTTCGATCGATAATACGGATGGAGGTGAAACGGTAAGTAGAGCGACGAGTGCTGGAGGGATTGGGCCGGCACTGGTCCACGATTTTAATGTTGCCGCGACGGATGGATCTTATGAGCACAATCCAACCGCGGCGGACGCAACTCAGATTGCCCTCAGCTCAGGGCGTCACCTCGTGCTGTATAATACCAGATTCGATGACAATTCAGGAACGGCCAACGATCGTAGTGAGGTTCAAAGTTATCTGACTTTGGCTGGATCGCCATTGGTGGCTGGGCGGAGCCAAGGTTTCATCCGCCGGACCGGTGGGGCCGATGAGGCGGTGATGTCGGGAGGTGCGATCATTACTGTCGCAGCCGATGATGACATCATGACTCTTGAGACTCGGCGTAGTGACAACGATACAAACACGGTCCTTCCATTCCGTGTGGCAGGTCAGTCTGCAATCCAGCTTCTTAAGCTGGACGATTCTTGGGATTATCTAAGTGCTCAGCGCTCAACCAACCAAGGGGGCGATGTCAGCACCGCTGCGGTTGATGTGACCTATGATGTTCTTGATGCGACATCGAGTCTGGGGAGTGCTTTTTCGTTCACTCCGACAAGCGGAAACGTGACACTCAACGAGACCGGCCTTTATCTCGTGTTCGCGAACACGAGCCTTCAAAAAGCGACCAACAATACTCGAACCAACTTCCAGCAATCGTTGACACTCGATGGCTCGATCGTTCCTGGTTCGAGGACCACGACCTATGTGCGAGGTAACGAAGATACCAACGAAGGTATGGCGGCAATAGGAATGATCGTCTCGGCTACGGCAGGTCAGATTCTCAACGTTGAAGTGGCGAAAGAACCTACTGGCGCAAATGGTGTCATCCAGGGAGGGGAGACTGCACTCAGCATCATCAAACTGCCTGTGGCGGCGAAATACATAGAGGTGACCGACAGCACCAATCAGAACGTCGTGAATAGTTCCGAAACCGCGATCGGGTTCAATTCTCTGAGCAGTTCGGCAAACGCAACTTTCACTCATGCCGGTGGAAGTTCGGTGACCGTCAATGATGATGGTGACTATTTGTTCTTTGGTAGCCTTTTTACTCAGAGTAACGCAACCAATGATAACAACGACCGTGTGATTCCGATTACCGGTTTTCAAATTGATGGATCTGGAGGTCGCCTCAATCGTGGACAGGGAGCTGCCTATAATCGGGATAATGCAAATAATCGAAACTCGGGAAGCTGGGGAGCCGCAATTATTGAGTTAACGGGAGGTCAGACGGTTGAATTGACCAGTCAAAATGTGGGAACGGCCAGTGTTGCTTTCCCGAACACGCCTACGATGCAGGGCCTGAGTATTGATAGCTTGGTCGTCAGTAACGATCCGGCTATTGCGGTCAATCTGCCAATCACAGTGGTGCCGAGCTCGACAGGCAATGTCATTGGGTCATCCTCTCTTAGCACCTTTGATAACGATACCCCAGCAAGTTCCCTGAGTTATACTGTTGTGAGTGTTCCGGCTGGTGGAACTCTCCGTAACGGCGGGGCTGAAGTTGGGAATGGCGAAAGCTTTACCCAGGACGATGTTAACAATAATCTCGTCACTTTTGATGCTGCAAATTCTGTCTTGAGTGGTGGATTTGATTTTACGGTCTCAGATGGGGGGGCATCTGAAAGTAGTAGTTTTGTGGTGAATGTTGCATTTCCCACCTCCACCGTGACGATCGCTGAAGATGGAAATACCGTCGAGGGAGGGACTAGCGATTTCGTTGTCACAACTGATGCTGCTCCGGTCGGCGGAGACATCACGGTCACGCTCGCATATAGTGGTTCAGCAACGAATGGCACGGACTACACCGGTGTTGCTTCGGTTGATATTTTGGATGGAACGACTTCTGCAACGGTGAACATCGTGACTAACGTCGACGGACTCTTTGAGGGAATTGAGACAATTACAGCAACGATCACAGGTGTGTCTGGCCCGACTGTCACCGGATCAATCGGGAGCTCATCTGTTGCTAGTTTTTTAGTTGAGGATGGAGCGAATAGCGAACCGACGGGAACAGGCCTTGAGCAAGTAATCAGTGGTATTGGTAACGTGTCGGTTGGTGATATTGTAGTTACGGATGCCGATGCTGATTATGATTCGGTCGTCACCACTGCTGGGACTGCGTTGTTCCAAACCAACGGTATTGGTAATACCACGGTATACAGCGATGGCCGAGCGATCGCGGGAGCGACTCATGATGTTGATAGCACCGGCCCAGCGCTCAGTGATGTTGCCGGTTTCTCGGTCGAAATTGACTTTATTCCGCAGGCGGCCGACCTCACTGGGATTGTGCAGGTCTGGGAGATTGGTGGTTCTAGCAATGGAACCTCGATTCATCTCGTTGATGGTGTTCTACACTTGCTCTCTAAGGCGGGTGGGACACCTGCGAATGCTCCGACCGATGATGGGTCTCTTGCGGGTGCCTTTACGGACCTGAGTTGGGGAGGCGACAACACGATTGTAGTGCCGCTGAATGGAGCAAGCCCCGTGACGGCTGGGCTCCCGGCGCGACTAGCGCTCGTATTTGATATTGTTGGCAATACCGTTAAAAGTTCCGTCAATGGTTCAGTTGAAGCAACTGCTACGCTTACAGGGAACGATAATAACAATTGGCGTGGTGATCATTCCGTTAACTTTATCAATGCGGGCAGCGGGACTGGTGCTTCAAATAACGGGACAGGCGCCTTCGGTGTTACTGCACCTGCAACTATCAAGCTTCTCGCGAGTGGTAACTCAGCTGTTAGCAGCGTGCGTTTCTGGAACGAGTCTTCTGGTAACATCACAGCGACTTCCGGAACATCAGATAGTATCACTGCGACGCTGACGATTACGGGTTGGGCTTCTTCTGCGGATGGAACTCTAACCACGGGTAGCGGCAATGGCGAGAGCTTCAGTGCTGGAGTTTGGACCGTTACGGGTAATGCAGAGGCAGTTAATACAGCACTTGCCGGAGTAGAATTTGTGACTGGCGATAACACTGCAGATCCCACAATCATCGGCGTGTCTATCGATGATGGAGACGAAGATGGTGGCGGACCGAGAACTGGTGCCATTCTTTATTCTGAGACGGCTCCAAATCCCATTTATGTTGATGATAGCTTTACTGGGAGTATCGGAGATTCGGTCGCCGATTGTGACCTTGGCACTGCGGGTGCTCAATCGGGTACTATTGGATTGAATGCCTTTGCCACTGTCACAGGCGCGCTTGGAGCCGTGCAGCCGACCGGCTCAGTCGTCATTAACGATGGTGACTACACCACTGAAAACGTGACTCTGGCGGATACCATTACCCTTCAGCTTACTGATACAGCAGGGCCGGTGCAAATTGGAGGCCTCGGTGCGGCGACGACCACAAGTATTGATCTTCAGGGCAATACGCTTGAGGTGGGTGCCACCGGTAATGTGGGGCCTGGAATTGATGCCATCATTTCCGGAAGTGGAAATTTCACCAAGGTCGGCTCGGCCTTGCTGGTTTTTCGCGGAGTCAATACCTACACTGGCACCACTACAATTCTGGATGGGGCCTTGAGAGTTGGCTTTGTGAACATTACCGGGATTCAGGGTGAACTCGCTGGGGATGGACCGGTTGTCGTGACAGACCCGGGTCTTCTTGAGTTCAACGTCGATGTCGATAAGACGATCAGCCAGACTGGTGTCATCAGTGGCACCGGCTCGGTTGGAACACTCGGCGATGGAACAATCATTTTCGACAATCCTGGTGCCAATACCTTCACTGGAGGTTTTGTCCTCGGCGATGGGGCGACCTCAAATTACAACGGGGTCGATCAGGGGACTAAGGCGGGCTTCACGGTAGTCAATCATAACGGCCACCTAGGAACCGGTAAGGTGCTTTCTCGGGGATCTCAGTTGCAGGCGGGAACCTCAGGGTTGGTGATTTCTAATGACATCGACATCACTGCAGGTGGCTTCCGCTGCGGCGGGACAGTCGATTACGAACTCTCCGGAAACATCACCCCAATCGATGGTGGAACGCGCGGGTATGGTAATTACGGGCTCGAGGGCTGTGATTTGACCATCAGTGGCAATATTGTGATGACCCCTGCTACCAATGTTAATTTCGAGGGCAGCGATAACCGCGACAATGGGACTTGGACGATCACCGGTGATATCTCCGGTCCTGGAAATGTCCTTGTTCAAGCCACTTTTGATGGAGGTGTCGTAACTTTTGAAGGAAACCACACCTATACCGGCACGACCGTGTGTGGCACGGGAACGACCGTTTTCAATGGGACGCAGACCGGTGGCGACAACTTCAACGTGAACGAAGCTGCAATTTTAACGGGATCTGGTTCTACCAATTCTCAAGTCACGGTTGGGGTTAATGCGACCTTTAATCCTGGCGCAGGGGTAGGGACCTTCACAACTGGGGATCTTGTTATGAATGGGACTCTTGAAGTTGACCTTGATAACAATACGCCGGGTATTGGTCATGATCAGGTGATTGTAAATGGAACGGTCACTCTGGGGGGCGCTAGCGTCCTTGAAGTCAGTGCTGGTGGCGGGCTCACTCCGGGAACCCTTCTTATCATCGATAACGATAATGCAGAATCGGTGATTGGAGGTTTTGAGGGCTTACCGCAAGGTGGTGCGTTAGATGCAGATGCCACTGAGCTTATTGCGACAATTGATACCGCGGCGGGTGATGCTAATGATGTCGGAGTTGCCTTCACGAGCTACACCAGTTTCGGCCAATGGCGCGTTGATAACTACGGTGCTCCTACGAATTCTGGCGCGGGTGCAAATAGTGCAGTTGCCTTTAATGGTCTCACGAACCTTGCGAACTTTGCGGCTGGTTTGGATCCGACCACTACGGCAGGAACTCTGACCGTCGATGGAGTTGCGGAAACCGTGACCTCACTTGGACCGCCTCAGGTTTGGAGTGATTCTACCAATGGGAAGCTCTATTTCCGTTACACTCGTCGAGCGGATTTTTCTGCAATTCCTTTGACGCTTACTGAGCAGTTTAGTCCGAACGTTGTCGATTATGAGGACAATAGCGTTTCTCCAACCGTTGTGGCGACTGGAACCGGAGCTGGTGGTGAAGCCATTGAGGCTGTGGTTGTTGAGTTTCCACTTATTTTGCCAGGCAGCGGACGGAAAGCCCGCTTCGGCCGTCTTCAGGTGACTGCTCCATAAATCTCCGTAATTTTAAACAACCCACAGGACTAGTCTCTAATCCCTCATAATATGCGAACGAAAAAAAAATCCTTTACGGCATTGGCGGTCTTGTTGGCCTGTTCAATAACTCACGCGAATGCTGCTGTGATTTCCTTTGTCGATGAGAACATTCCAATTCCAGCAAATTATTCGGGGGTTGCCGTCGATCTTGAGACTGGCACGACGAGCACATCGGCTTCTGGACTCTCTGGCGGAGATCTGAACTTCGTGTTCGCTGGCCAAGGCTTCAGTAATGATGCCGATGAAACTGCCGACGCTCCAAGCTGGCAGCCAGTAAGAGAAGGAACGGATAACACGGATGTTCTTAAAAATCTGGGAGTCGGAGTAATTGTGGGGCCTAGCTCGCCTTCTTCGACTGGCTATGGAGGTGCGGCAGATAACTTCGTGAGCTTCACTCCGGGAGAGAAAGGCTACGTTGGCTTCTCGTTGGTGCTGGATGATGGTGATGACACGGTGGCTTTTGGATGGTTAGAAGTGACATTTCAGAATAACGACACCCCAGGAGTGATCCACAGCTGGGCTTTTGAGAATACCGGAGCTCCCCTTGCAGTGGCGGCCATTCCCGAGCCGACGCAAAGCTTCTTATTAGCTCTGGCTCTTGGCATCATGGCAATACGCCGCCGTCGTTTATAAAAGTGGTTGAGCTTGTAAACAAATGGAGATTCGAGGACCGCTCGAATCTCTTTTTTGCGTAATGAAACGAAAGCTCTTCAAGCAGCACGTTTTCCATCGCAAAGACGGATGACTAGCTTGTGAAGGACCATCCGCGGATCTTGCCCCGAAGTCACCAATGCTTTGTCGGCATCAAGACAGTCGTTCATGCCTTGTTGAAGTTGGGGGAGGGTGAAATTCTTTGCACCGGCTGAGGCCATTTTAAGACCCCATGTGTTGACGGTGCCGTCTTTTTTCTTTGGAAGAACGGCTTGGATTCCCGCGGGAGCTCGATTAGCGGAACCATAGGCTGACACTAGCTTAGCGAAAAAGAGATTCCGAACAGTCGGAATGATCGAGGCTTTGATCAGGCCGACCGCATTCTCGTTTTTTGCGATGAGTGAATCAATGAGTTCGATAGCCCGTTTGGCATTTCGCTTTTCGACTGCTCTGGAGATTTCCCAAATGACACCCTTGTGGCTCACTGAGACCATGAGGGTGACATCATCGACGGACACCTCCCGGCGGCTATCACCAAGATAGAGGTCTATTTTTTCGATCTCATTGCTGATCTGCCGGGTTTCTGCTCCGGCTCGTTGCACGAAGAGCTCAAGAGCTTCCCCCTGAATGCTCAGGCCCTTCTCACCAGCGCCCCGCTTGACAATTCGTGCAACCTGTTCCTCCCAGCCTTCTTTCGAGACGTCAATTTTATCGAAGGCTTGATAGCTTGTATTTTTTTTAGCCCATTTACCGAACCGACGAACCCCATTGATTCCAGTGGCGCTGAGGAGAAAATCGACACCCTCAGGCAGCTCGTTTTGAAGAATTTCGAGCAGATTTTCGACGCCGGTGACAGCGCGTTCTGCTTCGCTAGTGCGGTCGGTGCTAAAGAAATTAGCGGCCTTTAGCCAGACGACTTTATTAGCAGCAAAAAGCCCTAACGTTTGCAGCGCCTCAATGGTTTGCGAGCATTTTTGGAAGGCGTCTTCTGCGTTATCAGCGACCCCTTCAATGATCTCGTTTGAAAAATCATCGCTACCCGGTGCCTTTAGTTCCTCGAAAAGAGACGCGGCCTCTTCGGAGACGCGGCCTTCATCAGTTCCAGTGACAACGTGAACGGGCATTAAAAAGTTTTAGCTGGAGGGGTGAGGAGCGGCAAGCGCATAGAGCGAAGACGGGTTTTTGCTAGGGTTTGATTTGGAGGTCCTCGACTGGAGTCCCTCCAATAAGATGTTCCTGGATGATGCGCTCGAGATTCTCAGGAGTGCAGGTGTGGTACCAAATAGCGTCGGGATAGATGACAGCAACAGGCCCTTGAGCGCATATGCGCAAGCAGTCGGCTTTGCTACGGTGTAACAGAGCTTGGGGACCACATAGTTTCAATTCATTGAGGCGTTTTTTAAGGAATTGCCAGGAGGCCATTCCTTCGTCGTGAGTACAGCACTTTGCTTCGGTCGGCGTCGCACAGAGAAAGATATGTTTTTCGTAGCGGTCGAGATTAAGTGCTTTAGCAGTAGCGGTCAGAGTATCGGGCATGTCTTGAAATAAACTCTCGGGAAATTACAGAATGGGGGGGTGAGCGTGTCGAATTGAAATATGACGACTCGATGGTTACGAGGACCGTTCTGAGGTTCATCCTTGCGACTGAAATTAGGCGAGTCCCGATCGTTCGAGAAGAGCGGCTTGCTCAGGGTCACGGCCCATGAATCGCCGGTAGGATTCGTCGACGGGACGTGAATTTCCTTTCGAAAGAATTTCCTTTCGAAAGCTCATGCCGGTTTCTTGATTGAGCACTCCTTCTTCACGAAAACGGGTGAAAGCGTCAGCATCGAGAACCTCGGCCCATTTGTAAGAATAGTAACCGGCAGCGTAGCCAACGGGTGACGAGAAAAGATGGTTAAAACGTCGAGCCATTGAAGGACCCTGAGTCGCTAGTTTAGCTTTGTAGTCCGCAAGGATTTCGAGATCTACATCGTCGAGATTTTTGTCAAAATAACGTTCTGGATGGACATGTAATTCGAGGTCGAGTTTCCCGAGCGAGAGTTGTCGCATGAAGGCCGATGCCGACATATAGTTACGGGCTGCGATCATCTTATCGAAGAGTTCGTCAGGAATCGTTTGGCCGGTTTCGTAGTGCTTGGCGAAGAAGTCAAGAGACTCACGATCCCAGCAAAAGTTTTCCATAATTTGGGATGGTAGCTCTACGAAGTCCCAAGGGACATTGACACCAGCGAGTGACTTGATTTTGACATCGGACAAGAGGTGGTGAAGCAGGTGCCCAAACTCGTGGAAGACAGTTTCTACTTCGTTGTGAGTGAGGAGGGCTGGTTTGTCTCCGGTGGGCTTGGACATGTTTCCGCAGATGAGCCCGAGATGGGGAGTGCGTGGGTCAGGAATTCCAGTTTCAAGAAAGTTCATCCATGCCCCTCCACGCTTTGATTCACGGGGGTGCCAATCGGCATAAAACGAGCCAAGGTGATCGCCTGATACCGTATCGTGAATTTCGTAAAACTTTACTTCAGGATGCCATGTTTCAGCCTCGGAAGTGGAAATCTTGATTCCGAAAAGTCTGGAGGTCAGAGCAAATAGTCCGTCCATGACTTGGTCGACTGGGAAGTAGGGACGCAGGGCTTCGTCATCAAAGTCATAGAGTTCTTTGCGGCGCTTCTCGGACCAGAAGGCAACATCCCAGGGTTCCATTGGTCCGTTTTTTGCTCCAGTATTCTTCATCCAATAAGCTTCAAGCCTGTTCATGTCCTCCTTGAAGCTTTCGCTGATTTTTGAGTGGAGGTCTTCTGTGAATTCAAGCGCGCCAGTTCCGGATTTCGCCATCCGGCGATTAAGAACATGGTCGGCGAAATTACTAAACCCAAGGAGATCTGCTTTCTCTTGGCGGAGCTTTAGGATTTCCCAAATTTGTTTGGTATTGTCGTTATCACCACCGTGACCAATGGTCCCGCTACCCTCCCAAATCTTTTTACGTAACTCGGCGGTCTCGGCATACTGCATGACAGGATACATGGATGGGAATTGCTGGGTGAAGCGCCATTGACCTTCTTTTCCTTTACTCGTGGCATCCTCGGCTGCGCCGGTTTTGGCGGATTCGGGGAGGCCCTCCAATTGGTCTTCACGATCGACGTAAAGTTCCCAAGCATTCGTGGAATCGAGAACGTTCTCACCAAACTTCTGAGTGACTTTGGCAAGCTCGGCATTGATTTCGAACATGCGCTTTTTTGAGTCGGGATTGAGATCGGCCCCGGCAGCTTTGAAATCGTCGCAGGTTTCTTTAACGAAGCGTTGTTGGATTTCAGTGAGTTTCGTGACGGCCTCGGATTCTGAATAGGATTTCAAAACTTTCCAAAGGTCGTCATCAAGCGAGATAGATGACGAGAATTCCGAGACGATTGGAAGCATTTCGTTGAGAGCCTCACGGAGTTCATCGGAGTTGGCGACGGAATCGAGATGGTTTACGCGGCCCCAGGAACGGTCTAGATCGTCGGTGGCAGACTCTAGGGAGCCAAAAGTATTTTCAAAGCTGGCTTCGCCAGGCGTGATCGTTTTGACGGCATTGATGTTGTTCTTGCCAGTCTCAATAGCTTTGGTGACGTCGGCCTTAATCTGATCGGGAGTCAGGGTCGACCATTTGATTTTGAAATCCTGGCTAAGAAAGGGGTGCGAATCGCTCATGGCGATGATTTAGACCATCCCGCTGGAATTGCAATGCAGGCGTTCACTGATAGCGAGACCTGCGAGATGCCCGGTGGTCCAGGCGGACTGAAAATTAAAACCACCGGTGACCCCGTCGATATTGAGAACCTCACCGGAAAAGTAGAGGTTCGGAACAGATTTACTTTCCATCGTTTTCAAGTTCAGGTCATCGAGCGAGACTCCGCCGCAGGTCACAAATTCCTCTTTATTGAGGCTTTTCCCGGTGACTTTGAATTTTGCAGCGGCTAATTCGCGAGCGAGCTGGCTCGACTGATCTCGGGTGAGGTTGGCCCAAGTCGTCGACTCGGTGACCTTCGCTGTTTCGGTTAGGCGCTGCCAGAGACGGTGGGTAATTCCGTCAATAATACTACGTTTTGCGACTTTTCGTTTTCCGTATTCACGACGTTGCTCGTCGAATTTACTCTCAAGGGAATCAGGGGTTTCGTTTCCAGTCCAATTGATTTCGAGAGTGAAGTGGTAGTCGCTTTTTGAGAGTTCACGCGCTCCCCAGGCTGAGGCTTTCAGAGTGGCCGGACCGCTGAGGCCCCAATGGGTAATGAGGAGGGGGCCTTGTGTTTCAATTTTTCCGGTTCGGAGCGAGGCGTTCGGCACGGAGACTCCGGGGAGTCCATGAAGGCGATAGTCTTCGATCTTAAAGGTGAAGAGTGAAGGGACAGGGTCGCTCAATTTGTGGCCAAGGTCTTCGGCTGGAATGCGGGCGTGCTCGCTACGAATCCCGCCAGTGGCGACGAGAAGTGACTTCGTAAAGTGGGTTACGCCGTCAGTTGTTTTAAGTTCGAAGAGATCGTTGCTCTTACGAACCTTTTCCACTCCGCAGCGGGTGTGCCATGCCACGCCATTTTCTCGGGCGGCGGAAGTGAGGGCGTTTATGATGGTTTCGGACTTGTCAGTAGTGGGGAACATGCGGCCGTCCGCCTCGACTTTGAGCTCAACGCCTTGGTCTTCGAACCAGGTGATGGTGTCGGCTGGTTGGAATCGATGGAAAGCGCCCATGAGATTTTTGATTCCACGGGGATAGTTTTCGACGAGTTCGTGGGGTTCGTAGCAGTTATGGGTTACATTACACCGGCCACCACCAGAGATACGGACTTTGGTGAGGATTTCTGGTCCACGTTCTAGGATGAGGATATTTTGGAGCCCAGCTTGGGCTGCGGAAATGGCTCCAAAAAAGCCTGCTGCACCGCCTCCGATCACGATCAAGTTGTGGGGATTTTGCGGGGAACTCATCTCTGGGAGCAAATCGGAAATTTCCCGGAGTGCAATTCTTCATTCAAGTGCTTAGAAAAGGGCTATGAAAGGTGAGATCTTCCTCGAGATGCGGGGCATTAAGAAGAGCTTTGGTAACCAAGTGGTGCTTCGAGGGGTGGATCTTGATGTTAGGAGAGGGGAGGTTTTGGTTTTGCTCGGTGGGTCGGGTGGTGGAAAATCGGTCCTGATGAAGCATATGGTAGGCTTGCTTCAGCCGGATGAGGGAACGGTGACTTTGGAAGGAAAGGTTATTTCTGATCTATCGGAGCGGGACCTAAGTTGGGCTCGAAAGAAAATTAGCATGATGTTTCAAAGTGGGGCTTTGTTTGACTCGATGACGGTTGCAGAGAATGTTGCGTTTCCGATGCAGGAGGCTGGCCTCCGTGATCGCGATGAACTTTCTCGTCGGGTAAGTGAGGCTCTGGAAATCGTTCATCTAGAGGGTCAGGAGGATAAAATGCCTGCAACCCTTTCGGGTGGAATGCGTAAGCGGGTGGCTCTGGCCCGCGCGGTGGTAGAGGAGCCGTGTTGTGTGCTCTACGATGAGCCTCATGCAGGACTGGACCCGGTGACAGGGGATTCGATTGACCGATTGATTAAGGACCTTGCAAACGAGCACGGTATCACCAATGTCGTCATTACTCACGAAATGCGTAGTGCGTTCCGGATCGCAGATCGGTTGGTGTTCATGAAGGATGGTTTAGTCTACTGGGAAGGGACTCCAGGCGAATTAAAGGCCTGTCAGGATCCTGTCTTGGTAAATTTCGTTGAAGGGCGGTCTCAGGATTCGGATTTGTGATTTCGGCTTCGGGCAGGCATAGTAACGTTATGGCGACTAATTCCAAAAAAACCGAGACGCTTGTTGGGGGCTTTCTATTTCTCGGGCTTGCGATGCTTGGAGCAATCATCCTCCTGTTTGGGAATATCGGTGATTTATTCAAGAAGCGCTATGAAATAAAGGTGAGCTTCAAGGATGCTCCAGGTATCATTAAGGGGAGCACGGTGCGTCTGCGAGGTGCTAAGATCGGAGAAGTGGCAGAAAAACCCAAGCTTGTTGATGGGTCGAAAATTCAAGTTGTCCTAGCGATTGATGAAGATCACCGAATCGAAAAGGGGGCATTCATGAGAATCAGTCAGGCGAGTCTTTTGGGAGATAAAGAAATTTTAATTACTCCACCTTCGGTGGGGACTGATGATTTTATCGAGCAAGGAGAGACTGTCATGGGTGCTGGGCCAGGCGGTTTGGATCTTCTCCAAAGTGAAGCGGAGTTGATTGCGGGAAGTACTCGGGAGGTTATCGAGCAAGCAGAGAAAGCACTTCTGAAAATTGGGGAATCGGTTGATGAGGTTAAGAGTGTGGCCTCCAAGCTTTCAGAGACGATGGACAAAATAAACGGAGAGGTGCTTGCCGCTGAAAATATTAAACGGTTCGATGGGACGCTTGAGAATCTTGAAAAAGCTTCAGCATCATTCGTGAAATTGGGCGAGAAGCTCGATCCCGCGATTGGTGATTTTAATCTCGCGATCAACGAGGTCCGAGAGACAAATCAGACGGCGCAATCTGTGCTCGAGCGGGTGAGCCCGGCGTTGGAAGATGTGCCGCGCGTATTAACCTCTATTGAGCGCACTGCTAATACTGCAACGGCAGCACTTGAGAAAGTTGACGACAGGAAGGGCGCGCTGGGAGCTTTGGTTTCCGACGAGCAACTTAAAACCGACATGAAGGACTTCGTCCGCAATCTCAAAAAGGGCGGAATCTTGGGTTACAAAGACGAGGAAGAAAAGGAAGGTGATCCGCGTGATCGCTTCCGGGGAAAACGTCGATAATCCATTCTCGTCAGAGCGCCAAAATTCTCACATATTCTTTGGCATGCGTTCGTTTATTTTCTTATTTGTTGTTCTTACCGTTGCTTCGCTTACGGCCCGTGAGCCGGTGGCAGTGATTCCTTCGGATTCCGAAATTTCGGGCGAGGGCCCGGTCCGGCGATACGAATGGTTCCGTAACCTCTGGAAAGACAAGCGCACGGCTTGGGCAAAAGAAGTTGAGGCCAAGCAGGGAGCGCTGGTATTTCTGGGGGACTCTATTACCCAGAGCTGGGGTGATGATTTGAAAGGGGCGTTTGGTGAAACGAAAGTCGCAAACCGCGGAATTAGCGGAGATACCACGCGGGGAATGCTTTACCGGATGCCGGAAGATGTTCTGGCACTGAATCCTACTGGTGTGGTGCTTTTGATGGGAACAAATGACCTCGAGGAAGGTGCAAGCCCGGAGGTGATTGCAGGTAATTTGGCTCTCATCATCAAAAAATTAAAGGAATCAAGCGAAGAGATGCCGATTATTCTTTGCAATGTTTTTCCGAGTCATGAATCAAAGAGACGTTCGGCAGAGCAAATAAAAAAAATTAATGCTCTCTATGCTGAGGTGGTAAAGGGGGATAAACAGGTTACCTTGATCGACACTTGGTCGATGTTTGCCAATGAGAATGGGAATGCAAAAAAAGCGGAGTTTCCCGATCTCCTACATCCAAATGCGGTAGGGTACAAAATGTGGGAAAAGACTCTACGTCCTGTTCTTGAATTGATGGATCTTGTTGAAGTTCCCGTGGACAATTTTAAATGCGAAGAAGGATATGAACTTCTTTTCAATGGAAAGGATTTAAGTGGGTGGGGATACCGAAATAAGAAGACTCTTACTAAGATAGAAAATTTTGATGGGATGGCGACGAGCAGCGAAGGGCGCTATCATGCAAAGCATGGTCGTCTTGTCGTGACCACTCCACCGGAGGGCCGAAGTTTCACCCAGCTTTGGACGGTAGAGGAGCTTGACAGAGATTTCACGCTGAAGCTCGAATTTCGTGCTAATGCAAACGCTGACAGCGGGGTCTTTATTCGCCGTCCTCAGTTGCAGTGTCGTGATTACTTGGTTGCCGGGCCCTATAAAGATCTGAAAAATTATAAGCCGGGTGATTGGAATGAAATTATTGTCGTGGTAAAAGGGAGAATCGCGCGCTGTACCTGCAATGGCGAAGTCCTTGAAGAAGACTTCAAGCTCCCAAAAGGTGGCCCGATCGGATTAGAAGGAGACCGTGGGCAGATGGAATATCGTCGGATTCGGCTGAAGCGATAGTTGAGGGCATTTCTGAAACACATTTGAGGTTTCCGAAAGCATGAAGAGGAAACGCATAAAGGTTGTTTTCTAAGTTAGCTTTTTATCGTTCCTAAGATTATCGTCCAACTTCACGGACACCGTGATACTCTTGGTTCTTGGCTGGTTGGGTAAGCCAGTAATCGTGAGAATAAAGTTTACGATTGTAGCCCTGCCAGTAGGGATCCTCTTGCCAGTGTGGAGTGTCTTCAAGAGACTCTTGCCATTTATTTAGTTTTTGCCAGAGATCTGTAACTTTTGCCGGCATTTTTTGGTAGAGGTTGCGCTGTTCGGAGATGTCTTCTGCCAGATTGTAGAGAGCTGGGGGAGTATGAACGTTGACGAGAAGTTTCCAGTTTCCTTCACGGATCGCAGCACCACGCATCGTCATGCGCCAGAAAAGAGCTTCGTGAGGAGCTTTGGTGATTTCTCCGCGCAGGAAAGGAAGTAAGTTCTGGCCGTCATAATTGATGATTCTTTTACGGCCCTTTTTGGTGATTCTAGGAGGGAGGATTTTTTCGGCTGCAGCTACGAAGGTAGGGAGAAGATCGAGCGATGTGAACGGATGTTTGAAGATCTTTCCTGAAGGCAGACCCTTGGGCCAGTGGAAGATAAAAGGGACGCGAATTCCGCCTTCGAGGAATGATCCCTTCATTCCATTTAGGGGAGCATTACAGGCGTGTGAGGCGGTGACACTCCCTCCGTTGTCGGAGTAAAATACGATGAGAGTATTTTCGATTTGTTTGGTTGTTTTGAGGTGAGCGAGAATCTTTCCAATATTGAGGTCCATGCACCATTGCATCGCCGCGTAGGTTTGGCGGCGCTTGCCTTTTATGTGGGAAAACCTGGCTAGGTCTTCCTCCTTCGCTTGCATCGGGGTGTGAGGCGTATTGAGTGAGAGGAAACAAAAAAAGGGTTTCTCGGCGACAGTCATTTGGTCGATTGCTTCGTGGGTGAACCAATCGGTCAAATAGGGATGCCCGATTTTCTTGATCGGGCTTTTGTTTCTGAAAAGCTTATTTTTCTCCGCCTTTGGAAAATAGTCATGACTCCCAGAGTGCATTCCAAAAAAATAGTCGAAACCACGAGCGTTTGGTAGCATCCCGGGAACTGAATCGCCGACGTGCCATTTACCTATCAGGGAGGTGCGGTAACCCGCTTTCTTGAGATGGTCGGCGATCGTTTTTTGTCCAACTGGAATACCAAGCCGTTCAGGTAGGGTGGGAAAGGATTTATTTAAGTTGTGCTCAAACCCGAAACGTTGGGGGTGGCGACCGGTAAGGAGTCCCGCGCGGGAGGGGGCGCAGACGTTTGCACAAACGTAGCCATCGGTGCAGCGGATTCCTGCTGCGGCGAGTTGGTCGAGAAATGGGGTCTCGATTTGCCGGGACCCGTAACAGCCAAGATCTCCGTAGCCCATGTCATCGGCTAGAATCATTAGGATATTAGGTTGTTTGGCTTGTAGAGGAAGGATCCCAATAAAAAGGAGAAGGAACAGATGCATGTAAAAAAGTGACGCTTCTTTCCTTCGTTTGCAATTCGACATTAAAATTGGGGGTGAAATTCCTGATTGGGTCAGAGGAGTATGAGCCATCTAGAGAAGGCTGACATGTGGTAGATTGACCTGCAGTCGATCGCACCGATGATGGCGGCCGGGTCCCGCCTAGGATTTGCAGGGTAATCTAAGCTGTCCCCGGGGCAGTTATTCCACACAAAATTCCAATAAAAAAACGGGCGGGTATTCCCGCTTCCGCAGCGACTCGAGACCCTTTGCAGAGATTTAGTCCTGCTGATCTGCAGTCTCTTTTATGTCGGTAAGAGCTTCGATGAAGTCCCCGAGAATTTCAGCGGGAACCATAATGGTGTCGCGATTACCACTCACATCTTCAGTGATTTTGACCACCCGTCCTCGGGCATTTTCCTTAAGGTCTAGAAAGAAGATTTTGCGGTCTGCGAGGATCTTCTCGGTATGGAGCACTTCCTGATTCATGGCCATTGCGCGGAGAGATTTCACAGGAGACCGGACAAAGTCAACGTGAAAGTTATTTAAAGAAATTGTGAGAAGCCGCAAAAAAGTCGCGAGTTTTCCGAGGGAAGGTCTGGCGCATCATCCTCGTGATCGAGGAAACGAATGCAGGTGTCAAAAAATTCGGTCTTGTTTTTGACTCTTCGGATTTGGTGTTCGAAGTCGGCATGATGCCCTTGGGTAATATAGACGAGATATTTTTTCATCTTTTGCACGTGCCGGTCTTCTATGAATTCGGAGATTTCACGTGCCGTCTCATCGTAGAGCTTTGTGATGTATTCGAGAATCATCCGCCCGGTGACCTGCGGGATTTTTTGTTTCGATGTCGCGCAACGGATCTGTTCAAAAATCCACGGATTACGGATCGCGCCACGGCCTATCATGAGCCCGGCGGCTCCGGTTGAGTCAAGATACCTAAGCCCGGTTTGGCCGTTGACGACATTACCATTGGCGATCACTGGACAGTTGAGGGTTCGAACGGCCTGTGCAACGCGATCATCGTGAACTGGCGTTTGATACCGCTCCTTCACGGTTCGCCCATGGATCGTGAGAAGGTCGATTGCGTGGCTTTTGAAGATTCTAAGAAGTTGATCAAATTCTTCTTCTGATTCAAAGCCTACTCGAGTTTTGACGGTAAATGGGGTCGCCCCGCAGGCCTCACGAAGGTGGCCCAAGATTTTATGGATCTGATCTGGGTGGCGTAGCAATCCACCGCCGGCATTCTTGCGATAAACGACGGGGGCTGGGCAGCCAAGGTTAAGATCTATTCCCGAGATGGGATAATGGTTGAGGTCGGACACGGTGCGGGCTAATTCCGTTGCATCCTGACCGATTAGTTGAGCAATGATGGGCCTTTCGGTCGGGTTTTCGGTGATCGAGCGTAAGATGTAAGGGTCAAGTTGGGAGTGAATGTGCACCCTGAAATACTCTGTGACATAGAGATCGGCCCCGCCGAAGGATGCGATGGTCCGCAGGAAAGGTAGGTCGGTCACGTCCTGCATGGGCGCGAGAAAAAGAGCAGGGCGGTCGGTGGGGAGCATGGTGTGAGTGTTCCTAGACGAGAACCGGGACCTTGTCAGGTTTGAGGGCGTCGGCAGGCGGGCCTTCGAAGTTATCGAGAATAAACCTATTCCATTGGTCTTGGGTGGTTTCAGAGAGCAGTTTTTGATTTTTCTCGATACATGAGTCGCAGACTAAAATCGGGTAGGGGTCGTAGATCATATGGTCTCCGAAGCTGAGGCATTCGGTGGTAAAGTTCTCGATTTCTGAAGCTGGAGCTGCGCAATGGGCGCACTCCGAGGTCCATTCTTCATGATTCTCGCTGTCTGTGAAGCGTTCGCTTCGCTTTTGGAGAATAGGATTTTCTTCCGTCATTTTGCGGAGGCGTGTTTTTGATTCTTCTGAGAAGGATTCTATCGTCTCGTCTCGGCAGGTCTGGCAAATAGCGAATTCAAAAACGCATTCGGGACCCTGGAATACCTTATTAACAATATAGGGCTCATCAATTTTATCGAACCGTCTATCGCAGGTGAGGCAGCTCTTGAAAGGGCCATCGTGTTCAAGCGAATGAAAGATTTTGGGGATTTCGCTCATGCCAAAGAATGGCTGGAGGCCGTTACTAAATACAACGTTTTTTGGAACGGATTCTGATGAGGGGGCAGGGCTATACTTGCGTTGTGATCGTTTCTTATTAAGATTTATTAGGTTCTCTGAACCGAAAGACTATTTGAACGCGAATCGTAGCAAGATTAATTAACATCATGGACAAGGAAACTAATTCACCGGAAAAGTTTGAAATTGAAGATGCCGAAGAGAGCAGTGCTGTTGGTCCGATTTTTCTGACATGCTTCGTTCTTGCTGTTATTGGGGGCCTGATCTACCTGCCGTTTTACGTGGAGCAGGACCCGATGTTAGAGATCTTGAATTCCGGGCAGTGGTGGGTTTCAAATGTCGGTGAATATCATCCGCTAATCTTGCATCTCCCAATTGGAATCGTCTTTCTCACTCTGGTGATGGAGATTTGCAGTTGGTTTTCCTTCGGGAAATACCGTCCGCGGACGGCAGTGGGTCTTTTTCTAGCGTTCCTTACGGGCATAGTTGCCTGCGTCACTGGTGTTTTTGATCTGAGTGTTGAAGGCTGGAAAGCCGAGGAGTGGGAGGACGATATGTTCAAGCACATGTGGGTCGGGATCGGTTTTGTAGGAGTGCTTGGTCTTACCTTCTTAGCGAAAATTTGGGGAAGTCGGAGTAGATCGCGTGGCCCGGTCTATGGCAGTCTTCTTCTCGTCGCAGGCGGAGCTATGGGATACGGGGCTCACTTTGGAGGTTTGGCCACCCACGGATCTGACCCTGTTGAGAATACGTGGGGCGGTCTTACAGAGAATGTTCCAATTTTTAAGCAGTGGGCTGGTAAAGAGGATGAAAATGATGAGGAGCCTTCTTCAACTGTCAAAAAGTTGGCGAAGGATCGTCTCGCGTTTGCTGATGTTGTTTATCCAATCATGGATGACAAGTGTCTCTATTGCCACTCGGAGGAGGCTGGAAAGAGTAAGGGTGGGCTGTGGATGGACACCTATGAGAACCTTCTAATTGGTGGAGATAGTCTGGATGGTGACGAGTATCGCACGCTTGTTCCTGGGGATTCTAAGCAAAGCTATATGATCGAGGTTATGGTCCTTCCAAAGGACGATGATATGCACATGCCCCCACCTAAAAAGAAGCAGATGGAAGAGCATGAGGTCAAGCTCCTCACTTGGTGGGTTGACAATATTCCTAGCAGCGAAAACTTGGTGGATAAGACCCTCGAAGAAATGGGAGCACCGCCTGAGATTATCGAGGCGGCTAAAAAGTTGTTGAGCCCCGAGGATCGTAAGCGAATGGAAGAGGCTGCTCAAGCCGCTAAAGATGAGGTCGAGCAGGAAAAAGTTGCCAAAAGGGAGGCTCTTCAAAATGCCCTTGATGCTTTGAAGCAGGATCCCGCTTTTAAAACGTCCCTGAATTATACCTCTCAGGATTCCAACGATCTTGAATTTACAGCAGTGAGCTTGCGCGGAAAGTTGGACGATACGACTTTTCTTAAATTGGCTTCGGTTTCGACATATCTCACCAGCGTCAAGCTTGGGTCTGCTTCAATTACGGAAGAGAATTTGGCGGCCGAGTTACCCAAGATGAAAAACCTTATAAAGCTCGATCTTAGTCAGACCCAGGTTGGCGACGCCGTGCTTGATGCTGTTGCGCAGCTGGAAGGGCTCGAGTGGTTGAACCTATACGGGACTCAAGTTACCGATGCTGGACTAATGAAGCTCAAAGGGTTGGTTAATTTACAGAAAATCTATCTTTGGCAATCCAAGGCAACAGCCGAAGGAGCAAAGGCCTTGAAGGCAGACCTCCCCGGCTTGGAGGTCGTTTTCGGGGTGGAGTAATATCTCTCCAAAAATTTGAAGGTCGTTTTCTGAGTGAATCGCCGCCTTTTACCTCTTTAAATAAGGGATGCGGGATCGACATTACCTTTGGTCATTTCAAGGGCATAGAACCGGCCACCAAATTGCGTTGGGTGAATCAGGGTTTGGAATTGGCTAATTTCCTTTTGTGATGGGTTAGAGAGAAGCCACTCTTTTCCGCAGTAGGTTAAATAGCGGCTTTGGTTCATGGCAGGGTGTATTTGCAAATCCAGCGAGGTGGCGAATTTTTCAACAGCGGTAAAGTTAACATCTGCAGTGAGATCCTGCTCCCCGGGATTTTCAAGGGGGTGGGCGCAGGTTTTGTGTTTAAAGTAGCAACGGAGGGTGCCGGCTGTTCGGGCTGGGTGATAAAGTGCTTCTTCATCTAGACCGTAATCGATCCAAATAAACAGGGCGTTTTCAAACATTCTGGCGAGTGGCGTCATGAATGAAGAGAGTTCGGGAGGCCCTTCGGTGACGTAGCCTTCCGGTAGATTTTTGGGGAGGTCGGGTTTGGCGGGCCAGCTGGCCCAGTCAAGCGAGCCAGCATTGGATGTTACGAGTATTTCGTGCCATTGATCATTTGATCTTAGATATAGAGGCACAGGAAGGGCATCGAGTATTTCGTTAGCGATTAGGGCTCCGATTTTTGCATGGCAATCGTTTGGCGAAGCGATAACAGAAGCTTCGCCTTGGAGTTTGGCCTGAAGTAATTTGCGGCGGACCGGGAGAGGTTCATGAACAAGGTAGTCGATCGCGCTCCTGAACTCAGGAGCGAAGTTGCTTATGGCTTGGAGGATATCGAGGCAGAGGGTGCCATCGTGAGCACCGGGTTCTAGGATTGTGAAGGTCTTGGGTGATCCATTGGCGCACCAGAACTTATAAAGCCGGTGAGCGAGGAGTTTTCCGAAGACCGACCCAACAGAGACGCTAGTAATGAAATCACCCTTTTTTGAGACAGTTGGCTTTCCCGGGCGGGCGTAGTAGCCTAGTTCGTGGTGGTAGAGGCACTGCGCCATGTAATCGGCAAAGGAAATGGGACCAGATTCTTTGACTCTAGCAAGGATAAGCCGACCCAAGTCAGTGATTGCCCCCGTGGAGGATCGGGGGTAAGGAAATGCATGTTGGAGGCCAGTTAAATCGACGGTTTCGCGAGACATCATGTATGGGACAAGGAACAAGAGGGTAAGGCGCGGGTTTTTCAAGCGAAAGGGTTTTTGGCTCTTTTGCCTGTTATGCTTGATCGTAGTTGGTTTTGCGGCGCGCTTTGGGGATAGGAAACTGAATCCTTATCGTGAGATTGCAATGGAGTATAACCTAGAGCGGGTTGGAGAGAAGGAGGAGATGAGCTTTATCCATGACCGTGGGGGCGTTGAAATTGGCACGATGTTTGTCGAGAATCGTTTTTCTCTTCCGCTGGAGGAAATCCCTCCGGTTTTTGTAGACGCGGTTCTGGCGCAGGAGGATCAACGGTTTTATACTCATGATGGGGTTGATTGGGTTGGCGTGGCTCGTGCGGCTTGGCTAAATTTCCAGAGCGGTTCAATCACACAGGGAGCTGGAACGATTACGATGCAGCTGGCGCGCAAATCCTTCGATCTGCTGGGTGAAAAAAGGCGTCGTGAGTGGACGGGGTATGAGCGAAAGGTGGTGGAGGCATTCGTGGCGCTTAGAATCGAGGAGCATTTCCAGAGGAAATTGGAGTCCAAGTTTCCCAACGATCAAGAGGCCCGCAAGAAGGCGGCAAAGGAAGACATTCTCGAGATGTATTTAAATCTCGTTCCATTTGGTTCGGGATTCTACGGGGTGCGTTCCGCCTCGCTTGGATACTTTGGCAAGGAGCCCGAGGACCTTACTATTTCAGAGTCGGCTTCTATCGTGGCCTGTCTGAAGAATCCACAGCGGATTTCGCCGCTCAATAATCTAGATGAGAACAAAAAAAATCGTGACATGGTCATCAATCGGATGGCTTTGGAGGGTATGATTTCCAGATCAGATCGTGACAAAATGATCTCTGATCCAGTGGTATTGAATCCTAATCCGATTCGCCGTGGTAAAACATTCCTTTATGAAATCGTTGCGGAACAAGCTCGGGATTTGGTGGGAGAAGAGGCTCTTTCACGGGGAGGATACACGATTCGAACTACCATTGATGCATCTGTTCAATGGGCCGCCGAACAAAAAATGGCGAGCCAACTTTTACAGGTTGAGAACCAGGACGGATATAAGCACCCAAGATATTCGGAATACAAGAAATCGAACGGACCGCCGAAATATCTTCAAGGTGCAACATTAATGATAGATCATGAGAATGGTGAGGTGATCGCTCATGTAGGCGGTCGCAACTTTGCGCACTCACAGTATGATTTCATTGAGAATGGTAGCCGGCCACTTGGGACAGCCTTTTTCCCTTTCGTTTATGCTACTGGTTTTGAACGAGGGAAACATCCAGCGACCATGTTAAATGATGAGCAGATGGATCTTCGCAAGCTTCAGGTCGGCGGACTGGAAGGAGTTGCTGGTGAGTGGGGAATGGAAATTACCAATCCGGGATATGAAGGGAAGATCACCTCGCGTCGAGCCCTTGCAATGTCAAAAATTGCAGCAACGGTTGAACTCGGCCAAAAAATTGGTCTTTCAAAGGTGCACGCGGTTGCAGAAAATTTCGGACTCAAGCTTCCTTCGGAAAAGCTTTTAAACCGGATGATTGTTGGCTTCGACAACGTGAGCATGCCTGAAGTTGTTTCCGCCTACTCGGCCTTTCCGCGGGGAGGAAGCCGGATTACTGCAAGGCACTATATCTTGGAGATTCAGGATATCGATGGGAAGACCGTCTACCCGCTGAATGGAAATGGCCCGGGGCTGGAGAGTCAGGAGGTTTGTTCGGATGCTGTTGCCTTTCAAGTTCATAGCGTTCTTAACGATGTTTTAAGAAGAGGCAATCTCGCTGAGCCTTCAAAAGGACTGAAGTCGAGTCTGCTACTGGGTGGCGGTAAGAGTGGAACTCCCTATGGCCTCACAGATGCCTGGATGGTAGGCTATAATAGTCGAATTACTTGTGCAGTGTGGGTGGGGTTTTATGAAGGAGACCGCCAGGCAATCCACGAGACTGCTTTTGCCAAGAATTTGGCCTATCCGATTTGGGAAGATATGATGAACGCTTCCCAACCAGCGTTCGTAGGGCCGGAGATTCTCCCTCCGGATTCGGTGGAGAAAGTCTCAATTTGTCGTGTGTCTGGAATGCGTCCGACTCGTTATTGTAACGAATCTTTTGTCGACCCTGTGACGGGTAAAATTAGCTTTCCTACAACCAGTTATAAGGAGTATTTACAAAAGGGGGACGAAATAGGGATTTGTGCGATTCACGGTGGAGGTCTCGATATCGAGGCACTGGCTAATCAAGCTGAAGTGCGTGATATAATGAATTCCATTCCCATTAAGGCCAAGGTGCCTCTGCTGCTTGGATTTGACCCATATAATAGTGAGACACCAACCCTGGGAATAAAAGATGATAGCGCTGAGGCTTGGATTTCAGAAGACGAGGTTCTGATTGTAGAGGATCGCGTACGGGGAGAGCTTGAAGCTGCGTTGAGCTTGCCAAAGCCTCCGCGTTTCGAATTGCCTCCACTAGATTTTGAGATCCTGAACAATAATTAATCATAGCAATGAGTGAAACAGCCTCTTCCAATCGATGGATTCCGTTCCAATGCCCAACATGTTTCGGTCTTTTTAGGATCAAGAAAAGTCAAGTTGGGCAAACAGGCCGTTGTCCGGTTTGTAATGCAGCGGTGCAATCGAGCGAAAGCGAAAATCTGGGCGTTTTGAATCAAGCGGCTTCATCGGCTATCGATAATAATAACCTTCTTGAGAGGGTTGCAGTGGCACAGGAAATGACTTCCGAGCAGCTTAGAAAAGCAGAGAGCGGTATCAGAGGTCGTCGCCGTCAGTATGTCGGGGAGGAGGCAGGAGGAATGGCCTGGGAGAAAGAGGAAGCCTCTGATAACGTGTCTTGGAAAGTGGTGGTGAGTATTGTGCTATCAGCATTCGTCCTTTTGGCCCTGAGTCTTGTCTACTATAAAAATGTGGGACTTAATTCCTCGGCTGGTTCCACCAAGCCTGAAATTAATCGTGAACAAGCTGATTCCTGGCTTGATGATATTGAGAAAGCAGATCGGAACACCAAAAAAATTGAAGAGGGAGAGACGGCGGCAAAGGATGTGGATGATTTTGAGAATTTTGATAATGCTAAGGTAGAAAAAGCCATCAGGAACTTTGTGATGGCCGAATCTCCAGCCGAGTTAAAAAAGTATATTAGGGATTCCGAACGTGTGGGTCCTTTGCTCGATCGTTATTATGAGAGAGTGGATTATGAGGTAGAGGGATTCGAAGCATTGGACATGACGCAAATGAAGTATAACGGAGACGTCGTTACTATGTTGGTGCAAAAAGCTGATTTCTTATCCTCACCTATTGCGGTTGAACGAGTTGTTGATGGGGAGGAAGAAAGCTATCAGATTGATTGGGAAAGCTGGGTTGGTTATTGCGATTATACTCCCGAGCAAATGAGGGCGGAAAAGCCGGACAAGCCATTTCTTATGAGGGTTGTTGTAAAGCCTGCTAATTATTATAATTATGATTTCTCTGAAGATGGAAAATGGAGATCGTTGGGATTGGAATTAAAGGATTCGATCCATTCTTTCCTCGGCTATGTTGAGAGAGACTCAGAGCAGGACAAAAAGTTTCGTGTTATGATGAAGGGCGGGCAAGTAGTTGCCTGCATGGTCAGAGTTGCTTACCCCACTGGATCACGCTCCAAGGATCAGGTTGAGATTCTTGAAGTTGTAGGAAGTGGGTGGTTGCAAAATCTCAGCAAAGATAATGAGAATGATTGAATCTTTTAAGACGCCTGAAGACAAGGCGCTGAAGATGAATCTTGATTCTTCAATCTATGGTACCTTTGCCGAAATTGGAGCCGGGCAGGAAGTAGCTAATTGGTTTTTCAGGGCTTCGGCAACTGCCGGCACGGTCGCTAAGTCAATCTCAGCTTATGACATGACAATCAGCGATGCGCTGTATGGAAAGAGTAAACGCTATGTATCTCAGGAGCGAGTGGTGGACATGGTTAATTATGAGTATGAGTTGCTTGAAAAGCGTCTCAGTGAAACGAGAGGGAGGGAGTCGCGTTTTTTTGCCTTTGCGAATACGGTAAGAGCAAGGGGGTATCAGGACACCGCCGAGTGTCATGGATGGTTAGCGATCCGTTTTCAGGGTCAGCCAGGCAGACCATCTGGAACGGTTGTTCTTCACGTCAATCTTCTCGATGATGAGAATGTTGATCAAATGGAAGCTCTTGGGATTTTAGGAGTCAATTTTATTGATGCGGCCTATCATCAGGGTGGGAATCTCAGAGAGTTTGTTAGCTCACTCACAGAATTTATCACGCCAGGTCGGATTGAAATCGATATGCTGAGATTTGAGGGGGAGCCCTTCAAGATGGTTGATAATCGTATTTGTGCGCTCGAGCTAGTAAGACAGGGTATGTCTGCGGCTACCGTATTTCTGCCAAATGGCGAAGTTGTGCAAGCCGCTGAAGCATTTTACAAAACTCCGCTTTTAATTCTGCGGGGAAGCTTTTTGCCAGTTACAAATCTACATTTAGATATGTTGAATCAAGCTGGCAAAATTTTTCCGCCAGCTGGGGTTTCTCAGGAAGCTCGACCGTGCCAGGAAGTCTGTGAGGTTTCACTCAGTAATCTTCTACGTAATGGGGAAGTCGACTTGGTATCATTTTTGGATCGTGCTGATGCCTTACAAGCGATGGGTAAGGTTGTTATGGTTTCCAATTGTCCGGAATTTCACCGGGTGGCTGCATTGCTGAGAAGGTTTACAAGAGAGCCCATCGGTATGATTCTATCGATTGGGCTTTTAAACGAGTTGTTTAAAGAGAAGTGGTCTGATTCGTTGGAGGGAGGAATCTTGGAGTCATTCGGGCGCTTATTTAAGAGTAAACTCTCGCTTATGGTTTACCCATGGCGGAATGGTAAAGATGGGGAATATGTCACTGCAGATAACTTTCGTGCGCCCGAGGGATGGAAAAAGCTCTATGAGCATTTTATTGAAAATGGTATGATTACGGATATCGGTTGTGGTGATGATAAGCTTCTTGAGAGGACTGGGCGCAGTCTCTTGAGGGCAGCTGCTAACGGTGAAGATTGGGAAGAATGGGTTCCGGAAGAAGCGCGCGCTTTGGTGAAATGTCATCTCAGACATCTGTAATGATTCGGATCGATTTCATGGTTTTGTTAATGCTGCCTTTGATGCTGAGCTCGTGCTCTACTCCAACGGGCCAGCCTTATCTCACAGCAGTCCGGAAAACCACTTTTTTTCTAGAGTCGAAGTCGCCGCAACAGTTGTTCGGTTTAAAGAAACGGAAAAAAGAAGATCAAATTGATTTCTACTTCTGCGATGGCTCCAAGTGGGATAAGCAAAATGTTGTTTTCCCCCTACGGGTGACGGTAAGCCTACTGTCTAAAAAACAGGGGGAGCGTTCAAATTTGAAATTGAGAGCCTATCGGAAAGGTCTCTTTTTGAACCGGAGAAAGCGCGATTTTGAAGATAAATGGAGGAGCGCTATTTTGTTTCATCTTCATTCAATTCAACCAAATTTCTGATATGAATATTTTAGATACTGCTGCTGTCCTGCTGACTCTTACTGCTGTTTTTGGTTATATTAACCATCGCCTTTTTAAGTTGCCTACAAGTATCGGGATTCTCTTGATTGGCTTGGTTCTTAGCATTCTACTTTTACTCTTTGGGGGGAATGCAATGAAGGAGAGTGCAGATGAATTCGTAACACGAATTGACTTCAATGAGACGGTCATGAATGTGATGTTGAGCTTCCTTCTTTTTGCAGGAGCTTTGCACGTCAATCTTGGCGATCTGCGTGATCAAAAATGGGTGGTCGCGATTCTAGCAAGTGCGGGATTATTAGTTTCCACCTCTTTAGTTGGAGTGGTGTCCTATTTCGTTTTTTCGTGGGCTGGACTCGATGTTCCTTTTCTTTGGTGCTTTGTGTTTGGAGCATTGATTTCGCCGACTGATCCGGTGGCGGTTCTTGGTATTCTAAAGAAGGTTGGGGCACCTAAATCGCTCGAGACCAAAATCACTGGTGAATCTCTTTTCAACGATGGAGTTGGGGTTGTTGTTTATTTGGTATTAGTTGGCTTAGCTGCGGGTCAAGCTGAGGCCTCGGTAATATCGGTAGGTAAGTTGTTTCTTGTCGAAGTAGGCGGCGGAATTTTTCTGGGAGGAGTCATCGGTTATGTTGCCTACTGGATGTTGAAGACAATTGATAATTATCAGGTTGAAATCCTGATCACTTTGGCTCTTGTGACTGGGGGCTATCAGTTAGCAGCGAGCTGGCATTTGAGTGGGCCGTTGGCGATGGTGGTCGCAGGGCTGATGATTGGAAATCATGGTCGATTGATGGCAATGAGTGATACGACCCGAGATCACTTGGATCTTTTTTGGGAGTTGGTCGACGAGATTTTAAATGCACTTCTGTTTCTTCTTATTGGATTGGAAATCTTCGTGCTGACTTGGAGTGGTCAGGCTTTTTCCGCCGGCTTGGTTCTAATCGTCGTGGTCTTGGCTTCACGAATAATTGCTGTCTCTCTGCCAGTTGTGGTGCTTAAGAGAGCCCGCACTTTTTCACCGGGAATTATCCGAATACTGACATGGGGTGGTCTGCGAGGGGGGATTTCGGTGGCTTTGGCACTCGCCTTGCCGAAAGATGGGAGTCTGGATATGGAATCCAGACAGGCAATCTTGATGGCGACTTACCTTGTGGTGATCTTTTCGATTGCGGTCCAGGGATTGACGCTGAAGCCGCTTATTTCACGGTTGCTTGCGCAGGGGGATTTGGACCTTAAGAATAAATAAACAATAAACGGCGTCCTATTCTGAGTCAATTTTCAGGGTCGGCTTCCAGTTAGGGAAACTTGATGTCAGCTTCCCTTGATATTTATTAGCGAGGGTTTTGTTGCCATAGTTTTTGGCGGCCAGATACACTCCGTGAAGTGCCCGAGGTTGTAAAAGGGGATCGTCTGGAACCGTTGGGATGGCAACGCGGAATTCTTCAAGAGCTCCTAGCCAGCGACCTTGAAGTAAGGCAACTTCACCGCCTACAATATGAAGGCCGGCGACATGAGGTCCGGGAGCATTGATAGCGAGGCCTTTGGCTACTGCGTCAAGAGCCTCAGGGTAGAGTTTGAGTCCGAGGCGAGATTCGGCAAGATCAAGATAAGCATCTGCTTGCCAACGGACCTCTTGTTTTTGCTCAAGTAAAAGAAGGCTTGTTTTCTGGGCCGCGGAAAAGCGGCCTGAACGGTTTTGTGCCTTGGATAAAATCCTCCAAACTCCGAGTTCTGTTGCTTTCGGGTTTTCCCAATTGGTGGCTCTTTTAAGATAGTCGGCAGATTCCTCGGTCTGGCCATCGTGAAACATCTGAACGCCTAGCCATGAGAGCATATTTTTTGGGACTTTTTTTGCTGGGGTTCTAGCGTAGACCTCTTGAAGGGCTGTGTGCAGCGCCATCTTATTACGGGAGTTAAAGGAGCTCAAAATGAGGAGGTCACCCACGGGTTGGTTGTAAAATTCGGGGACTAGTTCTCTTGCCTTACGAAGGTAGGGAGGGGCTTCGCTATATTTTGCAAGTTTGTAATATCCCCACCCAACCCAGTAATTTGAATTAGCAATAGTGTCGACGGGTAGATCTTGAAACTCGCTTAAGATTCGGCGAAACCGGTCGATCATACCCTCAAAATTCTTCTCTTGGCGAAGCACGCGAGCGCTGCCTTGAAGAGCGAACGCGGCATGGGTTGGTGCAGGGTTGAGAGCAAGGGCGTTTTCGAAATCCTTTAAAGCCGATGTGTAATCGCCAAGCGAGAGGTGAGCCTCAGCTCGTTTGTTGTGAACCTCTGCGGCGCGAGGATCCTCTGGGAACTCGGCAAGAAAGCGTGAAAAACTCCTGTTAGCTCCGTCGAATTGGCCAGATTCGCTCAGGCACCATCCATGCTTAAAGAGAAGTTCACGTTGCATTTTAGTATCAAGAGAGCTTCGGTCGATATTGGAAAAAATCAGAGCTGCGTCTTCCAGTTCCTTGCGATCGTAGAGAGTTTCGGCTTGCAGAAAGCGGGCAGAATGAAGGTATTCGTGATCCGGATATTTTTGGGCGTAGAGTTCAAAAAAGATGTCTACACGCTCACTGAAATCCGGATTTTTGAGGCAGTAATCACATTTGAGGCACTTGTAGGAGGCCTCGAAAGCTTTGTGGCTTTTTGGAAGGGCTCGATCAACCCTCCGGTAGCAGGCCCGTGCATTTCGGTAATCTTGCTTGATGAGATATGCTAGGCCGGCTCGCTCGCAACGGCGGGCTTCAAGCTTACCGGTGGCTCCAAAGTCGCCTTTTTCATAAAGAATGATGACAGTGTCCCAATCTTTTTTCTTCGAATAGAGTCCCATCAGTGATGTCTGAGCGCGGGCTTTATTGGTGGCAAGATTTCGTCGCTGGTCGGGCGTGAGCGATGGGGTGTTACTTGACATTCCCAGGATCATACTCAGGTGGGAATCCTTGGTGTCTTCTAGCGCCAGTTCAGCCGAGGCCAGGCTGGTATAGAAAACAGCCTGAGAATGGTATTGGCTGCGTTGTGCTGATGTGACGAGCGTTTTCAGTAGCCGAATAGTAGTTTTGAAATCATCTTTTTCGAAATATTGGAAGGCGAGCATAAAGCTGGCCCAGTCCTTATGAGGATGTTTTTCGGTGTCGATGATACGACGAAGAGCGACGGTGGCTTCAGCTTGACGATTCAGTTTGAAGAGGCATTCGGCCTGCTTGGTCATCGCGCTAAAGCGTAGATTTTTTTCGGAGAGGTTCTGTGAGGCGATCTGAAAATATTTTGCAGCCTCTTCCCAATCTTCCTCACCAATAGCGAGATAGGCTATTTGCCGAGAGGCTTGTCCTACATAAGGCCCCCTGCGATGGCGTTCGACCAAAAAACGGTAAGTGTTTTGGGCCTCTTCAATTTGCCCAAGGGTTTGGCGCGCATAACCAAGGTGGAATCGGGCCGCTGACTCGTTTTTGGATCCAGAATGAGATCGGAGATACTTGGTATAGAGCCCAATCGCGTAGGTTATATAGCGCTGCTTTTGAAGGTTGTCAGACTGCCTAATCCCAGCTTCGTAATATCGTTCGGCTTCTTGAAAAGCGCGCTCTTCTTTCCTGCTTTGCGCGATCGCTGGAGAGAAAGCGAAATAGCTAAAGATGAGGGTGATGAACGTATGCCGTATCGAGTGGGAGATTGCCATGGCGCGATATTGTGGTTGCGAGATAGTCGCTCGCGCGGCGAAACTCTCATAATCTGAAGGGAAAATCAACCTCAGGCAGGTTGGGAGTTGGCTTGTCCAGGGTGCTCTACTTCGCTATTAATTTGGGTATGGAACATCATGTTTATTTCTGGCTGAAGGAGGATCGGCAAAACGATAACGATCTTGTTTTTTTTGAAAAGGGGATTGAAGCCCTTTTGTTGTCCCCAAACGTCGCCTCGGGCCATTGGGGGAAACCAGCTGCAACTGCAGAACGGACGGTGACCGATCATTCGTTTGATTATGCGATTTCGCTAAAATTTGACTCGATGGAGAGTCATAATGCCTACCAAGAGGGAGATTCAATCCACGATGAATTTATTTCCGGATTCAAAGAGTGGTGGAGTAAGGTCCTTGTCATGGATCTTGCTTAGAAAAGGAATCAAAGTAAATGAGGGCAAAGGATTTGGACCTTTACCCTCACTTGGATTTACTGCGTGAACGTATTGTTTGAAGCATTACGTTCATCTAACAGAATAAGAGAAACGCAGGTTGAGGCAAGTTGAAAGTTACCTTCATTCTGAGTATTTTTATGGGCCTTTTGTTCTTACGCTTAAATTCAACTACCGTAAACTTGAATGAGATTTCAGAGACTCTTTGATCGTCTGAGCTTCTTTCAGTGTTCTCTGGACCCAGCTCACCTCGTAGCTCTGCCATTATGGAAAAAGCAATGAGCTTAGGGAAATGAACGAGGAATCTCTCAGGTTGGCGATTTTCTTTAAGTAAAGGGGCCCAATTCGCGCGTCGTGCAGGAATTGGATTTTTTTGAAGTTTTTGCTTTTTTGAACACTGTTCATATGATTTATTATTTCCAGTTAAGTTACACCTAACATTGTCATGAGTTCTACTACCGTTAAAAATACTGATATGTCCGAGAAGAAGGAGAAAGTGCCCGCTGCTGCTGTAGCAAAGGGAGATGAAAAGCTTGTTGCCGCTCGTAAGAAAAACCTCGATCTTGCGATCACCCAGATTCAAAAAGATTTTGGTGAAGCTGCTATCATGCGCTTGGGAGATGACCGGCGAATGGATGTGGAAGCCATTCCAACTGGGAATCTCGTCATTGATCGGGCTCTCGGGGTGGGTGGTTTCCCACGGGGTCGGATTGTCGAGGTTTTCGGACCAGAATCGTCCGGTAAAACCACGCTTACTTTAACCGCAATTGCCCAAGCCCAGAAGGCTGGAGGTCTCGCGGCTTTCATCGATGTTGAGCACGCTCTTGATCCTCAGTATGCTCGTCGTCTTGGCGTGAATTTGGATGACCTGTTGGTCTCGCAACCTTCTTCTGGAGAGGAAGCGCTTCAAATTGTTGAGACTCTTGTGCGCTCCAATGCTATCGACGTAGTTGTTCTAGATTCAGTGGCGGCGTTAGTAACCAAACAAGAACTCTCTGGAGAAATCGGAGATTCAACCGTTGGAACACAAGCCCGTCTTATGAGCGCGGCAATGCGGAAGCTGACTAGCTTTATTTCCAAAGCGCGTACGACCTGTATCTTCACAAATCAGATTCGTGAGAAAATTGGCGTGATGTTTGGAAGTCCCGAGACGACTCCAGGCGGACGGGCACTCAAGTTTTTTGCCTCTATTCGGGTTGATATTCGCCGTATTGGTCAAATTAAAGCGACTGACGGAACCGTTCAGGGAAGTCGTACCAAAGTGAAAATTGTAAAGAACAAGGTCGCACCTCCGTTCACAGACGCTGAATTCGATATCATGTATAATGAAGGAATCTCCTCGGTTGGGTCCTTGATAGATCTTGCCCAGGAATTCGAAATTATTCAGAAGCGTGGAAGCTGGTTTAGCTATGAAGGTTCACAGCTGGGGCAAGGACGCGATGCAACTAAAACTGCTCTTAAAGAAGATGAGGACCTTTATGCCGAGATCGAAGAGAAGGTGAAGGCGGCGATGGCGGAATAATAATTCGGTAAACTTTACAGGTTTCATTGTTTCGATCCTGCGGGTCTCATTTGACTCGTGGGATTGTTTTGCACGGTGTGAGTGACTAAGATGCTGGTCATAATTTTCAATTTAGCGCGAAATTTTGGACCTGATAAAAATGATCATAGATCAATGATCGAAACACTGTGACCATAGAGGAAAGGCCTTTGGCGGACAATTTTGAGGTCAATTGAGCTTAGTGGAAGATCTCGTTATTTAAGAGTGTAGGTGATTCCCGTTCTTCGAGGAAAGGCAAGCTTGCAAGCGAATCTTCTAAGGTGATAAGCATTATACTTTGACGGCTTCTTACCGAAATCTCAAGATTTGAGAACGGCCCTTTTCTAAACGGAGACCTCAAAGTTTCGAACTACGATTATTTCGATCAATACTTGAACGATTGGAGAATGTGGGAAAGCCTACGGCCCTGCACTCATGCCAGAGAACACCACATTTGTCGAAATTGGAAAGGCTATCGAAGATCATAATTCGTTTGTTGTCGTCAGCCACGTTCGTCCGGATGGAGATGCTATAGGGTCAATTTTGGCACTTGGCCACGCCTTGGAAAAATTGGGTAAATCGGTGCGTTATCTAAATAATGATGGATGTCCTCCAAGTTTGAATTTTTTACCAGGTTCGGAGAAGGTCGAGGTTTCCAAAGAAGTCGGGGTTTTGGATGTCGAAGTTGCATTCACTTTGGATACGGCAGCTCATTCACGGATAGGAGAGGGAAGTCTCGAGGCGATTAAAAATACAAAGCTTTTGATTAATATCGATCATCATATTTCCAATCCAGGGTATGGAGATTTGAATTATATCGATTCAAAAAGCCCGGCCACTGGTCAGATTATCTACGAGTTATTAATCGCACTTAAGCTCCCGATTTCAGAGATCTCACGAGACTCGATTTATGTGGCAGTCTCTACAGACACTGGGTCGTTTCAATATCCCGGCACTACTCAAAGAACTTATGAAATGGCCGCTGATTTGGTAGGGCGGGGATTGAATGTGGGAGAAATCAATCAATTGACTTACGATAACCAACCTTATCGGAAAGTTGAGCTGATGAGGGCTCTTTTAAATAGCCTCGATCGGAGCCAAGACGGATTACTCGTTTGGTGGGATCTCCAGATGGAAACTAAAATCAAGTTGGGTTTAGTAGATGATGATACTGAGGGAATGATTGACTTCATTCGTTCAGTCCAAGGGGTAGTGGTTGCGGTCTTCTTTGAAGATCTAGAAGGTGGCAAAGTGCGCGTTTCGATGCGCTCAAAGGATTCACGTGTGAATGCTAGCGAAATCTGTGGAGTTTTTGGTGGTGGTGGTCATTCGCTTGCAGCTGGAATCCGGATGGCCGGGCCCTTGGAGGATGCCCGAGAGAAAGTTTTGGTGGAAATTCGAGAATCGATAAAACGCGCCGGAATCTCATAGTGAACTGATTTGATGCAAAATCCTAACGATCTGCCAAGTGGCGTGCTCTTGATTGACAAGGCTCCTGGAATGACTTCTCACGATGTGGTTGCGATCGCTCGTCGCCAGCTCAATATGAAAAAGATTGGCCACTGTGGGACACTTGATCCGATGGCCACCGGACTTCTCATGCTGGTCATAAATCGTGCCACAAAGATTCAGGATCTTTTAATGAGTGAGGACAAAACCTACGCTGGGACGCTCACTCTTGGAGCAACGACTTCGACGCAGGACAAGGAAGGTGAAATTGAGGTCGAGAAAGATGTTCCTGATCTAAATGCCGAGCAGGTCTCTGCTGCTTTCGATAAATATACCGGTGACTTTGAACAGATTCCTCCAATGGTATCGGCTATAAAAAAGGACGGAGTGCCATTATATAAACTAGCACGGAAAGGCCAAGTGGTCGAACGAAAGCCACGTTCCGTCTATGTGAAGAATTACGATCTCACCAAAATTGATGTGCCAAATGTTGATTTTGTGGTGGATTGTTCGAAGGGGTTTTATGTTCGAACTTATGCTCATGATATTGGGCAGGATCTGGGGTGTGGAGCTCATTTAAGTGCGCTCCGCCGAACTCGTTCTGGAAAGTTTACTCTCGAGCGTGCTGTGCCAGTGGCTGTATTGAAGGAAGCGAGCTCGGAAGATCTTGTGAACTCGTTTATTAGTCTTGCTGAAATTTCTCTGATGCGTGGGGCTTGATTTCTCGCGACTTTTGGATTGTAGCTTGATCTCAGTATGAAACGTCTCCCTATTATATTCGTTGTTCTTAGCCTCCCTCTTTACCTTCTCGATCAGGTGACGAAGTGGTGGGTAGTCTTTCGGTTTCGCGAGCCGCTATCGAATGACTTCCACACTCCCGATGAGCATGTGGCAGTAATTGACGGTTTTCTTTGGTGGTGGCGAATTCATAATCAAGGGGCTGCCTTTGGTTTAGGAAATGGGACTTCGTGGGCTCCTTTTGTTTTCCTTTTAGTTTTAATTTTTGCCTTGGTCCTTATTTTTGTTTTTTGGAGGAAGGGTGCCTTTGCTAATAGGTCGGCGAGACTCGCTGCGGCACTCTTGGTTGCAGGTGTTCTAGGCAATTTGACGGATCGATTGTTACAGGGGTTTTGGCTGGAGAAGCATACGGAAAAGTCTTTTGTAACGAGACTCTCGAAGGGCTACGTCGTTGATTTTATTCGCGTGAAATTACCGGGGTACGAGAAGATTGCTCCGGCAAGCCGGGGCTTCTTCCCAACTTTTAATGTTGCTGATTCCTGTATCTCAGTAGCAGCCGTTTTGCTCTTTCTTTCGGCATTTCGTCCGGAAGAATCCAAGAAAGAGACAGAGGGCTTGTCTGGAAGTTAGGTTTTTTCAGGCCGTCGTTGCTCCTTGAGCTGACGTGCGATAACTTTAGCTTTCGCTCTTTGATATCGGGTCTTAGGAAGAATCTTTGGCATTAAAGCCGAGAGAATGTAGACGAACGGATAGGCTAAAATGAAAAGGAGTATCCCTAAGGAAAGAAACCCAAGAATAAAACTTCCGCCGTTGAGATACTCTCCTTCCATCCCGGGGAAAATACTGAGTGGAATTTGAATCTTCTCGAGAAGGGGAGGGATAGGAATGTGCAAAGATCCCCGGAGGAAGTCGCCAAAATTTTCCTGAAAGAGGACGATAGGGATCTGGGTGACAGGATTGGTGACCCAGCAAGCGGCTAAAGCAATTGGGATATTGGCGCGAAATGGAACCGCCCAAATTCCGGCCAAAAGCATTTGACCTGGAATTGGAAGTTGGGAAGCAAAAAGACCAATTGCTAGGCCGCTCGCCACGGAATCGCGGCAAGGGTGCCAAAGATCTCTTTCGAACATTGGTAAAATTGTTCTCTGAAGCCAGATGCGTCGACGCATTCCCGGACTTCTCAGAAAGCGGTAGCTCTTCCGGACAATTCGAAGATAGCGACGTTTCAGCCCTGAGGTCATGAATGGTAGTGGATGACTTTGATAAATGTGAAACGAGAGGAAGGCCTACCAAAGAGCACTAAACTCCTTGCTGTTTTTACTCAAACGAATTCGCTCAAGGTATTCTGTTGCTTCATTGCACCAGGGCCAGAATTCTTCTGGGATGGGAGCTTCTTTTTGGATCCACTCGCCAGTTTTGGGGTGAGTGATTCCCAAGCGCCAGGCATGAAGCATAAGCCTAGAGGCCCTAAAAGGTTGGCGGACTGGTTTGCTGTAAATGGGATCACCAAGTAGGGGATGCCCAAGAACACGATTGTGCACCCGGATCTGATGCGTCCGGCCAGTATGCAATGCGCAAAGAAGGAGTGAGGTCCCATCCCTCGCAGTGTAAAGTCGATGAAGGTCAGTGACTGCGGGTTTTCCGGTCCGCGGATTACAGACATCCATTCTCTGACGGTGAACAGGATGGCGTGCGATATTATTGGAAACAGTTTGGTGGATCACCTTCGGTTCTGATTGTGCGACGCAGAGGTAGAGTTTTGTGGTTGTGCGCTCGGAGAATTGTTGAATCAAATGTTTAAGTGCGGAATTAGTTTTCGCGGCGACAAGGCACCCGGATGTATCCTTGTCTAGGCGATGAACAATCCCTGGCCGGTTATCTCCCCCTTCTTGCGCAAGTTTACCCGAGCAGTGATGAAGTAACGCGTTTACTAATGTTCTGTCTTCGTTTCCGGCAGCAGGATGAACCACCATACCGGTTGCCTTGTTAACTACGATAAGGTCGTCATCTTCGTAAAGAACCGAGAGAGGAATATCCTGTGGTTGGGGCTCACGTGGTGTCGCTTCCGGAATGTGAATAGAGATTGAATCACCTAAGCTTACGGAAGCACGAGCTTTTACGTGGGTGCAGTTCAGGAGGATATGCCCTTCCTTGATCAAGCTTTGAATACGTGAGCGCGATAGTTCTGGCAGTGCTAGAGCAAGAAAGGCATCAAGCCGTTTGCCATCCCCATCTGAGACCTTGAGAGTCATTACAACAGAAGAGTTCTTAGCCGCGAAAGAGAATAAGGATCCCCGCAAAGAGGCAACCTGTGAGATTTGCCACAAGGTCCCAGCCGGTGTTGACATATCCGCCTACGTTTGTCTCCGGGATTATGAGAACAGCAATGAACTCAATAATTTCATTTAATGCTCCAAGCCCCATTCCAGCAAAAATACAAAGGGCGATCATACCCAAGGAAGGAAAGAGCTTTCGACCTAAGCGCTGCTGCACGCTTGCTCGCAGAGCTTCCCATGTGAGCCAGGTGCAGGCTCCGAACCCAAAGGTATGGACGCAGTGATCATATTTAAGCCATTGTCCTGCTACCCACCAAGAATAGAGGACTTGGTTTTCGCCATCAAAATCCCATCCATCTGGTAGGCGGACTAGTCCACCGGCAAAGTGCACTGCTCCCCAAAAAGCGAAGCACCAAAGGAGAAAATTGGAGAAATTAACGCGCGCATGCATTAGGGCTACAAGACCCGCGACAATAACAAAGAAAGGAATGTAAACTTTGAGGAATTCCCAATTTTGCTGTGTCACTGCGGCACTGATGGCGGCGACCAGATAAAGCGCAACCGCGAGGATAATGGAGCGGGGGTATTTTGCTTTTCTCATAGCCGTTCGGAAAGGTACTGGATTTCGAGCGAAATCGCGAGAGGAAAGAATAAGCTACTTTTCATAGGTAATCACTCGATACTCTAGGTCACGAGTATGGTAGGCTAGGCGAATTAGTGGAAATGCTAATAAGAGAGAAGGCCTCGTTATAATTTTTTTCAACAAGGTGACGAGTAGATATGGTTTTCGAAGAGGGAGCTGTAGCGACCTCCAAAAGATTGCCGACCAAGTCGGCGCGACTTCTCTTGAGAGATCCTGTGAATGGATTTTTTTAAGATCTTTCGCGTTGGAGGAAAGCGAAAAGACAGAACGCCATGGTGGAAGATTTCCGGTTGTTGCGAGGTTTCGGAGAAAAAAGTGAGACCCTGTCTCAGAGAACCAATCGCAGATCACGATGCGCCCACCCGGTTTTAGCGCGGGGAGTGTGTGCTTAAGAAAGTCCTTAAAGGAATCGAAGTGCGAGAGGCTTTCAACCGCAATAATCCCTGAAAGTGATTTTGGCTCGAGTTGTTGTTGGAGCCAATCTCCTTGAAGAATTTTTAATCCGGAACGAGGAGTGATTTGCGAGGCTTGCCTCTCAGAGTTCGTATTCGCTAATACTTCACAATGGAATTGATCCAAGATTTTGTGTGCGAGAATTCCGTAACCACATCCGATATCGGCGATCGTTCCTTTTGGATCCAATTGCTTTAAAGCAAGATCGATAAGTTTCTCTCTCGCTTCTTCAATCGACTCATAACCTGTGACCCAAGCACCATGGTGAAGAGAACGTCCCCAAATACCACGGTAGAGAAGGTCGAGATCATCATATAGGTTCGTCGCCATCGATTAGGAAAAAAAAGCGGCTAAGCAGAGAAGTCCGGCGATCAAATCCCGAAGGCTCAAGTGTTTTGCTCCTGATGATTTTCTAAGGAATTTAAAGAGCGCTCCGGTAGGGCAACCAAATTTACAGTATGCCAATGGGCTGAAGATTGATGCGGCAAGCCCTGCCACGGCGATTGTAATCGTGGCGAAGCCGGCCGAACGCCAGAGCCAGGCATCAAAGCCTTCCCAGTCTGCCAGATTCAAGGAAGCTCCGATGATAGTTGAAGCAACCAAAATGAGGAGGAAGAAAGCAGGCAAGATGGAAAGAAGTTTTTGTAGCTTTGCCGGGAGCTTGATTGGCTTTACTGGGAGCTTTCCAAGCCATCTTTGCAGGAAGCCATGGGGGCAAAGATGGTGGCAGTAGAGTTCGTGCCCTGTTGCCCAGGGAGTCAGGAGGGCTGCGGCGGCAAGAAAGAGGAGTCCCCAAGAGTCGATAAAGGGAAGTCCATGTCTTGCCCAGCCGAGGAGAAGGGCTTGGGAAAGAAGGTCCCCAAGAATGATTCCTAGAAAGACCACCACGATGATCTGCCAGAGAACACGGGCCCAAGGATTTCCTCGAAGGCGGGTAAAGGAAAAGAGGATGGCGCCAATTGTAAGAGTGACGAGGGCAATATTACGCCAAGGAATTTCACGGGGAGGAAATTCGCGATCCGATTCAAATCTTGCGAGGCGGCGAGTCACGCTGTCAGCGATTGCCCACGATGTGTGCGTTGCTCCGCTAATTCCTTCGATTTTTGATTGATCGATCGTTAGTATCTCGTCGATGGTCATTCCGTTGTAGAGGTTAAGCCAGTCCGGGTTGTCGAGAATTCTTTCGTAGTATTCCTCGTTATCGTAACTTTTGCGAAAACGAATTCGGGTCACCTTCTTTGCATCCCGATCAAGCACGATCAGGATGTCGGTTGGTCCCTGGTATCCATGAAGGTATTCTTGTGAGGGGGCTGTTCGAAGTGCGTAGCCAATAATGTTAAGGCCTTCGTTGTAAATGCACAGAACACCTGGCCAATCGGGGTGCTTTTCGATGGTGTCTGCCTCGGGTATTTCGGCTGCTAGGATTTCGGTGGGAAAAAGGCGTGAAGTGGTGAGCCCGCCAAGGCGCTCAATGATGCTTCTTGAAATTGCTTCGCTGGTGAGAGTTGATCCCGTAACGGCGTCAATTTTGGGATGACCGGGAGAGCCAAGGCTAAGACCGAGATGGGCTTTCCAAAAGTTAGGATCGTCCACTACGGATTGAACATGATCTGGAGTGTCGGATGATTCAATGATCTTAGCTTTGGTCAGTCTTCCGGTTTTATCGAGGGCCAGAGCAAGATTTGTTGGCCCCGAATATCCCTTAAGGTGATCGCACTGTGGTGAAGTGGTCAGGAAGTAGCCAAGAGGGCGGCCGTCTTGATCGAAGATTTCATCGTTCTCAATGCGGACTGCTTCAGGGAAGAGGAAGGTGAAATTTTCTTCCGAGTAGGATGTGGGACGGTTTGATTTTTCAAAGATTAGCCAAGAGATTACCACGACAATCAGAAGTCGGTAGAGCCGAACCCAGAGCTCTGTCCCTTCTAGCATCTTGTCTAGTTACTTTGATTTGAGAAGTTGAATGGCATCAATATGCAGATTGCCAGCTGCCTTTGAGGTGACCGTGAACATGGCAGGAAGGACATCGACAAAATCGAAGGACCCAAGGGAAGTGTAAGTTTTCTGGGCTGGCGTTTTAGTTTGATCAAGAATGATGGTCTCAGTCCCCTTAGCATGAGTGAGAACGAGCTCGGCTGCAGTTGTGCGGTTATTGTGATTGAGCCAGTGAACCCGCACCTCATACTTTCCGGAATCTTTGACCCGAATGTTGTAGGTGGCCGATGCTGGATAGGGAGCATATTGGTAACCCAGTCCGTGATATGGCCTAAGGCCATCGCCCTTTCTCCACGATCCCTTGAGCTTTGCTTTAACGTCATCAAAAACGAGTCCCTTTAGGTTGATGATGTTCCGTTTCTGTGGTCTGCCTCTGAGGCCGCCCTTGGGAATTGGTGGGACGGTCAGTGGTGCATTGAGGCTTTGCCTACGGGCGCGGCCTGGCTTCTCAATTAGGTCGATCAAGAGGGGAAGGTAGTTTTGGTGAACTCCGCGGGGAGAGGTTTTACGATTGGTAGCAATCCAGGCGGCCTTTCCGACCACTTCGCCCATCATCCCACAAGTGCGCATGACGCGGGTAGTGCCGAGGGCGCGGCGGTCCACCGAAATACAGCGACCTGCCATGAAGAGATTGTCAATGTTCTTGGAGTAGAAACAGCGGTAAGGAATGTTGTATCCAGATTTGCGGTCGACCTTACGGTCGTGTACCGCAATCGAAATAAAAGGGTTCTCTTCTGCGACCCCCTTTTGGAATTCCTTTTTTGGATAGTGAAGATCGATAGACCAAGTGGTAGGGACACTGGCATCGGGAAATTCTCTTTTTGCGGCGATGTCATCTCCGGTGAGGATAATGTCTCCTTCGATTCGCCGAGATTCACGGTTGCCTCCAACAAATGCCATCCACATGAGCTTAGCGCTACTATCGGATTGTTTGATGTTGGCAAAGGCTCCGAAGTTTGCGCGAAGATTCCAGTCGCGGATTTCCTCAAGGTCATTGATCGGGTGTTTGTCGTAGCCGCCCTCCCAGAACCATTCGGCTTTTTTGAATTTCTGATAAGGTCCGCGCGAACCGTGAAGAGAGGGGTAATCACCCTTGCCGAGCGGTAGCGCCCATGGAGTTTTTGGCCATTCGACTTTTTCGCCGGTGTCTTTTACAGACCACATATTCGACATCCCCATATGGCCTTTTTCAGCCATCATAAATTTGGCTCCAGCTTGTGCCCCAATGGTGCCATGCCCCGTGGAATCGCAGAAGAGAGACCCTGCAATACGGGTGAATGCTCCGGTGGTGGTGTCCACAGCGTCTACGGATTTGATTAGGTTGTCCTTGGTATTAGTGCGAAAGGCGAAGTGGTTGAGGTAAAGGTCAATATTGTCTTCGGAGCGAACGACCTTCTCTTTCAAGTCATCGACAAACTCATGAATCAATCCTGGTGAGTCACGGGAGAAGTCAGAAAATTCGTTCACGATTTCGCCAAGGTGGGGGAATCTCCCGAGTTGGGTCCCGCCCATCGCCCAGACTTGAACTTCTGACGATCCATTGCCGCCGAGAACGGCTCGATCGTGAATCAGAGCGACTTTCAATCCGTGGCGGGCCGCCGAAATAGCTGCGCTAATTCCAGAGTAACCACCTCCGATCACGACAAGGTCATAACCGTTTTTGGTGGGCGGGATGGGTGGGAGTTTGAGAGCTTTTCTACGAAATTCGAAAAGGTCAGGGCCTCTATTCGGGGGGATGTCTTTGGCATCTTTGGTGAAATAGAGTGCGTCACATCTCCCATTAAATCCGGTGAGATCTATCAGCTTGAGAATTGTTTTTTTTGAGGTGATTTCAACTGTGCCTCCGCTTTGCCATTGCCAGTCTGCCCCATCAGTTCCGAAAGTGGTGGCATCTCGTTTTCCACCAATACTGACGGCGAATTTTCCAGGCGCGCCGGGTGCGTTCCATTTGGCAACCCAGTCTTTGGTGCGGAGATGGAGGTTGTATGTGCCGGTTGAAGGGAATGTGACTTCGGTTGTGGCGTCGGCCACCGGAGTCCCTAGGCCGTGCGCCATGAGGTAGGCGGATCCCATATTAAGAATAAACTGGGAGTCGACGGACCATCCTCCGCGATCTGAGAAGGCTTCGGCTTCCACAAAAAGAGACTCGGAGCCGTGGAGAGAAGTTGAAAGCAGTGCAATGAGGACAGGTCTTAACATTTCAGAAGGTATTACGGCGTAAGTGTAACTATTTTTTCTTCGAGGTAGAGAGATTTCAGTGACAAATGACGCTGAGGAAAGGATGATTGCGCGGTGACTTGGGGGCTTTCAAAATTTGGGGAAAATCTCTGCGAGGGGAGTGGCATCGGAGAATTGATGGATGATTTGGGTGAGGCACTCGCTGCTGGTGGTGATGTTAAGATGTTGGGTGGTGGTCAGCCGGCTCATATTCCAGAAATTGATGCCGTTTGGCGTCGTCGAATGCAAGAGATCATGAGCGACCCCGGAGGGCTTGAAAAAATGATTGGTAACTATGACGTTCCGGCGGGAAGTGAGCTGTTTCGAAAGGCTCTGGCCAAACTCTTTCAAAAGGAATTTGGTTGGGAAGTCACTCATGAGAACTTCGCGGTTACGATGGGAGGGCAGACTGCGTTTTTCTTTTTATTCAACGCTTTGGCCGGAACATTTCGTGATGGTTCCCGAAAGAAAATTCTTCTGCCGTTAGTTCCGGAATATATTGGCTATGCAAATCAATCAGTAGGCCCGGAATTTTTTGAAGCACTTCCGGCGCGCATTGAAAAAACAGGACCACATGAGTTCAAGTATAGGGTCGACTTCGATGCGGTGAATCCTGGTGATAGTATTGCGGCGATTTGCGTTTCTCGGCCGACCAACCCCTCAGGAAATGTTCTAACTGATGATGAGATTGAGAGGCTTAGGGTAATCGCAAGAGAGAAGAGTATTCCACTGATCATCGACAATGCATACGGAGCTCCTTTTCCCAACGTTATCTTTTCTGATGTAACACCAGTATGGGATGAAGGAATGATTTTAACATTGAGCCTTTCCAAGATTGGTTTGCCGGGAACCCGCACTGGGATCGTTGTGGCAGGCAAAGAAGTTTGCCGGCAGGTGTCGTCGATGACCTCGATTGTCGGGTTGGCTAATGCGAATATCGGCCAAGAGATTCTGCGTCCGCTAGTGGAAAACGGGGAAATCTTGCGTTTGAGTAGCGAAGAAGTGAAGCCGTTTTATGAGAAACGGTCTAAAATGGCACAGAGTCTTTTCACGAGAGAGCTTGATGATTCCGTTCCATATTTCATTCATCGAAGTGAAGGGGCGTTGTTTCTCTGGCTTTGGTTTGAAGGTCTTCCCATCACGGCAAAGGAACTTTACCAACGCCTGAAAAGTCGTGGGGTTTTGATCGTTCCGAGCGAGTACTTTTTCTTTGGGTTGCCGAAAGATTCCAATTGGAAACACACGAGCGAGTGTATCAGGGTGAGTTACACGATGGATGCTGAGACGGTGGAGTCCGGAATCAAGGTGATAGCGGATGAAGTGAACCGCCTTTTTAAAGCCCTTTAGTCAAAAAGTGGGTCGATCTGCAAATGTCTCTCAAAGGAGACTCGGAGCTTCGGGTGAATAGCTTGGCTTATTCGCGAATAATCTGAGCTTTTCCGGTCTTCTGGTAGATCGGGTCGTTTCCCCCTTTTTCTGGTCGCGTAAAAGGAGAGCTTCGCCATTTTGGTTTCTCATAAGTTCCGGTTCCCCGAAATTGAAAAATACCTTTTAAGGGTTGGAGGGGAAGGGTGATGAAGCCTAAGAGGCCACGCGCGTTCACTCGTATGGTCATATCTAGTTTTTCGGAGAGGAGGTCAATCCCGCCTTCTCCGGTAAGAATGACATTAGTGGAGATGGCAATAAAGTCTTTGGTTGTGAGGAGTCCGTTGGTTACATTGAAATTGGCGGAAGCATCTTTGGCTCGCTCATATCCCACTCCTTTATCGCCAAGTAATCCAGAGATGATTGGGGAGAGAGGGCCGAGAATGGGAAGTGAAACTAGATTGCCCTGATTGATTGCGAGGAGCCCCTCTGCATTGAAGCCACTCAATCCATCGGAGTTACCTCGGAAATCAATACTTCCGGTAAGAGTTCCTTTCTCTTCTTCCTTAAATTTGTAGACCTGAGAAAGCTGCTGGAATGAAAGGTCATCCCATTTTACGGCGCCACGATACTTTGTTTTTTGCCCTGGGGTGACATCGCAAAAAACTGAGCCTGCGATGTTTCCGTTCAAGGTGCCGCAAGTGAGGTTTTGCACGGTAATTCCGGTTCCCCGAATCGTGAGATCTGCCTTTAGATTTTGAAGAGGAAGATTGGATCCAAGAAAGGGGTAATCGGTTTGCCCTTCCGTCCTGACTTCCACGATAAAAGAACTCTTATCGCTCTCTCCTTTTTTTTCAGCGAAGGTTCCGTTCAGGGTAAGACGCGGGGGGCTATGAAAGCGATAAGTCTCCTCGATATGTGTGGCAGTGTTTGGGGCAAAGATTCTTACGATCGGAGTAGCCCAAGCTTTACCTCGAAGATTCTGGATCGTAATAAGATTTTTTTCGGGATCATGGAGTATCCGTTCGACATAAATAGAATCAGATGCGGCGCCCTTATGCCGAAGGCGGATACTTTCTTGGTCATCATTAAGAAGTCCTTCGACCTCAAAGAATTCAGCTTTATCGGGTTCGATTTTATAACTGGTAGCGAGGTGATGAAATCTTGTTCCTTTGTAGGTGAGGTCGTCCAGGAAGATTTTACCGGTGGCGGACCAATCGGTGCGATCACCTAAATTTAGAGTGCCAATTACGTCGAGAGCAATCGTTGAGTTTTCGGCGAAAGTAATATGCGCAAGCGCTTGTTCGAGAGGGCCGTCTTTTTTGATGAATGGCTTGAAGGCCTCCAAGGGGAGCGATGACATCAAATCAAATCGAACTTCATCACCCTGCCTCATAATATTGCCGTTCAGATGGTCATCTTCGCGAATAATCTCCAGATCTCGAAGGTATAGGTCACCATCTTTCCATGAGAAATCAGAAGATAATTTGTCGAAGTCGGTTTCAAGGAAAGAGAATTCATTGATGTCTCCGTGGCCGTTAGCGGTGACTAAAAACCCACTGTCCTCCCTAGAGGAGAAGGAACCATTAATTTTTAAAATCGGCGGAGCCCCCCTGATAGTGAGATCTTTGAGAACCTTCACATCAAAACAGTTATTCAGAAAATCTTGGATATGCAGATCGGAGTTTAAATCAAAGCGTCCGTCGTTGCTGGAGATACACCAATCAGCTTGGCCTGAGGCAGAGCCACTTTCGTCCTGCAGTAAAATTTTATCGAGGGTTACAATTTGGGCCTGCAGATCGCCCGCTATGAGTAGTTTTCTGACTTTATATTGGCCTCGTTTTAATTGAGCGGCATCTAGCCGAAAAGAGGTTTGAAGCTGCTCGGGAGAACCTAGGTCTCCTTTGATCTTGAATGCTAGTTGCGGTGGGTCTTCTTCTGAAAAAGTCCAGAGAGCCAATTCGTCGAGTACTTTTTTGAGGACGTGGTTCGACTTAAGGGTTTCCGCGGGCTTGGGCTCATCATCTTTCGGCTTGGTTTTTGAGATACGAAGGTCGGAGGAAAGGTTGACTCGTAGTCCTTCGATTAATCCGCTTGCGCCGTCAATGATGATGCGCCCACTTTCGGTGATCTTTACTTTCCCATGAATGTCTCGGGCGATTACGTTTCGTCCGTCCTGATCGATTGGAATATGGGCGGTTCCGTCGATTATCATTAGGCTGTGGAGTTTAAATTTCCCTCGAAGCGCCTTGGTTTTGTCAAGATCTAGGGCTATTTCGCTACCCTCAAGAATCGGAACTAATTGATCTTCATCACTGTAGAATGAAACGTCTGTTGCAACCAATCCTTGTTTGAAGTCGAAGCGAAGAGTTTCGAATGAGAGGTGAACTCCTTTATTGGCGAGTTCACTTTTTAACCAATCACCGTAGCGACCAGGAAAGCCAACTTGATTAAGGTAGATTAAGCCGCCTACGATTGTCAGACCGATCAGCGTAAACGAGAGCAGGAGTGCGGTTCGAGCAACGCGGATGGTTCGGATCATTAATTGCAGTTTATGCTGAATTAAAAATGTGCTCAATGCTTGAATCAAGGGACAGGCGTCTGTTCTAGAACTGCCTGAAGGAGGTGATCGCGATCGGGAGCATCTTCGGTGAGAAGACGATGGCGTAAAACGTGGGGAAAGATTTTCTGAACGTGATCCGGATGGATTGATTCTTGATTGTCGAGAAAGGCAGCAGCTTGGGCTGCTTTTTGAAGGGCAAGGGTGGCTCGAGTTGAAACAGAATGATCTTGGCCGATTATGGACCGGGTTGTTTGACAAAGCGCAAGAAGGTATCGTTGCAAAGTGTCCGATACGGAAACCTTCGAGGTTCTGGCTTGGAGCTGGATTAGTTGCTCTAACGAAATGACGGGCTCCGAAGCTTGGGTGGATTTTCCCCCTGCATGAAAGCGTAGGATTTCTAATTGAGTTTGGTCATCCGGGAGGCCCATTGGGATTGAGAGCAGAAATCGATCGAGTTGGGGTTCTGGAAGTGGAAAGGTGCCGGTTGAAGAGGTGTCGTTTTGGGTCGCAATAACAAGAAATGGATCAGCAAGTTTACGGGTTGATCCATCGATGGTGACTTGTTGCTCGTTCATGGCTTCGAGCAGGGACGATTGGGTGCGGGGTGAAGCCCGGTTGATTTCGTCTGCTAACACAAAGTTTGCAAAAATAGGCCCTGCGATAAATTCGAAGTCACCGTTTTGAGGTCGATAGAGTTGGTAGCCGAGAATGTCAGAGGGAAGTAAATCTGGGGTGAATTGAATGCGGCGATAGCTCCCACTGAAAAGGGTCGCAAGAGTCTGGGCAAGGGTAGTCTTGCCAATCCCTGGAGGGCCGGTAACCAAGGCATGCCCATTGGCTAGAAGCGAGGTGAGGATGAGATCCACAGCTTCTCTGGATCCAAGGACTGTTCCGAGTAGTTCGTTACGGAGAGCTTTGAGAGGCATAGGGCTTTATTGGCGGCGGCGGAATTCCGAATATGGCTCTTCAGCCGGAATGACTTCGCGGATTTTAAGGAGTGGGAGGACATCGTCTTCTACCGTTTCAAAAGTGAGCGTACCACTAGCTTTCACCCAGTCTTCAACTTGAGGACGGTTGGCTTCTTCTGGGAATTCCAGAGAGACGCCAACGATTTGAAGGTCGGCTGCGCAGCAGGTGATGATGGATCGGAAAATGCGGAGACGATCACCGGATGCATTATTTATTTTTTCAGGTGCGATCCTTCCTTCAAGTTCGACCGGGAGTCCCTCGAAGATATCTTGAATTTCGAGATCTCCAGCAGCGTAGTAGGCAGAGATCATCCGAAGTTGAAATTCGCCATGTTCGTTTTTTGGGACATTTTTTTCAAGGTCCTGCCGGGTGAAGGGTGGGAGATTGGCGCTAGTGAGAGCCGGTTTTTCATAAAGTCCTTTTTTTGCCATGCCTCCGTTGGAAAGTTTATCTTGGGTGTAAGTCATCGCCAAGATGAGGGGGGTAAGGGTTAGGAAAATGGTAATGAAGGGGCCATGTCCCTCTTCGTGATCATGATGGCAGTGATCCCCGTGGTCATGACAGTCGTTATGATCGTGGGGATGTTGATCACCATCATGGTCCCCGTGGTCATGGCAACATGACTTCGATTTTTCAGTTTTATTGGATTTCGATTTTGGGTTGATGAGCGAGTAGGCTCCGAGAATCAACATGCCGATTCCACCGATCATAATGAAATGGTGGAAGCCGATATCAAGGTAGTCACGGATTCTGGTTGAGTGATAAAAATAGATCAGGAGACCACCCCAGAGGCAGGCGAGGAATCCGAAGAGACGGGTGTCTAGAGAAGTCATGGTGCCAAGGGGATTTCTGTTTGTTGAGACATCCAGCCAGGGAGGATTTTTGTCTCAAAGAGAATACTTAATGCTCCAGTCAAAATGAAGATGGCGACAAAGAGGAAGAGGATGAACTTCCACTTGAAAACAGTGGAGTAAAGGAAGATTAACTTGGCGTCCATCATAGGGCCAAAAACCATGAAGGCGAGTTTGGGTCCGTATTTAAAGTTATGAAAATTCGCGGCGATGAAGGCGTCCGAAGTTGAGCAAAGTGAAAGCACGAAAGCTAGGAACATCATGCCAATCGATCCTACGATCGAATTATTAGCAAGCTCCTTCCAGAAGTCATCAGTGGGGTCGATAACAGTAGTTTTTAAAATAGCGGTTAGGACAACGCCGATGCAGAAGTAGAGTCCCACATCCATGAGGTCTCGTAGCGAATTATTGAGCGCGGCGTTAAGATTTCGTGGGTGGTGATGTTCATCGCCATTCTCTGTTTTGACAGATGACTTGAGGAAAAAACTGTGAGTCTTGCGTGCGACAATTAAGGCAATGAAGACCGCAATCATATAGCCCATGGCAAGTCTCGAAATTGCGATCTCTGGTGAATTATTAAATGCTTTGTAGGTACTGATTGCCGTTACGGGATTAAAGATTGGAGCAGCTAGCATATAGGCGAGTGCACAGGAGACCGGGAGCCCATTTTTCACAAGCCGACGGATTACTGGCACGACGGCGCATTCGCAGACTGGAAAAACAGCACCCAAAAGTCCGCTTATCAGAACAGCGAGGGTGTTATTCTTAGGAAGGATTTTCGCGAAGGCCCCACGCGGTAAATAGGTGCCGAGGAACCCGCTGACGAGGGTGCCAAGGAAGATGAAAGGAAGGCCCTCCAAAAAAATTGCGAGGAACTCATAAGAGCCATCTGCGAGTTGATCCTGCCGTTCCTGAGTCACTGGACTGATTCAAGCGTAAAGGGGGGATGTTACTCCAACAAAAAAGCGGACTGATTGATCTGCTTTTAGAAAAATCTTCCTAAAATTATACGTCGCTCACGCTTAAACCATGGATTTCGCTTTAATTTGTGTGCCGGTAATTGTAGGTAAATAATTTTAGGGGGCTTGGTGACTGCATTATCCTTGCGTTTTTTGTGAGGAAAACAATCTCATGATTCTAAGCAAGTAAGTCATGAATGATTTCTCCGTGGACGTCGGTTAGGCGAAAGTCTCGACCGCTGTAACGATAGGTGAGTTTTTCGTGATCGAAGCCGAGTTGGTTGAGCATGGTCGCGTGGAGGTCGTGCACATGGACCCTGTCTTTTACGGCTTGAAAACCGAAGTCATCGGTAGCGCCGTGAACATATCCCCCTTTGACGCCGCCACCTGCCATCCAGGTCGTGAAGCCATAGTGATTGTGGTCGCGCCCGTTGATCTTGCCGGCATTTGTTCCTTCCTTTGGCATTTCGACGACCGGAGTTCGGCCAAATTCTCCTCCCCAGAGGACGAGGGTTTCGTCGAGCATTCCACGTTGTTTAAGATCAATTAAGAGAGCCCCAATAGCCTGATCACATTCTTTAGCCAGCCGGCGATGGTTCTTTTCAAGGTCATCGTGATTGTCCCAGGGTTGACCCGCTCCATGCCAAACTTGCACGAAGCGAACTCCGCGTTCAACCAGCCGACGGGTGATTAGCATTTGGCGCCCTTGCAAGGTGTCCCCATAAAGTTCGCGGATGTATTCCGGTTCGAGGCTGACGTCGAAAGCATCGGTTGCTTCAAGTTGCATACGATAGGCGAGTTCGAAGCTCTCGAGGCGCGCCTCAAGATCGGAATCAGAGTTCCGATTCTTGGAGTGTTCTTCGTTCAAATGGAGGAGGAAATCTAGTTGATCGCGCTGCCGCTTGCGAGACAGGTGGGTCGGAGTGACATGGTCAATGAGTTTTCGAGGGTCGGTTGTCTTGGAATCGACGTAGGTTCCTTGGTAGGCCGCGGGAAGGAATCCGGATTGCCAGTTTTGAGTGCGGGAGATGGGGTATCCGCCGGGGCACATTGTCACGAATCCGGGGAGATTTTGGTTTTCGGTTCCTAGACCATAAGTCACCCATGAACCGACGCTTGGGCGTGATAGTCGTGAATCGCCACAATTCATCAAGAGTAAGGATGGTTCGTGATTAGGGACATCAGCATGCATCGAACGTATGACGCAGAGTTCGTCCGCCGATTTGGCGACATTGGGGAAAAGTTCCGAGATTTCTAGGCCGGATTCCCCGTGCTTTTTGAATTTAAAGGGTGAGCCTAGAGCGACGCCGGTGGGTCGCTCGGTTTTGAGCTCAAGGGGAATCTTTTTGTTGTGGTATTTGGTGAGCTCGGGTTTGGGATCAAAAGTGTCAACTTGAGATGGGCCTCCATTCATGAAGAGATGAATGACGGCTTTTGCTTTTCCCTCGGTCTGCGATTGGCGGGGCGCAAGCGGGCTGATTGATTGGCCGCTGAGTGTGGGGACGGCGAGGGCGCCGAGGCCCATTCCGCAGCGCTGAAGAAAATCGCGCCGCGAAGTGACGAAGCCACCGTGTCCGAAGGAATGATATCCACTCATAGTTCAATCAATATAGAAGAATTCGTTGCTCAAAAGCAGCGTTTGTGCAAGTTGGGCTTGGGGTGCAAGGCCGGGACCAGAGAAATCATTTTTAGCATCTGAGATGAGGCCCTTTAGATCGGATATTTTTGGTGCCCAGCGAAAGGAATCAAACGCCACCTCGTCCCGACAATCGGCGACAAACCATAATTCGTCACCTTCTTTTACTTCGATCCCTTTAAGTTTGGTAGGAATGTCTTCGGTTGGGTTAAGGGTCCATTCTCCAAGGATTTCTCCGTCTGGTTTCATGATGCGGGCGATGAGGCCATTCCCTTTTTTACTTGGTGCGACAAAGCTTCCCGTGATGTTGACTTTCCCACTTTCTATGGCGGTCCATTTAAGGGTGGCATGTTTATCGGTCTCGGGGTGTCCGCCGTTTGAAGTCCAATTGAGCCAGCCAAGGGTTTGATCGGGAAGCTCCTGTGTTCCTCTCCATTGACCATTTTCGAAGTGAGGAAGGGGTTTGAATGAAAGGGAACCCTTTTGTAGGTATCCGTAATCCCAGGCTCCTGAGGTGCGACTGCTATGGGCTCTGCCAAGCCATGTCTCGGCTGAATCAATTTCAATCGTGGTTGGATCACGTTGGAGGATAGTTCGGTAGATTTCCTTGATTGAGGAGGTTTTCTTGGCAATCGCTCGTGCTTCTCCGAGAAGAAATGGGCTGTTCATAAGGTAGAGAGCCTGAGTAGGTGTCGTGGTGGTCGTGCGCTTCATCAGGGCTTCCTCAGAACCGGGGAAATCAAAGGCCCGCATGATTGAGGGAAGGAAACCGCGCCGTGTCCTAGCATAAATAGTCCGACGCCCCTCATACGGAGGCTGGTCAAGATTGAAGGGTTTGCCTCCCATTTTACGCACTAGGCGACCACTGACCTGAAGGGCTGAGTCGCGCCAGGCTTCCAGATCCTTTCGCTGACGATTAGCTCGAGCATAGTAGATGTTTGAGGGGTCTTTCTCTCGAAGTTCGGGGGTGGTTTGGCTAGATCTTTGAAATGTTTCCGAAGTAATAATGTGTTTGATGAGCGCCTTGGTGGACCACTTGTGATTCGTGAGAAAAAGAGCAAGGGAATCGAGAAGTTCCAGTTGAATGGGTCTTTCGGTTTGTGGTCCGAAGTCGCCTGGCGAATTAACGATGGGAGAGCCAGTGAGGTGCATCCAGACGCGATTTGCCCAGACACGTGAAGTAAGGGGGTTCCGGTTGTCGGTGAGCCGATGCGCAAACTCAAGGCGGCCTGATCCTTTGGTGAAGTGTTCGTCTTTTTTACGGAAGATGGAAAGAAAGGCTCGAAAGACGGACTCGCCTTGCGTGCGGGGGTTTCCCCGTTCGTGGATCCGTGGGTTGAATGGGTGCGGTTTTTCCCTGAGCACCATGGCCCGTGGAATTGCATAGGGAGAGTTGGCTTGAAGGCGGGTTACAATACCGGTGAGCTTACGAAATTGATCGCGCTGTGTTTGGTTTAATTTGGTTCCTGAAGGCAGATTGAAATTCAGGTAATTTGTGGGTGTTTTGTAACTGGGAACGCATTTCTCAACGTGTTTGTGCACCGCTAGGGCTTTTTTCTTTAATTCTGAGCGGTAAGCAATTGCTCCGGGTGCCTGCGAAGGTTCGGCGATGACTGGAAGCTCTTTAGGAATGAGAGAGCTATTAAAAACGCCATAGAGGGCGTAGTAATCTGCGGTGGGAATAGGATCAGTTTTGTGATCGTGGCAGCGTGCGCAGGCGACGGTGAGGCCCATTGTGCTTCGGGTGGCGACATCGATCCGATCAGCGATGACGAGGTGGTTTTGCCCCCCCTGATAGGCGCGGCCAACGGTCAGAAATCCCAGGGCGGCGAGTTCCTCACGTGGAAGGTCCATTAAGTCGGCTGCAATCTGGTAATGGAGAAATTGATCGTAGGGAAGAGATTCATTGAAGGCACGAATGACCCAGTCGCGATAAGTAAAAGCGTAAGGAAAGTCTTCATTGTCTGTTAGGGCAGCGCCACGGGTGTCGGCATAACGAGCTACGTCCAGCCAATGACGGCCCCATTTTTCGCCAAAGCTTGGGCGATCCAAAAGATTTTCAGTGAGATGAGCGAGCCAATTAGCGCGAGTGTCGGCGATCCACCGGGCCTTTTCCTTTGGGGTTGGTAAGAGTCCAGTGATAACGTGAAAGATACGGCGAATGAGAACTTCGCGAGGGGCCTTTGGAACAGCTGCAAGCTTTACCTTGGTAAGCTTTGCATTGATCAATCGGTCAATTGAATCTTCGTTAGCGACTGGCATCTTGAAGGCCCAGTGTTCTCCGTTGGGAGGCTGCTTCTGGGGTGTGGGTGAATTTTCGAAACCAAGAGCCAAAGAGCCTGTTAGGCAAAGGAAAATGGAAACGAAGTGGAGCATAGCGGATTTACCGATTGATAGATCGATGTCTTTCAGGTCGGGATATAATTGAGAGGATTTAGGATGCTTAGTGTTAACGGTTTCTATCGCAAGCCAGAATGGGATTATTCATTTATCAAACCGGGAGGGTCCTAGGTGGGCGCCAGTAGATTGAGTTCTTGGTTTTTCCACAAAGATGAGACGACTTATGATGGTTGATGGCTGGTGGCCCCTTGAGAGTGGAATTTCGAATGCCTTTTAACACTGAGAGCACATCCTAGCGTCGCAAAATCATTGCTATTGCAAGCGATTTGAGAGAAAGTGCAACGTATGAGCGACAAGCCATTGAGTGGAAAGACAGCAGTTGTATTTGGAGTTGCAAACAAGCGGAGCATAGCTTGGGCGATTGCCAAGGCATGGGCGGATGCCGGAGCAAAATTGATTTTTAATTACCAAGGCGAGCGCCTAAAAGATAACGTGGAGCAATTGGCTGCTACTTTTGGTGACGATGTTCCCCTCTATCCTTGTGACGTCACGAGCGACGAGGAACTTGATGAGTTTTTCAAGAAAGTGCAGGAGCACACGGACACTATCGATTTGGTATTACACTCGGTTGCGTTTGCTCCGAAAGAGGCGCTTGAAGGTGATTTTCTCACCACTACGCGTGACGCTTTCAAGACTTCCCACGACATTAGCGCTTATTCATTGGTAGCTTTGGCTCAGAGAGCTGCTCCGATGATGACGAATGGCGGCAGTATCGTGGCGATGAGTTATTACGGTGCAGCCAAGGTTGTTCCGAACTACAATGTGATGGGAGTTGCCAAGGCGAGCCTTGAGGCTTCGACCCGTTACCTAGCTTACGATCTGGGCCCGAAAAAAATTCGAGTAAATTGTATTAGTGCTGGGCCGGTCCAAACTTTGGCTGCACGTGGGATTTCCGGATTTGGCACTATGATTAAGCATTATGAAGAGCACGCTCCCTTGCAGCGTTCTTGTTCAACCGCTGAATTGGGTGCCACCGGGGTTTTCCTTGCAAGTGAGGGCGCAGCGTCAATCACAGGTCAGGTGCTTTACGTCGATGGCGGTTACCAGATCATGGGAATGTAATCTGCCAACAGTTCTATGATTGAATGGTTTTACGGCAAAGGAGGTCAGCAGTTTGGCCCGATCGATGAAGTCACTCTGAGTGCCCGCATCGCAACTGGTGAAATTGGTCCTCAAGACTTGGTTTGGAAGGAAGGAATGGATTCCTGGAAGCCTTTGCAAGAAATTCGTCACCTTGCTCCAAGTGGGAATCATCCTCAGAGCCAGGATTCGGAAGGCCTAACTCCCGAACTCTCCCAGTCGTCGTATGCGCCCCCCGCCGAGATTAAAGCCCCTGCGCTCGACGATTCCATCGTAGACGAAGTTCCCCAGTCGCCATATTCCCCCCCCGTTGAGGGAGTCGAGGGTGCCTCATATACCCCGGGACCTTCTTTACCAGTCACTAACGGTCTCGCCATTGCGAGTATGATTTGTGGTATTCTTTCTCTGATCTTATTTTGTTTTTGCGGGGGACTTTTTCTTGGGATTCCTGCGGTAATTTGTGGGCACTTGAGCTTGAATCAGCTGAATGCTCCTGGGAACTCACAACAAGGTCGAGGGATGGCGATTGCCGGATTGATTTGTGGTTACCTAGGCATCGCCTTTTTGATTATCATGATGCTGGGAGGCAATGGGAGTAGTTATCAGGAGATTTAGCGCTGGATGAGTCCTCCACGGGTTAAAGGGAAGTGGCCGTGCTGGGTATTGTTGATCCCGCTTTCAATTATGCTTTTGGCGATGGCTCCTTGGCTGAGTGAAAGAATGCCCAGCTGCCTGTTTCACAAAGAGACCGGACTCTTTTGCCCTGGTTGTGGTGCGACGAGGTCGGCGCTTGATCTCAGCAATGGAGATTGGTTTGGAGCGATGAGAAATAATGTCCTCTTTGTAAGCAGCCTTGGTTTGAGTGGAGTCTGGATTGTGGTGTCAGCAGTGAGTGAAAAATTTCCAGAGGTAAAAATATTGCGAGTTTTTCGATTCCGACTTCGGTTTCTTTGGTGGATTCTAGCGACGTTGATCGCTTTCACGATCCTCAGAAATATCCCGGCAATGGATTTTCTTCGGCCCGTTTCCCAATAGTGGTTAGCGATTGGACCGGTAAACTGGTGGAGCCAACTTTAGGCTGCGCTCTTTGACTTCTTTTTTTAGAACTTCAATGGCTTTTTCTAACTGAGGGTCCTTGCCCGAGCTCAGGTCTCCCGGTGTCACGTCGACAATGAAATGGGGGACTGCGCCATAGAGCTCCATGTCTTCGCCATTATGAGGGAGGAACCAGCCGCGGCCAGGTAGGCGCATACGACCGAGTTCGAGAATGGTTGCAGAGCCAGTAGAGATGACACCTCCAGCGGTCGGGATTCCAACGATTTTCCCCCGGTCGACAGTCTTGATGGCGTGGGAAAAGATTTCGGCATTTGAAAAAGAATTCTGATTGCAAATGACAACGATAGGCTTGTTCCAGCTTGCGTAGACGTGGCGATCCTGCGGGTAGCCGATCGCGCCGTTGCGGCCCACGGTATAAGCGTGCAGGGGTTGGGTTAATACGGTGAGCAGGTGATCACAGGTAAAGCCGCCTCCGTTGTCGCGAACATCGATAATAAGGCCGTTTTTCCCTGCCCCTCTTTCGTAAATATGGTGTTCAAATTTCTCGAATTCATCCCACATCATGCGAGCAACGTGAAGGTAGCCAAGTTTGTTCTTTGAGGCATTTTTCACGCGGGTATTTCGTTCGTCAAGGTGGGCCGATTGGGCAAGCGCTCGGGCTTGTGAGTAGCTAATCGGGCGGATGATTACCTCACGTGGTGCTTTATCATTCTCTCCTTTGACACTTAGGTGAATGTCACGATCAAGTCGTCCGTTGAGAGCCCGGGTCAGTGAAACATCAGAACGGATTATTTTGTCATTAACCTTTAAGATCCGGTCACCGATGTGAAGTCGGCTGCCCGGTCGGTCAGCTGGACCGTTGGGGTGCACGAAGATTACTTGATTTTTTTTGTCGAGGCGCGTGCCAAGGTGCGGGGTGAAACTGCGCCCTGCTTCGTCGAACTTCCATTGTTTTGGGAAGTCGTTGGGATAGAAACCCATGTGAGAGGCATTGAGTTCGCCTAAAAGAAGAGCCATGACACGAGCGTATTCGTTCGCAGTCGGCGCGTTTGCGGCCGCCAGTTCGTATTTTGTTCTGATCTTATCCCAGTCTCGATTATTGAGGCTTGCATCATAGAAACGATCTCGCAAAACCCGCCAAGCTATTTTGAAGCCCATCCGCTGGTATTGCGCTCGGTCTCGATCCATCGGGATGGTGAAAGAGTAGCTGGAAAGACGACCTTTAGTGAAGAAGGACGGAACCCCATTGGCGACTAAATAGATTTTGTCGTTGTCGCGGTAGCGGATGATTGGTCCGCTTGCTTTTGCCATAACTGTGGGCTTGGCGCCGGCTTTCGCTTCAACGCGGTGAATACTGCCACCACTCTGGAAGGTTAGATTTTTGGAATCAGGCATCCAATGAAGCCGGGAGAGGCTCATTCCGTTGAGGGGAATCCGTTGGATCCTTTTGTGTAAATCCTCAAAATCGATGGAATCTTTCTCTTCCTTATCTTCTTTTTGGGGCTTTTTCGTTTCGGCTTCCGTAGTTTCTTCCTTCTTTTCCTCTTTATACTGAGGGTCCTTTGACATGGCCTGACGGGCCGATTCGATCTTTGCGTCGCGATCGCTGCGGAAGTGAGTTTCACGCCTCAGATGAACGAAGAACAAATCAGTTTGGGTGGAATGACGGCGGCCGGCAAAGGCTAAGATCTTGCCATCCGGAGACCAGACAGGTGAGTAGTCACTGTCAGGATGTCGCGAGACGTTGATTGGCTCGCTGTCACCATCGGTAGCGGCAATGTAGATGTCACTATTGTAGTTATAATCTTCGACAGCGTATGCGATATGTTTGCCATCGGGTGACCAGACGTAGGAAGGAGAGTCCCAGCCCTCGATAAGCTTTCGGGCCTCCGAGCCATCGGGCTTTGCAAGAAAAAGGGTCCCGGGGTATTCCACATAAGCGATCTGTTCTTCGTTGGGACTTAGTGAGAAGCTAGATTTTGGCTTGGCCCCCTTGGTAATGGGTTCATGCTCGAACGATTCGGCATTCCACCAAAACTCTTTAGAGTTGGTTTTAGACATGCGCCAGTAGTTGATGATGACGCCATTGTCTTTCTTGTAATAGATGTATTTTCCGTTTTTGGCGAAGTAGATGTCAGATTCAAGAGCCGGAGAATGAGTCAATTGATTGGGTTCCTTGAGCACGGTGTCCATAGCCCAAATTTCACCACCTGCTTCAAAGGCCCATTCAAGACCAGTCGGGGTGACTGTGGCGTCACGAGTGGAGCGAAAAGTGAGGGTCTCGCTCTTGGGATGTTCAAGAGTTGTGCGGTGATAAAGATTGATTTTCTCTGGGCTGGCTTTTCCTTGGGTGGAGATTGTGTGGAGATCGAAAAGGTGGCGATAAACGATGGTTTTTCCATCAGCTGAGATGGCTGGGGAGAAGACACTGTCGTCCTGATACTGCGTGATTTGACGATCACTCTCTTTGTCGAACTGGTGTTGCCAAATATTATGTGCACCGGAGCGGCTGGTGACATAGTAAAAGGATTTTCCGTCCGGCGCCCAGATTGGGTAGCGGCAGCCAGTCTTGTCTTTGACGGGTTCGGTGAAGGTTTTCTTTGTCAAATCGTAAAGCCAAAGTCGAGAAGCTTGCGCTCCCTCGTATCCCTTTCGGTAGGTGGGTGCTCCATCGCGAACGATGAGGAGTTTTTTCCCGTCAGGGGAGTAGCGGCCATATCTAGCATTTGCATTAAAGATAATCTCTTCGTCTTTGTTTGGATTCAGGTTTTTTTCGATAAGGCGGTAAGGTCTTCGGCCGCTGTGATCGCGGTATCCGCGGACAAGAATTACTGGTTTGGTTGGGTGGAGATCCTCCAGAGAGCTTCCTTCCGAGTGGAAGGTGATTTGCTCTGGGATCCCACCTTGAATGGGGATTCGGAAGACCTGTTCTGAGCCGGTTCGATCGGAGTTAAAAAAGACAAACTTTCCATCCCGAGAGACCTTTGGTGTGTCGTCTGGTGCGGGGTGGTAGGTGAGCCGGCTCGCTTCGCCTCCCTGAGGGGAGCTGGTCCAAATATCACCGGCCCAAGCGAAGACCAGTTTCTTGGAATCAGGAGTAATGGTTGCGGTGGATTGGAGTTGGATTTGACCCATCCCGTTCGATAGTCCTCCAGCAAGCAGGGATGTTAGGAAAATTGAGGTTGCATTCATGCGGAGTCCAAAAGAAAGGATCCATGAAGGAGCAGACCATGTCGTTAGAAGCATGAACAAACCGTGCTTCGTTTTTTCAAAAAGCCAAGAGTGAAAGGTATTTCAGTTACGGTGTGTTCAAAAATTAAAATCGTTCGATCTCCTGAAACCGGTTGGATCAATGTTCGGATAGTCTAAAGGGGAGTTAGATTAGAGATGAGTTATGGTTTTCAGGAGGATGATTCTAGGCACAGAAAAACCGGGTCTCGAGAAGGCCCGGTTTTTTGAGATCTCGGAAGAGATCAGCTTTGAGATGCCAGTAGCTCTCTATGACACTGAGTCGCGCGCGCTGGCGGACAAGTAGTCGCGGTTCAGCTTTGCGATATGACTAGCGCTGATTTCCTTTGGGCAAACCGCTTCGCACTCGAATTGGTTCGTGCAATTTCCAAACCCTTCCTCATCCATTTGGCGAACCATGCCAAGGACTCGTTGATCCTTCTCAGACTGGCCCTGCGGGAGATGGTTGAGGTGCGAGGCCTTTGCAGAAACGAAGAGCATAGCTGAGGCGTTTTTACAAGCGGCGACACATGCTCCGCAGCCGATGCAGGCGGCAGCGTCAAAGGCAGTGTCAGCATCAGCCTTAGGGATTTGAATAGCGTGTGCATCTGGCGCCGAGCCAGTACGAACGCTGATGTAACCGCCGGAAGCAATGATTCGGTCGAAAGCGCTCCGGTTAGTGACTAGGTCCTTTACAACGGGGAAGGCATTCGCGCGAAAGGGTTCGATACAGATGGTTTCACCATCTTTAAACTTCCGCATGTGAAGCTGACAAGTCGTGGTGCCGCGCTCCTTGGAATGGGGGACGCCATTGATGGTCATGGAGCACATGCCACAAATTCCTTCGCGGCAGTCGTGGTCGAAGTGGATAGGTTCCTCTCCATCTTGGATTAGGCGTTCGTTAACAATGTCGATCATCTCGAGGAACGAAGCCGAGGTGGGGATCTCTTTGGCTTCGTAGGTCTCAATGCGGCCTTCGGATTTGGCGTTTTCCTGACGCCAGACTTTCAGAGTGAGGTTAAGGAGTGGCATGACTTACTTGTAGGAGCGGATGGAGGGTTTGACTTCTTCGAAGATGAGTTCTTCCTTATGAAGATTAGGTGGCTGGCCGGGTTCGGTATGCTCCCAAGCAGCAACATACTGGTAATGATCGTCGTGACGCTTGGCTTCCCCTGTCTGAGTGGTTCCGTCCTGAACCTCCTGATCAGCCTCGGTGAATTGGTGCTCAGTGCGGAAATGGCCGCCGCAGGACTCTTCGCGGGCAAGGGCGTCGTGGCAGAGGACTTCAGCGAACTCGATGAAGTCGGCCACCCGCCCGGCTTTTTCGAGTTCGGAATTGAGGCCACTAGCCGATCCGGGGATCCGAACGTTAGTCCAAAATTCGTTACGAATTTCGGGGATTCTTTCGAGAGCCTCTTCGAGGCCGGCTCGATCTCGAGCCATACCACATTTATCCCACACAAGGAGACCAAGTTCGCGGTGAAAGGAATCAACTGATTTAGTTCCTTTGATATCCATCAGGGACTTCAGGCGATCTTTTACTTCGTTCTCGACCTTTTTGAACTCGGGGTGGCTTGTGGTGACAGCACCCGGTTTTTGTTCGGCGAGGTAGACTGCGATTGTTGAAGGGATGACGAAGTAACCATCTGCGAGGCCTTGCATAAGAGCAGAAGCTCCTAAACGGTTCGCTCCATGGTCGGAGAAGTTAGCTTCGCCTAAGACGTGAAGGCCGGGGAGATTGGACATGAGGTTGTAGTCCACCCAGAGGCCACCCATGGTGTAGTGGACGGCAGGATAAATTTGCATCGGCTGCTTGTACGGGTTATCGCCGGAGATTTTCTCATACATCTGGAAGAGGTTTCCGTAGCGAGCTCGGATAGCGTCTTCGCCGTCGCGCTCGATAGCGTCCTCGAAGTCGAGGAAGACGCCGAGTCCAGTAGTCGCTACCCCGCGTCCTTCGTCGCAGCATTCCTTGGCTGCTCGGGAAGCAATATCGCGGGGGCAGAGGTTTCCAAACGATGGATATTTCCGCTCGAGATAGTAATCACGCTCATCCTCAGGTATATCGGCACCCGTCTTTTTGCCTTCGCGGATGGCTTGGGCATCTTCCGCTGATTTAGGAACCCAAATGCGACCGTCATTTCGAAGTGACTCTGACATAAGGGTGAGCTTTGATTGGTAGTCGCCGCTGACGGGGATGCAAGTTGGATGGATTTGGGTGTAACATGGGTTTGCCATGAAGGCCCCCCGTTTATGGGCTCGGAAGGCGGCCATGACATTACACCCCATGGCATTGGTGGAGAGGTAGAAGACGTTTCCGTAGCCACCAGTTGCTAGGATGACAGCGTCTGCTGCATGGGTGGTGATTTCCCCTGTGGAAAGATTGCGAACGACGACACCCTTGGCATGGCCTTCAACGACGACAAGGTCGAGCATCTCGGTGCGAGGATGCATGGTGACACCTCCGCTGTTGATTTCCTTTTCGAGCGCCTGGTAGCAGCCAATAAGAAGCTGCTGGCCAGTCTGGCCTCGGGCGTAAAATGTCCGCTTCACCTGAGCTCCGCCGAACGAACGGTTGTCGAGGAGTCCGCCGTATTCGCGGGCGAAGGGAACACCCTGAGCAACGCATTGGTCGATAATCTCAGTCGAAACTTCAGCTAGACGGTGAACGTTTGCTTCGCGAGATCGGAAGTCGCCACCTTTGATTGTGTCATAAAAAAGCCGGTGAACTGAGTCGCCATCATTCTGGTAGTTCTTGGCTGCGTTGATGCCGCCTTGGGCTGCGATGGAGTGAGCTCGGCGAGGGCTGTCTTGGTAACAAAAACAATCTACTTTATACCCAAGCTCGGAAAGAGTCGCCGCGGCGGAACCACCCGCGAGGCCCGAGCCAACGACGATGATTTTGAACTTCCGCTTGTTGGCGGGGTTGATCAACTTGGAGTCCATTTTGTGGGAACTCCATTTTTCGGCAAGCGGGCCTGATGGAACTTTGGAATTTAAGCTCATGGGTGAAACGGTTGGTCGTGGTTAGTTACAAGCTTCACAGCCGAAGCCGAAAAGAAGGATGGCGAGAGGAATGGAGATGAAGCCAAGGTAGATGACGACGGCGTAAGCCTTGGAAAGTAGGGTGATGGGTCCCGCGGTTTTCTTGGTGCGTAGACCAAGAGTTTGGAAGATCGAGGCGACCCCGTGGCTGAGGTGCGAGCACAGCAAGGTCATGGCAATCACATAAAAAATCACAACGAAAGGATTACTGAAACCAACGATGACCATTTTCCAGGCGTCGTGTCGCTCGGATCCATCTGGCATGACCTGCATCAATGAAGCGTAGTCTGTGCCAGCCTTGACGGTGAAGTGAAGGAGGTGAAAAATAATGAAGGCTAAGATCGTCAAACCACTCCAGATCATGATCAGCGATGACTTGGGAGCTTGGACGGTCGCCTGGTGAGAGTATTTTTTGCGGGCAGATTTATTTTCCTTCGTGAGAAGAATCGTGAACCAAAGATGAGCGGTAAAGCAGGCTAGCAGCCCGACTCGTGCAATCCACACTCCCGCGCCATGGAAAACTTCGTGGAGAAATTGGGCATAGTCATTGAAGGCGTCTCTCCCCGCAAAAATAAGCAAATTGCCGGTGAGGTGACCGGCCAGAAATAAAACGAGGGCAAGCCCGGTTACCGCCACGATGATTTTGCGGCCGATGGAGGATTTTACGAAGGCACACAGGGAGCAGGAAGGAGCACTCATAGTTCACGGAAGCACCCGGCGGGCGCTATTGAGAGGCTATGGCTCAACCGCGAAATGACAAGTGGTAAGGAGTCGATTTTCCCGATTCCATGGCTTTAACAGTTTGTTGATTAGAGAAAGCATGAGGGATGGGTCTCAATCCGAGACTTTTTTACGAATTCAGCTAATCAATTCCTTAATGATAGCTCCGCCAAATTGGGAGAGCTGTTTATAGCGGCCGGCGTGGAAATAGGTGAGTTTGTTGTCGTCTAGCCCAAGAAGGTGAAGGAGGGTGACATGAAAGTCCCGAATGGGGCGGGCCAGGTCGACGGCTTGGGCTCCGATCTCATCTGTTGCTCCGACGATTGCACCTTTTTTTACACCTCCACCGGCCATCATCATAGTCATGGCGTCGGCGTTGTGGCCGCGGCCAATAGAGTAGACGCCCCCTCGCATATTGTTGTCGGGGGTGCGGCCAAATTCGCCATTCCAAATGACGAGAGTGTCGTCGAGCATACCCCGTTGCTTTAAATCTTTAATGAGCGCGGCCCATGGTTTGTCGACAGCGGAAATTCTCGAGGAATGACCGCGCTCAAGGTAGTCGTGGCTGTCCCAACCACCCGCAAAGATTTGCACAAAGCGTGTGCCTTTCTCGACGAGCCGTCGAGCCATGAGGCATTGGCGGCCAAAGTCATGAGTGACCTTGTTGTCCATTCCATACATTTCCCGGATGTATTCAGGTTCTCCTTCAAGGTCGACGACTTCGGGAACTTCCATCTGCATGCGATAGGCGAGTTCGTAAGATTCCATGCGCGCGGTAAGGTCGGCGTGCTCAGGATGTCGCTTGGCGTGTTGATCGTTAAGAAAGGCAAGTTGATCCAAAGCGGCGCGTTGGTGAGCGCGGGATTTGAAAGGCTGTGATTCTAGATTTAAAAGAGGGGAGCCTTTTGGTCTGAGAGCTGTTCCCTGAAAGTGAGCTGGGAGAAAGCCGTTGGACCAGTTTTTTGAACCACCTTGCGGCAGGGCCATCTCGGTCATGACGACGTATCCTGGGAGGTTTTGGTTTTCTGATCCAAGGCCATAGGTGGCCCAGGCGCCAAGGCTAGGGTCAGCGCCAAGGCGGCTGCCGGTGTTCATGTGGAAGAGAGCCTCGGGGTGGTTCAGAGACTCGGCTTGGCACCCACGGTAATTGCAGAGTTCATCAGCCACTTCGGGATCAGACATGTATTTCCATTGATCACACATATCCATTCCGGATTGCCCGGCTTTTTTGAATTTGAAAGGAGAGCCGACGTAGAATTGGTAGTTTCCAGCAGCGAGGCCACGATCGTTTTTGGATTCGGTTTTGTGGAGCTGGGTAAGCTTGGGTTTGGGGTCGAATGTGTCCATGTGCCCGGGGCCTCCTTCCATGAAAAGCATGATGACATTTTTGGCCTTGGCTGGAGTCATGGGCTTCTTGGGGGCCATGGGGTTGGCAGTTACCTCGTCGGCGAGAAGGGATGAAAAGGCAACGGAGCCCATTGATGATCCAAGGCCGTAGAGAAATTCACGACGGGAATGTGCATCGGACAAGGGGCGGGAACAGAGGGGGGATTTCATAAGAAGATCGAGCTTTCGATTGATTGGCCAGTGCCAATCTTAGTAACTGTAAACGAATTCGTGTGAATTGAAGAGAATGAGGCAGAGGTCGGCAAGTGCCCGTGTCTTGGGGCTAACGTCGGAGGCCTGTGCGTCGCGTTCGTAGTTGCTGAAGACTGGAAGAATTTCCTGATAATCAAAAGTTTGCCCAGAGAATTCCTCAACAAGCGAGCGAGTGATTTCGGTCGGGTATTTGCGGGGTTTCGGGGTGTGTTCTGCGTGATAGATACGCATCTCCCTGACATAGGGATTAAGCTTAGCTTCTTCTTCTTCGCTGGCGTTCCGATTGAAGACGAGCTGGAAAGCCCGTTGGATTTGTTCGGGGAGCGTCTCCATCTCCTTTTCCAGGCGAAGAGCTAGTGCGATAGAGCGGTCTGTGAGGAGATCGCTGTTCATCAAGGTGAAGGCCTGTGGGGAGACGGAGGCGGAGTCCCGAATCTCACAAGAGTCGTTTGGGTTGGGTTGGTTAAATGTCTCAAGGAAGGGATCGGCGAGCCCACGTATCCGATAAATGTAAATCGAGCGCCGATTTCGTTGTTCCGGGGTTTTGTTTGGTAAATAGGTCGGGGCGATTGAGAATTGAATCATGCGTGGTTGCAGGGCAACCTCCATATTCATTTCGGGACGAATGGGGAGGCCCCCGGCCAGTGGGTTGAGTTCCCCGGTGATGTGAAGCATTGAGTCGCGAAGTTCTTCGGCGGTAAGGCGCCGGTTAGGAAAGAAAGCGAAGAGATGGTTGTTGGGGTCTTCCTGAGCGAGTTTATATTGTTCAGGATGGCGTCCTGATTGCTGGTAGGTTTTTGAGGTGAGGATGAGGCGATGAAGGCGTTTGATACTCCAGCCATTTTCTACGAAATCGGCAGCGAGCCAGTCGATAAGTTCCGGGTGTGTAGGAGGAGATCCCTTTACTCCAAAATTATTGGGATTTCCGGCAATGGGTTTATCAAAATGATACTGCCAAATTCTATTGACGATAGAACGAGCGGTAAGTGGATTCTTGGGGTGAGTCATCCATTTAGCGAGTGCGAGGCGGCGCCCATCTAAGCTCTCCGGAGTGGCAAAAGGGTCGTCTTTCGAGCTTCCGTTGACAGGAATACCTAGAGCGGAAAGAACGCCTGGGGTAATCTCTTCACCTGGCGCCTCAAGCGAACCTCCGGTGAGAACATGTGAGTCGGGCCTCCATTTTGAATCGACTTTTACGGGCATGCGAAGTTTCCGAGCATTAAGGAAATTTGGGACTGGTCCGTTATACACCGATTGCACCATAGGAAGGAATCGTTCACGTCGTCGATTCCAGATCCATTCGTCCTGTTCACGGACTTTTAGTTGTCCTTTTTCTGTTTCGTTGAGACCGACGTGGCGGGGTGGTTTTTGATCGACTGGATCGCTTTTTCGGTCTTTGAGATTCTGGTAGGGCAAGTTATGATTGGAGTACCATTCTTGGGCGTTTCTCTCTACTTTTTGCTGGAGGCGTTTGGCCTCAGAGTCAGCGAAATTATGAAGGACCTCAACCTGTGTCTTTTCCTCTTCAAAGCCAATCTGGTTATCATTCTTTTGCCATGAAACGTAGCGTTCGGCGAGTTGGGTTCCTTCGAAAATGGAATAGATACGATAGTAGTCTTTGGTCGGAAGGGGGTCGAACTTGTGATCATGACACTTGAAGCAGCGCATCGTGGTGGAAAGGAAAGTTTGTCCCACAGCATTGACGACATCGTCGATATACTGCTGACGGGCTTCGGGAGCCTTTACCATGGCGGGGTCCCAAGGGCCCATCCGAAGGAAGGAAGAGGCGATCATTTGTTCGGCCTCTTTCGCCGAGTAGTGACCTTTTTTGCGAAGATCTCTATATTTGACGCTGTCACCTAGGCGTTTGCGAAGGGACTTGTCGGCCATTTCATCCCCGGCGATTTGCTCCATGACGAACTCGTTGTAGGGTTTGTCTTCGTTAAAGGCGCGAATGACGTAGTCGCGATAGCGCCATGCATTTGAGCGCTCGTAGTCGTTAGAGAGCCCTCCGGTGTCGGCGTAGCGAGCGACATCAAGCCAGTGCTGAGCCCAACGCTCCCCGTGTTGAGGTGAGGCAAGGAGTCGTTCAATTAAAGCGAGGTAGGCTTTGTCAAAATCCTGGTTGGCGGCCGATCTGAATTTAGCGACTTCGGCTGGAGTTGGTGGGAGGCCGATAAGGTCATAGGAAACACGCCGAATAAGAGTGCGAAGGTCGGCTCGTGGGGCTGGTTCGTATTTTGAGGTCTTGATTTTAGCGCGAACAAAAGCGTCGATTGGATTCCCTCCTTTGATGGGAGGGATCGGTTTTTTGATTGGAAGAAATGCCCAGACAGATTCGGGCTTGTAGCGCCGGTAGGTCCAATCGTCCGTAAGGCCACCGGAAGTTTCGATCATCATACCGTCGCTGGTTACACGTTTGTTTTTTTCGTCCGCGAGGATCTTTTTCTGGGTCGCTTGATCAGGCCAAGGCGCACCATTTTCAATCCAGGTTTTAATGTGAAGGATTTGGTCGAGCGTGAGGCGATCATTCTCCTTGGGAGGCATTTCAAAGTCAGAGTCCTCCCATTTGATGACGGTCATAAGAAACGATTTCTTGGGATCACCAGGGACAAGGAGGTTCTTGATGAATTCTCCTCCTCTGAGGAATCCTTCACGAGTGAGAAGATTAAGTTCGCCGTCGATATCATCCGGGTCCTCACCGTGGCAGGCTGCGCATTTGGATAAGAGGATGGGGAGTGCCTTGAGCGTGGCATGTTCCGCTGGTGTAGTGGCCCAAGCGAAATGGGTGATAAGAATGAAGGTGATCAGTGACTTCATGGTGCAGAAGAATGGGTCACGAGGTTAACGGCCTTTCAGCTTATCAAAACCTCGTAAAATTTTTAATAATCAAACACATATACCCTATTTCAAATCGTGAATTACAAAGAAGACGAAGTTTTTTAGCTGACGTAAGCTAGACCGCCCCCTATCAAAATACCAATAGTCGGCGTGATTTTCTCCTTAGGCCCCCATTCTTTCGGCCAACTTTGGAGGGAGCTGGTCGGAACAGGACGAGAAGTAGGCCTAATCTTAGTTAGGCGAATTGGCTGAGAAAACGAGTATCGTTCTCGATCAGCAAGCGAATGTCTTTAATGCCATATTGAATCATAGCGAGACGGTCTAGGCCCATGCCGAAGGCGTATCCAGTAAGCTTACTGGGATCAAAGGCATCGTCACCTCGGCTTTCATTAATTGAGCTGAAAACAGCGGGGTCAACCATACCACAGCCTGCGACTTCGATCCATTTTGGTTTTTCGCCTCTGACTTGGAGTTTCACGTCAATTTCGAAGGAAGGTTCGGTGAAGGGAAAAAAGTGGGGCCGGAATCGAACTTCGGTTTTGTCGCCAAACATAGCGCGGTAGAAGAATTCTAAAGTGCCTTTAAGATCAGAGAGGCGAACGTCGGAATCAACATAAAGGCCTTCAAGTTGGTTGAAGACTGAGAGGTGAGTTGAGTCGATTTCGTCCCGACGATAGGCGGAGCCAGGAGCGATTATTTTGATAGGCGGAGCCTGCTTTTCCATGGTGCGGACTTGCACCGAGGAAGTGTGGGTGCGGAGGAGTTTGCCTGAATCAAAATAAAAGGTGTCGGAGTCGTTTCTGGCGGGGTGGTCAAATGGAGTATTGAGGGCGTCGAAGCAGTGGAATTCAGTTTCGATCTCCGGTCCATCTGCGAGTGCGAAGCCGAGGCGGCGGAGGATTTGAATGGCGCGGTCCTTGACGATCGTGAGGGGGTGGAGGGATCCCGTTGGGAGTTCGCGAGGCGGCATGGTGACATCTAGTCCTTCGACGGAGGTGGCGTCAGCTGCGTCCTGGAGGTTTTGTTTGCTGGTTTCGAGAGCGTTACTAATGGCTTGGCGGGCCATGTTTAGAGCAGCCCCGAGTTTTGGCTTGTCCTCGTTGGGTAAGTTGCGCATTTCAGCGGCGAGGGCGTTAAGGGGGGATTTTTTACCGAGGAATTTGACGCGGGCTTCTTCGAGAGCAGCTTCATTAAGGGCGCCGTCGATTGCGGCGAGGGCGTCGGTTTGGATTTGGGCGGCTTGCTCGGTCATGGTGAGGGGGAATTACGGGAAAGGACGGTGGTGGTCAATGATGGCTTTGAGCTTTGATCCTACGAATATGGTTGCTTGGATCTAGTTATGAATGGGAATATTCGTCCTATTGATCGAAAAATGGCCGTATCCTTGCGGATACGGCCATGAAAGTTTCTTTAGCTAACGCTAATCGGAATTTAGGCAGCCTTCTTTTCGAGGGCCCCTTTGGCTTGTTCCACGATTGCGGAGAAAGCGGCGGCATCGACGACAGCGAGGTCAGCTAGGACCTTGCGATCGAGCTCGATGTTAGCGGCCTTGAGGCCTTCGATGAAGCGGGAGTAGGTCAACCCTTCGTTCCGGACGGCAGCGGAAATACGCTGGATCCAGAGGCGGCGGAATTGCCCCTTACGCTTCTTGCGGTCGCGATACTCGTATTGACGGGCTTTGTAGACGGCGTCCTTTGCGTAGCGGTAAAGCTTGGAACGGAAGCCTCGGAATCCTTTGGCGCGGAGTAGAATACGCTTGCGACGTTTTCTACTGGCCGGACTGTTAGTTGCTCTTGGCATGGTTTCTTTTGGGTGAGCGGGTCGTTGGGTTTTAATTTCACTCCGATAGTCTCACTCGCTCGTGGTCCTTCCGAAGAAGGCTGGCTATCTAGAGGCCGCCCATTTGGCAGGCGGGGGCATCGTGCACGTGTGCACGGTAAGACTTACTTCATGAGTAGATTTCTCTTCACATTCGTAATATCTGCGTCGGAGACAAGCGTCGCTTTACCCAGCATTCTTTTCCGTTTCCGGTTTTTCTTCTGGAGGATGTGACGTTTGCCCTGTTTGCGGCGCAAAATCTTACCGGTACCAGTCACTTTAAAGCGCTTGGCGACGGACGATCTGGTTTTGGACTTGCAAGCTTTGCGGGCCATGGGAGCGGCGTTTTAGGGCTCGCGGTGCCGATTGCAAGATTTTTTGTGAAGTGACGGCGGCTTTTTTCTTCTAGGTCGATCATCGGCTCACTTGAATTGATCGGGCCGGGTGTGAGGGAAGACCCCTTATTTCGAGGGAAGAAACACCCTTTTGCGAAATCGACGATTATTCCGGAAAAAGGTGAGGCTTTTTTCATGAGGGTTGAGAAGAAGATCGCATGATTTTACTAAAGAGGGTTGGAGTGAATTGAGGAGGTTAGATTGGATGTGAGTTTTCCTGTAAATTCCTATCGATTCGCTTCGTTCGAGACGGTAGGAGTTTTGCATGCGAACTTCAGTGAAAAATCTTTTGAAAAGTGCGACGGCTCTGGACTCGGTGGAATTAGCGGGTTGGGTACGGACCCGGAGGGATTCAAAGGAGTTCTCCTTCATGGAACTAAATGATGGATCTTGTTTAAAGGGCATTCAGGTAATCATCGATTCAGGGACTCCTGGATCGGAAGAAGTTGGGAAAATGAATACGGGGGCTTCCGTAAAAGTCGCTGGAGAATTGGTGGAAAGCCCGGGTGAGGGACAGAGCTGGGAAGTTCGTGCGACCGAGGTGGAGTTGATAGGCGGGGTCCCGGATGATTTCCCTCTTCAAAAGAAGGGCCACACGCCTGAGTTTTTGCGCTCCATTGCTCATTTGCGTCCGAGGACAAATCTTTACGGAGCGACTTTTCGGATGCGGAGCCGTTTGGCTTATGCAGTGCATCGATTTTTTAACGAGCGGGATTTCACCTATGTTCACACGCCTGTTATTACCGCGAGTGATTGCGAGGGGGCAGGTGAGATGTTTCAGGTGACAACCAATGATGCGGGCAAGGCAGAGGAAGATTTTTTCGGTAAAAAGAGTTATTTGACCGTAAGCGGCCAATTAGAGGCGGAGACCTTTGCTTGTGCGCTTTCCAATGTTTACACCTTTGGGCCGACCTTCCGCGCGGAGAATTCGAATACCTCTCGCCATGCATCGGAGTTTTGGATGATTGAGCCGGAGATGGCCTTTTGTAATCTCGAGGGCGATATGGACCTCGCGGAGGATTTCATTCAATTTCTAGTGAAGGATGTGTTGGATAACAACGAGGGTGATTTGGAGATCTTTGCGAAATTTGTCGACAAGGGGTTGCGCCAACGGCTTGAGGGATTGGTAGGAGGAGGTTTCGAGCGGATGAGCTATACGGAAGCAGTTGAGAAGTTAATTGGATCGGGTAAGAGCTTTGATTACCCGGTTGAATGGGGGGTTAATTTGCAATCGGAACATGAACGTTACCTTTGTGAGGAAATCGTCAAAGGGCCACTCACGGTTTATAATTATCCAAAGTCAATTAAGCCCTTTTACATGCGAAAAAATGACGATGGGAAAACGGTAACAGCGATGGATGTGTTAGTGCCTGGAGTTGGTGAAATCATTGGTGGAAGCCAGCGCGAGGAGCGGTATGATTTGCTGAAAGCTGAGATGGAAGCAAATGACCTAAGTCTTGAAAATTACGGATGGTATCTCGATTTGAGAAAATATGGGACTGTTCCTCACGCAGGCTTCGGTGCCGGTTTTGAACGCCTCCTTATGTATGTCACCGGGATGCAAAATATCCGTGACGTCATCCCGTTTGCTCGGACGCCCGGGAATTGCGATTTTTAAGAGGAGGTTGTTTTACGACTTAGGACGATTGCGGCGAGAGCTGCAGCTAGAATTGCTGTGGATAACCAGGCCGGCAGTCCGAACCACATTAGAGCGTATGAAATGGTAGCTCCGGTGGCAGCGATAAGAGCATAAGGAAGCTGGGTTGCCACGTGGGAGGTGGGAGAGCATCCGGAAGCGAGGGCGGATACGATAGTGGTGTCGGAGAACGGGCTACAATGATCACCAAAGACAGCGCCGCCAAAGACCGCTCCAATCGTCATTGAGATCAGGCTCATGAGTTCATCTTCGGGAAGATCGATCCCAAATTTGAGGACAAGCGGAAGCGCCATCGGCATAAGAAGCCCGAAGGTTCCCCAAGAGGTGCCGGTCATGAAGGACATGACCGCGCCGATTAGGAAAATCACCAAAGGGACGGACATCGGGCTGATTTGATCACCGAGCATTGTCTTCAGAAGATCAGCCGTGCCGAGGCTTTTGAACATGCTGCCAAGAGTCCAAGCGCAGATCAAAATTATAAGGGCTGGAAAAAGGGAGGCCGCACCATCAAGCATGTGCTGCGGTGCTTCGGTTCTCTTACTTTTAGGAAAGCAAAGGTAGGCTGCGGTGAGGGCGACAAAGCCTGCTGCGACCATGGCGTAAGGGACGCCATCCGAGATGAAAGCGTTTTGCCATGACCAAGTGTCGCCGTCCTGCCAAAAGTAAATGAAGGTGGGGAGAGTGGTGACTAATACGATTAGGGGAAGTAAGGCGAGCCAGGGGGAATTGGCCTCAGGTTTTTTAGCCTGTTCATCAAGCGGGACCGGCTGAGCGTTTTTCATGGGACCAATTTCCCATGCTTTAAAAATGACAAGAGGAATGAGAATAAGGCTTAGGAGGCAGTAGGGATTTGCCGGGATAGAGTGGAAAAACAGGGCGGCTGGATTGACATCGAACGATGCCGTTTCCAAGCTTTCTTTAATGACAGAAAGTTGAGCTGCAATCCAAGTTGAAATGAAAGCGACACAAGCGACCGTCGCACTCGTAGAATCAATCACATAGGCGAGAAATTGTCGGGAGATTCGCAAACTATCCGTGAGTGGGCGGGCAACGCGGCCGAGGAGAACAGCATTTGCGAGGCCATCGAAGAAGCAGAGAAGCCCGAGGCCATAAACGCCAAAAAGAAGTTTCTTTTTCGGGTCTTGGCTTTTGTTGGCAAGGAGTCGGTTAAGGATCGTGGTGAAACCTCCGCCCTTTTCTAAAAGGGTGGCAAATGCTCCGAGCGTAAAAGTGAAAATAATCGCGCTGAGGTTCCAGTTGCTGGCACCGATTTTAGGGAAGAGGTGGTCTTCAAAGAGGCAGCGCATCGCAAGGACCGGGGACGGGCCAGCCAAAAGAAATGCCCCGGCGACAGTTGCCGAGAATAAAGAAAGAGCAGCCTGCCTCGTAATTAGAATGAGAGCCAAGGCGACGATCGGAGGTATGAGAGGGATCAAATCCACGCGAGAGTGAAGCACAGCAAATGAAAAAAGGCGACCGGTGAAGGTCGCCTTTTTGGAATCGATAAAAATGAGTGTTTTTATTCGTCCGTATCAGACTCGTCCTCTTCGTCCTCTTCGTCCTCTTCGTCCTCTTCGGAGGCGCCGCCACGCTTGGCGCGTTTAAGACGATCGGCTAGGGCGATTTTGGCTCTCTCGGCGCGAAATTGGACCTTATCGGTGTCGCCACTCTCAATGAAGTAATCGAGAACGTCATCAGCCCAGCCCCCGGCCTGGCTAACCATGGCGTCAACTACCATTCGTTGCTCCGTTTCACCGGTTGCGATGCTAGCAACGTCTTCCCAGTAGATGGCCTTATCGTCTTCATCGAGTTCGGGATGAGCTTTTAGAAATGAGACAAGTCCCTGGAAGGCTTCGGCGCGGATGCGATCGTCTTGTTCATCTGAAGCGAATTCAAACAGGGTGTCGAATTGGGAATCATCGGGCCAATTACGAAGCGCAAAGATCGCGGCAACTTTCATCTTTGGGTCATCGGCATCGAGGGTTTTGGAGACGAGGTTAGATGCTTCATCCCCACCGGCCGAGCCCATGAGTCGCAGGAGTGCGGTTTTAGCATCGGTATCAGCGGTATTGTTATAACTTCCCATGATCGCCTTGGAGTAGGCGCTTGGATCTTCCGAGGCGCTGATGACCTTGTTCAAAACATCGACAGCTGAGTTTTTGATCGAGGCATTTGCCGAGTTTGTGATGATGGTAAGCAAGCTTTCGAAGTTAGATGTCGTGGCCATTTGCTTAGCGGCATTGAGAGCTCCTTGTCCTGCCGCGGTGTCATCAGTCGTTTGGGCGAACTCGATCAAGGCCGGAAGGGCACTTTCATCGCCACGTGCTCCAACCACTTGAAAGAGTTTGACCCGAAGAGGACCTGTCATCGGCACGTCTCGGGCGTAGTTTGCGACTTGTGCGCTGATATTAACGTCGTCGGTTGCTTTGCCTATGTTGAGGGCTTGCAGGTAGGTAGGCCGACGATTGGTGTCTCTGACCTCGCTACTCACAAATTCGTCCAAGAGGAGTTGGACATCACCCGAGGACAAGGGAATATCGGTCGGGAGATTGTCGGGGTCGCTAAATGCCGCAACGATTTCGTTGATGCGCTCAGTTCTGGCGGTTTGATCAGATTTCCCTTTATAGATGAAGCCTGCGAGGATGATCCCCGCCGCGAGGGTGATGGCAATCATACCCTTCACAGCGTTGCTTACTCCTTGCTTTTTCATGGGCGCGACTGAACCGATCCCGACTCCTCCCGGCTGGGGCTGCCCCGGGATTCCTCTGGGTTGTGTCGCGGTGCCTAATGGTGCGGCAGTTGCCATGGCAGGAGGGGTTTGGGCTGTTGCGCTGAGAGGGACCGTAATTTGAGGCGTAGGAGCCGGCTGCACGGGAGCTTGCGCAGCGGGTGTTAATTGTATTGGAGCGGGTTGAACTGGAGCGGGTTGAACTGGAGCGGGTTGAACTGGAGCGGGTTCGATGGAAGCCGGTTCCACGGCAGCAGGTGCTTGTGCTGCCGGTGCTGCTGTCTCCAGTTGAATTGGAGCTGGCGTCACTGGCGCGGGCTCGAGGGCGGGCGGTTGCACCGGAGCTGGTGTTACTGGCGTGGGTTCCAGAGCGGGCGGCTGCACCGGAGCTGGCTGAAAAGGAGCAGGTTCTGCGGGAGCAGGTTGGTTTGGAGCCGGAGCTGCGTAAGCCGGAGCTGGTGTCACTTGCTCGAGATTAGGCTCAGTTGGCGCGGGCTCGAGAGCGGGAGATTGCATAGGAGCTGGCGCGACAGGCGCTTGAGCTGGTGTCAGTTGAACGGGAACAGGCTGCACCGGAGCAGGCTCGACGGGAGCAGGCTGAGCTGGTGCCGCCTCCTGTTCTGGGATGATTAGCCTAGGGCGTTTAGTTTGTATCGGCTGGGGTGCAGTGGTGGGGTTCACTGGAGCAACCGCTTCTTCGGGCTGCACATTGCTTGCAGGAACTTCAGGTGTTCCAGGTTCGGGATTAGTTTCGTTCATAAGGAATTGGTTGAGAGATTCTCTGGCGTCAGACGGGCGGTTGTCAATCGTTCGCGAAATATGCCACACAATCAAATTGCACAGCCGGATCGTTAGATCGAGTCGGCTTTCAGAGATATTGTTGACTTTGTGCTGAAGATAAGACGTCAAGTCTCCCCATTGGAGGGTAGGTAAGAAAGAACTTTGTGTAATTGCCCGAAAACTAAGGAAATGTGTTGTTTCCGGAAAATCACAATTGCGCTACTGGATCTGTTTGCTAGAAGAACATCGATGTCAGGAAACGTTGATTAGTCGATGGTTCCAGCAGCATCCAACCCTCAAAAAATGCAGTTTAGCCGCTGTAGCTCAGGGGTAGAGCAATTCACTCGTAATGAATAGGTCGACGGTTCAATTCCGTCCAGCGGCTCCATTTTATAAGGGTTTTAGAGGGGAAAAGAATGTGAGGTGACACTTTACGGTAACACTTTCGGCCCAAA
>ENA-ORDA01000058-ORDA01000058.1-marine-metagenome-genome-assembly--contig:-NODE-58-length-104836-cov-5.249296_pt1 | contig 104836 bp, 78 predicted proteins | sample MGYA00237778_ERZ508506 | MGnify/ENA primary metagenome ERZ508506 (study PRJEB26177, sample SAMN06267891) | marine metagenome | isolation source: Monterey Bay, California, USA | place: Pacific...
GATCGGAATAGTCCGTTGAGGTTCAACACGAACGTAGTGAGAATGGTGGGCCCAGTAGGACTTGAACCTACGACCAATCGATTATGAGTCGGATGCCGTTTTATCGGTGCGCTGTATCGGTTTCTCATGCCTGTTATGAGAGCGGCCAGTGTGGCCGCTAGCTGTTTAAACTGGCCAGCTCTGATTCCAATCGTTTCTTTGCGGTGCCCCGAGGCTTTGCAAGCCGAGCAATGCCTAAATACACCACCGGTGTCAGGTAGAGCGTAAAAATCGCCGCCAAGCCTAGTCCGCCAAAAACCACCCAGCCCACGGCCTCTCGGGCTTCGGACCCAGGGCCCGAGGCTAATATTAAGGGCAGCGCCCCCACAATCGTTGAGACCAAGGTCATGGCGATAGGGCGCAGTCGGGTGTGGGCGGCCTCTGTGATCGCTTCTCGAACTGAAAGGCCTTCATCCCGCAGCTGATCAGCGAACTCGACGAGTAAAATGCCGTTTTTCGCGATCAAGCCAATAAGCATCACTAACCCAACTTGAGAGTAAATGTTGAGGGAGGTGCCCGTCATAAACAGCGCGAAAATAGCAGCGGCGAGTCCGAAGGGTACGATGGTCATAATGACCACAGCTGATGTGACACTTTCAAACTGTGCAACCAGTACTAAAAAGACCACCAGTAGCGCAAAACCATAGCTCATCAGCGTGTCTCGGGTGGCCTCATCGAGAGCTGCAGCTTCACCGCGGGTAATTATCGAGACATCGGCAGGGAGTACCTTTGTTGCCAGCGTCATCAGGTCATCAATAGCCGTTTGTAGGGCAACGCCGGGTTGCACCTCAACGTCAATTTCGATGGCGCGCCGTTGTACTCGTCGATCTAGCTGACCGGCGACACCACGTTCGGCGAGGGTTACGACACTAGACAGTGGAATAACGGCATTACCGTCAGTGCGGATATACAAGTTAACCAAGTCACTAGGATCATTGATTTTGTCGGCGCCGGCCTCAAGCACAATGGGTACGGTTTGATCATCGACATTAAGATCGACGACCCGAAAGCCATCGACCATAACTCGCAGAGTTTGAGCCACATCGTCAAGTGACACATTTAAATCAGAAGCACGTTCACGGTCTATTTGCACCGAGAGTTGGGGCTGCGACGGGTCGTAGCTCACTCTCGGCCTGCTGACGCTATCGAGCTGCTCACGAATGGCGTCGCTGTAGGTTCTCGCCGAGGCAAACAAACTGTCGTAATCAGTCCCCAGCAGCGCGAGGCTAATACCTCCGGTAGAAGCGCCGCGAATATTGAGCGAGTTACCGCTAAAAATTCGTGTTGTCATGCCAGGGATATCGGCAAATAAAGGTTTAAGTTCGGCGGCAATTTCCTGTTGAGTGCGTTCTCGCTGATCCCAGGGCACCAGTCTGGCATTGATGAAAACGATATTAGGATCCCACCGGCCAATTACAGTGTAGAGGCTCGCGATTTCACCATTGTCGATAAGGGGTACCAAAATATTTTCTAATTGATCGCCCTGGCGTTCAACGTATGCCAAGCCAACACCATCGGGCCCTCTGGAAAAAATATTCAGCGTGCCGCGGTCCTCCGAGGGGAGTAACTCTCGATCGAGCTGCCAATATAAGGCGCCGGCGGCGCTGGCAGCTCCCATACAAACAAACAGAGCGATAAGCGGCCAACGCAACACATGGCTCAAGCTTCGATCATAAAACCCGCCTAGGAGTGCTCCCAGTGCGTCAGCTCGGCGGGAGCGCGGATTATGCGCGGCAAGTTTTGCCATAGCGGCGGGCACTAAACTCAAGGCCACAAAAGAGGAGACCGCAACTGCAATAGCGAGCATCAAGCCAAACTCGCGAAATAATCGACCTGCCGTTCCAGGCAAAAAGGCAATAGGAATAAAGACCGCTACGAGTACGGCCGTGGTCGCAATCACTGCAAAGAAGACACGGCGGGTGCCAACTACCGCGGCAACGCTCGAAGGTTCACCGGCAGCGCGTCTCCGCTGCACACTCTCGAGAACCACAATGGCATCATCGACGATTAGCCCTGTCGCCAACACCAAGGCGAGCAGGGTGAGAATGTTAATAGAAAAACCTAGCAGCCAGCAGGCGGCCATCGTACCCAACAATGAAATTGGTATGGCAATGGCGGGAATCAAGGTAAGCCGCATCGAACCCGAAAACAGCCTGATGGTAGCAATGACCACCAACACAGCAATCCCCAGGGTGAATAACACCTCTTTAACAGCACCGCGGATGAAGACAGCGTTATCAGAAATGATAGAAAGTGAGAGGTCTTCAGAGCCAGCATTGATGGCATCTATGGCTGCTTTAACTCCGTCAGAAATTTCTATCGTGTTTGATCCCGCCTGCCTGACAATACCAATACCTACAACTCGTTCGCCGTTGAGGCGCACAATACTGTTGGCATCTGCTGGAGAGAATGTCACACGGGCTACATCGCCCACCCGAATGCCATTGCGTATCACCAGAGACTCGATATCTTGCTCTCGAGTGACGGCAGCGTCAGCGCGAACTAAAAGCTGCTGTTCGCCGGCTCGGAAGCTACCCGCAGGCACATCCAGTGGTGCCCCTCGAAGTACATTTGCCACGTCGGTGACTGTTAATCCGTAACTCGTGAGTCTTAGGGGGTCTAGAATGACTCGAAGAATCCGTTCCCGCGCGCCAAATAAAGGAACATCTGCAACCCCGGGGAGGGAGATAAAGCGCGGCACAATATCTTGTTCTATACGCCGTGCTAGGGCTTCTTCATTCAGGTTGTTGCCTGTTACCGCAATTCGGAGGATCTCGTCTCCTTGTTGATCGGCTTTAAAAACCGAAACCGCTTCAATGGCATCGGGGAGTTCGCGCTCAATGCGACTCACCGCTTCTCGCACATCTGAAGCTGCTTTATCGACGCTGGTGCCCGGGCGAAATTCGATCCAGATACGCGTATTGTTTTCTTCGCTGGAGGAGTTGATTTCCTGCACGCCCGTGACTCGCGCTACAGCACCCTCTAAGAGTCGAGTTACTTCGGCATCCATTGTTTCTGGCGATGCCCCAGGGAGCTGCGCCCGGACGGTCACCAATGGGCGATCAACATCGGGTAACTCCCGCACCTCAATCGCCATGAGGGCCGCAATCCCTGCCATGGCAATGAGTAAATTTAATACCAGAGTAAGAAGCGGACGTTTGACTCCGAGTTCCGGAAGTCCTCCACCTAAACCACCGCCAAATCGATCACCCATTATTGGGAGCGTCCGAGTTCGACCTGAGTTCTGCTGCAGTTCTAGAAGTGGTCTGATCCGCGCTCACAGGGTTGAGGTCTTTCAGTGTTGCGCCAGCTCGTACTGCTTGAACGCCCTCGGTGACGACGCGGGTACCCAGCGGGATATCAGCTTCTATTAAGATTTCCCCCGCAAGGCGCTTCACCAGCTGAACATCGCGTCGCACCGCTTTGCCCTCTAGCGACGTCCAAATATAAGCGCCATCAGCGCCCCATTGTACTGCGACATCGGGGACTGCTTTAAAGGCGCCCCGTTCTGCGCGAACACTGATTTCAAATGCCATGCCCGGTCGATACTGATCCGATGCATTATCAATAGCAGCCCTGGCGGTGAATGCTCTCGATGTCGGGTCGATTCTTGAATCGACTGCAATAATTTCTCCTGAAAGCGGTTTATCTGCACCATCCCACAATCTTACTTCCACCGCGGTGCCTGATAAGACCTTACCCACATAGACCTCCGGAACCGCAAAATTCACCAGAAGTTGGCTGCGGTCGTCGAGGGTTGTGACTTGAGTGCTGGTATCGATACGGTCGCCTGAGTCGATCTCCGTGATACCGACGACACCCGCAAAGGGTGCTCGAATAAAACGTCGGTCCAGGCTAACTCGAGCTTGATCTAGCGTAATGCGCGCGGTGTCGGCTGTCGCTATCGCGGCGTCAACCTGACTCTCTGGAAGATTGGTGTTCTCCAGATTTACCTGCTTGTACCGCCGAACCACTCGTTCAGCGTCAGCCAGTTGAACCTCTGCTAATTCAACGGCTAGGCGCTCATCACGGTTGTCGAGCTCGAGCAATGTTGCACCGGCATCGACCCAAGTGTTGGCATTGAGGTGTACTGCGCGAACGATGCCTGCAGCTTCAGGATAGAGCACAACGCTGTGTATGGCTCTTGCGGTACCAACCGCTTGGATAGTTTCGATGAGTGGCTGCTCGACAATGGCTTGGGTGACGACATTGGTGACACTGCTACGCTGCCGAAAACCCTGAGCTCCGTTATCGCGGTCGCCGTCGGTATCACCGCAACCCGTGGTAACAGCCGTCCCCACGACACTTAAGCACAACAGGAATACAGCTCGAACCTTCCGCGTGATGCACGTGTCAGGGGGTGATTTGGAAGCTTTGGCAGGCGTTGAAGCCATGAATGGGGCCCTCTATTGATCCTTCTGTATACGGACGGGCATGTCCGCAGGATCCATAATTCCGAGGCGCCATAATACCATCGACACAGTTGGTTTGGGGGATGTGGGCCAGGTACCGAGGTTAAACCGCGTGTCGATAAAAATCCTCAACCCGAGCGTGCCTTTTACGTACGTTTAATCGCCTTTCCCCTTCAAGGCTTTGGCCTGGGTAAGGCGTGGCGGTATCGAAAGCGTTTCTGTTTTATAACTTACCCCTGAGGATTGGAATGGGCGTAACCGGGTAAAATAACTTCGATCAGGTGTGGGCCTCGTTGTTGCATCGCATCAGCAAACTGCTGATCAAAATCAGCCACGCTCTCTGAGCGGCGAGCAGTCATACCCATACCCTGTGCGATGTGTACCCAGTCGATAGTAGGATTACTCAAGTCGAGCAAAGATCGTGCTTTTTCAGAGGGATTCACCACACCCACGCGCTCCATTTCAATATTAAGGATGGCATAGGAGCTGTTGTTGAGAAGGACAACGGTAACGTCAAGATTTTCTCGGACCATAGTCCACAGTGATTGCACGGTGTACATGGCGCCGCCGTCTGCCTGCAGGGCAATAACCTTTTGATCAGGGCAGGCTACTGCTGCTCCAAGGGCTAATGGTAATCCCTGACCAATAGCACCTCCGGTGAGCATGAGCCACTCGTGGGGAGCCGAGTAGCCGGTGTAAGCAAAGGCTCCCATACCATTGGTAGCACCCTCGTCAGAAACGATCGCGTTTTCGGGAAGGTGGTTGGCGATGACTTTACCCAGCTCCAACATATTCATTGGTCCGGGTTCCAGCGTATGGGTGGTCGATGCTTGCAACACTTTTGGAGATTGTGGTGCGTCCAGAGCATCGGCGAGTCGGGTAAGGGCATCTAGCGCGTCATTGCGCACGTCGGCAAGAGTCAAGACATCGGTCGCATCCGAGGGGAGATAGCTGGGCTTGTCGGGGTAGGCAAAAAATGAAACAGGGGCCTTAGAGCCAACCACTACGAGGGTGTTTATATCTTGTATAAACTCAGCGGCTTGCTCTCCAAAATAAGGTAACCGTTCAACAGGAACTCGGCCTGCCCCGCGTTGTATTCGCGCACAAAACGTTTCGCTAATAAGGCGAGCACCCGTCGCTGCGGCGATGCGTCCTGCCTGCCACAATGCATCCGCTCGAAGTGCCCGGCCCCCGAGGAACAGAGCGCTAACATCACCGCGGCGTAATGCTTGCGCGGTATTGGCGATGGCCTCATCGGTGACGCAGGGCGTCGCGCCTATTGACGCTACCGGTGGCGTTGCGGCCGTTTCTGACCAAGCGTGATCGGCGGGTGCAATAAAGCTTGCGATTTGTCCCGGGTAAACACAGGAGGCTTCTAAAGCTTCTACACCAATTTCGGCGAGTTGCTCGGGGCTTTTAGAGTGCCCAATCCAGTCAGAGACGGGGGAGGCGAATCCGTCAATGTCGGAGGTGAGCGGCGCGTCGAATTTGCGGTGATAGGTAGCGTGGTCCCCAATCATATTAATCACTGGAGAGTGGGCGCGACGGGCATTGTGCAGGTTTGCAGAGCCGTTACCGAACCCGGGACCAAGGTGTAGCAGCGTTAGGGCGGGTTTGTCTGCCATTCTCCCGTAGCCGTCGGCGGCGCCGGTGACGACGCCCTCAAACAGACCAAGAATGGCGCGCATTCGGGGCTCGCCGTCGATGGCCGCGACCAGTTGCATTTCCGAGGTGCCGGGATTGGCAAAACAGACTTCCACACCCGCGTCTGCCAACGCTTCAATCAATACATCTGCACCTGTCACTCGAGCTCTCTCTGTGTTGTTAACAAAGGTGGCATATTAGCATTCCACGCTTTTAGGTGGGATTTAAATGATTTCGATTGGTGTCATTAAATTTGCTGGCGTTGTAGTTTAATTGAACTTCGCGTATGTTTTTCTACGCTTCGGAATCCCTTGATTTACGCTTGCGGATTTTTCGGCATTGCCTGCGCTTCAGCGAGTTGTAAGCCCCGCTGTGGGCATTGACTGCAGTTAGCCTGATGCACGCTAATCACGGCTGCTTTCTTTTGCATGGGGGCTTTGTCATACGGCGCCGAGTTTTTTGGAGCGCTTCTTTTAACAGTTGAAATGCTGGTAGCCGCTAAGGTCTCAGCAACAGTTCAGATCTTGGCTGAGTGAGCCTAGACGTGCTTTCTGTGTGCAGGCAGTAAAACGATTAACATTGAATAAGCAGTGTATTTTAAAACGAATAGGCAAGGGCCCCATCATGATTCCAAGAACATTATTCGATTCCGAGCACGAGCAATTCCGTGAGTCTTTTCGCCGATTTTTGGAAGCAGAAGCGGTTCCACATTACGACCAGTGGGAGAAGGATGGCGAGATAGATCGCAGCCTGTGGACGAAGGCAGGCGCTCAGGGGTATTTATGCCCCACCGTGTCTGAAGCTTATGGTGGCGCTGGCGCTGACTACCGTTACAACGTCATTGTGGGAGAAGAGCTGTCTGACTTGGGCATGGCGGGTGTCGGTTTTATTTTGCACTCGGATATTGTGGTGCCTTACATCGAAAACGTCGGTAATGAGGCACAGAAGCAGAAATTTTTGCCTAAATGTATTTCTGGGGAAATAGTCACGGCTATTGCGATGACTGAGCCCGGTACCGGATCAGACTTACAAGGTATTCGCTCATCCGCCGTCGATTGCGGCGATCACTATCTTCTTAATGGTGCCAAAACCTTTATCAGCAGTGGTCAGCAGGCCGATGTGGTTATCGTGGTGTGCCGCACGAATGACGCACCCGATGCCGGTGCAAAAGCCTTTAGCCTATTATTGGTCGAGCGCGGCATGCCCGGCTTCGAGCGCGGCCGCAATTTAGACAAAGTAGGCCAGAAAGCGGCGGATACTTCAGAGTTATTTTTCAATGATGTGAAGGTTCCCAAGGAGAATTTGCTCGGAGAGGAAGGCATGGGGTTTATGTACCTGATGCAGGAACTACCTCAGGAGCGATTGACGATTGCCGCCTCTGCAGTAGCGGCAACGGAAGCGGCTTTGACAATGACGGTGGCCTACGTCAAAGAGCGCTCGGCGTTCGGTAAGCGCATTGCTGACTTCCAACACACGCAGTTTCAATTGGCTCAGCTCGATGCTGAGGTGACAGCAATGCGCACCTTCGTCGATCGCTGCGCTGAATTACATTTGAGTAAGGCGCTTAGTGCAGTCGACGCCTCCAAAGCAAAATTACTCGCGACAGAATTGCAGTGTAAGGTAGTGGACGATTGTGTGCAGATGCATGGCGGCTATGGCTATATGACCGAATACCCTATAGCCAGAGCATATGCCGATGCACGGGTACAACGTATTTACGGCGGTACCAGCGAAATTATGAAGCTTATTATTGGTCGTGATTTGCTAGCGGCCTAGAGCGACACTGGTGAAAGCTAGCTCAGATTTCGGCTAAACAAACCCTCTAAAAACATTAGGAGTTTTCAATGTCCCAAGGACCACTCGCGGGTGTCAAAGTTGTTGAATTGGCGGGCATTGGCCCCGGTCCCTGTGCGGGGATGATGCTGGCTGACATGGGCGCTGAAGTCACCGTAATCGAGCGACGATCGCCAAACGCCAATGCGGCCCCAACCAGTCAACAGATGGCGGCGCATACGTTTTACAATCGGGGCAAACGTTCAGTAGCTGTTGACCTCAAAAATCCTGCCGGTGTTGAGCTGGTTCTGGAACTGGTGGCTGACAGCGATTTATTGATTGAGGGGTTTCGTCCCGGTGTTATGGAGCGCTTGGGGCTGGGCCCTGATGTCTGTTTAGCACGCAATCCTCGTCTGGTCTTTGGTCGCATGACCGGCTGGGGTCAAAGTGGCCCCTTGGCCCATGCAGCAGGACACGACCCCAACTATATAGCCCTTAGCGGTGCGTTGTGGCCGGGCGGCAGTACAGACCGTGTGCCCTCCGCACCACTCACATTGGTTGGGGATATTGGCGGGGGAACCATGATCTTAATCTTTGGTTTGCTCAGCGGCTTGTTCCATGCTCAAAAAACTGGCCAAGGACAGGTGGTCGACGCTGCGATTACCGATGGTTCGGCGTACATCTCATCACTGCTGCGCATGATGCACAACACTGGCCAGATCAGCGATGAGCCAGGTTCCGGATGGGCAGATTTTGGTGCGCCATGGAACGATACCTACGCTTGCTCTGACGGCCAATACATTACAATTTGCCCCCTTGAGCCGCAATTTTATGGCGACCTCATTGCACGTTTGGGGCTTGGGGATGATCCTTTATTCGCGGATCAGTGGGATAAAACGCAGTGGCCCGCTGGAAAGCTGCGCATGGCCGAATTATTTGGCGAAAAAACCCGCGACGACTGGTGTGCTTTGCTCGAGGGTACTGACGTCTGTTTTGCGCCTGTGCTCAATTTAACCGAGGCGGTCGAACACCCACACAATGTTGCGCGGGAGACTTTTATTACCCGCGAGGGAGTGGTTCAGCCTGCGCCTGCACCGCAGTTTAGTGTGACAAAGCCAACCGTTGGGGCGTGTCCGGTACCGGGGCAGCACACTGCGGAAATTGTGCAGGCGTTGGGTCTAGATGAGGCCAAGCTCCGTGACAGCGGTGCCATTTAGACACACTGGTTACACGGGGGGTGGTTGCTGATTTGACGTCGGCGACCTGGATTAGCTGTTAAAGCGCATGTCTCCAAGGTAATCGAGCTTGCCCAGAGTGACACCGAGATGGCGCAATATCGCGTATGTTGTCGCGGCGTGAAAATGCACGTTGGGTAGGGAAAAGCTCAGTAAAAAGCCCTCAGTTGTGAAAGGCATCTCACGCTGCCCAACCCGGAAAACCATATCTTTACCCATCAGTGCGTTAATGGTGTCTGGATCTTGCTCGACAAGGTAGTCTTCAGCTTCTTTAAGCAGCTCTTTGAGCTTTGACCATGAAAGGTCGGTAACTTTTGGTGGTGGTTCAAATAGTCCCGCCTTCATGCCCTTGAGTGCGCCCAGAGAATGATGCCAAACAGAGATGACCTGAAAAGAGAAGGGCAGCATGTTGTCTCTTAGCTGAAAATCTAGGGTCGACTCGAGGTCTAATATGTTGTCAGCGGCCGCTTCTTCGGCAAGTTTGAGGGTTTTTGAAACAGCTTTTACCGTTTGCAGATACGATAAAACACTGGCGTCGTATAGGTTAATTGACATTGATAGATCCCCTGCGACCAAACGATTAACGATTAACGAAAAGTAGTAGACACGGAGCATACTATGGAAGCGGCAACAGAACTTAGCGGGCACGCACATTATCCGCGCCTTTTTGCGCCACTGGATCTGGGTTTCACGCAGCTTAGGAACCGCAGCATTATGGGGTCTATGCATACCGGCCTAGAAGAAATGCCCGACGGTTTTGATCGCATGGCTGCCTTCTATGCCGAACGCGCAGCGGGTGGCATCGGTATGATTATCACGGGTGGTATCTCACCCAACGAAGAGGGCGGGATTGTTGTTAAAGATGAGCAGGGTAATCCGGCTTTCTCCGCTTCCAAGCTCAATAACGCCGAGGAAGCTGAGGGCCACCGGCGGGTAACCGATGCGGTGCACAAAGCCGCGCCTGAGGTAAAAATTTGCATGCAAATTTTGCACATGGGCCCCCTTGCTTACAACGAGCAGCTTGTCGCTCCCTCGGCCGTTAGGTCACGCATTGGAGCCTACACGCCTCTAGAACTCGATGAGGCCGGGATAGAGAAGCAAATAGCCGATCATGCAAACTGCGCCAAATTGGCCCAAGGCGCTGGCTATGATGGTATCGAAATTATTGGTTCTGCAGGTTATCTGCTGTCGACGTTTTTAGTGGAGAAAACCAATCAGCGCACCGATCAGTGGGGCGGCAGTTATGCCAACCGTATGCGCTTTCCTCTCGAGGTTGTGCGCCGGGTACGTGAGGCCGTCGGTAACGAATTTATCGTGATCTTTCGCATTGCTGCGATGGATATGTTGCAGGGTGGTATGAGTTGGGATGAGGTGGCTGAGCTTTCTCGAGAACTCGAAAGCGCTGGTGTCACCATGATCTCAACGCACTTTACTTGGCACGAGTCTCAGGTGCCTACCATAGCCACCATGGTTCCCCGTGCCGCTTTCACCGGGGTTACCCATCGAGTGCGTAATGAGGTCTCGATACCGGTAATCACCTCTAACAGAATTAATACCCCCGACGTCGCCGAATCGGTGCTGGAGCAGGGGGATGCCGATTTAGTTTCTATGGCGAGACCCATGCTGGCCGACAGTCAGTTTATGCGTAAGGCTGATGCCGGTGCAGCGGACGAGATCAATACTTGTATTGCCTGTAATCAGGCTTGTTTAGATCACACGTTTAGCTTTAAAACCACGTCTTGCTTGGTAAACCCCCGAGCGTGCAACGAGACACTGCTTAACTACAATCCTACTGATAATCCCAAGTCGGTGGCGGTGGTGGGCGCAGGGCCTGCGGGTTTGGCATATGCAACCGTTGCGGCAGAGCGAGGGCATCGTGTGACCTTGTTTGACGCCTCAGCCGAAGTGGGTGGGCAGTTTAATTTAGCCAAGCAGGTGCCTGGTAAAGAGGAGTTTCACGAGACAATTCGCTACTACAAAAAGCAGCTTGAAAAATTAGGTGTCAACGTAAAACTGAATACCCGGGTCGATGCTGACACTATCGCGGCGGGCAACTTTGACCACACGATGGTTGCAACAGGTATCGTCCCGCGCCAGCCCAATATCCCGGGCATCGATCACCCGATGGTAATGGGTTACATCGATGCTATTAACGGCACTCGACCCATTGGTAAAAAGGTGGCCGTCATTGGAGCAGGGGGCATTGGCTTTGACGTGACCGACACCATCACTCATGACGGTCCCTCGGCGGCCGTTGATATCGATGTGTTCGCGAAGGAGTGGGGTGTCGATTTTGAGAATCATCCTCGGGGTGGTGTGACGGGCGTGGAGCCTGTTGTTGCTAAAGCCGATCGCGAAGTCTGGTTGATGCAGCGCAAGGAGACTAAAGTCGGCCGAGGTCTGGGCAAGACGACGGGCTGGACTCACCGTCTTACTCTGGGGCGCCGCGGCGTTAATATGCTAAACAGCGTCGAGTATGTGGGCATTGATGATGGTGGCTTGCACGTATTAATTGGGAATCAGCCTCGAACCCTAGACGTTGATACGGTCATTATTTGTGCAGGCCAAGAGCCTCTTAGGGCCCTGCACGATGAGCTGCAGGCTCGTAATATTTCGTCTGAGCTGGTGGGGGGGGCAGAAGAAGCACTAGAGCTCGATGCCAAGGAGGCGATTAATCAAGCGAGCTGGCGTGCTGCAGCGATTTGATGGGACTACACCCAAAGCACCAACAATGATGTGCGCTTCACATGTGGTGCTGCAGATCCCGTAGGATCTAGTTCCCACTGGCAATGGTGTAGCGGCGCTCTATCTGCGCCGAACGGTCATCGCTACGAAACAGGGCTTTGTGTAAGACTTCGTTCGCGAAGTCTTCCGTCTGGTCATGAAAGTGAGGGTCTAGGGGGTCATCAAAATGGTTACCGTATTGATGCGTTCCTTGAATGCTTTGCTTGCCATCGGCGTCCCAGCGGACTAAGTAATACAGCCCATCGCCTCCCGTTACACGATTAAACGTTTTATCTTCACCGCCCGGCGCTGCGTAGGCTGCTCTGAGCGTGTCAGGTCCACCTGCCATGGCGTAGTGGGTGTCGCCGCGTCCGTGCCGATTGACTTCGCCCCAAGTCGGACGCAGTCTTCCTGTCATTTCAACGACTTGTTGAGCACAGTCTTTTAACGTTGCTTGTGGGTCTGGTATTTCAGTGCCTCCGCTCTCTGAGAGCCATTCAGCCGCAAGAATACAAACGCCCAAAGGTGCATTTTGATTGCCTTTATCGGTCGCGCGGTCCCACTCCCTAATCGCTCGCTGAGCCTCCAACATTTGTGGGTCGGTCAGCTGCAGTGCAATCACCTGACGGAGAAAATCCATTCCTCGATAATTTTCGTCATAAACATGGTCGTGTTTGATGTCTAAAAGCTGCTGCTCTGAAACGGTGCTGTGTTGGGCAAAAAGCGAGAGTCCACGTACAGCGCGATTGGTCATGCGGGTTTGCCAGCCGCCATTGGGCGCGACGCTACTGGGGTCAGGATTACTTCCGGCCTCGGTAATGGCGAAGGGTGACTGGTTCGTACTGAGTAGGAAGCCTGAATCAGGGTTGGTGACCTGCGGCATCATTCGGGTGTCGTAGTAGCTTTTCCAGATGAGATCAGAGCGGTCTCCCGGCAGATATTGTGACCAATCCCAGCCGGGGGCGCGTTTCGGCATTTGCGCATTATGGATGAAGTGAATGTTGCCGGCCTCGCCCGCGAATACGAAGTTGAAGCTCTGAATATGATTCAGCGCCATGGCATCCTGCCAAGCTTCAAAGCTCCGTGCGCGGTTCATGGCCCGCCATTGCTCGACTTGTTTTAATTCGCCCATGCCCGCATAGCGCACAGCATAGGTGCCGTGAGAGGTCTTCAGCACGGGGCCGTGCACCGATCGATAGACGGTTTCCGTGACAGACCACGGAATAAAACCCCAGATAAGCACTTTTATTTTCACGGGTTTTTGTTCCAATTCCAGCCACTGTCCGTCAAGTCGGTATCGGTTCTCATCCTCTGGGTCGACATCTAAAACGAAGACATCGACAAGATCGGGTTTATTGACCGTTGCTCCCCAAGCAATTTCCGGTGTAAAGCCCACTCCAATAGCGGGGGCGCCGGGAAACAGGCCTCCCATTACATTGAGGCCAGTCTCAGACTGGAGGTGTGCCTCGTACCATGCCACCGGGCCGGTCAATGGTTGATGGGAATTAATCACCAGCATCGTCGAGCCGTCATTGCTTCGCTTGGGTCCTACGGCAATAGCATTGGAGCCGATGGGCTGTTCGTTTAGCGTGACGCTGCCCGCGGTAGCGATCGGGCGGGCCCGAGTTTCTCCCAACAATTCGGTCACTGTACTTTGGAAGCCATAAAATAGCGGGTGTCGCAGCATGTGACCGGCAATAACATCCTTACCAGTGACGGGTAATACATCGAGTGAAACCGCCTCCGGATGTTCCTCGGCATAGCGGTTTATGCCCGCCGCATAGGCTTCCACGTACTCCCGAGTTTCTGGCTTTAAATCACTTTCGTAGCGCAGCTCAAGATCGTCCCAGAGTCCTAGCCAATGGACTACGTAATCTTGCTTGGCGGCGTCTGGACCGAAGAAGCTCCCTGCGTTACCTCGGTAGTAAGGGATCATGGCTTCGATAACCTTCCAGGTGTCTTCAGCCATTGCGTAACCCAGTCCATAGGCAGCATCGGCGTCCGTAGCGCCCTTAATATGCGGCACGCCCCAGATGTCTCGCTCTATTGTTGCTTCCCAAGCTGAAAGGGAGGCAGGAAGCCCAAGCAATGCTAGGGAAAAAATGAGTGGCGCAAAAAACTTGTGCATATTGACTCCGAGGTACGGGGGTTCTTCTGTCTGCAAAGGCTGTTTAGGTACCCTACCGCCAGGCAGCGCTGCGACCAGAGAGGTTGCGGCGTTCGGCGTATTAGCAACTACCTAACTAGAATGATTACGAAAATTATGGGGGGCTAGACCAAGTTTGCCCTGTAATTTAAGGATTCGCTGGTGTCGATGTGACGGCACCAATGGTAACAGGCAGGTCAGGCCCAGCCTCGGTTTCTTTGGTAAGTGGTGCCGCGTTTGATCGGTTTGTTCTATAGTGACAACGAAACGCGCCGGGCTCTATGGGGCCCCAGCGCTCAATTTTTGAGGAAAGTCATTAACAGTGGACCTTATTCAGCTCGCAGTTCCCTTTTTCTTGCTAGCGATGGCGTTTGAGCTTGTTTTTGGCATCGTTCGGGGCCGGAATACATATCGCTTAAACGATGCTTTCAGTAGCTTGATGTTGGGAATTCTCAGCCAGGCTCGAAAGTTCGTAGTGCTTGGCGTGGGGGGGCTTGTTTATGCCTGGGCGGCAAAACAGACGGCGATTACGCAGTGGTCAGTAGATTCCCTTGGGGCTTGGGTGATCGCATTCGTGCTGTACGACCTGTGCTACTACTGGCAGCACCGAATAGGTCACGAACGACAGTTTTTTTGGGCAGCGCATATTGCTCATCATCAGAGCGAGGATTACAACCTGTCTACCGCTTTGCGCCAGACCAGTACAGGGTTTGTGTTGGGCTGGGTTTTTTACGTTCCCTTGTTTCTGCTGGGTATTCCCGCCGAGATGGTGGTAACGGTGGGGGCACTGAACCTTATTTATCAGTTTTGGGTGCACACACAGCATATTCCCGAGCTGGGTTTGATGGAGCGGGCATTCGTGACGCCTTCTAATCACCGCGTCCATCACGCTCAGAATGATTGCTATCTGGATCGCAACTATGGCGGCGTGTTTATTGTTTGGGACCGTCTATTCGGCACTTATCAACGGGAATTACCGAACGAACCCTGCGTTTATGGTATCCGGGGCCCTATTCGAAGTTGGAACCCCCTCGTGGCTTTGACGCATGTTTATAAGGATATGTTTGATGACATGCGTCGAACTACTCGCTGGTCGGATCGACTCCGGGTGTTGTGGGCGCGCACGGGTTGGCAACCCAGCGATGTGCGTAGAAGGTGGCCGCGTGAAAAAGCCGACCTTACACAGTTCGAGCGTTTTGACCCTCAAGTCTCCATGCCCCGAACGGTTTACGGAGGTTTGCAGTTGCTTGCCGCGACGGCATTGCTGCTCTGGGGGCAACTAGAGCCTTTGTCTCCCGAGGGTTACTGGATATGGTGGCTGCTGCTGGTCTGGACGGGAATCGTGACTGCCGGCTGGTTACAGCCATGGCGTTTTTCGACATTGTGTTTGCTCGATCTACCGCGTTTGATCGCAGTCGTATTTGCTTTGGCCGTTGTAACGCCGAGTGAGGGCTGGCTAATCGCGGCCTGCGCATGGTGTGCGGCTAGTTTGGCGGTGATAGCGTGGGAATTTGGACGCAGGTCGCAGGCCAATGCCGTCGAGGTTTGAGCATTCTGGGCTCGACCTAGGTCACTTTTCTGGGTAATGGGCTTGGCGCATGATTAGCGACAAAAACTTGCGTCCTTAAGCGCGCACAGGGCAGTTGCTATAGGTGGCGATTGGACGTTTCAGGGCTTTGTGGTGACCCTCTTGGACCCTCGACGTGCCCAGCAATTGCGGGCTCCGTTGATCTGCTGCTTGCGGTGAGAGCTTGAGTGGGGTGGTGGTGCCCATCGGCACTACCTTGCCCCAGCTCGTCGTCTTTAATTAGAGTGTTGAAATATACGCGGCAAGGTTTTCGATATCGGAATCAGCCATGGGCTTGGCGACTGGCCACATCATGGCAGACTGCCCGCCACGTTGCTCTCCAGCGCGATAGGCCGTTAATTTCATTGCAATATCCGAACCGGGCTGCCCTTGTAGTTGAGGCCCGATGCCGCCTCCACCATTGCCACCGTGACAGGCGACACATTGACCATAGTATTTTTCACCCAGTGCAGCTGGGGAGGCAGCCGCTAAGGCTTCCTGTTTTACGCGTTCAACATCAGCAATGCTGCCACCATTCTCGGCTTTCCAATCGGCGTAGCATTCATCAATGCACTGGTTTTTGTTGCCACTCCAGCTAGGGTCATTATTATTCATGCCCGCCCATATCAGGCCGGAGATTACGAGCATAAACAGGAGTATGGCGAAATTGCTATTCATCGTATTACGGGCTCCAAAGGGCTAGGGATCGTGAAATTCTGCGCGGGGAATATTAAAGGGTTTTGACGGTAAGTAGAACCCATGACCTAGGCACTATTGCCGAAGCGTAAGGGTATCGCCTCGTTGAACCATTTCTAAGTGCTTTAGAAATGACATGCCGAGTAAAACCTGGCCAGTGGCAAGCCCCGGGGCGATTTGAGCGGGCACATTATTTTGCTCAATGGCTCCCAACTGCACCGAATTGAGTCTTGTCAAAAAGCCTTGGGCGGTGCCGTTAGCGGTCCTCGTCAAAATAGATTGACCTCGCGGTGCCCCGGTTCGTTGAGCTAACTCAGGTGAAATCGCGACACCAGTAGCACCGGTATCGAGTAGAAATGTGACACCAACACCGTTAATAGTGCCGTTGGCGACGTAATGTCCCATACGGTTTCGCTCGAGAACCACCTCGGTGCGTCCGTCCTCGCCTCTACTGGAATTCACGGATCTGTTGGGGTTGCTTCGGTCATCTAGCTTGCCCTGAAAAAATGCAGTCATCATGCCGAGAAAGATGATCCAGGCAATAATTGCCATGCCCCGGCTGATTCCCCGAGTAGACTCAGGTTCAGAAGGTGTCTTTGCTGATTGTTGTCCCAAAACAGGGGATTCCTTGTATCGTGCACAGTGTCACCGGACCGACTTTACCCCTTTGCGTGCCGATAATCAGTTGTGGCAAGGGAGTCTTGCCGTCGCATCTATTAGGGCTGGCAGTAGGGCTAGTACTAAGGCGAGAAGTTTGCGCTAGATTGATCGAATTTCGCTCCTCTTTCGTACTCTGACAGTATTACGATACCTAACGCGTTCTACAACCGGAGCAAAACCGGGGAGCGTCGGATTGGGGGTATGTAGCAGCGCCCGTGCAGGCCAGAGAAGGGTTTTCATTAATCTCTCGAGGCATTCTGCAGAGCGGGCGGTACGTGCCAATAAATGTGTATGAAAAATCGAGGTTTACTATGTCGTACCCGTACGTTGGCGAGCAAAAAGTTCGCTTTGCAGACACGGACGCTAATGGCCATGCTTATTTTGCAACCTATTTGGTCTTAGCCGATGAGGTGTCAGCAGACTTTTGGGCGGAGCTTGGCTGGGACTTCAACAAAATTCATGAGCAGCCGACGCTCACGTTTACAGTGAACGCCAACATCGACTTTGTTAGCGAATGTTTACCGGGCGACTGGGTAGATGTTGGTGTTGCTTTTACTAAGCTGGGTAACAGTAGCCTAACCTCAGAATGGGAAATGACAAACCGGCGAACGGGGGAGGTCGCGGCTCGAGGAAGTTTTGTCAGCGTTTTTGTCGATAAGAGTGATCGAAAACCGTGTCCTATTCCTGCGGCTTTGCGTTCGGCAATCGTTGCGCTGCAACCTGAGTTAGCCTAATGACGCATCCGGTTATTCCCGAGGGTAATCCTCAGGGCAAAGGGCTCGTTCCAATTTTAGACTCGTTAAATGCGTTGCAGCCCTGGTCCGTTGATAAAAAGTCCGGAGAAGCCATTCTCAGGGATTTTTGTCTTTCAACACTGGTATTGTCGGCCCGGTTCGATTTTAGGGTGGTTCCGGGTAAAACCTACTTTCTGTACCGACAGGACGCAGGCTGGAGATTGTCACTGATTTCTCCTCAAGAGTGGGGAGACCGCTTAGCGGGGCGCTGGGTAGCGCGGTGCGACCTGCGCACCGACATGACCTGGGATGTCAATCTCGCCCCTGAGGTTGCTGAGGATTCAGAGCTGGTTAATGCATTAGAGGCGCATTTGCGTGGCTTTGTTGAAAGAATTGACGGTGCAGAAAGCCTGGAGGCAGCGTTGCCGGTCTATGAACAGCAACTTCCGTATCAGCAACGAATGATGGCGACTGCACTGTCTTCGTCGCTGCAAACATCTTTGCTGTTGTCCGGACTATCGGGCCAGTCAGGCCAGGCCTGGTTGGGCAACGGCGAATTAAAAACGCTGTTGCTGCGTGCCGAGTAATCTGAAGTCGGCCTAGATGCGCAGTCTTGTTGCCCGTGGCACTCGCTTTCAGCAGCCTAACGTGGAAGCGGCGCACGATCCCTAATGTCTTTTGCGTCTAACTAAAAGCCTTGAACGCGTGTCAATGCCGCAACATGCTGTGGGTTTTGGGTCGCAATAGGATCCTCTATGACACGCGTTGAATTAAGCCGCCGGCTCAGTGCTGTAATACCAAATGCTGCACTGGAGGTCGTTGCACTTCCTGAGGTTCCGAGGATTCGGCTCGCGCTGCTGCAAGAGTCTTACCCCCAGCATTTACTCGACAGCGACACAGTCGTCAGCATCATGAATACCCCAATGTATTGGGCGTTTTGTTGGGCATCTGGGCAGGTGCTGGCTCGATTTATCATGGATAATCCCCAGTATGTAAAAGGGCGCAGAGTGCTAGATTTTGGCGCCGGTTCGGGTGTTGTTGCAGTGGCAGCCGCAATTGCGGGCGCAAAGGCGGTAGTGGTCTGCGACACTGACCCACTCGCGCTGCTTGCATGTGCCTGTAATGCAGAGTTAAACGATGTGGTGCTCGAATGTGCCCCGTCATTGGACGGCTATAGCGGTGAAATCGATACTATCTTGGCTTCTGACGTCCTTTATGATCGAGCGAATTTGGCTTGGCTACAGGTATTTCTTGACCGCGCGCCTTCAGTGCTGGTCGCTGATTCACGAATACGGAACTTCGGGGCTGAGAACTATCGGCTGCTGAGTGCTAGCAGCGGTTACACTTTTCCCGACCTCGATGAATCTCAGGAATTTCGGCAGGTAAAAGTGTATCTTGGCTCTCGATCTTGACGGGTTGTTCACGACCTACATAACAGAGGCTTTTTATGTCTAATCCCGCGTTCGTAAGTGTCCCCTGGGTTCTAGCCAATTTTGAGGCGCCGGGGATTAGCATTATTGATGGCTCTTGGCACATGCCTGCCGCCGGGCGAGATGCTCGCGCTGAATTTTCGGAGAAAGCACTTCCCGGTGCCGTGTTCTTCGATATTGAAGAAGTGGCAGATACTGCGGCAGAACTTCCTCACACCTGCCCCACGGCAGAGCAATTTGCCCATGCCATGCCGGCGATGGGCATAAAAAACACCGATTTTGTTGTTATCTATGACACGCAGGGCTTGTTTACTGCGGCCCGAGTTTGGTGGTTATTTCGTCTGTTTGGGCATGAGCGGGTGGCGATTATGGAGGGCGGGCTGCCGGCATGGGAGGCCGCTAACCTGCCTACGAGCCCTGGGGAGGCCCCTGCATTGCAAACGGAACCTTACTCGGCAGCTTTTAATGATGCGCTTTTTGCCTCCTATCGAGACGTTGATGGTGCTGTTAGGGCGCAGGATGTCACTATTTTTGATGCGCGGTCGGCAGGGCGTTTTTCTGGTGCAGAACCCGAGCCCCGACCGAACCTCCCGAGTGGGCATATGCCCGGTGCTATTAATATTCCATTTAACCTGCTGATTGAATCGGCGACCGGTGGGTTTAAATCAAAAGATCAGCTGCGCAATATTTTTGGCGATTCCTTATCCATCGAGCAGGGCATTATTACGACTTGCGGTAGCGGTGTAACGGCCTGCGTGCTGGCTTTGGCTTTGTATCACTTGGGCATCACAGCTCGAGTGTACGATGGTTCTTGGACTGAGTGGGCCAGCCAACCAGATGCTAACATCCGTGTTTTGAGCCCTTGAAGTTCACTGAGCAGCGTGGCCGTATTTTGGTGTAGGCTTTGGTCTGTTGGTGCTTACGACATTTTGAACACGCCACAGATATGGAGCGCCGTCTAGGTTAATTGCTGGATGAAGGTTGAGTCTTTGAAGAAGCAAACTTTCTGTCGAATTTGTGAGGCAAGCTGCGCACTGGAGGTATCCGTCGAAGCCGGTGCTGTAGCGCGCATAGAGCCGCGTAAAGGGCATCATGGAACCCTCGGCTTTGCATGCATGAAGGGGTTGGCTCAGGGTGAGATGTATAGCTCACCTGATCGCTTAACAACACCTCTCAAACGCGTAGGTGATCAATATGAACCGGTGAGCTGGCAGACAGCGCTTCAAGAAATCGGCGCTATTGTGCGCGCGGAGCGCAAGGTGAGTCCCCATCGGGTTGGCATGTACGTCGGGACAGCGGCAGGTTTTAGTTTGCTGCACCCCATTTTTGCTCAGGGTTTTATGGAGGGTGTTGGCTCGCGCAATGTTTATAGCTCAGCAACGCAAGATTGCGCACATCGCTTTGCTGCAGCCCAAGAAATCTATGGTTTCCCGTTTACGCAACCCTTCCCTGATTTAGAAAAGCTTGAATTTCTACTGATTCTCGGGACCAATCCGGTGGTTTCCAAATGGACGTTTCTGCAAGTCGCTCATCCGGTAAAAAGGCTTAAAAGTATTGTAAATCGGGGTGGTCGAGTTGTGGTTGTTGATCCTCGAGAGACTGAGACCGCAAAAGTAGCCGGAGAGTATCAGGCTATTCGCCCCGGAAGTGACGTGTATTTTCTGCTCAGTTTCTTACACACACTGGTTGATCTTTACCCCCCGGTAAAAACATTGGACGCACAGTATTTTGATGGCATCGACCAACTCGAGTCGCTTGTCAGCGATTGGGCCCCAGAACGTACTGCCTCGATAACCGGTATTTCCCCAGATCAATTAAGAGATCTTGTTGGTGCGTTTTGCCGCGCAAAAGGTGCTGCCATCGCGACGGGTACGGGATTGGGTATGGGGGGGCAGGGCACCCTAGCTCAGTGGTTGGTTGAGGTCATCATTGCGCTTAGTGGGAACTTGGATCGGGAAGGCGGTCACTTGATCGGTGAGGGAATCTTTGACTTCGCGGCCTACGCCAAGCGCAAGGGGTTGTTTGCCCGAGATACGCGCTCTAGGGTTGGCGATTTTCGCAGTCTCAATGGCGCCATGCCGGGCGGCATATTGGCTGATGAAATTCTGACTCCGGGAAAAGAGCAGGTTTCAACCTTATTTGTAACGGGGGGCAATCCTTTGATGACAATGCCCAATGCCGAGCGCCTTCGTTGTGCCTTCAAAAAGTTGAAGCTTCTGGTCGTGACTGATATTTATTTAAATGAGACGGCTAGCTTGGCAGATTATGTCCTTCCGGCGACTTCTCCGTTAGAGCGACCTGATCTGCCCTTCGTTTTTCCGCTGTTTTTAGGCTTGCAATCGATTCCCTATTTGGCGGCAACTGAAGCTGTACTGGCACCTCCCGGAGAGACTCGCGACGAGGCAACAATTTACACACAACTGGCGTCAGCCAGCGGGGTAGGACTGTTTGGTTCCAAGTTGGTTCAGCGCGTTTTGAGTGGCCTCACTTGGCTGGGCTCATTGCGTGGTCGGGGTTTCCCTCAGCGCTGGCTGCTCAACCGCATTCTAAAATTTAACAAGGCACCCGGTTTTCAGGAGTTGCTCGATCATCCCGATGGGTACCCGATGGCCAGCACCAAGCCCGGTAGTTTTTTGGGGAAACGCGTTACCACCGAAAGCGGTAGAGTACAGCTGGCACCCCCAGATTTCGTGGCACAGTTGGCAGCGCTAGCAACACCCGATAGCGATACCGCAACGCCGGGTTACTTCAGACTGATCTCAAAGCGACGCCACAACACGCACAATAGTTGGACTCAGAACGTGGCTTCTTTGACGCGAGGCGATAACGAACAAACGAATGTGGCTTATATGAACCCAGCCGATTTGGCGGTCTTAAAGCTTTCAACAGGGAGTGCTGTTGATATTAGCTCTGCAGCGGGCAGGATCCGCTTGCCGGTAGCGGCGTTGCAAACCTTGGAACCGGGCTTGGTCTCAGTACCTCATGGGTGGGGGCATCAGCATGCTCAAGGACTAAATATTGCCAACAAGCTGCGGGGAGCCAACGTTAATATTCTTGCATCTGATGGCCCTGAAGGCCTGGAGCCGCTTTCGGGCATGGCGCACTTGACGGGTATTCCCGTGAAAGTAGTGGCATCTCAGGAACCTGTAAACCCCAATAGCTGGTCGGGTATTTGATCAAATGGTTGCTGTTATTTCGCGAGATCTGTGCCACCACATACTCAAGGAAGCGCTAGCCAGAGGTGGTTCAGGATCAATGTGCGAAGGGGAGTTTGATGAGGCTACTTGAAGCCTGGGTCACTCGCTGTTTCGCTAATCCATCAGCAACACTGCTGTTGCTGATGGGCATTACCGTAGCAGCCGGCGTCTTTGGAGCGAGTCAGTTCCGTATTAATTCTTCAATGGATGAAGTGATACTGCCTCGCGAGTCAGAGCATTGGTTTAGTGATGACGAAGCGTTAAAAACGAATTTTCCCCAACTTCGTAATTTGACCATCATTGTAGTGGCAGGTGCCGAGGCCAAGCAGGTCTCTGAAGCGGTTGATACGGTTTTGGCTGGTGCCCCCGACTTTGTAGAGCGCAACCAAATCGCGATCCCGATGCGGGAACCCGCGATCCGTAATGCGCTGGCGTTTTATCTCGACCGTCAAGATTTTTCGGCGCTGATTGACGGCGTACAACCATTAGTGACGCTCAGCACGGTACTGCAGGGAGAAGGTGCTCTGACCGGTACATTGGGTGTGCTCGGTGTAACCTTGCCCAATGATACGCCTTCGGTGTTGCTAGATCTCTTACAGGGCAAAGCAACCACGTTAAAGAACCTAGAGCTGGTCGAAAATGCCGAGCCAGCCATGGTCAGCGCCTATGATGGTTTATTTTATGAGCTGATTCTTGTCAGTGATAAGCCCGATTTTGATGCGCAGTTCCCCGGCGCTGAGATTGTTCAGAATATAGAAGCTTGGATTGCACCAGTGGTGGCGGCCTACCCTGCGTTAAACATAGCTTTGACGGGTGATATCGTGCTCGCCCATGAAGAAATTTCAGATGCTCTTGCTGGGGTTAAATTGGCGGCAGGGTTATCGACAGTATTTCTCATATTGGTGTTGGCGCTGGGTGTAAGGTCGGGGGTTTTGACCGCAGGCATGCTGCTGCTCGTCGTTATCGGAAGTATTTGGACCCACGCTTTAGCGATGATTACCGTGGGTCAATACAACACCTTGTCCCTCGCCTTTCTGGTCATGTTCTTTGGTTTGGGTGTCGACTTTGGATTGCACTACGGCCTAGCAGTGCGCGAGGTCCGAACCGAAAGTAATGCCGTGGCAACGGCGGTTCGCAATACGGGTGTTGCTCTGATGCTGTCGGCGGCAACAACGGCTTGGGCATTTTTGTCTTTTGTGCCCACCGAATACCAAGGGCTTGGTGAGTTGGGGGTGATTTCAGCCGGCGGTATGCTGGTGGCCATTTTTCTTACAGTTACCTTGTTGCCGGCACTGTTTGGCTTGCTGGGTTTGCCGGACAACGCGCCCTCTAAAGGACACCCATTTAAGTTCCGATGGCCTAGCATGCGGTTAACTTTGGCTATTTGGCTGGTATTAGGGGCAACCGCCACATTAAAAGCGCGCGATGCCCACTTCGATTACTCGGTCGCGGGGCTGCGCGATCTTGAGACACCGGCAATGACGTTACTTGATCGACTGCAACGCGGTGGCTTCAGTACCGATTACAGTATTTCCACCATGGCTTTGCCGGGCGATTTGCCAGATTTAAAAGCACAGCTTATCGAATTAGATGCTGTTGGCTACGTGAGATCTATCGCAGATTTTCTGCCTCAGATCGATCACAAGGACCGTGCCACAGAGCTGGCTCAACTGCGCGAGGCACTAGATCTTGTTTCAGAATTTCCAGCGCTTGAACCTCAAGTTGCAAGAGAGCAATTAGCAGTACTGTTAACAATGCCGGCATTACCCGAGGAGATTTTAGATTTAATCACTTTGCTGCAGGGTTACGATGATGCCCAGTTAATTGCCCTTGATGGAGAAATCCGTGAGGCAATTTCGCAATGGCGAAAAGACCTAGAGCCACTGCTCACAAGTGAACCTCCTCAACTCAGTGATTTATCGCAACAGTTGCGAAGCCGATGGATTTTACCGGATGGACGTCATCGACTTGAATTTGGACCTGCCGCGCCGACACAAAGTAGAGAAGGGTTGAACACGTTTGTCAGTGCGGCAAACACCATTGTGGATAACGGGGGTGGCCGCGCAGTCATCGAGTACGGTGTGGGGAGCGTCGTTGTTAGAGCCTTTCAGCAGGCCTCAATTCTGGCGGTGCTGGGCATCGCCCTATTGTTAACGCTTTATTATCGAAATTTGATTATGCCCATGGTCGTTATTGTTCCATTAATGCTCACAACCGTATTAACCTTTGCGGTTATGGAGTGGGTAGGGCTCTCTCTCAACATGGCTAACGTCTTAGTAGTGCCGCTCATTTTTGGTTTAGGTATTGATTCAGCGATTCACATTGCGCACCGTTATCAGACGTTGGGTTCTGTCGAGCGCCTAATGCAATCGAGTACTCCAAGAGCGGTCATGCTCTCAGCCGTAACGACGGTGGCAACCTTTGCCTCTTTGATGACAAGCACCCACCGAGGTGCGGCGTCCTTAGGTCAGTTACTGACTATCGCAATTCCGATTATGGTGATTGTGACCTTCTCCTTGGTGCCGGTTTTGATGAACTATTTCGGAAGATTCACCGAACGCCCTCTACATAATTAAAAGGTAGCTCCACCATGCGTGCAATTTGGCAAAGACCCCATCCAGAGATACCCAAGTCTGAGGCCTTAGTAAGGGTCACGGTGGTTTACATGATTGCCTTGTTTGTCGCGGGGCTGGTACTCATTTTGTCAACGGCTGAACCTTTGTGGCGCGCACTGTGGGCTGATTTAGTCGCAACATTGGTCGTATTTGGAGCTAGCCGGTGGCATCGTAATAGCAGTTTTTATGATGCGTTCTGGTCTGTAATTCCACCTGTACTAATGCTTTGGTGGATGGTGGTAGGCAGCAGCGCTTCAACGCTTCGAGAAATGCTGGTCCTTGCCTTATTGCTTTTTTGGGCGACACGATTGACCTGCCACTGGGCGTATTACTGGCCGGGCTTGCACCATGAGGACTGGCGATACGGCATGCTTCGAGAGCAGGCGGGTCGCAATGCCGTTGTTGTGGATTTAATGGGTGTTCATGTCTTTCCAACAATACAGGTGTTTCTGGGTATGTTGCCGGTTTATGCCGTTACGGTACTTGGAGATCAACCCCTCAATGTAATAGATGGTTTGGCGGCGCTTGTTATGTTCGCTGCGATTTCCTTGCAGATGACCGCCGATGTCCAGCTGCACGCGTTTGCGGCACAGGCAAAGCCCGGTGATACGTTGGAGACAGGACTCTGGTCACGCAGTCGACATCCTAACTACCTAGGTGAAATCGGTATGTGGGTGGGTTTGGCGATTTTTGGACTGGCTGCTTATCCTCAGGGTGCATGGTGGGTAGGGCTAGGCGCTCTGGCCATGATTCTAATGTTCCGCTACGCCAGTATTCCCATGATGGAGAAACGCTCCTTGGCGCGTCGGCCGGAATACGCAGACACAATGGCACGCATCCCCATGTTGCTTCCGCGGCTTCGCAACCATCCCAAGGGTTCAAGTGACTGACCGCTACTGACCGTTAAATGGTGCTCGAAGTCGGTTTACAGTGAGCCTGCCCAAGCGTTGTGTTTGCACCGCTACGCTCCTGTTTACAGCAACGTAGCGTTGGGCAGGGCATTGGTAAAGTTTTTGTCAGGTGCTAAGTGCCATGACGCTGATGGAAGCGAGAGGTATTGGGATGGGGTTGCTTAAGATCCCTGTATGCTCAGTATGAATCGCTGTAAGTCTCCCAAGTGTGAGTTTGAACAGTCGGGAGCAAAGACGCGACATTGCTATAGGCGAGGAAAACGCCGTGCGCTTGGCTTTAACGCACCTCTGATAAAAAAGAACAGCGAACGACGGACATGTTTCTTTCAGTCGTATCAGTTAACCAGAAGGGGTAAACGAGAGCTTAGTATGGCGAGAAGAGAAAAGAGATGTACTGCTATGCAAGGAGCAACCGTTGTCGCAGCCGTCCGCATCTTAGTGCTGCTCATCGCTCTGGGTTTTTCCAATATTTCTTCGGCTCAGGGTGCAGGAAATACCTTCATAGACCTTTTACGTGTCGTTAAAGATGTCCGTGGCGAGTTCTTTGACGATAATTTTGGCGACCCTGAAACCGATGCCCTACCTTTCGCGAGTGAGGCCAGTACATCCCGATTTCTCGCTCAAGCGACCTTTGGGGCTACGCGCAGTGATGTGTCGGCCTTGGTCGGTACCAGCGTCTCTGATTGGCTGCTGCAGCAGTTTAGTGAGGATCCTTCTGACTATCTTGCGACTCTCGATAGTTATCAGGCTCAGCTTCCATTCCTGATTCTAAACCCATGGAATCGCTCGGCGACGACTTTTGCATTTTGGCAGCATAGCATCGCTGGAAAAGATCAGCTTCGTCAGCGAATGGTTTACGCGCTGTCTCAAATTTTAGTGATTTCCAATGGTGGAGGTAATGCGCTCACCGAATATCCGGAGGCGGTGGCCTACCACCAGTCTTTATTGACCGAGTTCGGTTTCGGTAATTACCGGGAGTTACTGGAGGCGATTACGTACTCACCCGGAATGGGATATTTCTTAACCTATATGGGGAATCAAAAGGGAGATCCTGACACAGGGCGTCAACCCGATGAAAACTACGCGAGGGAAATCCTTCAGCTGTTCACCATGGGGCTAGTCGCTCTAAATGACGACGGTACGGCGGCCAGCGGTAGCAATGACGACAATGGTTCCGCCGAGCTATACGATAACGATGACATTACAGGCTTGGCAAAAGTATTCACGGGGCTGGATCGCAGTGTCAATGCCGCGCAGGGTCAAAATGATCCTGAAGCACCAGAAGTCCTTAGGAGTTGGCGGGAACCCATGGCTGTTTACCCAGCACGGCATTCTGCAAGCGCAAAAACCTTTCTGGGTCTTACTATTCCAGAAAATACCAGTGCCGAGGACAGCATCACGCTAGCACTAGATCGATTAATGAGCGTGGCGAGTGTTGGGCCATTTCTTTCACGCCAGCTCATTCAGAGGTTCACCACATCCAATCCATCTGCTGGTTATATCTCGAGAGTTACTCAAGTTTTTAATAATGGCCGGTACTCGCTCCCCAACGGTACCGTCGTTGGTGGCGGGCTGCGTGGTGATCTTAAGGCAACTATTGCAGCCATTTTGCTCGATCGTGAAAACCTGCAGCCAGAGGCACCCAACACTTTTGGCAAACTGCGCGAGCCCGTATTGCGTTTTACCCAATGGGCCAGGGCGTTTAATGCGGGCGCTATAACCCCTGAATACACGGTTGAGCTATATGATCTGTCCTCGGTATCGATTTACGGTCAGGGTCTGGCTCAACACCCATTTCGGGCGCCATCGGTATTCAATTTCTATCGTCCGGGTTACGTGCCTCCCGGAACAGATAGCGGCGCTGCAGGCATGACGGTGCCTGAATTACAAATTCTTACCACAGAGACGATTCCGGCTTACATGAATTTCATCACGTTTTTCGCAATGGCCAACACGCAATACGCAGACCTGTCGACCTACCGCGAAATAGGGGGGCTGACAGGGGTTAATTTCGATCCAGAGCTGGCGCGCACCAGTTTTCTTCCCGATTACAGCTATGAAAAAACTCTGGCAGATGATTTGCCAGAACTTTTCGCCCACCTGAATCTGTTGCTGGCGGGTGGTGCTATGTCCCAGGCAGCTGTCGACAGTTTTAGTGATGTGGTGGCAGGCGTGCCGGCCGAGGCTGGTGAGGACGATTGGCGCGCGACCAGAGTGGGACTAGCCGTGGCGTTAGTCATGACGTCAGCCGACTACCTGGTCGCATACTGAGGGCAATCCAATGACGCACTTCTTAAATAGACGCCATTTTCTGTCGAGTAGTTTGGGTTGTCTGGGTTCTCTGGCCATGGCGTCCTTCACGCAGCCCTCTAGAGCGCAGGAAAATGATGAATATCAAGCTTTAGTTCTACTTTTCCAATTTGGAGGAGTGGATTGCCACGATGTGGTGATTCCCTATGGCGTTGGTGAATACAACGAGTACGCTAACATTCGCAGTGAGCTAATGAGCGCTTATGGTAGCGATCGAGCGCGCAGCAGCCTATTGCAGCTGGCCTCATCTGGGGCCAGTGCAGGGTTTGCCCTGCCACCGGAACTATCGGGTATCAAGGCATTGTTTGACGAGGGAACAGCGGCCTTAGTGGGTAATGTCGGACCTCTTGTTGAGCCGACGAATCGGGACAGCTTTTCTGCGGGAGGGGTTGCGTTGCCGCCGCGCTTATTTTCACATAACGATCAGCAGTCATTATGGCAGTCGAGTTCCCCGGAGGGCGCTTCGGTAGGCTGGGGCGGCCTGTTTTCAGATCTTCTCATTGGTCAGGGGATCAGTACGCTGTCAGATTTTTCTGCGCTGACAACGGCGCGAGATCGCCTGTTTGTTACGGGTTATGAGACGGCGCCCTACACGGCCTCGGCGGGTGGGTTAAACCTCGATCTCAATGACATAGTCAACAGTCAAGCCGACGGGAATTTGGCAGCGGTGTATCAAATGTTAAGGGCTCAAGGCGAATCAGCGGCTCATATTCTGACCCGGGATTTTGCGGGTGCGACCGTAAGTGCGTTTGACGCAAATATAGAATATTCGTCGATTCTTGGCGGGGCACCCGATTTGGGGGTGGCATTTCAAGCAGATCCGGTTGGCACGCAACTTGAGCGCGTTGCAAAAATTATTGCAAGCAGGCAGGAGTTTGGCGTAAACCGCCAAATCTTCTTAGTGGGTGCTTATGGTTACGATACCCACAGCGCTCAGCCCACAAGCTTACCCAACTTGCACAGCCGGCTCGATGCGGGCGTGAGTGCCTTTAGCGAATCAATGAAAAATATGGGTATCTTTAACCGTGTGACCTTGGCGACCGCTTCAGATTTTGGGCGTACGCTGGCAGACAACGGTGATGGCACCGATCATGGCTGGGGAGGCCATCAGTTTGTTGTCGGCGGGGCTGTCAATGGCGGATCGCTCTATGGTGACATACCGCCCCCTAGCTTTGAGCACGGTCAGGATGCAGGGCGTGGCAGGTTGATCCCAACAATTGCCGTGGATCAGTACGCGGCTTCACTGGGGCGATGGCTGGGTCTCGATGAAAGCAGCTTGGCACAAGCGCTACCCAACCTAGATAATTTTAGCTCCAACCCACTGGCCAACCTCCTTCTTTGAGAGAACCCAGCTGACTTGAGCTGGTAGAAGCCCGCTGGCCGAAGAGGGCGGCAAACCGATATGATTGGCGTTCTCACAAAGGCTGAAACTGTCATGCCCCCACACAGCTTCATTGAAACTTATAAAGTCGAGCACGCGGTTTGCGATCGTATTGCCGACTTCTTTCAAGATAACAAGCATTTGGCCCAGCCTGGGCGGCTTGGGGAAAATCCTCGAGTCGATAAATCGATGAAAGATTCGCTGGATCTGAGTATTCCTATTCGCATTTATGGCCAGGTTGATCCCTTTTTCGAGTTACTCACGGGGTTTGTGAAGCAATACGTTGATAAATACTATTACGATTGTGGCGCCAATGGGCTTGGACCGCTTGGGTTCTCGGAGTGGTCAAATGTTCAGGAGTACCCAATTGGCGGAGGCTACCCAGCCATTCACTGTGAGCGTGATCGACTTGAATACGGTCATCGGGCTTTGGTCTGGATGCTCTACCTCACCGATACTCCGGGAGGAGGCACTGAATTTCCACACCAGGGGATAACTACTGAATGTATCAAAGGTGACGTGATTCTTTGGCCAAGTGATATGACCCACATGCATCGGGGTGTTGTGTCTAGCACTCATGAGAAAATGATTTTCACCGGGTGGATTGATTTTATTACGGCTGAGCGTAGCCAGAAGGCCTGAGGTGGTTCACTGTAGGTTGCGGCAGTGTCGGCCATCCGGTCTCTATGTGTTTTCCTAAAGTAACGAGTCGAAGCTCTCTAGACGTTAGGCGCTTAAGTGAGTGTACGTCCGCACGCGGGTATACTTGTTAGCCGGCTGTATGAGAAGCCGCTTAATACCCCGATGCGATGGCCTTGGGTGATGAAAACAGCGTTCGATTCAAGCCTCAGACTAAAAGTGTTGCGCAAGGGTAAATGACAGTATGTCGGGACCAAGAGAAACTGAAATAAACGATCAGGCTGAACTTTTGTGGGCGCCCTCTGTGGCTCGACTCACGCAAAGTCGCCTCCGAGATTTTATGGGTTACCTCGAGACTCAGGGCGAGGGTAGTTTCGATGACTACTACACGCTGCACCAGTTTTCAGTAACACACAGGGAACGTTTTTGGTCGGCGCTCTGGGACTATACCGATATTGTGGCCGAGCAGAAGGGTGCCGTTATTGCCGAAAACTGTGACACTTTTCCCTGTCAGCCTGACGCAGGTGTGCGTTGGTTTCCAGAGGCACGCCTAAATTTTGCCGAGAATTTATTGCGGTATCGTGATGATCGCCCCGCACTTATTTCCCGCCTAGAAAACGGGCAGCGCCGAGTCGTCACTTATAAACAGCTCTATGCCAATGTGGCTGCGTTAGCGGCGAGTTTGCGCGCCCTCGGTGTAGGGCCAGGTGATCGTGTCGCGGGCTTCATGCCTAATGTTATTGAAACGGTAGAAGCCATGTTGGCAACAACCAGCCTCGGTGCAATCTGGTCATCTTGCTCGCCCGATTTCGGTATCAACGGTGTGCTCGATCGTTTTGGTCAAATTAGACCTAAAGTTCTATTTGCCGCTGACGGTTATTTTTATAACGGTAAAGTCTGCGACTCATTGGAACGATTGGCTGCTATTAGCGAGGCCATCGATACCCTGGAACAGGTCGTGGTGATACCGGTTGTGTCTGAAAAACCCGATTGCTCTGGGCTTTCGAAAGCGGTGCTCTGGCAAGACTTTCTCGATCCGTCTACGACCGAGATAGATTTTGCGCAGTTACCTTTTGATCACCCATTATTCATTATGTATTCATCAGGCACTACCGGCATGCCCAAGTGTATTGTCCATGGTGCGGGTGGTACCTTAATTCAGCACGTAAAAGAACATCAGCTGCAGGTAGATCTGAGTAGAGAAGATGTGATGTTTTACTTCACGACCTGCGGGTGGATGATGTGGAATTGGCTGGTGTCGGGGCTTGCCAGCGGTGCAGCACTGGTGTTGTACGACGGATCGCCTTTTGCACAAGATGGGCTGTCCTTATTGAAGGCGATAGAAACGGAAAAAATTTCGATTTTTGGTGTCGGCGCAAAGTATCTTGCGGCTTTAGAGAAGGCCGGCATCGTTCCCCGGGATGAGGTTGATTTGGCAAGCCTCAAGACGGTTTTATCGACCGGGTCGCCGCTGTCGCATGAAAGTTTTCGTTACGTCTATAAAGGATTCAAAGCCGATATTTGTTTGTCATCAATCAGTGGTGGTACCGATATTTTGTCGTGTTTCGTCGGGGGTAGTCCCATTCTTCCGGTACACGTTGGGGAAATTCAGGCGCCGGGTCTTGGCATGGCGGTGGAGATCTGGAGCGATGTCGGCAAACCGATCTTGGAGGAAAAGGGTGAGTTGGTTTGTACGAAGCCCTTTCCCAGTATGCCAATTGGTTTTTGGAATGATGCTGATGGTGATCTCTATCGTCAGGCTTACTTCAATACCTGGGCTAATGTGTGGGCGCATGGTGACTATGGTGAAGTAACACCGTCACAGGGTTACATCATTCATGGGCGCTCTGATGCCGTTTTGAATCCCGGTGGTGTGCGCATCGGAACGGCAGAAATCTATCGGCAGGTTGAGCGGCTCGCGGAAGTGCAGGAGAGCATTGTGGTGGGCCAAGAGTGGGACAACGATGTCCGTGTGGTGCTATTTGTCGTGCTGACCCCTGGTGCCATACTCAGCGAAGATCTTCGTGCTCGCATCGCTGGCGCCATTCGCGAAAACACGACGCCTCGACATGTTCCAGCCAAGATTCTTGAGGTGCCCGATATCCCGCGAACACTGAGTGGGAAAATTGTAGAGCTCGCGGTGCGTAATGCGATTCATGGGCAGCCAGTTAAAAACACCGATGCCCTCGCCAACCCAGAGGCCCTCGACGCCTTCAGGGGGCGCGAGGAACTCCGTAGCTGAAATTTTTCAATCACCAGACAAGCCCACCAGCGCTGAGCGGACAGCTCGCAACACTCCTGTGACTGCTAGCTGCGCCAGTGTGTTGGCTGGTCTTGCCCTCAGGCGGCTCTGAGTGCTTGACCCAGAGTGTCTCGTCCTAACGCCGCCTGCGCTTCGCCATTGGCCCAGGCCAACACGCCGTTGATAAACACTGAAGCAACGATGCCCTTGGGGCGATTAACCATTTGCTTGTGGTCAAATATGTCGCGGTGCTCAAGTACTCGTGTCTGATCGGGCTCCCAGTTATCGAGGGCTTTCGGATTAATTAAAACCATATCGGCGCGAGCACCAATCGCAAGGGAGCCCGCGTCCAGGCCAAACACAGTGGCAGGTTCTTTAGTGAGGCGATGAACCATCCGTGCCACGGTTGCCTCGTCGCGTTCCTTGGCTAATTTCAGTGACATCAGGTTGCTGTCGAAAAACGCCATATTAGTGATGTGAGCGCCAGAATCATTAAATCCGGGTAAAGCTTGATCATCGAGTAAATAGTCGAGGGTGGCTTTGTTTCCCTCATTGGCAATGTCGGCATAAAAACGGAAGGTTTTGTCGTAGCGACGCATCATGTGCAGCATGAAGTCAGCATCGTCGCGCAAAATCGCGGGAAATTCCTCAAAAGCGGTTTGTTCTGCTCGCGAACGTGCAGCAGTTTCGTCCCCTGCCTTAAAGCGCTGTACTCGTGCCATAACCAACGCCATTGACTCACCGTCCCAATGACTAATGGGCGCCCCATCAAATATCAGCTTGTCGGCATCACGGATAACGAGACTGTCAGGGAAGCCATTGCGAGTTTTCCAGCTGGCGAAGTCGCCTCCCGTGCGTCCATGCATCCATTCTTTGCGAAACATCGCCACCCAGTCGGGGTCGTGCATCAGCTTTTGCCGACCCTCGACATCATCGTACTCTTTAGCAATAAGCTGTGAGGTTGCCGTCATTTCTTCAAATAGCGGACTAACGATACCGTCTGACCAGACCCTAAAATTTGTGCCCAAAGCTTGAAAGTGAAGCTTTCCCTTAAATAACCAAGTATTGAGAAGGCGCGCAACCTTCAGGAACAGGCGCCCTGACTTGGGTGCAGCAGTCATCTCCATTGCAGAGAGTGCTGAAGTTTTCAACGGCTTGCCGAATAGTCTTCCACTGGTCAGAGAAAAATAGAACAAAGCCATTAAGCGGTTTTCAAGGATAGGGGTGGTTTGCCAGACGCGATCATATTTGCGCACCACTTTCAGCAGGCGACGAAGCTCTTTAAATGACGCAAATTGCGTCGGAATTCGTTTTGAGGTGTTGGGATCATTCGACAGGTAGTGAAAAGGCAGCCCGTCGGTACTCAGTCCCATGTATCCCTGTTGCATTGCGGTTTCTAGCAGCGTCTCCATTTTGACCAATTCGGCTTCCGTCGGGGCTCGACTGACGCTTTCTTCAAGGCCCATGACCTCAATGCGTAGCATCGAGTGGGGCACGAAAGTGGCGACGTTTGGGCCAAGAGGCAGGTCAGCGAAGTGATCCATGTAGTCGCCTGTGTTGTCCCAGGTTATTTTTTCTGAAACTTTGCGCAACACCGCTTTTGGGATGTTTTCAACCCGAGTAAAGCAGTCAACGATGGGCTCCTGATCGCCTGTTTTCTGGCTGCCAAAGCTAGTGCCAAGACTGCAATTACCGACGACTACTGTGGTCGTGCCATGTCGAACAACTTCTGGCAAGGCAGGTTCTACATCGACTTCAAGGTCGAGGTGGGTGTGAATGTCGAGTAAGCCCGGCATAAGCCATTGACCTGAGGCCTCCACGACAGCCTCTGCGTGTCCAGCCGGCAAATTTTCTCCTCTGGCCACCACCTTGCCTTCCCGTACCGCCACATCCTGAACGGCTGGAAGATCACCGCTGCCATCGAAAAATGTTGCGCCTTTGATTAAAAGGTCCCATGTGCTTGCCACTATTACTGCCCCCAGTTAGATCGCTGGCCAAATTTACGCCGTAGTCGGTGATTTTAGCTCAGTTAGACGCCGACTGCGCCTGAAGTTTTACCTAAGGGTACCTCGGGCTTTTATTGACGTGTTCCCGCGAAGGGGAATGGGCCGTGAACCTTAGAATCGCTTCCTGTTGCATACTCGTAGGAGCGCAGGCCCCCGTGGTACCCAAGAACGGTGGTAATCGTTGTTTTTAAACGCTTGTGAGCGACATTTTGGGTCAAAAAAACGACGTCAATGTAACGGGATTATGCACAGTCTAAGAACTGGAGATGACCTGTAGTATGTCGGAGCTAGGCAGTGCACAGCGGGGAAAGACTGTTTTTCCCGCGATAAACGCCATAAATGGGAGTTTGTTGTCGCAGCAACAGCGCTGCGGTCGGCTAGGTGCACATCGCAGTGTGAGCATATCGTTATAACAAACTGTGATGGAGGTGATTGCTATGCAGAATAATGTCTCCAATAATGCCGGGGTGTGGTGGTTTGGGCCGGTCTCTGCACAGATGTTCTTGGGTTATTTGAAAGGGCATTTCTAGCTAAGCGAGGGGCTATATGCGTTGGGGGGCGCGATGACGATGGCCAACAAACAAAATAATAAAATGCGTGCCGATACCGACTCAACGGGGTGGGCAAAACCACCGAACTAAATTCAAAAACAAGCTTGGATCATCCGAGCGCTTTACCCATGATCATTTTGAAGGAATTGTGAACCATGCCTAGTGATATCGATATTGCCCAGGCGGCAACCCCGCAGCCCATCGCTGACATAGCGAAAGGCCTGTCCATACCTGAAGAGGCTCTGGAGCCTTATGGTCGCACCAAGGGTAAAATCAACCTGAATTGGTTATTAGAGCAGCCTATAAGACCCTCGGCACGAATGATTTTAGTGACTGCCATCAGTCCAACCCCCTCGGGTGAAGGCAAGACCACCACGACGGTAGGTTTGGGCGATGCGCTGCGGCACATCGGAAAGGACGCGATGATTTGCCTTCGCGAGCCTTCCCTGGGGCCCGTATTTGGTATGAAAGGCGGTGCTGCTGGCGGGGGCTACGCCCAAGTGATCCCGATGGAGGATATTAACCTCCATTTCAACGGTGATCTTCACGCTATTGGCGTTGCCAACAACCTTTTATCAGCCTTGCTCGATAATCATATTCATCACGGTAATGCTCTGGGTATCGACGTGCGTCGTGTTACTTGGAAGCGAGTGCTGGATATGAACGATCGAGCCCTGCGAGACATCACTGTGGCTATGGGCGGCGTTGGCAATGGCTACCCGAGACAAGACGGCTTCGATATTGTCGTTGCCTCAGAGATTATGGCTATTTTCTGCCTCGCAACTGACCTTGCTGATCTTAAGGCGCGTATTGGTCGCATCGTAGTGGGTTACACGCGGGATAAAACCCCTGTGCGAGCCTCCGACCTGAAAGCCGAGGGAGCGCTCACAGCGGTGCTCAAAGATGCCTTGGCGCCCAACTTGGTGCAAACCCTGGAAGGAACCCCTGCGTTTGTCCACGGCGGCCCCTTTGCCAATATTGCTCACGGCTGTAACAGCGTGATTGCTACCACGGGCGCTTTGCGGTTGGCAGAATATGTTGTCACCGAGGCAGGCTTTGGCGCCGATTTGGGTGCTGAGAAATTTATCGACATAAAGTGCCGCTCTGCAAATCTTAGACCCTCAGTGGCGGTATTAGTCGCAACTATTCGAGCGTTGAAATTCCATGGTGGTGTCGCTAAGGAGAGTCTCAATGATGAAAACCTTGAGGCCCTTTCAGAGGGAATGGTAAACCTGGAACGTCATGTTAAAAATATTCGCGACAACTACGGCGTTACGCCCATTGTTTCGATTAATCAGTTCGTCAGTGACTCTGATGCAGAACTGGCATTGTTAGTCGAGCGTGTGGAAGCGATGGGTGTGCGCGTCGCCATTGCAAGTCACTGGGCAAACGGTGGCGCTGGCGCGGCAGAGCTTGCTCGAATGGTTGCCGAAGTTTGTGATGCGGATGAAAAAGCCGCCAACGCGGGCCATGAGACATACGTATACCCTGATTCTGCTAGCCTCATTGAAAAAATCGAAGCCGTCGCGACAAAAGTTTACGGTGCCAGCGAGGTAACGATTAGCGGGAAAGTCCGCAATCGCCTCAAGGAACTTGAAGCCGAGGGCTACGGCGGAATGCCGGTTTGCATTGCGAAAACGCCTTATTCGTTTTCTACAGATCCGCAGTTAAAGGGAGCCCCTTCAGGGCACGTCATGGATATTCGTGAAATTCGATTATCAGTGGGCGCCGGCTTTGTTGTTGTGGTGTGTGGTGATGTCATGACGATGCCCGGCCTGCCTAAGGTTCCGGCCAGCGAAAATATCGACGTGGTTAATGGGCAAGTAACCGGACTCTTCTAGATGCCAGCTCATGCAACAGATGCCAGACCCATGCTTCGCGTCAATGACGTGACGGCGACGACTGCGTGTTCGATTGATCAATTCGATCGCGTTGTTGTTGAGGCCCCGTTGGCAATTACGGTGGACCAGCAGACCCTGCTAACGACCATGCGTACACCAGGGCACGATGAAGAGTTGGCGGTTGGATGGTTACTGAGCGAAGCCGAAATAACGAGCCCGACCGACATCATTAGTGTGGAGCGTGTCGGCGCCTCTGAGTTACGGGGCTGGGGGGTAGAGGGAGAGTCCGCAGTGGATACGGTGTTAGCCGAATTGGGTGTTGGGGTTGTGCCTCCTAGGCCAAGGGCTTATCTGACTTCCAGCTCCTGCGGCGTTTGCAGTAGTGATGTGCTGGCTACTACACCGCGACCCACTGTGGCGCTGCACAGTGCCGATTGGGTGATCACGCCGCAGGTCGCCCATGCGCTTATTCACAACATGCGATCTGAGCAGAAGATGTTTGATCTGACAGGATCTCTTCATGCTGCGGCCTTGGCGGGCCCAGACAATAAAATACTAGTCGTTCGGGAAGATGTTGGGCGGCATAACGCCGTCGATAAAGTGTTGGGAAACGCGTTTCTTGACGGTAACTTTCCCCTGACTGATCACATACTCGTGGTTAGTGGCCGAGTATCCTATGAAATTGTTACCAAGGCTTTAAGTGCGAGTGTTGCAGCAATTGTGGCGGTCTCAGGTCCTACGACGCTGGCGGTAGATCTCGCCAGGGCCCATGGTCTGGTGTTGATCGGCTTTACACGCGATGACCGCTTAAATGTGTACTCAGGCAAGGGACGGGTAAAACTGTGACGGAATCCCCAATCAAAACAGCAGAGCAGATTGAGAACTTAAAAGGGTTGCTGACCCCCATTGCTGAACGCGAGCCGGGGCCTGTGCTGTTGTGTTTGCAAGCGGTACAGACGCATTACGGTTATGTGCCAGAAGGGGCGGTCGCTGTCGTCGCTGAGGTTTGCAATGTTACTCGGGCTGATGCTCATGGCGTTTTTTCTTATTACAGCGATCTCAGAAAAACGCCACCGCCGCTGATTTCTGTACGATTGTGTGCAGCTGAAGCCTGCCAAGCAGTGGGTGGCCGGGCGCTGGCTGCTGCATGGGGTGAGGCCTGCGCGGCGGATCCGAATTTGGCTGGCGCAACCGGTACCGATGAACCGGTTTTTTGCTTGGGCAACTGTGCCTTGGGACCTGCAGCGCTGGTTAATGATCAGCTGATTGGGAACGTCAGCGTAGAAGCACTAAAATCTGCGGTGGCGGCTGCTCAGAATGCAGCGGAGGCATCGTTATGACAGTTTGGTTTGTTCCTCGAGATGCTGCAGCCCTTTCTGTTGGCGCCGATGCCGTGGCCGCAGCATTGGAAGCTCGCGGTGAACACGTTGTTCGCACGGGAAGCCGCGGTTTGTTATGGCTTGAGCCCTTGGTCGAACGGGCTGATTCCCGTGATGGCACACGGGTAGGCTGGAGCAATGTCCAGGCCGGTGACTTGAGTGAAGGTGTTCTCTCTGAAGCCGCAGCCAATTTTCTAGGGATCGTTGAAGAGCTAGAGTACCTGGCATGTCAGAATCGCTGGATTTATGAGCGAGTAGGCATCATTGATCCTGTGGATCCTGATGACTATGTATCTCATGGAGGTATGGCGGGCCTACAACGCGCCCTAGAGATGAGTCCCATGTCTGTCGTTCAAGCGGTGACTGAATCAGGTCTGCGCGGGCGCGGCGGCGCTGGTTTCCCTACGGGTATTAAGTGGCAGACCGTGGCTGAGCAAGCCCCCGTGCCGCATAAAGGTGATCCGGTAGACGCGCCACGCCACAAGTACATTTGCGTTAATGCCGACGAAGGCGACAGTGGCACCTTTGCTGATCGTATGTTGATGGAAGGCGATCCTTTTTGCCTTCTTGAAGGGATGGCGATTGCTGCACATGCAGTGGGTGCAGATAGAGGTATGATTTATCTGAGATCCGAGTACCCGGCGGCTATTGCAGCCATGAGTGATGCGATTGAAAAAGCCAGAGCCCGCGGGTGGCTAGGGGAGGGCATCCTCGGCTCTTCCTGTAACTTTGATGTCACCATTCGAGTCGGCGCTGGCTCTTATGTTTGTGGCGAAGAAACAGCGATGCTTGAAAGCCTTGAAGGACGGCGAGGAACCGTGCGTGCGAAGCCACCACTACCCGCTATCGAAGGGCTCTTTGGCACGCCCACAGTTATAAACAACGTACTGACAATTGCTAGTGTGCCCTCTATTCTTGCGCGAGGCCCGGAGGCATATGCGGAACTGGGGCAGGAGCGGTCTCGCGGTACTCAGGTTTTTCAATTGGCTGGAAATATCGCAAGGGGCGGCATTGTCGAAGTGGCGTTTGGTATCTCCGCCCATGAACTTATTTTTGGGCTGGGGCAGGGCACGAAATCGGGTAGGCCCTTGAAGGCCGTGCAGGTTGGAGGGCCTTTGGGCGCTTACCTTACGGCAGACGCTCTGCAGGTACCTATGGCGTATGAATCGTTGGCTGCCGAGGGCGCTATGCTGGGCCACGGCGGACTGGTTGTTTTTGATGATTCGGTGGATATGGCTGAGCAGGCACGCTTTGCTATGGAGTTTTGTGTTGAAGAGTCTTGCGGTAAATGCACGCCCTGTCGTATCGGTGCGGTGCGCGGTGTTGAGGTTATAGATGATCTTCTCGCTTCAGACGCACCAGAAAATGCGGAGCAGCTCTTGCGCGACCTTTGCGATGTTATGACGCAGGGCTCCCTGTGTGCCATGGGGGGGCTGACGCCGCAGCCTGTGTTGAGTGCCCTAGACCAGTTTCCTGAAGATTTTAAGCGTGTGGCTGTTCGTGTTGATGCCGCTGCTCAAGGAGTTGTCCATGAATAAACCAATAGAAATAGCCATCGAAGATCTTGATCTGGGTACGCCGGCAGCACTGTCGGAGAGTACCGTTACCGTTCATATCGATGGCAAGGCTGTTGATGTTCCTGCGGGCACATCGATCATGCGCGCGGCAAGTCTTGCTGGCACGCAGATCCCAAAATTGTGTGCTACCGATAGTCTCGATGCTCATGGCTCCTGCCGCCTCTGCCTCGTTGAAGTGGAGGGTCGCAAAGGGACTCCCGCATCCTGCACGACGCCCTGCCAAGAAGGTATGTCTGTAAAAACTCAAACCCCTCGTTTGGATAAGCTCCGAAAGGGCGTTATGGAATTGTATATTTCAGACCACCCTCTCGATTGCCTGACTTGCTCTGCCAATGGTGACTGCGAGCTTCAAGACATGGCGGGTGTGGTTGGGTTGCGCTCTGTGCGCTACGAAGAGGGTTCGAATCATCTCGATGCTGGTAAAGATAATTCCAACCCTTACTTTAGTTTTGACGCTAGCAAGTGCATCGTGTGTAGTCGCTGCGTGCGCGCCTGTTCCGAGGTTCAGGGTACGTTTGCTTTGACCATCGCCGCACGGGGTTTTGAATCTAAGGTATCGCCCAGCGAGGAAAATGCCTTTTTGGATAGTGAGTGCGTGTCCTGTGGCGCCTGTGTTCAAGCCTGCCCTACGGCAACGCTTCAAGAAAAGCAGGTTATCGACTTGGGTGTACCTACGCGTAAAGTCAAAACGACCTGTGCCTACTGCGGTGTGGGTTGTTCCTTCGTCGCGGAGCTGCGTGGCGATGAGCTGGTCCGTATGGTTCCCGATAAGCAGGGTGGCGCCAATGCGGGACACTCTTGTGTGAAGGGACGTTTCGCCTGGGGTTATGCCACACACTCTGACCGCATTACGCGCCCCATGGTTAGGGAGACCACCGACAGTGAGTGGCGTGAAGTAGAGTGGCCTGAGGCCATCGCTTTTGCCGCAGACCGCTTTAAAGCGATACAGCAGAAACATGGCATTGACGCCTTGGGCGGTATTACGTCATCGCGCTGCACGAATGAAGAAGTTTATGTGGTGCAAAAAATGGTGCGCGCTTCGCTGCAAACCAACAATGTGGATACCTGTGCCAGGGTCTGTCACTCGCCTACGGGTTATGGTTTGAAGCAAACGTTTGGCACTAGCGCGGGTACTCAGGATTTTGCTTCGGTTCAACAGGCAGACGTCATCATGGTCATCGGTGCGAACCCTACCGATGCTCACCCGGTATTTGGCTCGCGCATGAAACGGCGGCTGAGAGAGGGTGCAAAACTCATTGTTATTGATCCGCGCTCTATCGATCTTGTGAAATCCCCGCACATCAAGGCAACATCACACCTTCAACTACAACCCGGCACCAACGTGGCCGTTGTCAATGCATTGGCTCATGTCATTGCCACTGAAGGTTGGATTGACGAGGCTTTTGTTCAAGAACGTTGTGATGTGGCTTCATTTAACGCCTGGCGACGATTTATTAGCCTGCCTGAAAATAGCCCAGAGAATCTCGCCGAGATCAGCGGTGTCGCAGCTGAAACAATCCGCGAGGCGGCGGCGACTTACGCGAAAGCCGGTAATAGCGCTATCTATTACGGACTAGGTGTGACCGAGCACTCTCAAGGCTCAACCATGGTAATGGCCATGGCGAATTTGGCTATGGCCACTGGGAACATTGGTCGTGACGGTGTTGGTATAAACCCGCTGCGAGGCCAGAACAACGTGCAAGGCGCCTGCGACATGGGCTCTTTTCCTCATGAGTTCAGCGGTTATCGACATGTTTCTGACGAAACTGCTAGGGAGCAATTTACCGCACTTTGGGGTGTAGACCTGCGCGAGGAGCCGGGTATGCGTATTCCCAATATGCTCGACGCAGCTATCTCTGGAAATTTCCGAGGTATGTACATTCAGGGTGAGGACATTGCTCAATCTGATCCTAACTCTCAGCATGTGGCAGCGGCCCTAAGCGCCATGGATTGCGTGGTTGTTCAGGACCTATTTTTGAACGAAACCTCCAAATTTGCCCACGTGTTTTTACCTGGCACTTCCTTTCTGGAAAAAGATGGCACTTTCACCAATGCGGAGCGGCGAATCAATCGAGTACGCCCTGTGGTACCTCCGGCTTCTGGGTTGGCGGAGTGGCAGGTGACCTGCGCACTCAGTGAGGCAATGGGTTACACCATGGACTATGCCAACGCGTCTGAGATCATGGATGAAATTGCCGCGCTGACGCCCACTTTTGCTGGCGTATCTTTCGACTTACTTGATGAGCGGGGCAGCATTCAATGGCCGTGCAATGAGCAAGCGCCAGAAGGGACGCCGATTATGCATGCCCAACGCTTTGTTCGTGGAGAGGGGCAGTTCGTGACCACGCCCTATGTGCCTACCGATGAGCGTTCCACCCGCAAATTCCCGCTGCTGCTTACGACCGGCAGAATCCTCAGTCAATACAATGTCGGCGCTCAAACTCGACGCACGGACAATACGGTTTGGCATGCCGAAGATATTCTGGAGATCCATGAGGCAGACGCAGAATTAAGAGGCGTAGCAGATGGTGACTGGATCGAGGTGGCCAGCCGTGCTGGTAGTACTCGAATGCGAGCACATATTAGCGATGACATACCTGCGGGCGTGGTTTATACAACCTTTCACCATCCCGTCAGTGGCACCAATGTCATTACGACTGATAACTCAGATTGGGCAACCAACTGTCCTGAGTACAAGGTTACGGCCGTAGAAATACGGCCCTCCAGTGCCATAGCAGTGGGGATGTAATAAGGTGACCTTCGATTATAACCAGCAGCATTTGATTAAGATGGCGAACCAGATCGCTGGCAATATGCCAACACGGGAGAACGTGCCCGCTCAAATTGTGCAACATATGATGCAATTTTGGACACCACCCATGCGTGCCGATCTCAAAAAAATAGCTGAACACACCGCTGAATTGCTCAGTGACGATGTGCTTGCTGCGGTGGCGATGCAAGATTGATAGAGTCTCCAGAAGCCATAGCTTTGCTTTCTGTATTTGGATGATCTGGGAGGGTTACCGACTCCTATTTCTAAAGAAGCGTGATGGGCGTTGGAAGCACCTGGCGCGCTGACATTTGCCGCTCGCTAGGTGGCGTTTTTAGACGCAAAAATGTCGTAAATAATTGAGCGAAAAGTAGGTAAAAAGCGCCAAATCCGTGGCGGTGAATTCGTAATTTATAATTTGTTTTTTGCAGGGGGCCCCATGGCAAAGTTACCCGAACACGCACGCGTGGTTATTATTGGACAAGGAGGTATTGTCGGTGCTTCCGTCGCTCACCACTTAATAGCAGAGGGCTGGGACGATATCGTGGGGCTCGAAAAGTCTGCGATTCCAACAGACATTGGATCAACTTCACACGCGTCTGATTTCTGTTACATGACCTCCCATGACAAGCTCAACGTATTCACCAGCACTTATAGCCGCGAGTTTTATCGGTCTCGAGGGAATTACATTGAAATCGGTGGCATGGAGGTGGCTAGAAAGGGCGACGACGAGCGAATGCTGGAATTGCAGCGCAAGGTCGCTTCGGGTAAAGCCTTTGGTAGCAATGCTTACATGATTTCAGCGGCGGAAGCCAAAGAGAAGTTTCCCCTGGTCGAAGAAGACATGATTCAGGGCGCTATGTGGGATCCCGACGCGGGCCTCGTGACGCCGCGATCTCAGAAAGTTGCCGGGGACCTCGTTGATGAGGCGGTGGCGAGTGGCAAGCTCAATACCTTTGCCTACACCGCCGCAAATAAAATTATTGTTGAAAACGGCCGTGCGGTTGGCGTAGAGACTGACAAAGGGACCATCATGGCCGATAACGTCGTGCTTTGTGCCGGGATTTGGGGCTCGTTGGTTTCCCAAACTGCTGGAGTGAAGTTGCCGTTGATGCCCCTTGAGCACCCACTGCTGTTCTTTGGACCTTGGGACGCGCTGAAGGGTACTGGTAAGGACATTGTTTATCCGTTGTTCCGTGACCAGGGAAACTCGGCTTACGTGCGTGACACCGGAGACCCCACTACTCCTGAGGGCGGTTTGCTCGAATGGGGATACTACGAGCCCGACAACCCAAGACTTGTCGACCCTGAAGAGATTTTAGAGGCCGGGGACGCCAGACTCTCGCCCTCAATGCGTGACCTCACTCTTGATCAGGTGATGGAGGCCTTTGAGAAGGCTGTTGAACTGACCCCTGTGCTGGGTGAGCTAGGTTGGGAGGAGCGGCGCTCTTTTAATGGGCTATTGTCTGTGACCACCGATGGTACCTCGGTCATTGGTGAGGCCCCTGACGTTGACGGCTTGTGGCTGTGTGAGGCTGTTTGGGTCAAGGACGGTCCCGGTGCCGGTAAGCTGATGGCAGATTTGATGACCCACGGCCGCACTGAGATGGACTCGCATAATGTCGATCCAGCCCGTCATTACCCTATTCAGCTGACGCCAGAGTACGTACGCAATCGTAGCTATGAGATTGCCCAGAAAATTTATACCCCAGGCGTGCACCCCCGAGAACCCTACCTGTCGTCGCGGGGCCTTCGTACTAGCCCTTTTTATGAGCGTGAAGTGGCGCTGGGTGGTTATTTCATGGAAGTGGCTGGCTGGGAGCGAGCCCACGGCTACGCTTCGAATGAGGCGACGTTGTTAGTGAAATATCGAGATCAGGTGCCTACCCGGGAAGCCGAGTGGGATAACCGGCATTTTTGGGAGGTTTCCAACGCCGAACATCTGGCGCTCAGCGATGGGGTTGGCATGATCAACCTGTCACATTTCGCGATTTTTGATGTCGTGGGGGCCGATGCAGAAGCTTTATTGGAGTATCTCTCTGTTGCCAAGCTGGGTACCAATACGCCTATCGGTAAAGGCGTTTATACCCACTTCCTTGATCATACCGGAGGGGTGCGTTCAGACCTGACCATTGTTCGATTGGCTGAAGATGCTTTCCGTGTTATTTGCGGCGGTGATACGGGTTATCGCGATTATGTATGGATGAAAAAATTCCGCGGAAAGCTGGGATTCACCAACGTAGAATTCATTGATCAATCGGAGCAGTTAGCAACCCTAGGGTTGTGGGGGCCAGAGGCACGGTCTACTTTGCAGAAGTTGATGGATGATCCTGACAGTGTTTCAGGAGAGGCTTTCCCCTACACAATGACCCGCGAAATTGATGTGTTGGGTGTCAAGGTATGGGCATTTCGCATCTCCTACGTTGGAGAGCAGGGTTGGGAGCTTTACTTCCCATTTGCGGACGGATTAAAGCTTTGGGACGCGCTTGCGGAACTCGGCGTTACACCCGTGGGCATTGAGACCTATGCAAATAGCCGTCGCCTAGAAAAAAGCCTGCGATTACAAAATGCTGATTTGGAAACAGACTACAACCTCTATGAGGCGGGTTTGGCGCGGCCAAAGGTAAAGGCGGCAGATTTTCACGGTAAGGACGCCTATGTAGCCCAGCGTGAGTTGCCCGAACAGGTGGCTTATCTTTGTACTTTTGCGTTGGAAGATACGACCGATAGCGACGGTGTAGTGCGCTATCCCGTAGGACAGTGGCCGTTGTTGGACAAAGAGACCAAGGAGGTTATTGTAGATAGCCATGGGCGCCGGTCCTACACCACAAGCGTGGCGTTTGGCCCCTCTTTGGGTCAAAACATCGCCATGGGCTACTTACCCGCCGACCGTGCCAAAGAGGGCGATACCGTTTATATGGAATATTTCGGTAATTTTTTCTCCGCTAGAGTTACCGCGGTGGGGTATCGTGCGATGCTAGACCCTGACAATGTAAGGGTCAAAACCTAGTCCCGTAAAATAAAAAAAGGGGGTGATGTGTGCGCAATTCCACAGTGACAGGGTCACCTAACACCCCCTATCGAGTCGGCTTCTTACTGGTTAATGAGTTTACGCTCATTTCCCTGTCCAGCGCCGTAGAGCCGTTGCGTGTGGCTAACCAATTGGCGGGGCGAGAGTTATATGCCTGGGAGCTACTTGGTGAGGGGCCTGATACTCAGTCTTGTAGCGATGGCTTTGCTGTTAACCTCGACAAGACACTTTCTGATGTTGCTGACTATGATCTTGTAATTGTGGTCGGTGGGCTGGCGATTGAGCAAAACGTGGCAAGGTCCGTTCTCGCCTGGCTTAGGAAACAGTCTCAACGTGGCGTGGTGGTCGGTTCTGTTTGCACGGGAGCCTATGTTCTGGCGAGTGCAGGCCTTCTTGATGGCTACCAATGCAGCGCACACTGGGATTGCCTCACAATTCTCACTGATCGATTTCCGCGTGTTGGCTGTAACAATCAACTCTATACCATCGATAGGGATCGAATGACTTGCACTGGGGGAACAATCCCAATGCACATGATGTTGGCGCTGTTGTCATCGCGACACCCGCAAGCTTTGGTTGACGCGGTCGCGGATATGTTGATTTGCGAGCGTTATCGTGCCGATGTAGAAATGCAGTTGGTGCCTATGTGGTCGAGAAAGGTCGAGATGCAGCCTAAGTTGAAAGAGGTTCTGCAGCTTATGGAGGCGAACCTTGAGGAGCCCATCTCGCTACAAGAGTTGGCTGATTTTGTGCAATTGTCACGACGACAACTCGAGCGACTGTTCCTCAAATACCTCCACTGTACGCCGTCACGCTACTACCTAAAGCTGCGTCTTGATCGCGCACGACGTTTGGTTAAACAAAGCACTCGTTCTATCGTGGAAATTACCTCGATGTGCGGTTTTGTTTCCACCACTCATTTCAGCCGTTGTTATCGCAAGTACATTGGTGTTTCCCCTAGGGTCGACCGGCTCAATTGCCAGCCTGAGTTCCAGTCAGCGGCTAATGAGCAGTTGTCTGCCTAAATGGGGTTTAAGTGAATCTCCCTCCGGGTCTTGGAAACAGGCCCAATATACCTAATAGTACTGCGAAAGCGGGAAGGGCTACTGTCCTGAAATTTGGTGCGATTGCTCACCAATGCAGTGCGAGACTGCGCTATCGCTACTTTAGGTGGTCTGGGGAGCATCGTGGTACATAGCTGGCGACGCAGTTCATCAATAAGCGGTATTGTCCCGGTCACCGATCTCGATGCTCCTAGCGTCAGCCACTAAAGCATCCACGTTGCTTGCCGTCAGGGTTCGTAAAAATTCAACCAAGGCTTCCTGTTCTTCTGCGGTGATGTCTAAGGGTCGAATGCGTTGATCTTGATGGGGGTCATGCCCACCGCCTTGAACATAGAATTTAACGACATCTTCCAGGCTGCGAATGGAGCCATCGTGCATATAAGGAGCGGTGAGCGCGACGTTTCTAAGCGACGGCGTGCGGTATCGCCAGCGGTCTTCCGAGCGTCCGGTGACTTCTTGACGTCCTTCATCGATGAAGGTCTCTGTCTCAACGTCGACTCGAGGGGTCACGAAAACCCCCGGCGCTACCTGCACCTGCTTGGGCATGATCCCTCGCTCCTCGCGCAGTAAACCTGTGCCGGTATTATGGAAGTCGCCGTCGGTGAAGAGGGCGTACTCGCCTCCTACCGTATGACAAGATTGACACCCCTGATTTTTAAAAACGTCAAAGCCTCGCGCAGCCTGTGAACTAAAGTCACCGGTATTTTTTGAAGAGGCAAAGTACCAGCGATCAAACGGTGAGTTTCCGCTAATAAGCGCACGTTGATAGGCAGCCAGGGCGAGACCCAGGGTTTGGGCGGTTAGACCTTGATCGTAGTGTGCCGCGAAGGCAGATTCATAGGCGGGTATTGATGTTAAACGCTCAAGCACGGCTTCCTTGGAGGGATTGGCCATCTCATTGCGTGCCAACAGCGGTGACCACACTTGAGCCTCGAGGGAATGCTCTCTGCCGTCCCAAAAAAGCGATGGTTGAAACGCCAAATTGTACAGCGACGGCGCATTGCGCCGCCCACCTCGGCCTTCATCGCCCACGGGGGTGGCCAGCTCATTTTGGGTAAATCCCTGTTCCGGTACGTGACACATGGCACAGGACAAATTGGCATTGGCGGACAGTCGACGATCGAAGAATAGCTGGCGCCCCAGATCAACTTCTTCACTGTGTAACGCTTTCGCTATCCGGGGGAGCCCGAGTTGGGGGTCGTTAGCTTGCTCCGCTAGAGGTAAGCGCTGCCCCGACTGTTCTAATACGGCCTCTGACTGGGTTTTATACTGGGTGGATTCGTAGCCCTCACGGTTGTCGGCCAATCCCACACGATGCGCCGCTTGCCCATGGGCATAGGGCACCGAATGGAGTGCTATAGCCAGCCCTAAAAACAGCAGATCTCGGGGTTTTTTCATTTGCTTTAAAAGTCCTGCAAAGGGTTCCGATTTTACTTTGGAAAGTGCTAGTCTCATGGTTATAAGGATAAACCATTGGAGTGCAAACTATGAGTCGAATATTTATCGCCGCGTTGGGCTTTTTAATGATGGCTGTAGCGCCCGTGACCCTTGCAGATGAAACCTGCATGTCGCCTTACATGGCGAAAATTGTGGGTCAAGAAGACTACGTTTATATCTGGACCTTGGGCATGGAAGGCGTGGGTGACGGGGAGGATAAGCTGGTCACGGTTGACGTGAATCCCGATTCCAAGACCTACGGTGAGGTGGTGCACAGTTTATCGGTAGGGGGGCGCAACGAAGCGCACCACTCAGGACTCACTGACGATCGTCGTTATCTCTGGGCGTCGGGTCTCGATACCAGCAAAATCTTTATTTTTGATATCTATACCGACCCCGCTCAGCCACGATTACATCGCGAGATCGATGACTTTGTCGCAAAGACCGGAGGTATCGTTGGACCTCACACGAATTACGCGCTGCCAGGCCGCATGCTGATAACGGGATTGTCTAACAATCGCGATCATGGCGGCCGCACAGGTATGGCTGAGTACACAAACGACGGTGATTTTATTACCAGCGTTTGGATGCCCACCGATGATAATTTGCAAGGTGCAGTTAAGTCGGGTAATTACGCCGATGGCTATGGTTACGATGCACGAGCCTTACCGCGGCGAAATGTCTTGGTGACTTCCTCCTTTACGGGTTGGAACAACTACATGATGAACCTCGGTAAAATGATGGGCGATCCCGAAGCTATGAAGCGCTTTGGCAATACCGTCGTTATTTGGGATTTACATGCGCGCACGCCCAAGAAGGTTCTCGATGTGCCCGGTGCCCCCTTAGAGCTTCGTTGTGCTTGGGGTTCACGCTCTAACTATTGCTTCACGACTACGGCGCTGACCTCAAAGATTTGGTTGATTTATGAGGATGACGCAGGGGAATGGCAGGCGAAGGCGGTTGCCGATATTGGTGATGCCAGCAAGATACCGCTGCCGGTAGATATCTCTATCTCGGCCGATGATAACCACCTATGGGTCAACACTTGGAATGATGGTTTGGTGCGGTTGTTTGATATTTCTGATCCCCACGCACCTGAGCAGGTGTTTGAAAAGCGTATTGGTGAGCAAATCAACATGGTGTCTCAAAGCTGGGATGGCGAACGCGTGTACTTCACTTCATCGCTGCTCGCTAACTGGGATAAGACCGAGTCTGGTGGTGAGGACGATGTTCAGTACTTCAAGCTTTACAACTGGGATGGGGCAACGCTGACGCCGCAATTTAGTCTCGATTTTGTCGAGATGGGTCTTGGGTCACCGCATCAAATGCGTTTTGGGGCCCATGCACTTTACGGCAAGGCACCTGCTAAAACCGGCCACGATGATATGGCCGCGCGCTAACGCTATGCGGCAGTGGTTAATAGGCCTGCTAGGGTGGTGTGCGGTATCAGCATTGGCTGCACCCCACCAACACGAGCCCCCGGTGGTATTGGCGCCGGGGTATGAGGATCTTCAGTTTGAGCCCCCGTCTGCGGGCAGCTATCAACTTCCGTCTATGGGTGAGGCAGCCGATGGCCTGATACTTAATACCTTGGGTAATGCTGGTCGTTTGCATGATTACTTGGGTGATAAAGCGACGGTGTTGAGTTTTATTTTCACCACCTGTAACGATGTGAACGGCTGTCCCCTTGCGACCTATGTTATGAGCGGTGTTCAAAAGGCCGTCCTGAAAGATCCTGATCTTGTCGATCAAGTCCGTATCGTTAGCTTTAGTTTTGATCCCGAGAAAGACACCCCTTCGGTATTGGGGCGCTATGGTGATCAGTTCAGGGCGGAAGGTTTTGATTGGGAATTTCTTACGACCGCTTCAGAGGATGCTCTTCGACCTACCCTCGATGCCTACGATCAGTGGGTGATTCGAGATTACGATGAAGAGGGTAACTACTTAGGAACTATGTCGCACATATTACGGGTGTACCTGATCGACAGTGATCGACGCATTCGCAATATCTATAGTACGTCTTACTTGCACGCGGATACTGTTGTAAATGACTTGCGAACCCTGCTCATGCAGTAGGCGCGACTTTTGATCTATGCATAACAACCGAACCAATTTATAAGCGACGTATCCGCCGCGCTAAATTTAATCCCTGTTTCTGCTGTACGCGGCGGCTGAAGTTGCTCTGGCAGGTTTTAAGGATGTGGCTGAGGAGTATTGGCATTCGGAACAGAGCATGCCACGTTGGGTAAAAGGCCTAATCGCCAGTCGTTGTTCTGATGCTGCTCGCCGTAGTCCTAGTCACAATATCAGTCTTGCCGCTGGGCTAATCAAAGTAATGAGTGATAAGTAAGGAGTAGATCATGTATATCAACGGACAGTGGCTTGAAGAAGGGCCCACCTTTGAGGTGTACAACCCTGCAACAGGCGTCTCAATAGGTTCGGTGATCGATGTTAGTAACGAGCAAGTTCTAGACGCGGTTGCCGCAGCCGAAGCGGCCTTTCCGGCGTGGTCAAAGACAACCGCTTACGAGCGATCGGCGATTTTGACGCGGTGCCATACCTTAATGATGGAGCGCCAAAGGACGCTGGCCGAGCTTATGACCTCCGAGCAGGGCAAACCCTTGAAAGCGGCCATGAACGAAGTGAAATACGCCGCCGATTTTCTACTGTGGTTTGCTGAAGAGGCTAAGCGTATATACGGCGAGACGATTCCCTCCGCCCGATCAGATCAGCGTTTTCTCGTTCACAAGCAAGCTGTTGGTGTTGTTGCCGCAATTACGCCGTGGAATTACCCCATTTCTATGCTGACGCGGAAGCTGGGTCCAGCCTTAGCGGCGGGATGTACTGCTGTTCTTAAACCGGCAGAAGCGACACCGCTGTGTGCCGTTGCGGTTTTTGAAATTCTGCATGAAGCCGGTTTGCCCGCGGGTGTTGCGAACCTTGTAACGGTCAGCGACCCCAAGCCTGTCGGCGAAATATTCTGTACGCACCGAGCCATTCGTAAGCTGACCTTCACGGGCTCCACCGCTGTAGGGAAGTCTCTGGCTCAGGCGGCGGCTCCGCAACTAAAACGTGTATCTATGGAGCTGGGAGGGCATGCGCCTTTTATTGTCTTTGATGATGCTGATCCGGTTCACGCCGCTAAGGGTGTTTCCCTGGTTAAGTTCTTGAACACGGGACAGGCCTGTATCAGCCCCAACCGAATTTTTGTCCAGCGAAAAATTCTCGATAGCTTCCTCAACACACTTCAGGGCCGAATTGAGAAACTTCACGCAGGTGACGGCATGGAGCCATCGACCACGATAGGCCCCCTCATTAATCATGCTGCAATTGAAAAAATTGACCGGCAAGTTCAGGATGCCGTCGCCCAGGGCGCAAGTCTCCATAGTGGCGGCCGCCGCCTTACTGAGGACGGTCTCGAAAAGGGCTGCTTTTATTCGCCAACCCTTCTCAGCAATGTGTCTTCTGACATGCTGATTTATCGCGAGGAGACCTTTGGGCCGGTTGCCGCTGTAATTGCCTTTGATGACGACGATGACGTTATCGCAATGGCGAACGATACTGACTATGGGCTGGCTGCTTACGTTTACACGCAGAACTTGTCTCGGGCATTACGCACCTTTGAAGAGTTGAATTTTGGCATCATCGGCATCAACGATATCAATCCAACCAGTGCCGCGGCACCATTTGGTGGTATGAAGGAGAGTGGTTTAGGACGGGAGGGTGCACGGGAGGGTCTTGAAGAATATCTTGAGACAAAACTGGGGGGGCTCAGTATTTAAATGCTGGAAGCCCTTGAACGCGGTGCGCGATTGGGTTTTGTGTTCCTGACATCTTCTAGGTTGGGTAACGTACTCGTCACATTGCCTTAGATATCTCCAAGTGACGTCATGATTGCCTCCAACAGCCTGAAGAAACTAGATTCTGTGAGGCGCTAATTCAAGCCTGAAATTAAAATAATTTAGCTGCGTGCACGCCCTCGTCGGCGTCGCGTGTTGCCTGCAGCACTTTGCTGTGTTCGTACAACCGGCGGTGGAATTTCACCAAAAAGATGTGTGAAAGGGTCAGACTTGTGGGGGAATGCCATGGCGTCCACAAAGTAGTCTTGAAATTTATCTTCGACGGCAGTTTCAATGCGCTCGGCCCAGCGCACAATTTTCTCAATGTGACCCCGACTGTCGCGGTCGAGTAGGGCAATGCGTGCTCCCATTCCAGCGGCATTACCTGCCGCGGAAACATTTTCCAATGGGCAGTCGGGTATCAATCCCAGCACCATGGCGTGGGATAGGCTAATGTGGCTGCCAAAAGCACCTGCGAGGCGAATGCGATCGATTTGTTGAGTGCCCATATGGTCTTGGAGTAGCTTAACCCCTGCATATAGGGCGGCTTTGGCCAGTTGAATTTGTCGAATATCGTTTTGAGTGACCGAGATATCGGACTGACCCTCGGCGGTAGCACTATGAAGCTTGTAGGACCAGGTTCTGTCTGAGGCGAAAATTCGTGAATTTTGGCTTTCGAGGTCACCATTCACCACACCATCGGTGGAGACTATGCCGGCTAGGAACATCTCGGCGACGGCTTCAATAATGCCAGAGCCACAAATGCCGGTGACGCCAATTGTCCCTATAGCCTGCTCAAAGCCCGGCTCATTGGACCAAAGATCAGAACCTATGACTTTAAAGCGTGGCTCCAGAGTTTCTCGGTCAATGCGAACGCGCTCGATGGCACCGAAAGTCGCTCGCTGCCCCGAGCTTATTTGAGCCCCTTCAAAGGCAGGGCCGGTGGGAGTAGAGCAGACCAGCATGCGATCTTTGTTACCCAAGACAATTTCCGCGTTCGTACCGACGTCGATTACCAGGGTCATTTCGGCGTCTTGCTCGGGATGCTCGGCTAAAATAACACCTGCCGAATCTGCGCCTACATGTCCTGCGATGCAGGGCAAGACGTAAACTCTCCCGCCAGGATGAATGTTGATGTCCAGATCTTTGGCTCTCAGCTCAAGGGCTTCGGTTGTGGTGAGGGCAAAGGGAGCACCCCCTAAATTTACAGGATCAATGCCCAGAAAAATGTGGTGCATGATGGGGTTGGCGACCAAAGTGATCTCGAGAATATCTTCCAGGTCTCCAGCGACACCCTCGCTAAGCTCAACAAACAGATCGTTCAGAGCGCGACGAATAACGGCGGTCATTTCCCCAGCGCCTTCCGGGTGCATCATAATGTACGACACCCGGCTCATAAGGTCTTCACCAAACCGAATTTGTGGATTCATGACACTCGCGGTCCCCAAAACTTCGCCATTGCCTAAATCACACAGATGCGCCGCTACGGTGGTTGAGCCCACATCAATGGCTATACCCCTAGGAGATTCAAATAGCCCGGGCCAAATGGCGATAACATCTTGAGCGTTATACACCGCGACAGTTACCGCCTGTTTACCCTCGATCAACGCTTTCTGCAGCCGTGGTAAAACATTGGCTTCAATGCGTAAATTCTCGAGCTCCCAATCGCGCTTGAGTGCATCGAGAAGAAGTTGGGCTTCTCCGCGTATATCTTCAAGGCTGGCTGATTCAACTTCGACGTAGTGGAGTCGGGTCGCGGTATTAAGCCGAATATCTCGGTGTTCAGTCTCTTTACGAATAATTTGTCGATGGACCTGGCTTTCGGGAGGAACGTCAATGACAACATCGTTAAGCAGGGTGGCATGACAACTCAAGCGATGACGTTCAGGGAGAGTCCCCTTGCGTTCTTCAAAACGGGCCTCGGTAACGCTGAACGGCGACAGATTTTCGGTATCCGAGGTGAGTCCGTGTTTTGGAAAGTGCCCGGACATACACTCGACTCTGCAACGGCCACAAAGACCTCGACCACCACAAACCGAGTCTATGTCAACGCCTAGGCTTCTCGCGGCATCGAGTACCGGTGTGCCTTTGGGAAAGCTTCCCCGGCGCCCCGATGGCATGAAAAGAATTTTTACTGTCGCATCAGACACAACTAGGCACTCCTGCGCCGTCCTGTACGACCGCCGCGACCACCGCGACCGGTCCCTTCAGCTGCCGGCTCTCTGTAGGCTTTGATCCAGTTGGCACAGTTGGGGTCGTGCCCCATCATGACGTCGCCACCACGAACCGCCTGCATGACTTCAGCATGCAGGGGGCTGGTAATTGCCGAGGTCATCCCCGCACCCATTGCCATGGTTAAAAATGCGGCATTGATGCCATTACGATTGGGCAGTCCAAAGCTAACGTTGGAGGCGCCGCAGGTCGTATTGACCTGAAGTTCTTCTCTGAGACGTCGTACCAGGTGCATCACCTGCACCCCAGCGGTATTAATTGCGCCGATGGGCATAACGAGAGGGTCGACGACAATATTGCTGTGATGAATGCCGTAGTCGGCAGCGCGCTCAACAATTTTCTTGGCAACAGCGAAGCGTTCATTAGGGTCTTCAGAAATCCCCGTTTCGTCGTTAGAAATAGCGACTACCGCCGCATTATAGCGGGCTACCAGCGGCAAAACACGTTCCAATACTTCGTCTTCGCCAGTGACTGAATTGACCAATGCTTTGCCCTGATAAACGGCTAATCCTGCTTCGAGTGCCTCGACAATGGAGGAATCAATGCTTAAGGGCACGTCGGTGATGGCCTGCACGCGTCGAATCGCCTCGGCAAGAATCGCCGGTTCATCGGCAAGCGGGATCCCTGCGTTGACGTCGAGCATTTGAGCTCCCGCGGCAACTTGCGCGAGTGCATCAGACTCCACTCGGCTGTAATCACCGACTTTCATTTCCTCGGCAAGAATTTTTCGGCCGGTGGGGTTGATGCGCTCGCCAATAATGATGAAGGGCTGATCAAAGCCGATTCGAACTTCTTTGGTTGCCGAACTGAGGGTTGTCGTGGTCATGTACTGCTCCTATTCGAGTCCGCTGGACTCCAGGGCACTCGGGTGCCCAATACCTTGGATTTTGTGACGATTTCACCAATTCGGTGTTCTTGACGATAGGCCATCAGATGTATGCCGCTGACCCCCTCGATTTCTTGAATTTGCTGCATAAGGTCGATACACAGATCGACCCCTTCCTGTTTTTGATCTTTAGCACCGGCTAGGCGTTTAATCACGGAATCAGGAATGTGTACTCCAGCGACATTTTTACGGATCCAGTCGGCTGACTTTGCTGAAGCCATAGGGCCCACGCCAGGGAGAATAAACACTTTTTCGTGAAGGCCCATGTCACGGGTTTTGGCCATGAATAACTTGAGGCGCTCAATATCGAAGCAGTACTGGGTCTGCACGAACTGGGCTCCCGCCGCGATTTTTTTAGCGAGCCGTTGGGGTCGAAAATCTAGAGGCGGCGCAAAGGGGTTCGAAGCGCCGCCCATAAAAAGGCGGGGCGGTGACGACAGCGATCGGCCACTGAGAAAAGCGCTGTTATCGCGCATGTGGCGCACCATGGACAGTGCCGAAATACTATCCATGTCAAAAACGGGTTTGGCTTCGGGGTGGTCACCCGACTGCACGCCGTCGCCGCTTAGGCAAAGAATATTGGCAACACCCATGGCAGCGGCTCCGAGCACATCACCCTGCATAGATATGCGGTTTCTGTCCCGACATGACATTTGCAAAATCATCGAGTAACCCATGCGGGTGAGCAGGGCACAAATGCCCATGCTCGACATATGACAATTGGCGCCAGAGCCGTCGGTTGCATTGATGGCATCAACATAGCCATTGAAATCTTCGGCTCGCGCGTAGACCTCATTGGGGTCAGCTGAGTCAGGGGGGGCTATCTCAGCTGTGACGGCAAACTGACCGGCTCTCAGTACTCGCTCAAAGCGACCAGGAGAAAAATGACCGGGCAAAATAGGCAGATTTTCGCCGGCGGCTGGCTCGTCAGCAAAGCTCATGCAGATTTCTCCCGCCGCGACTTTAACGCGCCCAGCCAACTGCTACGGCCTTTCAGGCGGGTATCGACGGGCAGTTGTATTACCTGCAATCCGCTATCCCCCTGACCCATTTGCTGGCTGCCTTCCCAGGCTTTTACCCACACACAGGTCATCTCGGGTTTGATTTCGCAGCCGCCATCTTGCCTGACACCGCCACAGGGCCCGTTGCGCAGAGTCTTGGGACAGTTCATAGGGCAGGCCATGCCCGTCGCCCCTAGGGTGCACTGACCGCAGGACTGTGAGTCGAATAAAAATCCTTTGATGAGCCCTTCAAAGCGAGCAAAGGGTTTGTCTAGGCGCTGATAGCCAATTTTGTGCAAGAGAGGGTCTAGCAACTCTAAGGTCCACTCAAAGGCTTCGTATAGCCTATGCAGCCCTTTGGCGTGTCGCGTAGACCAATCTCTCGCCGCTTTCACGTGGGCGCCTCATCGAAGCCCTTCTGAGCCACGAGCCGTGCGATATCGTCATCAGAATACTGCGCTTCAATTTGTTCACCGAACCCTTGGGCAATGTCTTTCACCGAACCCTCTGCCTCGATGGATGTGGTCACCCGTCGCCACTCTTCGAGGTAGGCATCACTGCCTCCTTTGCCAGCTTTCATTGCTGCACGGTCGATAGCTGCCTGAAAGCGATGGCTGAGTAGGTGCTTGCCACGATCGCGCCCGCGTTTGATTAAAACTTGGGCTGGAATATCACGCCAATAAACATCAATGCGCTGCATGATGAGCTCCGCTAGCATGTTGCAAATTAATAACCTGTCTTTCGAGGTGTTGCCCTAGCTCGCCCATGCCTGTTGTAAGGGTTTCAAAACGAAGCCCTAGGTAGTCGGCGGCTCGGCGCGCGGCAAGCTGCAATTGTTCATCGTCCTGCTGTGCAAGATAAACAACCCGGCGGTAGTGACCGAAAAACTCCTGCAGCAGCTGTGGATGACGATCGAGCTTCAGGCCTCGGACGACCAGTCGATCGAAATGCCTTACCAGGAAATCGGTGAGATAAAAGGTGCCAGGCTCGTCGTCAGCTAACGCATTAAAACGAGCTTCAGTGGCATAAAAGGCATAGCAGTGAGCACCGGGAAGACGTTCTAGGTTCCACCGCGCCAAGACTTTATCAATGCCGCCGCCGGTGCCACAGTCGCCATAGGCGACAAAAATCTGGTCAAACTGATCATGGTTTTCAGCAATCACAGCATCGAGTTTTTCCGGAATTTTCTCCGGGCGGTTGTGCAGTTCAGCGTCGAGGCACTTTACAGACACACTTTGCCAATCATTGTTGCGCCTGAGCCATTCGATCTCCCTTGCGAGTGCCCCACAGGCAATTACAAGTAGTGACGATGACTCAGCAATACTCATCAGGGAACCTGAGCAAGGCGTCGGGCCTGTACAAAACTGACGGCAGTGGTCGCGGCCTCGGCAGCATCGCGACAGTAGGCGTCGGCGCCAACTGCTTCGCCAAACTCTTCATTTAGCGGGGCACCGCCAACAAGAACAATGTATTTATCTCTCAGCCCTTGATCTTTTAAAGCGTCGATAACCACTTTCATGTACGGCATTGTCGTCGTTAGCAGTGCTGACATTCCGAGAATGTCCGGCTTGTGCTCCTCAAGGGCAGCCAGGTAATCCTCGACAGAATTATTAATGCCAATATCGTGCACATCAAAACCTGCGCCTTCTAGCATCATGGCGACCAAATTTTTACCAATGTCATGGATGTCACCTTTGACGGTGCCTATCACCATGGTGCCTACTGGCTTAGCGCCGGTTTCAGCGAGCAAGGGGCGCAATATAGACATTCCGCCTTTCATCGCGTTGGCCGCTAGCAAGACCTCCGGAACAAACAAAATACCGTCGCGGAAATCGATGCCAACAATAGTCATGCCGTCAACGAGGGCCTTGCTTAAAACTTGTTCCGCAGACCAACCTCGGTCGAGCAGGATATGGGTCGCTGCCTCGATTTCTTCGGTCAGCCCATCATAGAGGTCATCGTGTATCTGAGGAATGAGATCTTCATCAGAGAGATCGGCGAGGATAATGTCTTCTTCATCGGACATATTGGGTGGTCCTCCTTGGGCAGTGGTCAGTAGTCACGATCTTCGAAAGAGGCTTTCTGTCGACGCATGTAATCCAACAGGGCTTCATCGATAGCGGGGTCTAGCGCGGGTGGCTCATAGTCGGCTAGCATTTTTTTCCAAATGACATTGGCGCGCTGAGCGGTGTCGAGACTTCCCTCGGCAGACCACTGCTCGTAACTGTTACTGTCGGCTACGGTCGAGCGGTAAAAGGCCGTTTCGAAGTGCTTGAGCGTGTGCTCAGAGCCCAAAAAGTGTTTTCCGGGGCCGCCTTCTTCAAAGGCACTCATTGCCTGCGCATCTTCAGAGAGGTCTACACCGTTGAGCAGTACACCAATCATACTGGCTTGGTCGCAATCCATAATGAATTTTTCATAGCCCATCGCGAGACCGCCTTCGAGCCAGCCTGCGGTATGAAGCATAAAGTTCACGCCGGCCAAGGCCGCGGTCTGAAGGGTATTAGCCGATTCATAAGCGGCTTGCGCATCGGGCAGTTTAGAAGCGCATAAACCGCCCCCACTTCGAAAGGGTACTCCCAGGCGTCGCGCAAGTGCTGCTGCTGCATAAATAACCATGCTTGGCTCAGGAGTGCCAAAAGTCGGTGCACCTGTTGCCATGGAGACGGCGGCGGCAAAAGTTCCAAAAACCACAGGTGCCCCGGGCCTGATTAGTTGGGTCAAAGTGATACCTGCTAAGGCCTCGGCCAAAATTTGCGTGACTGTTCCTGTCACGGTTACAGGTGACATGGCGCCTGCCAAAATAAAGGGCGAGATAACGGTGGCTTGATTATTGCGAGCGTAGACTTTCAACGATCCCAGCATGGTGCCGTCAAAGACCATAGGAGAATTGACGTTGATCAGGCTGGTTAGCACGCAGTTTTGATCAACAAACTCATCGCCAAAGACGAGCTTTGCCATGTCTACAGAGTCTTGAGCTCGGCTATCCAGCGTGACTGAGCCCATAAGGGGTTTATCGCTGTATTTGAAGTGGCTGTAGACCATGTCGTAGTGACGCTTGTTAACCGGCAGATCAACGGGTTCACAGACCGTACCACCTGAGTGGTGCAAGCCGGGCGCCATGTACGCTAACTTGACGAAATTACGGAAGTCTTCAATGGTGGCGTAGCGACGCCCTTTGTCCAAATCGTGAACAAAAGGAGGGCCGTAAGCAGGGACTAGGACGGTGTTTTTCCCACCAATGGTGACGCTGCGGGCAGGATTACGCGCGTGTTGGGTGTAGCTCGCTGGGGCGCTGGCTTGGATGATCGATCGGCAAAGCCCCGGTGCAAAGCGCACACGAGTACCCTCGACGTCTGCCCCGGCATTTTTGAACAGTTCCAGAACTTCAGGGTCATCCAGAAAATCGATGCCAATTTCAGCTAGCAGCCGATCAGCATTGTGCTCAATAAGTTCAAGGGCCTCGGTAGAGAGCATTTCAAAATAGGGGATCTTTCGCTCAATAAAGGGGGCCGTTGCCGCGACCGTATTGCGCGCCTCGCGTCGTCCAGCGCGTCCGCCACCTTTCCGTCTGGCTCCTCGTTCACTCATTTCGACAATCACCCCCTTCAGACCTTCGTTGTGCCGTTTCGTCCGGCTTTAAGTGCGGCTCACCCATTGGCAACGCGCGTGGGCCTTTCCTCAACTAAAGCCCCTGTTGTGTTAACAATAGGCGCTGCTGGCATGCCTTGCACTGTACTTTAAAAACGAACGATTAACGCCGCTAATGTCCCCCCTATGGCCTTTTGACACTTGATCTAGACCGACATAGACGGTACCAAAAACGACCTGCTTGGTAGAAAAAATATGGCCTTTTTCTAGTTCCAAAAACGGCGGATTGGTCGACTATTACTGCGTTCAGTAAAATGTGGAATAACCAGCGATATTTTTATCACTTAAACAACAGTGCAAGTCTACATCTATGAGTGTTTCAGCCCACTCGGTGTCGCCAAATTGACCTTTTGTTCCGGCCAAATTTGCAGCATCGTGCCAGTGCTTTGGCTTATTGGGTTAGCTTAATGCCCTTGGATTTTACTCATCATGGCGACAGGTTCGCCTTTGGTTACCGGCGGTGTGCTAATGACGTAATTGATCACACCAGAAAAGGGCGCACGTATCTTGGTGATTTCGTTGCCAAAGAAATCTACTAAAACCCCCAGAAGAGCACCTTTTGTGACCGTATAGCCGTCTTTAGTAGCGGGCTTAAAAATTCCGGAAGCCGGGCTCTTTACCACCTGATAGTCGGTGAGCCAAGTGATACCGAGATTGGGAACCTCGACACCGGGCACCATGCGCAAGTGGCGCAGCACGTTCCAGATGCCAGACTTCGCAAGCTCCGACCAGTGCGGATCGTTGGAGCCAGACTGACCTGTCTCTGTCGTGATAGCAGGTATTCCCCTCACCAACGCCGTTTGATCGGAAAATAGCGACGGGCCTGAGGCATACTGCGGACCTGTGTCGATCACAATATGATCGAGCCCAAATGCAACAGCCATGCCTTTAATTTTTTGGTCAAACACCGTATCACCGGTAACTGGCATGTAGACGTACGGTCGTAACGCTTCATTACCGTCACCACTGTGCAGATCAATAAGATAGTCGGCCTGATCAATGACCTTGGTGGTGATTTGGTGTGCGATACGCTGACTAAGCGTGCCCTCCGGATCTCCGGGGAACATACGATTGAGATTTTTTCCATCCACAGGGCTGTAATAAATTGTGCGGCCTAAAAATGAGGGCAGATTTGCCACATGCACCAGAATGACCGTTCCTCGTAGCAAAGTAGGATCGATCTCTGATCTTATCGACTGAAGAGCTGTAATAGGAGGGTATTCGTAGCCGTGTACGCCTGCGAGTAGGGCAAGTACTGGACCGGGAGTGGCCCCATGAATAACGGTGATAGGTATCTTGCTGCCAGCGTCAGTGCCTGCAGGAACGTCTAAAAACCCCGAAACCTGTGTTCCCTCAGAAGCTTCTACATCACCCACAGAGAACGGCTCGGCGCCTGCTGAAAAAGCTGCTGTGACCAGCAGTAAAAAATAGAAAATCGCCCTTAGGTTTTGCATAACGTGTTTACCCATGTCGATGTTGCAAGCGGCCAAACTTCCGACTGGACGGACTTGGCACGTTGGATTCAATCCTGGCCTGTAAACATGTGACGCTTTATGCCAGAGAGCGCAGCCTTTATAACCTGTGAAGTGTTTCCCGATGAACCGTATTGACGTCGTCCGATTTGGGGTAGGTGCCTATTGAATTTGGAGTCTATACTAAAAATCAAAGGTGGCTTGTGACCCGCCGTTACGGGCAAGTCGCCACTGCTTCGGGGGCGAGTGACAGATGATGAAAGTCTTTCAGACAACCTATGGTCCTTGGGCGCTGGTGGCAGGTGCTTCGGAGGGATTGGGTGCGGCGTTTGCTGAGTCCCTGGCATCAAGAGGGATAAATCTTATTTTGGTTGCTAGGCGTGAGCCTCAATTACTGGCTTTCGCAGAAGTGTTGAGAGACCGTTATGGCGTTACTGTTGAAACCCACGCTTTAGATCTTGCCGTCCCCGGTGCGGCCGAAAGCTTCATTCGCGGTTTGCATCATGATGTGGGGCTGTTGATCTGTAATGCTGCTTACTCTGCTGTGGGCTTATTTCAGGAAGTTCCGCTGACTCAGTTGCAGCAAATACTGTCGGTTAACACCGCGGCACCTTTGGCGCTGACACGTGAGCTGATCCCCAGGTTGATAAAGCGCGGCCGTGGTGGGGTTGTGCTGATGTCGTCTTTATCGGGAGGGCAGGGTAGCGCCAATATCGCCACTTATGCCGCGACCAAGGCCTTTAACACCGTGCTTGCTGAGGGCCTGTGGCAGGAGCTGGGGTCTCAAGGCATTGATGTCATCGCCTCCTGTGCCGGCGCGATCCGCACGCCCGCTTATCAAAGTGCGCAGAAAGGCGCAGAGGCGCCGGGGATTCTCAGTGCCCATACTGTGGCCGAGGAGACACTGGGTGCTTTGGGTAAAACCCCAACCGTGATCCCTGGCCGACTCAATAAAGTGGTTGGATTTTTGATGCGACGCCTGTTGCCGAGAGCCACAGCAATACGGTTAATGTCTAAAAGTACTAAGGAGCTCCAGTGATGATTGAAGTGATGGGTTTTTTAACGCCTTTTATTGTTTACCTCTGTATTACGCTTCTGCACTTCTTCCTCCCGGGGCGGTGGGTCGTGGGGTATGTGGATAACCCTAACACTGGCCAGAAATTACGCTATCGACTGAATGGCCGGTTGGTGCTACTGGCATCGATTGGCCTTTGGTACACCTTGGGCTATTTGGGATGGGTGTCTTGGGGTTGGCTTTATGAAGCGCGCTGGTCCAGTCTGGCGGGGGCCTGTGTCATAGGCTTGGTGTATTCCCTGGCTTCGGTTCTACCCTATCCGTCAACCGGCCGAAGTTTTCCAGTCGACTTCTTTTTGGGACGCCCTGAGAACCCTCAATTTAGAGACGGGCATATTGACGCGAAAATGTGGTTGTACCTGATTGGTGCTGTCATGTTGGCCCTCAACGTCTTGAGTTTTGCTGCGCATCATCACTTAACCTATGGGAATGAATCGTCCGCTGGAATATTCGTGAGTGCCGCACTTATTATCTATTTTATTCTGGATTACCTCACTTTTGAAAAAGTGCATCTGTATACCTACGATATTTTTGCCGAGCGGGTTGGTTTTAAGCTGGGGTGGGGCTGCCTGACGTTCTATCCCTATTTTTATGCCATAGCACTCTGGTCAACTGTCGACCTACCGAATCCCGAGCAGCCGGTCTGGTGGCCCTATTTGAGTGTCGGGCTGTTTTTCATGGGATGGTGTCTTGCTCGCGGCGCCAATATGCAAAAATTTTATTTCAAAATTCAGCCCGACAAGTCCTTTTTAGGCATCACTCCAGAAACGGTCACCGATGGGGAGCGTACGCTGTTGGTAAATGGCTTTTGGGGCCTAAGTCGCCACATCAACTACTTGGGAGAAATCTTGATGGCCAGCGGCATAGCCCTTGCGGTGGGCTACCCCGGGGCCATTTGGCCGTGGCTGTACCCACTTTATTATGTCGTGCTTTTATTTCCCCGGGAGCGCGATGATGATCGACGCTGTGCCGCCAAATATGGTCCTCTGTGGCAGGAGTACACAAGTCGGGTTAAGCACCGCATCATTCCTTACATCTATTAACCGGTCGCCTTGTGCAGCAGCACCTGCTGGGGAGCTCCACGGGTGCACGTTCTCCAAGCACTAGGACTCGGTTCGGCTTCGACTTGGCAGCAAGCCGCGTGCCGATGGGTGCGCTATCGTGATGCCGGCGCCACTTTGGGCAGCCTGGTAAAAGCGAAGGCGGCAATTGCGCCTATCAGCGCAGTCCCAAGCAGGCACATAAACATTTTTTGGAATCCCAGTAGGCCCGGGTTGTTGTCGATTAAATAACCGGCGACAGCAGCCACATAGACATCGGGCGTGTAGCCAATCACCGACACGACGCCTATTGCTGTGCCTGTCATTGCCAGAGGTATTCGACCTTCCTCGAACAGTGCGAAGTACAAACCGCGCAGTCCAAAAATGGCGATTCCCGTCACTACGGTGTTAGCCAAAATAAAGCTAAAGCTACCCATGGCCTGACCGGTAAAAGCGAACAAGCTGTGGCTAATAATTAAAATGCCAAAACACACTACGGTCATTTTCGATACGCCAAAGCGATCGGCCATCAGCCCTAAGATCAGAGCGGCGATTGGTCGCGTCCAAGCACCCAAAGTCACGATTTGCGCGGCTTCAATTTCATCAATACCGTGCCCTCGCACAGCAAACAAGGCGTACTGGTCGAAGGCTTTATAGCTCGTGTAGGCGCAAACTAAAACGATGGTTTGCAACCATACGGCGGGAATTCGCATCACCTGCCAGAAGTGACCAAACAAGGGGGATTGCGCCGATGTGGTGGTCTCAACAAGACCTCGCAATGTAAACCAGACTATAAGACCGGTTAGTGCTGTGACGGCGGTATAACCCCATATGATTTGCTGCAATGCCGCCCGTTTAGCCATTACACTTGCGGCATCGTAGCCGTCGGGAAATGCGAAAGAAAACAATGCTACCCCTAGCGATGCGAGCACGGCAGCGAGCAAACCCCGGCCGCCATCGAGAACACCATAAGCGAGACCTTGATTGGAAATTCCGCCCCAACTTCTTGTTGCCTTAATGAGGGCCGCCCAGAAAAGCAGTACGGTGGACAGCCCAAAAAATCCCCAAACAATCATGGCGCCGTAGTAGCCAGGGAAAGTTGCTAGATAAAGTCCTCCTGAGGCGGTTAGCCACAGCGAGAGCGCCAGTAATTTGCGGGCGGGAAAACGATCGGCAAGGGGGCCTCCAAAAAAGTAAGCGCCCATGGCGACAACGCCATAAGCGGCTTGGGCGACGCCCAACTCCGTCGCTGACAGGCCAAAAACCTCGAGTACCGTGGGTCGGAAAAAACGGGTGACGTGATAGGGCAAAGTAAATATGGCTTCCCCCGCCATAATAAGGGACAACATGATGATCCAGCGCTGTAAGTTAGTTTGCGGCATGCTGACATCGAGCCTCGGGTTGGTAAGGATCTACAGGTGAAGATTTACTGCCATCGGTACGTCGGTCAGGCAGGGCTACGGGTGGGTATTATAAACCCATCTGCGAGGTGTATTTTATGGTTGCGACGCTGTGTCGATAACCGTAACCTTTGGCGGATATCGTGGGTTTTATTGTACGAAGGCAAGCTGGGACAGAGCGATGAGTGAAGTATTAGTGAAAACCGAGCAAGCGGGTCCGGTGCTCTGGATTACTCTAAATCAGGGAAGAATACGTAATCCATTGTCTTCTCAAATGATCGCGAGTCTCACCCAGGCATTGGCCTCGGGTTATGAAGATGACCGTTGTCGTGTCATTGTTCTAGCGGCCGAAGGCCCGGTATTCAGTTCAGGACACGATCTGAAAGAAATGCACCCGAAGGAAGGCGAAGAGAACGCTGCAACCAGGCATCGTATCGTCAATATTCTCGAAAACTGTGCGGCCTTAATGCAGGGTATTGTTCAGGCACCTAAGCCGGTTATAGCTTGCGTTCAGGGCACTGCAACTGCCGCAGGTTGTCAGCTAGTCTCGGCGTGTGACTTGGCTATTGCAGCTAGTGATGCGCACTTTTGCACACCAGGGGTTAACGTGGGCGCGTTTTGTACCACCCCACTGGTGGGTATTGGTCGTAATGTCTCCCGCAAGCACGCTATGGAGATGGCCTTAACCGGTGACATGTTTTCTGCCGATGAGGCGGTAAAGTTTGGGCTGATCAATCGTCATGTCGCGCCTGAGGTCTTGCTTGCCGAGACGGCTGCTCTAGCGCAGAAGATCGCTTCGCGTTCAGCACAAAGTATTCGCGGCGGCAAAGCCGCTTTTTACCGGCAAATAGAAATGCCGCTGGCTGATGCCTTTGAGTATGCCAATCAGGTAATGCTAGAGGGTATGGCAGATAGTGGTGACCCTGAGGAAGGGCGGTTAGCTTTCATTGAAAAACGAAACCCTGTCTGGAACCAAGAGTAAGCCCGAGCCTATATTGCGCTCACATTGGTTGCGGTCGCCGTGATTTGGGCCGACCCTGCAAGGCACCCAGACGGCCCCAGATTTACTGGCCGCCCTTGTCCCGGCTGTCCTTAGATAGGCGCAACATCAGTATGGCTGCACGCTTTATGGCGAGAGCCATCGAATCGAGCTGCAAGCTTTCGTTGGGTGTGTGACCCCCTTTGCCCAGAGCACCCAATCCTGCGAGAGCATCGGTATAAGGCGCCACGAAAGCTATATCGGCAGCACCCCTGCGCAGGGGATCCCATGTTTTCATAGCACCCCGTCCGAGGTCTTCGTTGACCTTAGATAGAGCCAGCGCGAGTGTTTTATTGCCTTCGGTTGGGGCCATGGGTGGGTAGCTATCGTCAAAGCTAAGCGTCGCTTCGGTATGCGGTAGGTGTTTTGCGACAATCGCTTGCATGTGTTGCTTGGCGTTTTTCAGTTGCTCGACAGACAGCGCTCGAATTCCTCCGTGCACGACAGTATGACTGGGCACAACGTTGGTTTTTCCGAATGTCGTTCCTTTATTGCTTGCTGCTTCGTAGGTTGCCGCTGTACCCCCTTGAATATTGCCCGCGTTAAAAGTAAGGCCATATTCTCCACGGACTTGCGTGTAAAAGGCATTGAGAATTCGCGCGGCCTCATTAATGGCGCCGGCACCAACATCATCACTGAAAATGGCTGACGAATGTGCCTGCCGACCTTTTACCTCAAGCAGCCAGCTGCTGGAGCTACGCCGGGCAATGGTTGCCCAATCATCGCCCTCAGTCGTGATAGCACCTTCAAAGCCCAGTGCAATATCGGCCCATTGGCCTGCTTCCAGTAAATCCTTTCGAGCAATGTTTAGAGGGCGCCCCGGCTTTTCTTCGTCGCCAGTGTAGGCCACGGTTATCGCCATATTTTTCAGGGCGTCTATATGGGCGAGGGCTTTGAGCGCATAGATGATAACGGCATTACCCGACTTCATATCGCTGATGCCCGGCCCTTCAGCGGTGTTGCCTATACGGTTAAAAGCCTGAAACTCGTCGTCCGCCTCAAACACGGTGTCGAGGTGCCCAATGAGCAATAATTTTGCGCCCGCGCCGTCTTTTTTTGCGAACAGGTGTCCGGCGCGGTTTACTGATTCAGGCATATCGATCCATCGCACGTCGAGGTTAAGTGCGCTGAGCTCACGGGCCATCACGTCACCGACGGCTCGAACACCTTCGTGATTCATCGTGCCACTGCCAATGTTAACGGTCTCTTCCAGAAGGGCGATGGCCTGTTCCTGATGCTGGTCTACCCAGTCACTGATGGCCTGCTCATCATCAGAAAGCGCACCGGCCCTAGTTGAGAGGCTTAGCAATAGTAAAAGTATGGTCGGTGCTAAGTGATATCGCATAGTGTTGGCCTTAAGTCATTTCATTGCCGTTTTTATAGGCATAAAGCCCGCAACCGTTACTCATAAATATCAAGGTCTTCCGCAAGAATAACGGTGCCGTCATAGCGTGATTTTACTTCCTGAAGGACGGTTTCATCCTCGAGGCCAAAGACCAGGACATGATACAAAATTAACTGCTTGGGTTTAGCGCGAGAGGCCAGCGCCGCCAACTCATAACTCGTGGTGTGATTGCTGCGGTGATAGTTTTGCCAAAACTCTGAACGCTGGTTTAGGGCTGCCTCAGAGACGACCTCATGAATCAGTATGTCAGCGCCAGTGGCCATGGCTTCTAATTTAGGGTCATAGGCGGCGTCCCCTGAAATAACAATGACTTTATCCGGTGTTGTAAATTTGTAAGCGAATGCATTGGGCCAGGTGCCATGCTTGACCTTAAGCGCCTCAACAGTCACCCGCTCATCGCGGTAAACAACCCCTTCTTCGATCTCATGGGCATTTATTTTCCAGCCCGATGGGGTTGCGGGCTCCAAGCCATAAAGTCGGTATCGATTGTCCTCCTGCCAGGCCTCAGCGACATTGCTGGCCATGGCTGCGGTGCCGGGTGGGCCGTAGAGTTCAAAGGCATTCTCTCGACCGTGGGTCCAGCTGGTGTACACCAGATCGGGTAATCCTGCGGAGTGATCATGATGGAGGTGGGTAAGAAAGGCGATGCCCAGTTGATCTACATTAAGCGCGTTTATCGGACCCCCATACTCTTTCGATACTTCAGCTGCTCTGCGAACCACGCCAGGGCCAAAATCGACGATATAGGCTTTACCATTTACGACAATCGCCGTGGCCGGCCCTGAGCGGTTGGGTGTGGGAATGGGTGTCCCGGTACCCAGCATTACAACTTGAGTACGTGCGAGGGAATTTACAGAGAGGAGAAGCAGTAAGACGAAAAGCGCCAGTACCCTCATGGTTTGTCTCCTTATTCGCCAACACAGACCAGCAGCTTGTACCTATGGCCGACTTATCGAATCGGTTTAGGCAGTCGGGCCAGTTCCATGTACCGAGGCTAAAGACTCGTGGCTCAATTTACCAGTGGCCCAGTCTTATGTTGAATCCAAAAGTTTTCAAGGGCTATCGAGCACCTCGGTGACGACACCTAACCCGATACTTAGGCACGGGGTTAGGCGCATAGCCGATGATTGGTGCGCCGCGATTACCCGCGATGCCCATTCGTCTTATTTGTTAAAGGTTGTCGCATTTTGGTAGTGCTTGTTAGAAAGAAAGCAATGATACTTATTGCTTCCCAGAGCCGTAATTACTTCCGAATATTGCGGTGCCCTAATTGTTTTGGAGTTCCTTATGAAAGCGCTAGTTCGCGCCCTGTGCGTTGTGTTGGCATTGATTTCCCCCGGGGTGTTTTCAGCAACCGATGCCGATCGAATTCAGCAGCTAGAAGAGCAGCTGCGAAATCAGCAACAGTTACTCGATGCCATGCAGGACGAGTTGCAGCGACTCAAGGCCGATGTTGTTGGCGTAGAGGATAGTGAGCAAGGTGTGACTGTCCCAATGGCTCCAGAGGCGTCAGTCGCCTCTGCAAAAGCTGTCTCTGAAGGGACGGTCGACGAGGCATCATCATCTTCTGCCCAGCTCTACGGCTTTGTCATGGCTGATATGATTTATGACTTTAAGCGCGTTGATCCCAATTGGAACGATACCCTTCGTGTCAGTACTATCGCGACTGACGCCGGTCAGTATGGTCAGGACGGTGAATTCATCTTTGGTGTTAGACAATCCCGTCTGGGCATCAAAGGAAACTATGGCGATGATGTGACCTACCTATTAGAGGCAGAGTTATTTGGCGTCGGCGGTGACGAAGGTCAGACGACGCCGCGCCTAAGGCATGCCTGGGCGACCTACAAAAACATAGGCGTTGGTCAAACCTGGTCTAACTTCATGGATGGCGATATTTTCCCAAATACGATCGATTACTGGGGACCCACGGGGATGGTGTTCTATCGAAATCAACAGGCGCGATACACCTTTCCACTGGGTGAAGATGAATTTTCTATTGCCCTAGAAGATCCGTCGACCGCTTTAACTGTAGGCCGATTCAGAGACACCAACGCCTGTGAACTGAACACATCGTCGTATGATTGTGAGTCAACAGGTTCGACAGCCGCTGACATTTATCAGGCACACAACGACGTGCCTGACCTGAGCCTTCGTTATCGTAATAACGGCGACTTTGGTCATTATCAGGTGGCCGCTATGTTCCGCGAGTTGGGCTATGAGCGTTTGGATACTGGAGCGCAAGCGAGTGAGTTTGGCTGGGGTGTCAATGTGAGTGCAGGCATCAAAACCTTTGACAGCGACGTCTTGAAACTACAGGTGGTTTACGGCGAAGGTATTGGTAATTATATGAATGACGGCGGTATCGACATTGCTCCCAGCACTGACAACCTTAATACCGCGAGGGCTGAGGCCGTGCCGCTATTGGGGATTAGTGCTTACTACGACCATTACTGGAATGAGCAGTGGTCGACCTCCATAGGGTGGTCAATGAACGATCTTGATAACAGTGCTGGCCAGTCAGGTTCGGAGTTTGCAAAGGGCCAAATTGCACAGATCAATCTGCTGCATACCCCCCGTGAGAATGTGATGTTGGGTACAGAGTTTATTTGGGGCGAGCGTCAGGATGTCGATGGCGCGAAGGGCGATGACTACCGCATTCAATTTTCGCTGAAGGTGGGGTTTGACTCAGGTAATTTTCTGCGGGGCATGTGAGTTAATCCGTAGTGCTTAACGCGTGTCACCTATGTAGCGGTGAAATGTTTAACTCAATGGCTGATTACAACTTAAGTATTTGAGCCTTTCGTAATATCCATATAAGGGAGTGTTGAAGATGACAATGCGATTAGTAGCATCCTGCTTGGCGTTAGTGTTTGCCTGTAGCCAGACCTTTGCTAAGGAGATGCCCACTGATTTTCAGGCCGTGGTTGACCGTGCCCACGCCCAGTTTAAAGATGTTAAAGATGGGGCGAATGCTGACTACATTCCAATTCTTGCGACGGTCCCTAGCGACATGTTTGGTGTGGTCATTGTGACTCGAGACGGACAGGTCTTTTCTGCGGGTGAGATGGATTACGAGTTTTCGATCCAGTCGGTATCAAAACCGTTTACGGCGTCACTCGTGATGGATCAACAAGGTCCTGCTGCCGTGCGTGAGAAAATTGGTGTTGAGCCCACAGGCTTGCCTTTTAACTCAAAGATGGCGCTTGAATTATATGCAGCTCGCTCGGTAAACCCGTTGGTTAATGCGGGTGCTATTGCCGCTGTCAGCCTTGTAGAAGCCGATTCTGAAGAAGATCGTTGGAATCAGATTCACGCTAATTTAAATGCTTATGCAGGCAGAGAGCTGCCAGTCTTGGAAGAGGTTTATACCTCTGAGTACGAAGAGTCTTGGAGTAATCGTGGCATTGCTAATCTGCTCTACAACTACGGGCGACTTTACAGTGACCCTGAAGAAACATTGCGAGTCTATACCCGGCAGTGCTCTACCGGCATCAATACCCTCGATCTGGGCATGATGGGTGCAACTTTGGCTAATCAAGGTGTTAATCCGGTGTCGGGTAAGCGGGTGCTTGATGCGGCTCATATCCCAGAGTTGCTCGCCATTATGGCGACGGCGGGCTTTTATGACGAGTCGGGTGAATGGATGTACAGCGCTGGCCTGCCAGCTAAAACCGGCGTTGGCGGTGGCATTGTTGCCGTAGTGCCCGGCAAGTTTGCAATCGCTACATTTTCTCCTCCCCTCAATGAGGCGGGTAATAGTGTTAGAGGCATGCAAGCGATTCGTTACATTGCTGGAGAATTGGGCGTCGGTCTCTTTGGTGCAAACAAAGGGGAATAATTTCTCCCGACTTTTGGGGGCTGGTCGTCGATTTGTCCGCTAAAGCGAGGCATCTAGAGCGTTGAAAGTGGCGGGCTGATGTAAATTTTAAGGGGGAGCCGATGCTCCCTTTTTCTTTGGTGTCAGCAACAGATTTTTGATGCCAGAACCCGATAGAAGCCTACACAGGCGGTCGCTAGAACGGATTAGAGCCAGCTGAACATAAGTTGAATCAAGATGACGTTAGTGACGTCAATGAAAAACGCACCGACTAGGGGTACAACGATAAACGCCTGATGGCACGGGCCATAGCGCTGCGTGACGGCCGACATATTCGCCATAGCTGTGGGCGTCGCTCCCATCGAAAACCCTCCAAACCCTGAGGCAATCACCGCAGCTTCGTAACTCTTTCCCATGATGGGAAAGACGACAAAAATCATGAAGAGTGCTGCAACGACGACTTGCGCTCCCAAGATCGAAAAGAGTGCGCCAGCGAGATCAATGACTTCCCAGAGCTGCATGCTCATCAACGACATGGCTAAAAAGGTTCCCAAGGAGATATCTGCAATGAGTGCCATGGCGGGCGTACGAGTGGGCCACTGGGTGCCTGTAATGCGAGGTAGTGCATGAGGGCGCAGGTTGGTCATGATGATGCCTGCAAATAGGCAGCTGACGAAGAGTGGCAGGTGCACGCCTACCTGGTTGAGCCCTTCATTGAGGAAGTAACCGATGATGATGCAGATGTGGAGGGCTAAAACGGCATCGAGCAACTCCATATAATTTAGGCTGACAGGGTCTGCCTCGTCATCGATGCCCACATCGAGGTTGTCATCGCTTCCCGCAACCAACTGGTGTCGCGCGACCAAGAATTTGGCCACGGGACCTCCGATTAAGCTAGCCAGAACTAATCCAAATGTAGCGCAGGCCACCCCAATTTCCATGGCGTTGGTGATGCCATAGTTTTCGGCAAATCGCGGTGCCCATGCAATGGCGGTTCCGTGTCCACCGATGAGTGAAACGGTGCCCCCGAGTAAACCCACTGCAGGTTCAAGTCCCAGCAGGGTCGCGATACCTATGCCCGTCAAATTTTGGATGATCATATAGATAACAGTTACGAGCAGTAGTAACGCGAGGGGCTTTCCGCCTGCGGCAAGGTCTTTGAAGCTTGCGTTGATGCCTATCGTGGTAAAGAAGTAAACCAGGAGTGCATCGCGAGCGCCGAGTTCAAATTCGATACTGATGTCGGCAAAGGAGTGGATTGCAAAAAGAATAACGGCGATAAACAGGCCGCCAGTGACGGGCTCTGGAATGCTATACCGGCCAAAAACGGGCACTAGCCGATTGATACGCTTGCCCAAAAACAAGACCACAATACCTATCGTGACGGCTAAAAAAGTATCGACTTGCCAAACGGAATGTACGGCTTCCATGAGCTTCCTGTGGGGCGGCGCCGCCCGTTTTCTTGCCGTAACCTTCTGGGATCAACCTGCGCAGGTCAAGACAATGCCACCGAGAGCGGCAAGATGTCGTGAATGGATATAGGTTTTGCTAGGACGATTTCAGGGCAGCCATTGGCTGCGTTGGCTACTGGGTATAAATAAGGCGTTTGGCGAACATTGCGATCGGTACCACCTGAGATAAGACATTGGGCGTTGCTTGGATTGATCGGACGGGTAGTTGGAATCCGACTGACGTCAGTATTGGAATGGCGCAATCCCCCGTTAAGAGAAAAGCGCCGGGGGTCTGTCGATCAGATCAACAACACGGCATGAACTACTCTGAGACCTTTTTAACAAAGGGTACGAGGCGATAGCCCTCATCCCTAACCCGTTCGGAGGGACGATAGTGCCTTGCGGTCAAATTAAATACCCCAGAATTATTAATTGTAGGAATGTTATTCATCGCGTCCGAGCCGCAGCCAAAACTCACCGTAAAGGTTCCATCTTCATTAGGTGTCGCGGTATCAGAGCTCACACTCGCGAGGTCGTCGAACATAAAACCCGCCTCATCATAAACAGTGAATGACCAAAAGGCGCCGTTTCTGGGGTCTTCAAAGGTCGCCTGATGGCAGCCTTCCGCGGGGTACTGTGGTGAAAGCTCGTAAAGATTATCGATAGATTGAGCTCCTCCCCACCCTAGGGCCGCTCCCATCAGATGTTTGTAAACGGTGTAGCTACCACGGGATGCGTCGGTCGGCGCGGTGAACATGCCAAATATAGCGTTGCCCCCTTCCTCAGCAAGCATTTGAGGGGCTTTTGCGCGTATGGAAGCCTCAGTGGCCATGAAGGATGCTTCATTCACGGGCTCGGCTGAAAAAGCTTCAGCACTGCCAGCAGAAATAGACATGCCGTCCTGAATACGGTTGGCGTCTGCCTGAGAAAGCGTGCTGTCCAGTCGCACTATCACATAAATATGTGAGCCTTTGTGGGTGGCGAGTTGAAAGGTGCCGCTGCCATAAGACATCGGCTGTATTCGGTGATCCTCGGTTACGGGTTGCACCGAGGCATAGGTTCCTTCGGGTATTGGCGGGATGGTAATGCTGGCACCCGCTGACACATCAACGACAGCAAAGCTGTAGTAACTGTCGCGGTTCATACGCACCACGGGTTGGTCGTTGGTCTGTGTGAGCTGACGAGCGTGGTTGAGAGCATTGACGGGTGCGCGAGACTGTGCGATCAGCAGCTGTCGGGACGTCTCTGCTGTGGGGTAATCCTCGGGAGCGACCTCCAGACCCTTGGGGTCAAAGAACGCATCAATAGTAGTGACGGGTGCACTCAGCGCTTCGAGGCTGATGAGCGATGTTGTGATGGCTGCGGCTAACAACATTGTGCATAGGCCCGGACGTACGTCGCTGCTGGTGGCGCTCATGATGGCTTTCCTTGAAAAATTGGCGAGCACGAATTAAACACACTCATCGAAAGTTAATCCAGCGCTTCTTGCTGGATGTGTGATTGCACGCAAAGCGCGCTTACCGGGCTTGGCAGTGGCGGTTATTTATTCAGTGCCGATCGTAGACCTTCGTCCCTTATGCTGAAGCTACCGGACAGCACGTTGCTTTGAATTCATGAAATCTTAAGTCGGCGTAATATGTTTCAAATTTGGTCACTCGAATTTTTTCCTTTCGATGAGGAATTTCTGAGGGTGCCAACAAACAAGTGGCTTGCTTATCAGACCGCCTATCTGGCACCTTGTGGCAAAGAGGAAGGCCTATGCAGTTAGAAAATAAAGTGTCAATCGTGACCGGTGCGGCTCGTGGTTTGGGACGAGCCTATGCCGAAGCACTGGCGGGGGCGGGTTCAGCCGTATTGGCTTGTGACGTCAATGACTGTGACGAAACAGTCGAGGCCATCGTAAGAGCAGGTGGCCAAGCTGTGTCAGCAACCGTGGATATCACCGATATGGCGAGCTGCACGGCAATGGCAGACATGGCCCAGCAGTCTTTTGGTCAGATAGACGTTCTGGTCAATAATGCAGCGCTTTACGGCGGGCTCAAAGGCGCACGATTTGAATTGCTTGAAGAAGCCCAGTGGGATGCCGTGATGAATGTCAATGTTAAGGGCGTCTGGAACGCCTGTCGTGCGATCGTACAGCCTATGCGTGACTCAGGTGGTGGCTCCATCATCAACATTGCCTCGCTAGCAGCGGTCTATGGATTGCCCTACGGCTTGGACTACGTGGCCTCTAAAGCGGCAGTGATCGGCATGACTCGGGGTATGGCAAGAGAGCTAGGGCGTGACCGTATTCGAGTCAATGCCGTGGCGCCATCGGCTGTGATGACGGAGGGTACTGAGGAGTTTTTTGGCGAGAAATTGGAAAAGGCCAAAAAAGTCATCGCTTCCGGTCAGGTGATACCGCGTAATCTCGAGACCAGCGACGTCACCGGTACCGTACTGTACTTGGCTTCTGACGCCAGTGCTTTTGTCACCGGCCAAACCCATATGGTCGATGGCGGTTCTTGGTTTTTATAACATGAGTGATGAGCGGCAATACGATGATATCCGGGCAGGTGTAAAGCGCCTTTGCGATTCGTTTCCCGGAGCGTACTGGCGTGACAAAGACGAACATCGCAGTTATCCGGTCGAGTTTGTCGAAGCGTTGACGGCAGCAGGGTATCTGTCAGTCATGATTCCGGAAGTGTATGGCGGGGCAGGGTTACCTTTAGGGGCTGCCTGCGCGATTCTCGAAGAAATTCATCGCAGTGGCTGCAACGGTGGCGCCTGTCATGCACAAATGTACACCATGGGCACGCTGCTGCGTCATGGTAGTGAAGCGCAAAAGCAGCGTTATCTTCCGGAGGTCGCCAGCGGCGCTCTGCGCTTACAGGCCTTTGGGGTGACCGAGCCCAATAGTGGTACCGACACAACGCGGATTCGTACTCACGCGGTTCAAGACGGTGATGACTATGTTGTTAATGGTCAGAAGATTTGGATTTCACGAGCTGAACACTCCGACCTTCTAGTCCTGTTAGTGCGCACAACACCGAGGGAAGATTGTGCCAAACGCTCCGATGGCATGTCTGTTTTATTGGTTGATATGCGCACAGCAGTCGGGCGTGGTCTGACGATCAAGCCCATTAAGACCATGATGAATCACGGGGCGACCGAACTTTTCTTCGATGATTTGCGAGTGCCAATGGCTAATCGAATCGGGGAAGAGGGAAAGGGTTTTCGTTACATCCTCGATGGTATGAATGCTGAGCGCATTTTGATTGCAGCGGAATGTATTGGTGATGCGAAATATTTTGTTGAGGCGTCGGCAAAATATGCGTCAGAGCGCGAGGTTTTTGGCGCGCCCATCGCCAAAAATCAAGGAGTGCAATTTCCCATCGCAAGGGCACATATTCAGGCACAAGCTGCTGCAGGTATGGTGCGACGAGCCATTGATTTGTTTGAGGCCGGTGAGTCCTGCGGCTCCGAGGCCAATATGGCCAAACTTTTAGCCTCGGAAGCATCGTGGGCTGCGGGGGATACTTGTATCCAAACCTTTGGGGGAGCGGGGTTTGCCACCGACTATGACATTGAGCGTAAGTTCCGTGAGACACGGCTTTATCAGGTGGCGCCCATCTCGACCAATCTCATCCTGTCACACGTTGCGACTCATGACCTGGGTATGCCTAAGTCGTTTTAATAGGCGATATCCATCAGTGATCGCGCTACATGCGTCCAGTTCTCTATTGATCACGTAGTGACTGGGCAAAAGATTTTTACGAACACGCCATTAGCAAGGGTTTTCTAATGACCGATCGACAATACGATATTGTGCTCTTTGGAGCTTCTGGTTTTACAGGTGAATTAGTTGCCGAGTATCTCGCAGCGAATGTCTCCGGCATTCGCTGGGCAATTGCGGGGCGAAGCGCTAGTAAATTGGAAGCGGTGCGAGAACGAATTGGACAGCCCGATTTAGCCATTCTAGTGGCAGACAGCGATGATGCCGCCGCGCTAACCGCGATGGCAGACCAAGCCCGAGTGGTCATATCAACCGTGGGTCCCTATGCCCGATATGGAACCACGCTGCTTGAAGTTTGTGCCCAGCAAGGCACCCATTATTGCGATCTCACCGGAGAGGCGCAGTGGATGGCAGAGGTCTATGAGCGTATCAACCCCATCGCAAAAAATAGCGGTGCCCGGTTGGTGCACTGCTGTGGGTTTGATTCCTTGCCCTCGGATCTTTCGGTTTATTTCTTGCAAAAAGCGTTTAAGGCACAGTTCGGTGAATACGCACAGTCGGTCACGGGGCGCATGGGACGTTATTCGGGTGCGGTGAGTGGCGGCACGGTTGCCAGCATGATGTTGGTGAGTGAGCAAATTATGAAGGATGAAGCCCTTCGTAAGCGACTGATGAACCCTTACGCCTTGTATCCTGAAACCATGGAAGCGGGACTTGATCAGCCTGATCAGATGGGCGTGGCTTGGGATGAGAATTTCGGGTCTTGGACAGGGCCATTTATCATGGCAGCGATCAACACTAAGGTTGTGCGTCGCTCTAACGCTTTGGCGGGGTTGCCCTATGGTAGTGATTTTCGGTACGACGAGTCGCAACTTTGTAAGGGCCGATTTTCAGCTTTAACGTCATCGATTGCTATTGGTGCCGTCATGGGTGGGGCACTGTTTAGACCGACACGCGCGCTGCTCAAGCGGTTCTTACCCGAACCCGGTGAGGGGCCAAATGCCGAGACTCGGGAAAATGGCTTCTTTGAATTTTGGGCGCACGGCGTATCCGGGGCGGACAATCAGAATAACTTGCGAGTAAAAGTGACGGGTAAACGTGACCCAGGATATGGGGCAACCTCACGCATGTTAGCTCAAGCCGGTCTTTGCCTGGCGCAGGATGACCTCAGTGTAGGGGGTGGTATCTGGACACCAGCGACGGCGTTTCCTGAGCAGTTGATCAACAGGTTGGCACAGGTCGACGTGCACTTTGAGGTCGTTGATTAAATATAGTTCTTGGCAGCCCACTGGATGAGGCAGGTAGGGCTTCTAGGAAGTCTAGGCGGCACTTAAAAGCCAGAAACTCCCGAGGGATAGGCCGAACCGTCGCCCTCTATTGCACAGCCGTTGGCAACGCGCTCGATTGCCTCTTCCATGATCGCTAGGCCCTCACGCAAGGTCGCTTCATCCATATTGAGCGCCGGATACAGGCGTATCGTATCTTCATGATCTGAGATCGCCCAGACACCGCGCTCCAACATTTCTCCTCTTACCGCCCTTGCGGCCCACCAATCCTCGGCATCCGGATGTAACTGCTTGGTGGCCTTGAAGCTAACGCCCATGAGCAAGCCACTGCATCTAATTTGTCCAACAACGGCGTGATGTTCCCAGCCCGACATAATCTCGTAAGCCATGTCACCCAGTTTTTTGGCATGGGCTACTATTCCGTCTCGCTCGTAGATTTCGAGCGTCTTTATGGCGGCGGCGCATCCTGCAGGGGAGCCAGCGAAGGTTGACCCCGAATTGAAATGGGAGTTGTCGCCCAAAATATCATCTCTGGCTGAGATGCCTGCTAGCGGCGCGATGCCCCCCGATAAATTTTTTCCGTAGATTAAAATATCTGGGACAACATCGTAGTGTTCAATCGCCCACATCTTTCCCGTGCGACCCACCCCCGTCAGTACTTCATCGCTAATTAGCAGCCAATCGTTGCGATCACAAATGCGGCGTAGACCTTGAATAAACGCTTTGGAAGGAATCCAATTGCCTCCTTCGGCAAGTCCCGGTTCAATCAGCACGGCGGCTATGTTGTCGGCGCTAGCGATGGTCTCAGGGATCTGTTTTTCCAGGTACCACAAACAGAAGTCGACGTATTGCTCACTGGTCATATCGGCGGGAATATGATCGCTAAAAGGGTAGGGTGCGCGGATGACACCACCGCCCCAGCCCTCCAAATAGGCGGCCGATTCGCCGCTTAAGCCACTCAATAATTTACCGGCTAGGGAATTGCCATGATAGGAAGCACCAAAAGTCACGATATAGCGACGTTGAGTATGGGTTAGGGCGAGGTGAACTGCGGCTTCTGCAGCCTCTGTTCCCGACACCTCATAGTTAGTTCTTGGTAGAGCCTTGTCAGGCATGATGTTGGCCAAGCGTTCGGCGAGTTCGTAGCGCAGCGGATGGTCAAAATGAAAGCCGTAGCGCCGGTTAGCACTCTCAACGACATCCAAAATTTCCGGGTGACAGTTGCCCAGTGGGTTGGTGGCCCAGCCGTTTTGAAAGTCGATGTAGCGCCGGCCATCTAAGTCCCAAACATAGTCTCCAGCGGCTTTGTCGATCACGATCTGTCGAACGGGTCTAAAGCCTCTGGAGCCGGCCTTGTGTTCGTCTTTTTCAAAACGCAGCCCGTTTTTAAACAGAGGAATGCCGCGGCGCAAAGCGGCTTTTGTTTTTGGCCCCGGAAAAGACTGACTCATTGTGCTATCCCCCGCTTTTTTGGCAGTTGACTCACTGGAGTTTTATGTTGCAGGAAAAGGATGTTTATATCTAGGCAGTGAAATGTGTCACGAGGGCGCCTCCAAGAAGGGTGACATTTGCTGATTGCGGCTGCTCATAAAGGGTATCGCTTTTTACGTTACCGGAAAGTATCAGCGAGCGCTGCAGCTTCGATGTGATGCGCAATGATAAGTATCGGGCCGATTGCAATATGTCGGTTTTGACAACGAGGCGTCGGAAAATAGAAACGAAGTTCGATGCGCGGCGCTACATGTTTGCGAGTCTTTGCCTGTAGACAGAACCGACAATACACACATGATAGTCTTCACTTTCAGGCAGGATTTTTTAATATCAGCTCGCGTTAGTATGCTTGGAATACATGGTCATCATTTCTGGGCTTTACCGAAACCTTGCTTACTAACAGTTTATTTGCCAGTCGGTAGCACAATATTAACGAGTACAGCATCGACACTTTAGCGATAGGCTTTTGATTCCAATCACCCATCGTGTTGTCCCAGAATTTAAAAAGCCTCAGGAAATAAAAATATGACAGTCCAGATAAATGGCAAAGTCGCCTCTGACCTTTCAGTGGCAATAGTGGGCGGTGGTTTTGGGGGGGTTGGCGCAGCCATTCGTCTGCTGAAAGCTGGTGTAAGGGACCTTACCGTCTTTGAGCGAAGTGGGGGCGTTGGTGGTGTATGGCACGCCAATACGTATCCCGGCGCGGCCTGCGATGTGCCGTCGCACCTCTATTCGTTCTCGTTCGCCCCCGGTACCGAGTGGTCTCGGCGCTATGCACCACAAGCTGATATAGAAAGGTACTTAAATACGCTGGTTGACGACTTTGGAGTGCGCCCACATTTACGCTGCAACACAAGTGTTGAGAGCGCTGAGTTTGACGCTGAGGTTGGGGCTTGGCATGTAAGGACAAGCGACGGTGAGAGTCGAAACTTTGATCTTCTCATTGCGGCCTGTGGGCAGCTCTCGAATCCGGCGATTCCTGAGCTTGAGGGTATTGACGCGTTTGAAGGACCCACTTTTCATTCGGCCAATTGGGATCATGACTGTGATCTAACGGGAAAGCGTATAGCGGTTGTGGGCACCGGTGCTAGTGCTATTCAGTTTGTTCCCGAGATCGCGAAACAGGCCGGGCAGCTCGACATCTATCAGCGCTCGGCTCCATGGATCATGCATAAGTTTGATCGCGAGTATCCGGAGTGGGAGAAGCGCCTATTTCGGAAGGTCCCTGCGCGTGTCGGATTGAGTCGTCGCTTTTTCTTCTCAGTGTTCGAAATTCTCACTTACGGCTTCACGAATCGTCATTGGGTCTTGAAACCTATGGCTAAATTGTCGAATGCCTATCGCCGTAAAGAGCTGGGTGAGTACCCAAAACTGTTGGCAAAGGCGACACCGGACTACCAAATTGGCTGTAAGCGCGCGTTGTTTACAAATGATTGGTATCCAACGCTTAAGCGCGACAATGTTGAATTGGTTCATGGCCAAGGACCCCGTGTTACCGCGACTGGACTGGTTGATGCTGAAGGCGTTGAGCGGCCTGCGGACGTTATTATTTGGGGCACCGGCTTCCAACCTTTAGATTTTGTTGCGCCTATGGAAATTCGGGGGCTTGAAGGTCGCGAGCTCAGCGAGGTGTGGAATGGGCGACCCGAGGCTTATCTGGGGACCACCGTCGCGGGGTTTCCCAACTTTTTTATGATGTACGGCCCTAACACTAACCATGGCTCTGGCTCGGTGCCCTACTCAAACGAGTGCCAATACAACTACATACTCGATGCGGTTGAGCGCCTGTGTGCAGGAGGCTACCGATATCTAGATCTGGAAGCCGACGCGCTTAAGCGTTGGCGTACCGAGATGGAAGAACGCAGTGCTGAAACCGTTTGGACCCAGGGGGGCTGCAACAGTTGGTATGTTACCGACAGCGGGGTCAACACCAATAACTGGCCAGGTCCCTGGCTTGAATACAAGCGACGCACCCAACAGATCGACGTCAGTGACTATCGTTTCGTAAAGTGAACAAGAGGACTGACTTCTGTACCCATGGGTGTGTTGTCAGGCGCTAAAGTGATGGGCCATAAAATGGCGAATTAAGGCCGAAACTTAATGGCTTCAGCTGTTTCGTCAGCTTTCTTATGATGATGGGAAATTGGCCTAGCGTGCTGAGATCGGGTCATTGTTGCTCCCAGTCTTCTTCGAATTCTGAGAAGCCCGGCGCTTGCTGCTTGCCATCATTTTCGCCATTTTCGAAGCGAGCGTTACAAGCATCAATTGCCGGCTTTGCCGAGGCGTAGTTAACGATTAATTCCTGAGTAATGCTGATCTCTTCAGCGAGGCTAAGATCAGTTCGCCGTAAAATTCGATTGGTCGTGGCCTGCATGCCTGCATCTAGGGGCACCGCACAGCGATGAAAGGGCATTGTTCTGCCGACCAAGGCCTGCTTTCCCTCCTGATACATAAACGCCTCCTTCGTGTCGGTGAAGTAGGCCATATCTACGGTATTGTCGCCGTCTATGTCTTGAACGCACATGCTGAATATCAGATAAGCGTCGCAGACAGTCACGCCCTTGGCCTGTTCTGCGGCCTTATCTGGCTTCACAGCGCAGGCTTGCAGTATTAACACTAACGCGAAGGCTATTAGATGTTTCTGTGAACCAGATTTAACAACGTGTTGTGGGTGACTCGGTTTTTTTTTCATCTCAGTGACAGATCATGCTTAACGACTAGGAAGACTTACTGCTACTAAAGTATAAAACGCCACATACAGTAGTAACGCAACAGCAGTTTATACTCTGCACCGCTGACTTAAAGCTCAACGATGGTTTTTCCGAAATTGCGTCCCGCAAAAAGATCGGCGTAAGCCTGCCCTATCTGGTGAATGCCTTGGAGACGATATTCAGGTGACGCTAAAGCGCCGCTGCGTAAACCCTCAGACAAGGCCTCTCGTGCTTCTTCATAACGGTCATGGCGAAAGTGAGTCATGAAGCCTTCCGCCCGAATTTCTTTAGTGACGATTTCAAAGAGGTTGCTTGGGCCGTAGGCTGGGACACCGTAGCCTGATACGGCGCCGCACAAGGCCATGCGCCCACGATGATTCATATTTGAAATGGCGGCCTCTAATGCCTCACCGCCAACGTTATCAAAAAAGGCATCAACGCCCTCAGGGCAAACTTTTCTGATGGCCTCAGCCATGTTATCGGCGTCGCCACGAACCACCGCAGCATCGTAGCCCAGCACATCGCAGATCCACTGGCCTTTTTCTTCTGAGCCAACCAGTCCCACAACGCGAGCTCCTGACTTTTTCGCCAGTTGTCCCGCAATCGAGCCGACTGCGCCACCGGCACCGCTAATCAACACGCAGTCATTTGATGATGGTTTGAGAATATCGGTCATACCAAAGTAGGCGGACATGCCGGTATCTCCCAGCACACCCATATAGGCTGCGGGATCAAATTCTAATGTGGCCGGTAATCGTGCAATGAAATCACTGCCATCGCTAACGCTATGGGTTTGCCACGCAAATCGCGCCATGAGCATATCGCCCTGAGCGTAAAGCGGGTTGAGTGAATCTATAACCTCGCCTAAAACCAGTCCACAAACAGGCGCGCCAAGTTCCATCGCGGGTAGTACCGCATCACCCGACCCTTCGTTCATCCAGTTTCGAAACCCCGCGTCCAGTGACACGAAATGGTTGTGACAAAGCAGCTCGCCATCCCGAAGCGTGGGTAGATCGGAGACTTCAACTTGAAAGTCTTCAGCAACTGGGTTGCCCTTGGGCCGTCTGGCTAAAACCACAGACTTTACCTGTGTCATAAATACCCTCTCACAATGTGTCGATTTCTCACGGGACAGGATAGCCCAGAGACGATCGTGGCGCACAACAAAGTGTCGGGCTGATACCCTTTGTCATAGTTCGACGGCAAATTATTACAGAGCGCGTGCAGCCGCTACATGGCCACCTTCCCAAGGGGGCAGCTTTGGTGCCACTACACCACGCCAAGAGAGCAACGAGGCTGTGCGTATCACGCCAACCCGCATGCAGAAGCCGCCGAAGATAAGCGTGCGTCTATGATGTTGGATATAACGCTAAGTGGTAGAAAGGTAGACGGGCATCATAGCTCCCCTTACAGCCAATTCTGCCGCCTTAGCCCCGTGGTGCGCTAACGGGCTGAGTTAAAGGTAGCCATTAAGCGATGTGTTCCATAAAATCTTTGCCAAGCACGAGAAGATAGGAATAGCTGCATGAAAGGTGTTTTTCTAGCGATCTTGCTGGTCGCGATAGCAGGTAAAAGTCTCGCCGCCGAGACACCGACTCAATTCATAGAACGGTATGTTAGTTACTTCAACAACGAAGATTCAGCGCGCTACCAGACGACATTTAAGTTCCCTGTAATCAGCTCTAAGGGCGGTGTCCTTCAGGTTTTCTCAGACCCTGATGTACCAATGGCAAATTTCGACAATATAAAAAAGACGGGTTGGGTGACATCTCGAATCGACTCTATCAAAGTGCTGTCAGAGTCCTCTGTAGCGGCGCTAGTTGAGTTTTCTTTCTCCCGTATGGATTCCACGGGAAGCCCGTTTTTTCAATCAACCGGCCATTACGGACTTGTAAGCACTGATGATGGTTGGAAGATACAGAGCTGGTTTTTTGTAAAACCAATTACTGTAGGGAATGACTAGCCCGACGGTGGGCTAACGGGGCTGATTTTCACCAGCAAAATTTTATATAGGTCGTTGACATTGATTCTTAGGCTGCGAGGTGCCTCGCCTCCCAGGGAAGGGAGCAAGCCTGCCGTATAGTAATGTGTAAATCGCAAACAAGCGGACCTACAGATACATGAAAAAGAGCCGTTTTTAACCCGCCATCAACCTGTGTTAACGGTATTCCCCACGCATAAAAAAAGGACCAACGCGGTAAGCTGTTGATCCTTTTTGCTTTGTATGGCGCGCCTGGAAGGATTCGAACCTCCGACACCCTGATTCGTAGTCAGGTACTCTATCCAGCTGAGCTACAGGCGCTAATTTTTGCGGCTCCTTACACGTCTCCAGACGTATTAAACGTCATGGACGGCTATTGGACTAATGGAGCGAGCCACCGCGGGCGAGAGTATACAGCAGAGATTTGAGTTGGGCTACACACGACATGCCCGTGTCTTTAGTTTTGGTGTTTCGCTAGTTTCCATGGGCTTTCGGTTAGCCTTTGCTGCGCCATTGGCTTAGCGGGAAAAATAAAACTGTCCGGTGCTTGCTCGCACTTTACTGTTTTGTGCATTGCTTATGGCGGGGACGAAGTGAATGGTTTTGTGTTCGCTGATGCCAGCGGACGCTTTAAATGCAAATAGCCGGGTGGGCAGTGATTAACTAAAGGGTCAGAGGCTTCACCAAGCAGCAGGGGCTCCACCTCAGGGCTCTACGGCAATGCAATCTGCGTCGATAATGCCTCGGTTGCTGCTTTCCTGCAGGCCAACGTAGAGTCGCGTGTAATGTCGCTCACGAAAGCCGCCCGACTCCTCTGCCACACAGACGGGGAAGAACGGCACGGCCTCTGCAGTAACGGGTGTTTTTTCGGCGGTGCTACAGCCCGTAAGGAGCAGTAACCCGGCTACGTAGTACTTCATGGTGCTCGCATGGTTTGACCACCCAGGGTTTTCCTAACGCTCAGCCTACAGAAAGCGACTGCCCTTGTCAGGGTTCATCATCTTTTGTGTGTCATCAAACAGTAATGGCACCGCACAAGAGGGCGCTCTTTGCAATTTAAAGGCTTATGGATTGGTCCAGAAGCCAGCGTTTAATGGGTGGGGGAGGTACGATGAAATCTTCATGCCAACGGTGCTAGATAGCCCTCTTAGGCTCTCGAAAAATTTCAGCGCCTTAACAGGCCGCAGGAAAAGCCGCCCCTTGAGAATTGCGATGGGGTTCGCAAAAGTGCCCCTTGGCCACCCTCTCGGCGCGGTTAGGCTTGGCGATTCCTATGGCTTAATGTAGTAACACAGAGCGGTAAACCATTGAACACAGATGTGAGAAGAGGACAGTGCAATGAAAGCAAAAAAAATAGCAACGCTAATCCTGACCGTTTCAGCAGTACATGCGGCCGCGGAGCATCACCAAACAGCAGTGGCAGACCATCGATCTGCCGCTTGGCAAATTGAGGCCTACAGTACGGCCGCCCCTGAATTTATTGGCCGGTCTGCAACGATTATTGGCATCAGCGGAGATGTTCTGCGTGAGGGGAGTAATGGCTGGACCTGTCAATCGGCTAATCCTAGGCCGGTTCCCGAGGCGGGGTGGAGTTCGGCCCACGAGGCGATGGCGGCTTGTCACGATGGCGAGGGTATGAAGTGGATGACCGGTTATATGGCGGGAGAAAAGCCCCAAATGACCCGGGATACCTTCATGTGGATGCTGCACGGTGATATGGGGGAGGACAACACCAAGCCCGCGGTATTTGACAAGGGAGATTCGACACCTGGGGAATGGATAGAGTCAGGTCCGCACCTCATGTTGATGCCAAAAGATCCTGCGTCATTGGCCCATTTTCCTACCAACTTCGACACGGGTGCGCCTTACGTGATGTTTTCCGGAACAGACTACGCCCATCTGATGATTCCGGTGACCGGTTATTATCAGTACCAACCGGAATCTGCCCCAAAATAAGTTCACTCCATGAGGGCTGGTGTTCACTCCAGCCCTAGCTACCCAGGCCGACAGGTCCCGCTGTAAAAGCTGAGCGACAGATCGGCATGGGTAGGTGACGCCTGGATTTCTTCTGGAACCGAGAATGCGACATAATGCGCCTCTGAGTATCGGGCTGCGCATAGGGAAATAAATTAACGCCTCTATGTCGCGTTCTGATAGACCAAAAATAAAAGAGGAAACGCCCATGCCTGTCTTATCGTTGCAAGCAATAGAGAGCCTTTGCCGGGAATCACTGCTTGCTGTGGGTGCCAGTGATGAGCAGGCCGCCATAGTGGCCGCGGAGATTGCTGAGGCAGAGGCCGAGGGCATTCGCAATGTCGGTTTGGGTTATATCCATCTGTACTTGAAGCATTTAAAAGTGGGCAAGGTGAAGCCTAATGCCCAGCCCTCTGTCGTCAAAACATCAGCCGCCTCTACTGTAGTCGATGCTGATTTTGGATTTTGCCATCATGCCTACATGGTGGGTGAGCAGCGTCTTATCGAGACCGCTAGGGAGCAAGGGGTAGCTATGTTGGCTATCCACCAATCTTCCTCGGCCGGCGTGTTGGGCTGGTTTGTGCGACGCTTGGCTCAGCAGGGTTTGGTTTCACTGATGTTTGCTAACAGCTCAAAAGCGGTTGCTGCTCACGGCGGCAAAGTGCCCTTTTTTGGGACCAACCCTTTTGCCTTTGGAGCCCCCAGGGGCACAGATGAACCTTTGGTTGTGGACATGGCTACGGCCTCTACAGCTCGAGTGAATTTAGTCAAAGCTGCGGCGGAAGGTAGAGAGATTGAACCCGGTCATGCTATTGATGCTGATGGCAATCCCACCACTGATCCTGCTGCAGGTTTAAAGGGCGCACAGTTGCCCATGGGCGGACCAAAAGGCTTTGGCTTGGGACTCATGGTAGACGTACTGGCGGGAGTGTTGACCGGCAGTAACTGTTCTTACGAGGCCTCGATGTTTGCCAATACCGACGGCGGCCCGCCAAACGTAGGTCAAACGATTATTGCCATTGACCCCAACTTTCTTGACGGCAACTTTACGACTCACTTGGAAACCATGTTTGCCGCGCTTACTGAGGACAATGATGTGCGAATCCCCGGTGAGCGTCGTGCGCAGCTTCGGGTCAAGCATGAAGCCGACGGCGTTGATGTACCCCAAAGCCTGATTGACCAAATCACCGAGCTCGCACAAACCGCCTGACTCAGTCGGCGGTTTTCTACAGGAGACACTAACTATGCAACTCGACTACAGCAGGCTTGATCCCGAGTTATTACCCATCCTCGAGACCTTTCCGGCACTGGATATTACCCGGGATAACATCGCTGAAATTAGGGCCTTAATGGCTGAGACGCCAAGGCCAGAACCCCCTAGCGGATTGTTACAAAGGGATGCCGAGGTCAACACTCCAGAGGGCCCTGTAACGGTACATATCTCTCGTAAAAGTGATCGGCCTAATCAGCCCGCATTGCTTTGGATCCACGGAGGGGGTTATGTCATGGGTGCTGCAGACGATGAGCGCTCTATGACTATCGCCCATGAGTGTGACATCACGGTATTTTCCGTCGATTACCGACTAGCCCCCGAGCAGCCGTTTCCCGCAGGCCTGAACGACTGTTACAACGTATTGTGCTGGCTTATGAAGGAGGCCGATAGCTTGGGCATTGACCCGAGCTGTGTCGCCATTGGCGGCGCGAGTGCTGGGGCTGGTCTCGCAGCGGGGTTAGCACTGAAAAATCGCGAGGCCGCCAATTATCCCTTGCGTTTGCAACTGCTGATTTATCCGATGCTCGATAATTTACACGCGACCGAGTCGGGGCAGTTTGACAATCACCCGATCTGGACGCGCAAAGCATCGTTTAGTGCCTGGGAAATGTACTTAAACGGAACCCCCGGTGAAGCGGCGTCGCCGATGGCGGCACCAGCAAGAGCAAGCGATGTGTCAGGACTCCCGCCGGCCTACCTTAATGTGGGTGTTGAAGATCTGTTTCGCGACGAAGTCATTGGGTATGCCCGCCGATTGATGGACGCAGATATACCGACAGAGTTGGCATTGTTTCCGGGTATGTATCACGCCGGTGAGGTGTTTACACCTACGGCCGCCATTAGTCGCCGATTAAACCGAAGCTTTCTTCACGCCTTGAGTGATGCCCTGCGTTGACGGTCGTGTGGGCAGTCTTGCGGCGCGTACTTATTATGGGCTACTCGAGGCGAGCGGTTGAGAATGCATTTCACGGTTTGTTTGAGCAACGGGCCAGTGTGGCATTACCGCGTCGTATTAAATTCAGCCATGGCGTCTTGCAATGCTTCCCAGGCGAAGTCAGTCAAGCTTTGGTCAATAAATAGCGAAAATACCGGCTCACCGCGCCACAGATGGTGCGCGATAATAGTCGAGACAAGCGCCATTTGGGTTTGAGCGACGGTGCCAAGAGGAAAGGCCTTAGACCGAAGGTCGACACCACAAAGTTTCGCCAGCATATCGGCTCGAGGCTCGCCAGAAAGCACCAACCAGGCATGACTATTTTGATTATACAGCGGCCAGACCCCGGGCTTTGTACGCTCAAAGGTTGCCTCAGTGTCCCCGCTTGGATTGTCAGGGTCTAAGAGCCAAAACTCCCGAGTGCTCAGAGCCATGAGCAGACGGTGGTCTGGCAGCGCTTCAATGGTGTTGGGCTGAAGCTCATGGGGTAATGATTCTGATTTGAGCCATTGGCTTGCATGTACACCCCTCACCCCTGAGCGAGTGGCAAGGCTTAGGTCACGAAGATTAAGTGACCCACTTCGATCGTCATCATCAGATGTAAAGCATCGCAAGGGGCTTACCAGATTTGAGGTCATAGCTGCTGCCTCGCGTTGCCTGGGTCATAAAAGGGAAGGGTGGCGATGGGTGCTTGTACGCAGACGCCGTTGGCAGTGCGTATCGTTACTTCGCTATCAGGTTGAGCATCATCGGGGTGCACGTAAGCAAGGCCTATAACCTTGGCAAGAGTAGGGGAGTACTCGCAGGAGGTTACTGTTCCTACAATGTCACCGTCACGCAACACCAAGTGACCTTCTTCAGGCTTTGGCGCTGATGGTGACAGAGTAAAGCCCACCAACTGACGTTTTAGGGGTTGTGACATTAGGATATCAACCGAGCGTCGACCCACAAAAAAGGCCTTTTTCCGATTAATAGCCCAGGCCAGCCCCACTTCTCCCGGATGGCTCATGCCATCGGTGTCCTGTCCAATAATAATGTGGCCTTTTTCCAACCGAAGTAAGCGCTGAGTTTCGACGCCAAAGGGTTTTATATTGAAGGGTTCACCCGCGACCATCAGCTTATCCCAGAGGGTTTGCGCCATCAGACTCGGTACGTGAAGCTCAAAGCCCAGCTCACCCACAAAGCCAACCCGCATTAGTCTAGCGGGAATGCCCGCGACCATACCCTCGCGACAAGCGAGATAGGGGAAGCTCTCGGACGACAATTCGATATTACAGCCGGCCTGCTCCAGCACATCACGGGAGAAGGGCCCAGCCACGTTAACCGCCGAATATGCCGAGGTCACCTGTGCAATGTCTAGATCCAGTCGCCATTGCGCATTCCAGCGCAACATTTCGCTGTATACACGGTCAACACCCGTGGTGGTTGCCGTTACATAAAAATGATCTTCCGCCAAACGTGCGGCGACGCCGTCATCGATGATCACGCCTTGTTCATTGGCGAGTGCGGCGTAGCGTGTTTTCCCTACGGGCTGTTTTAGGAACCCATAGGTATATATGCGATTCATGAACTCGGCGGCATCGGGACCACGCAGCTCAATGCCCCCCAGCGTGCTGACATCGATCATGCCCACGCCGTTTCGTACTGCGTGAGCTTCGGCTGCAATATTGGCAGCTCGATGATCGAGAGCCCCGTAAAAGGCGGGGCGGCGCCAGCTGCCGGCGGGAATCATATGGGCCCCTAGCGCCAGGTGACGCTGATCCATCGGAGTTTTTCTAATGGGGTGAAAGCGCCGGCCCGCAAGGACCCCTAGTGACTCGGGCTTCACCGGAGGACGCGCTGTTGTAACCCCGGTCTCCGTGACGGTGCGCTCGGTGGCATCAGCGATCAGTCGGGCCGTCGTTAGTGCCGAGTGACGCCCTTGGGAGGGTCCCATCCCCACCGTGGAGTAACGCTTAACCAACTGAATATCGCGGTAGCCAAGGCGCGCGCTATTGATGATGTCTTTTATCTGCAAGTCTTCGTCAAAATCGACAAACTCGCGCCCCTTTGGGTGCTTGAAAATGGGCCAGGGGTGGTTGACATGACGTTCACACTGAACCGTTTCATCGTTATCGGTTTCCAAGGCTAAGGCGCGCAGGGCACCGCGACCGGCATTGCGGCCATCGGCACAGACAGCCTTTAAATCATGAGTACTGTTAACACTGCCGGCGAGGTGCATTCCCTCCGGCAATTCTGTGAGGGTAAATTCACTCTTGTCATCGTGATACGCCAGTTTAGCGCCGCCATGACAAGCCAGTTGATAGGCAGGCATAAATCCTGCAGACATGGCGAGCAGACGGCATTCTAGATGAGTGGGGGTTACGCCTACCTTGCCTTCACTTTCGATAGGATAAATTGTGACGGCTCCCAGCTGCGCCCCTGACTTATCGCTATGGGCCTCAAAAACCGTCGCACTCTTATAGAGTGTTATACCGCGTTCACTAAGTGCCGCAGGCAGTGCTAAGTCATCAGGCTCCGATCGGAGGTCGACGACCCCTGCGATGGATAAGCCCGCTTCTGCGGCTGTAATAGCCGTTAAGTAGGCATCGTCATTGCCAGCCAGAATGACCGCTGGGCCCTCGGGGCAGACTCCATGATGCATCATTAGGCGCTCAAGACCACTGCACAGAACGATACCTGGCAAATCATTGTTGCGAAACACGACCGGTTGCTCACTACTACCGGTTGCCAAAACACAGGTTTTTGCCCGTACTTTATAGAGCCGATCACCTTGAAAAACCGGCAGGTAGTGATCGCTAAACCAGGCATTGCAAGTTGCGCCAGTCAGCACGCGGATCTTGTCGTGATTGGCAACTGCGTGAGATAAAGCCTTCAAGGTCTGCGCGCGACTGTCATCCTCGAGGGTAAAACGGTGATAAGTGAGTGCGCCACCAAGAAGCTCTTGTTCGTCGACGAGTAGCACTTCGGCGCCGCCCGTTGCGGCGGTGAGGGCGGCGTTCAGTCCCGCGGGGCCTGCGCCAATGACAGCTACATCACAAAACAGATATTGCTTGTCGGTGTAGCGAGGCGTGGCCTCGAGATTGGCAACACCTAGACCCGCCGCATTACGGATAACGTTTTCCCAAAAGCGCCACATACCTCGCGGCTTGAAGAAGGCTCGGTAGTAAAAGCCCACGGGCAAAAAGCGGCCCAGTCGGTCGAGCAGACTGTAGTAATCGAACTTCAGTGAGCCCAAGTAGTTTTGCCCTGAAAGAGTTCCCTGATCTTTTGCCATCAGGTCTTCAGCCAGTCGGTTGGCTGCGGTAGGGGTCTGTATCAGCGTGTTAGCGTCGTGACCTGCTAGTGACAGTGGTCCCCTGGGGCGATGGTATTTAAAAGAGCGCGACATGAGCCACCGCCCCTCGCCAATGAGGGCGGAGGCCACATTGTCTCCCGCATAGCCCTGTACGGTTTCCCCTTCAAATTCAAAAGTTACCGGGGTGTCACGGTCGATCAATTGGCCGAAGGGGTGCTCGAGTCTTGAAGGGCTCATGGTTCGTTCTCGCCAGTCGTGAAGTCAACGCGCTCGCTAAATAATTCGCCGGGGTCATAGGTACGCAAAATGTCGTCGCTGGCATTATGGCGTTCTGCAATAAACCAATAGCTACTGGGGGCGTGTTGCCACCATTCCCGCACGATGCCAATGGCATTGTTGTCATAAAATACGTAGCTCGCCCAGTCTTTGTCGGAGCACTGCTGAGGATCTGGCATGGGTTCAACCTGCCCTCCGTAAACGAACTCGCTAATGTTTCTTGGCCCATTTAAGGGGCATTGCATTATCTTCATCTATCCCCCTAGTGACTGGCGGCCGTTGCGCCCATTTCATTGACTTGTTGAAAGTGATCGAAGCGCTCGAGAGTGAATGGTTGAATAAGTTTTGGTACTTGGCCGCCACTGGCGACGAGTTCGGCCATGGTCTTGCCACAGATGGGGGTTGCCTTAAATCCCCATGTACCCCAGCCCGCATCAAGGTAATAGTTTTTTAACGGGCTGAGGCCCATGATCGGGCTGTAGTCGGCAGTCATGTCAGTGATGCCGGCCCATTGTCGCAGCAGCCGCATTTCACTGAGAAACGGAAACATATCGACGGCGCTAGCGATTAAGCTCTCCTTCAGCGGCAATGAGGCGCGACTGTTGTAGAGGGGATAGGGGTCAGAACCGCCGCCAATGACAATCTCGCCGCGGCTCGTTTGCTGAACATAGCAGTGGAGCGCGGACGAACTCACCAGGGGGTTGAGAAAGGGCTTAACCGGTAGGGTGACCATGGCCTGTAGGGGATAGGCCACTATGGGAAGCGGAAAGCCGGCTTTTTGCGACATTACAGCGCTGTGCCCTGCGACCGCCTGAATAACCGTGCCACACGCAATTTTTCCGCGGTTGGTCACTACGCCCGTCACCTGCCCCGCCGCACTTTCGATACCTGTGACTTCAGTCAACTGATGCAATTCCACGCCACGCTGCGTGGCGCCTCGCGCATAGCCCCAGGCGACGGCATCGTGGCGGGCGGTAGCGCCATCTTGGTGCCACAGTCCCGCTAAAACCGGTAACTGTGCAGGATCAAGGTTAAGGCAAGGCACCAATTCGGCAATGCTCTGGCGATCAATCATCTCGGTACGGCCACCAAAGTGCTTATTAACCTCTGCCCGCTGTCGGAATGCCCGCACCGTGGCATCGGTATGGGCAAGGGTTAGCTGACCACGCTGGGAATACATAATGTTGAAGTCAAATTCGTTGGCGAGATTCTCGTAGAGTTTCACAGAGGCACTGTAGAAGCGAACGCCTTCTGGGGTAAGGTAGTTAGAGCGAATAACTGCCGTATTGCGGGCAGTATTGCCGCCGCCCAGATAGGCTTTTTCGAGCACCGCAACATTGGTAATGCCATGATATTTTGCGAGGTAATAAGCGGTAGCTACGCCGTGACCACCGCCGCCAATAATGACCACATCGTAGTGCTTCTTTAGCTCTCGCGGCCCAGGCAGATCGGGTTGACGCTCGAAGGGGTAGTCACTACCTCTCCCATATTTTAAAAGACCTAGGGGCATGGACTGTCCTCGCTGGCGAGTCTGTGAGGTTCCTTGCGGTAGCCCTTGATTGTGCGCAGCATTGGCATTGGGCTTGTCATTGACGTCGCTTCAATAATGGCAGCGCACCCCAAAGCGAGGGGAGCAAAAGTAGGGATACTGGCACGGCGGTCACGACAATAAAGTTCTGAAGTTTACCAACGCCACCGTCGGGCCCTCCCACCAGTATCATGGCCGTTACGCCAAGGGCTAGACCCCAGAACAGGCGCAGTGAGCGAGGAGGATTGTCGTGCCCAGCCGACACCACTGACAAGCTGTAGGTCATGGAATCTCCAGTGGTAGCAACAAAGAGCGCTGTGAGAATCAGAAATAGAAATGACACGATGGCGTTAAATGGCATGGATTGAGTAATGGCTAGCAACACGGCGGGCAGGTTAAAGCCCTCGAAAGGCTCCGTGATGGTCCCTGCGTTGGCCATCTCAAGCCCCAGCCCCGTGCCTCCAAGAATCGAGAACCACGCCATGGTCAGTAAGGGGGCGATTACGGACATTAAAATGATAATTTCCCGAGCGCTGCGTCCTCGGCTAATACGTGCGATGAAAATGGCCATCATGGGGCCATAACCAATAAACCACCCCCAAAAGAAAATGGTCCAGTAAGAGAGCCAACCGGGGTCGTCAAACCAGCCTGCATCGCCGCGATAAAGTGCCTGTTCAGGTAGCCACCGTAAATGGCTGAGTAATCCTTCAAAAAATGCCTGAAATATAAAAGCAGTAGGTCCTGCTAAAAGCAAAAACAGCAGCAATGCGACGCCAAGAACAATATTAAGTCGGCTGAGGATCTGAATACCACGATGCATGCCACTGACCGCTGATGTGAGATAAATGACCATCAGTGCGGCAATGGTGAGTAGCTGAATGGTGGTGCTATCGGGGGTGTCATAAAGTGAGCTGAGCCCGTAACTGATTTGCAGGCCCAAAAAGCCAATCGGTCCAACTGTGCCGGCAAATACTGCGAGTATTGACACAACATCAGCGGCATCACCGATAGGCCCTCGGACGCCTTTTTCACCAAGAAGCGGATACAACAATGTTCGGGGCGCCAGCGGTAATCCCATGTCGTAATGTAATCGCATTAGCACCAAGGCGGTCAGGCTGCCCAGAATTGACCAGGCAAGGAATCCCCAGTGTAAAAACGATTGGGATAATGCCAGTGGAACCGCTTCAGCGGTTTCCGGCGCGATATTACTGAAGACAGGAGGGACGGTGACAAAGTGTGCGACAGGTTCTGCTGCCGCCCAAAACACACCGCCTCCCGCAAGTAGGGTGCATAGCACCATGGCGACCCACTGGAACCCCGGAAACTCGGGTGTCTCGCAACCACCTAATTTGAACTTGGCGTAAGGGCGGGTTGCTAGAAAAATCGCAACTGCAAAATTGGCGATCATGAGTAATTGCCAAAACAGCCCAAAGTACTGGGCGCTCCAACTGAAAGATTGGTCTATCCAGCGCGAAAACAGGGCTGAATCAATAAAAAATAACGCCAGGAATCCACATACGAACAAGGCTGAAAACGCCGTGACGCGCCTAGGCGCTGTGGTACTGGATGAATGATCAGTCGGCAAAGTAGGGTCCCTTCAGTTGCGGTCGATTAGGCTTCTTGAAAGCGAATCGACACTTTGAGTTAGCAGTGCCGCGAATGGTCACCGTACTGAAGTTCATTATCACACAGGGGTGGCTCACTCAGCCGGTCCTGCGCCCAGACGCGAGGCGTCGAAGGATTCGACCAGAGCATATTGCGCGAGCTCTTTGAGTCGTAGCCAAAGCTCCCCTGATACCTCTATACCTGAAGTCATGGCGCGCTCTCTCACTGCAAGTAACTCAGATTCATCGTGTTTGGCGAGCAGGTCATACTTGAAGTCGGAGCGCATGGTAGGAAGCAGGTCGACGTGGTTCGCCATAAACAGCGTAATGCCGTCGTTAGGTTCGTTTTCCTCGGGAACTTCCTCAACCGCATAAACTCGGATTGATGGTACGGTTGAATTGGCCCTAAATCCCACTACTTGTTCGGTAAGCGGGGACTGCGCATTGCGCCAAAAGGCGGTCACATTCATGCCTCGCGCCGACAGCCTTGCAAGGTAGCCCATGATCAATTGCCGCTGTCGACAACGCCTTATTTTTATCACCGAGAGGCCTCGAGATCGTGCTTTGGCGAAGGCCAGTTCCAGTGCCAAATTGCATGCCCGTAACACGCTAAGGTTGTGGCCATCGACGACGGCTAAATCACTATCTTGATAAAGAATTTCAGGGTAAGTATCGGGGTCTTCTCCGATCAAATGCTCGAGTCCCAGGTTCAATGCCTCAAGACCGTGCAGATCGTAACTTTCCATCCAAGTCACCATATCGGCGGCGTCATCAGCATGGCCCTCGGCAAAGCCAATACCAATAAAGGCTTTCCGGGACAGACCTTGGAGTTCGTTAAACGAGACTTTCATGATTTTCCACAGTGTCAAAATCCTCGCCCACTTTTAAGTCGGTCGGCGCTAATGCGTAGCTCCAGTCATCGAAAGCAAAAAGGTCGGTAGGCTCTCCATTAAGTTCATCAATGAGTGGGGCACCCTGGAAAAAAGTGACGCGAACCCAACGATCCCCCCGAGGGTCAAAGCGATTGGCGCCCAAAAATGAGAGTTTGGCTCGCAGTAAGTGCATGGGCTTCATGTCACGGTGCCACAAATTGCCCTGAATCTCGCCGTAGGCGGTGGTGGCCATGGTTTGAATGCGACGAATACTTTCCATGTGCTTTGGTTGTGCCAGAAGAAAGTCAATCGTGAGCGCCTTGGGATTGCTCTGTAGAAACTCAGAAAGCGCTGCGTAGCTGCGTTGCACACGAGGTGCAATGGCCAGTGGTAGTTCTTTGTTCTCCCCTGGATCAACACCACGAACGCCAAGTCTTGGCTCCTCCTTTTCGACTGACTGGTACCAAAACCAATGCTTCGCTCCCGGAGCTTCGAAATCTTCAGACAGCGCCCAGTCGAACTGGGTCTCAATAACTTGCTTCAGCTGAACAAGAGGCATATCGGGTATCAGCTCAAGCTTTTCTTCAACGGCCATGGCATCCTCGAGCATGTCGACTGACTCTGGGTAGAGTTCGATCAGTAGCGTATTTAAAAGCTCTTGGGTGTCGGTAGTCTGAGCGGCCTCTGACCAGTCAGTGAGTTGCTGCCACAACGTCTCATGGAGTGCGATCTGCTCAAGCCACGGAATGATATCCGTCAGCTCCTCCACAACCGTGGCATTGCGTTCTGCCTGCGCAGTATTTTCCACCGAGGTTTCGTCTAGGTAGCGTTGGGCTCGAAGGCACAGCGCCAGAAGGCGTTCTCGACTTAACTCTGAGGGTATTTGGGCTTTGGCCGTCGCCAGTGCCTGTTCTCGGGCATGAATCCATTGATTGATCAATTGCGGATGGCGGATAAGGAAGGGTGCCATGCCTAAACCGGTAGAATTTCCAATGCCTAGGTAGCGCTGTAATTCATTAGCAAGGGGAACCGCTGTCTCAGGGGCCGCTACTCGTGCCAAGTGCTCCGCTTGGTCTATGGAAAATTGTCGCAACACATAGACCGCGGTCATCTGGGCTGAGAAGGGGTATCGAAAGTCTGGGTTGCCCTGTAGACGACCGTAATCGGCAATACCGAATTTACCGTTGCCGTAGACGGCTGTAGTGCGATAGAGGTAGCCAACTTCGCGAATGGCTTCTACTGGGGGCTGCTTTCCAGCTGCCAGCGCCTGCACAAACACTTCAAAATTGCGCAGGCTTTTATTGGCCCGAGAGATAACTAGTAAACGGGGGTGTTGTCGACCTGCCTCCTGAAGTGGAACGTTTTCAGCGAGTGTTGTGAACAGCGAGTCTTCTACATCGCCCTCCACTAAGCCAAAAGTAACGTCCCAGGCGTTGGCAATGACGCGATCGGTGCGTTCTTCGTCGGTGATATGTTGCGAGAAAATAACTACGTGGTATCGACCATGGGGCGTTTGCACCCGGTAGATGACTTCGCCGTAGCCACCGTCGTCCAAGGCAAAATACTCTTGCGTAATTTGCCAGCGCTGTCGTGCCATTTGACGTATAAGGCTTCGGGCAAAACTGAGACGACTTGGGACGAGGGTGCCTAGCCTTTCGAGATCCATCACTAAGCTCTGTTGTCGCAGCGCGGGTGCAACACGAGCGGCTTGTAAGACCGCGTCGATCATGCAGCGTCCTCTACAGAAAGCGACTTGATGCCCTGAGGTTTGGCGACGCGGGTCAATAGGTCTACCCAATTACCACCCATAATTTTTCCCGTCTCTTGATCATTGAAGCCTTTCGCCTGAAGTGCGGCTGCAATACCGGGAAAGTCTCGGCTGTCTTTGAACCAAGTTAGCGCATCAGGCCAACCCGCATTGGCCGATGAGCCCTCGCCATAATCCATGGCCTTAGACCAGCGCCCGTTACGCATCCACTCGAGCACGCTTTGCGGTTGGTTTTGGCACAGGTCAGAGCCCAAACCGATGCGATCAATACCCATGCGGTCTGCTGTCCAGGCCACCATGTCACAAAAATCTTCAAGGGAGCATTGCGGGCCGTTTTTCAAATGGAAAGGGTACAAGGAAAAGCCCAGCAAACCCTGATTATCGGCAATGGCGTCGATGACGGTGTTCGATTTATTACGCAGTGCGGGGTGAAAATGACTGGGGTTGGCGTGGGAGATAATCACAGGCTGCTGTGAATGTTCTATTGCCTCTAGGGTCGAGCGTTCAGCGCTGTGAGACATGTCTATGACCATGCCTACCCGATTCATCTCGCGTACAACTTGTTTGCCGTATCGCGTGAGCCCGCTGTCCTCAGTCTCGTAACAGCCACAGCCAAGCAGGCTTTGGTTGTTGTAGGTCAGCTGCATGATCATGAGGCCCATGCGCCGCATAATTTCAACGAGTCGAATTTCGTCTTCAATCGGCGAACAGTTCTGAGCGCCAAAAATGATGCCAATCTTGCCTTCTTTTTTGGCTCGATGAATGTCTGCCGGCTCGAATACGGGTGTGATCAAATCAGGGAATGTCTCAAAGCGAGCGTTCCATTCGCCCAGCCGTGTCAGGGTATCGCGGGTGGTCTCGTGGTAAGCAACAGTAACGTGGACGGCGTTAAGGCCGCCGGCACGCATTTGCTCAAAAACCTCGCGTGACCACGCTGAGTACTGTAATCCATCAATAACGGTCCAGGCTGGATTCATGTGTCGCTCCCGTTAATTAGGCTTGAATATAGGTGGTCTTAACCGTCGTGTAGAACTCGCGCGCATACTGTCCCTGTTCTCGAGGGCCGAAACTAGAATTTTTGCGTCCTCCAAAGGGCACATGATAATCGGTTCCTGCGGTCGGCAGATTCACCATGACACAGCCGCTAACTGCGCGTTTCTTGAAGTCCATAGCCAAGGCGAGGGATTGGGTGATGATGCCGGCAGTGAGGCCAAACTCTGTATCGTTGAGTATTTCGAGGGCGTGCTCGTAATCTTTTGCTTTAATGACGCTCGCTATGGGTGCGAATAATTCTTCGCGATTAATGGCCATGGCATTGTCGGTGTCTACAAAAAGCGCCGGTGACATGTAATAGCCGGGTTTATCGAGGCTCAGCCTCTCGCCTCCTTGTGTGAGTTGAGCACCTTCTGCCACCCCACGTTGAATCCAAGCGAGATTGGCTTCCAACTGCTCTTCCGATGCGATAGGACCCATGTCTACACCATCCTCAAGAGCATGTCCTACTCGGGTTGCCGAGAGTTTTTCTCCCAGCCTCGCTACGAACTCGTCATAAACCTTGGCGTCAACAATTAAACGCGAGGAGGCAGTGCACTTTTGTCCCGTGCCGCTGTAAGCGCCGACGAAAGCAGCATTGACCGCGACTTCTAAATTGGCGTCAGCGGCAACGATTAACGCATTTTTGGAGCCCATTTCCAGTTGGCATTTCACCAAGTTGGCGGCGGTTGCGCTGGCCACTTGGCGGCCAACTGGGAGTGATCCGGTGAAGCTCACTGCGTGAATTTGGTCGCTATTGATGAGTGTATTACCGACTTGGCTGCCGCTGCCCATGAGTAAGTTAAAAGCGCCTGAGGGGAGAGCGGCTTGCCGGGCAATGATCTCAGTCAGTGCCCAAGCACTGGCGGGGACAAGATTGGCGGGCTTGAGAATCACGGAGTTACCAAAGGCAAGGGCCGGCGCAATTTTCCAGACGGCGGTTGCCATTGGGAAATTCCATGGGCTGATGACCACCACCACACCAACAGGTTCTCGGCGAGTTTCTATTTCGATGCCAGGTCGAACAGATTCGGCGCGATCATCGATTTGACGATGAACCTCCGCGGCGTAGTAGTGAAAAAATTGACCCGAACGATAAACTTCACCGACACCCTCAGCTCGGGTTTTACCCTCTTCTCGGGCCAATAATTCCCCCAGTTCTGCGCTGCGCTGTATCAGCTCATCACCGATCGCCATAAGGACTTGGTATCGGGTTTCTAGAGGAGACTGTCCCCATTGGGCTACCGCTCTGTTAGCGGCGTCAATGGCCTCTTTAACCTGCTCGGTATTGGCCTGAGCGTAATGCCCAATGACATCATCGGTGTCGGATGGGTTTCGGTTGGCAATGGCTTCAGGGGTGTTCACCCAGTTACCGTCAATATAAAGGGCGTGCTGGTCTGACATGATGAACTCCCGAACTGTGGAAAGAAACGATGGCGATTGCCACAGGCTAGCGGCTTGTGTTAATTAAGGAAAATTAATAAATTCAATAAAAATATAAATAATACTTATAGCTTGCCGGGGTGGCGCATGAACAAAGGCTTAAAGCTGCAGCAGCTGCGATACGTTCTAGCCGTTTTGGATGAGGGCGGATTCAAAGCTGCGGCTAAGCACCTCCATCGAACGCAGCCAGCACTGTCTTTGGGGATTCGGGAGCTCGAGGACAGCTTGGGCGCCGCGCTGCTTGAAAAGCAGGGCGCTGGTCGGCTCACGCCCTTTGGTGAAATGTGTATTCCTCGATTTCGAGAGTTACTGGGTGTGCACGATCGCATCGTTAAAGATCTCGATGACGTAATCAATCGACGCAGTGGGCGCGTCGAGGTGGTTACAGCACCTTCGATCGCTAGGCGGTACATGCCCTCTGTTCTCAATCATTTTTTGCGTAAGTACCCGGGGTTAGAGGTGGGACTTCACGATGGCCCTGCTGATGTCGTAGCAGACATGGTGCGTACCGGAGAGGTGGAGTTTGGCGTCAGCTCGCTTTGGGCCGAAGCTGAAGATCTTGAATTTGAGCCAATTTTGGAGGATGCCGTCGGTGCTGTTTGCCATCAGACGCATTCCCTCGCCGATGCCAATAGTTTGCGCTGGCATGATTTGATTGGCCAAACAATGATAAGGAACGGTACGTCTCGCCTGCTAGAGGCAACACCTGCCAAGGAGTTGCTGGCTGAAAGTCGAATTTATATTTCTGAAATGATTTCTATTGTCGCTATGTTAGAGACGGGGACCGCCTATACGACATTACCTAGGCTGGCATTTCAGGATAGTGCTTCAACATTGCGCTTCATCCCTATAAAAAACCCTACTGTGATTCGGGTCATTGGCATTATTACTCGCCGTGGTGTGACCCTCTCACCTGCGGCAAAAACGGTAATTTCGGCCCTGCGCGAAACAATTACATCAGATGACGCAGGTTAAGGGTCCGCTCGATTTTCTACGGGGGCTGGTAATACCTAGAGTGATTGCTGTTGTAGCGATAATTTGACGCGATGTTTCACCCGAATTGAAATATTTGACATAATATGTGCCATAATGTCATGGTGACGGTGAGTGAGACAAGCTCAGTCGCCCAAGCATTTCCGTGCAGCAATGTTTGACTTGTTCGGCCGATTTTTTGGCGCCCTAAGTGGGCGGGGTACGTGCGGCTATTTGTGCCGATTTGCACCTACAATTTTGCTGCATGGTGTGTTTTACTCGCACCAGAACAACTAAATAATTAAAAAATAAATTGCTAGGAGTTCCTCAATGAAGCGAGTCATGTCGAAGTTGGCCTTGAGCGCAGCCGTTGCTGCCACATCTATTGGAACCTGGGCTGCCGAGCTTGAAGAAGTATTGGTAACTGCCCAGAAACGTACTGAAAGCCTGCAGGATGTTCCTATATCGGTAACTGCGATCAGCGGCGAGCAAATTCAGGACGCCTCGATTAGAGGTTTGGGCGACTTGGGTGCTTACGTACCCAACTTCTCAGTCACTGAAAACGCCGTCAATACGATCATTACCATGCGGGGCATATCAGTAGGTGCTCAACAGTCTTTTGAACAGTCGGTCGGCATGTTTGTCGACGGCGTGCACTATGGCAAAAGCCGACAGGCACGCCTGGGCTTGTTTGATCTAGAGCAGGTAGAGGTTCTGAGAGGGCCTCAGGGAACTCTGTTTGGAAAGAATACGCTGGCAGGCGCGATCAACGTTCGCACTGCAGCTCCTAAGGTGGGCGAAGGCTTGTCTGGCAGAGTGGCTGCGAGTTTTGAGAGTGACAATGGTAAGTACTTTGAGGGTTATGTCAGTGGCAGCCTCTCTGATAATTTCGCCATGCGCTTGGCTATTATGGATCGTGAAATTGATGGTTACCTCGACAACACATCACCCAATGCCTGGGGCGATGATATGCCCAGCACGGATGAAACGATTGCGCGTATTGGCGCTCAGTGGGAACCCTCAGATCAAACGACTCTAGCGCTTCGATACACCTACAGTGATTTCGTTCGCGAGGGTGGTACGGCTACGGTTACCACGTTCCAACCCCTGCCCAATGCGCCTGCGTCGAATGCGGCAATGTATGCCACCATGGGGCTTGCCTTTCCAACGTTCCAAGCCTCGTCAAATGATACGTATCGCGATGGTTATTCAATCGGTGGCGCGGCATTTTCAGGCAGTGATGGCGCTGAGCGTAAAGAGGGAACCGATACTCAGAACCATGAATTTTCGGTGAACTTTGAGCACGAATTTAACAACGGCATGACCTTCGCGGCGGTGACCGGTGTGTCAAGCTACGAATACGAAGATGGTATTGACGCCGACTTTCTGCCCGTAGAATTTATTGGTCGAAGCGACGATTCTGAATACGAGCAATTCAGCCAAGAAATTCGATTGTCATCGGACCCCTCTGAACGCTTTAGCTGGGTGGCGGGGGCTAACTATATTGATTCAAAGCAGGAAATCGATCGCTTGGTCGATGTCCGCGGCTCCTTAGGCCAGCCCGACCTGATGCGATTGATCACTTGTCCTGTGCCCGAGCTCCTCGGTCCTTGTGGTTTCCCGTCTTTCTTAGTTTACAGCCCAGCGCAATTAGCGGGAATTGAGGCCGGTCTGGGTCTTCCACCGGGCTCGCTACCCCCCGGCGTAGAGGGACTCACACAGTTCACCGACGTGGCGCGGTTGTCGCGTTGGGTTCAAGACACGGAGTCTTGGGCGGTGTTCCTGCAAGGTACTTTTGATTTAACTGAGACCCTAAGCATTACAGCAGGCTTACGTTACACCGAGGAAACCAAGAAGGTCTCTGCCCGTACCGACATAACAACGGGTGCTACTGGAATAACGAATCCTGTGCCCCCATCAGTTAATCCGCTCTTACACGGGCTAATGGGTGCTTCATTTGATTCTTATGCGCATGAATTTAATGAGGAGCGAGACACTGATCAGTTGATGCCGGCAGGTTCTATTAATTGGCGTCCCGCTGACGATCACCTGCTTTATGTGAGCTACGCTGAAGGCTTCAAAAGTGGCGGCTTCAACTCGGTTGACGATCAAAACCCCATCTTTTTGCCTGATGGAACCATTCTCCGTGACCAGCCTGGAGTGGGTTTCGAGTACGACGATGAAACCGCATGGTCCGTCGAAGTAGGCGGTAAGCACACGTTCCTAGACGGTTCTCTTCGAGTGAACTGGAACTACTTCAACAGTGAGTACGACGATCAGCAAGTATCAACTTTCGTGGGCTTAGGCTTTGTGGTCGCCAACGCGGCGAGTACCGAGATATCAGGCTTTGAAGTCGATGCTGCATGGCAGGCTACTGACAAGCTGCGCCTGAACTTAGCCTTCGGTTATATCGACGGTGAGTACGGCTCCTTCCCAGGTGCCGGTTGTACCGCTTTGCAGCAAGACGCTTTGCGCGGCTTAGGCATTACCGACTCCAGTGCCCCAGTGACGTCGGTCACGGTTGATGGCAGGACTTGCGAGCAGAAATTCTTGGGTAATGGAGCACCCTCGGGAGCCTCTCAAGACCTAAGTGGCGCTGACCTTGGCAGCGCAGAGTACTCAGGATCCTTCGGCGCAGAGTTTGTTCAACCCATTGGAGCCATGGCTTGGTTCACGCAGTTGGACGTTAACTTTACTGACGACTATTTCATGACGGGTGACCTTGATCCTATTGACGTTCAGGCGGGATTTGAAACGGTCAACATTCGTACCGGTCTTCGTGGAGATAGCTGGATGTTAATGTTCTACGGACGTAACATTGGCGATGAGGTATACGCGACTGGTGCCTTTGATATCCCACTGGCCTCTGGATCTCACGGCCGTTATCAAGCTCGCGGTGAGGTTTGGGGTGTGCAAGCAGCCTGGGAGTTCTAAGAGCTTAGATAAACAATTAAGGCGACCAATCGGTCGCCTTTTTTTTTGCCTGTGTTTGGCCTTTGGCCGGTTATTTGAGCGACATTCGGTAGCACGGTATTGAGGAAGTAGATCGCACGCTAACGTATTATCCGTGGCGAGGGCGTTTGAGGGGTGTTAACCCAAATAGTATTATCAATAGACGTTGCGTCCGGCAGCGGCTCCTATATAATGGCACACTATATGCCAATAAATGAGGTGCTCCATGGAGTTTTTACGAACGCCAGATAGCCGGTTTGAGAATTTAGAAAATTTCCCTTACCAGCCCAATTACCTGTCAGTGCCTGATGGCGAGGGAGGGGAGCTGAGAATTCACTATGTGGACACCGGTCCACGTGATGGCAGGGTTGTTTTACTGATGCACGGCCAGCCGGCATGGTGCTACCTCTACAGATCGATGATTCCCTTACTTGTTGCCAAAGGGTTTCGGGTTGTTGCCCCGGATCTAGTGGGATTTGGGCGTTCAGATAAACCTACCGAGAGAGCTAATTACACCTACGCTAATCATGTCGCCTGGATGAGTGACTGGCTCACACAGCTTGGACTAGAAGACATAACCGTCTTTTTTCAGGACTGGGGGAGTCTAATAGGTCTAAGGCTTGTGACCGCATTTTCTGAGCGCTTTAGTCACGTTGTGCTAGCCAACGGCGGGCTGCCCGCTGGCATTATTCCCGAGGCATTTTCCAAGCCCTTGCAGGAGGCCTATAAAACGCTGCCAGTGCCTGAAGCACACGAGCTTGGTGATAGATTTCGGGACACTACGGGCATTCCCGGATTTCTCTACTGGCGCAAATTCGCGGCAGAGAATCCAGCCATAGCGCAGCCCGGCAAATCATTAATGAATGACTTAATGGGTGCAGGCTTGAGTCAGGGAGAAGTTGATGCCTACGATGCACCGTTTCCAGATCTGTCTTATGCGGCGGGAGCTCGCCAGTTTCCCTCCCTCGTGCCTTTATTTCATGATGAGCCGGAGGTGCCGGAGAATAAGGCGGCTTGGAAATTGCTTGAGCAATTCGATAAGCCCTTTCTGCTGGCTTTTGCAGACAATGATCCGGTGACCCAAGGTGGTGATAAAGCTTTTAAAGAGCGTGTTCCCGGTTGCCAGGGAGTCGAACATCGAACCATTAGTCCTGCGGGCCATTTTTTACAGCAGGATCAACCCGAGCAATGTGTGCAGGCGATCTTGGATGTCATGGCCCATGGCAGCTCCTGAGTTTGAGGTTTTACACTGCTTAGATTGAGTAGGTTGTGTTTCGGCACTCTCCCAAAAAAAGAGTAGAGCTTTATAAAAGTGCATTCATCGCCGTCTAGTTGTGGCAATGGGTAGAGTATCGCTGTTACCCCGACTTAGGGCCTATAAACTGGGGCCTAGGGTCTGCTCTCTGC